>Ga0102930_1000109_pt1 | contig 24856 bp, 26 predicted proteins | sample SalPon1_B_H2O_MG_FD_84514 | JGI IMG/M metagenome (GOLD analysis project Ga0102930, IMG submission 84514) | Salt pond water microbial communities from South San Francisco under conditions of wetland restoration - Salt Pond MetaG R1_B_H2O_MG | ecosystem: Environmental > Aquatic > Non-marine Saline... | reverse complement strand
TGCCTATTACATCGCCGCTGCCGCTGATGAAATTCACGTTGATGGCGCGTCGATCGTTGGCTCGATTGGCGTGATTAGTCGAGGTTTTGGTTTTGCTGCGGCAGCGGAGCGACTAGGCATCGAGCGTCGCATTTATGCCGCTGGCGATCAGAAAGCCGGGCTTGATCCTTTTCTCGCGCCTGACCCAGAGAATGAAGCCCAGCTGCAATCCATGCTTGATGATATACACGCGCAGTTTATTGCTGCGGTTGAACAAGGCCGTGGTGATCGGCTTAATGCTGAGTCTGCGGTTTTATTCTCAGGACGCCTATGGAGCGGTCGACAGGGCATTGAAGTGGGGCTTGTCGATCGGCTAGGTACGCCAGAGAGTGTGGCGCGCGATGTAATTGGGGCAGCGCAGCGGATTGACTACACCCCACAACAACAATGGCTTGATCGAACAATCGAGCGCTTCGGGGCAAGCGTGGTTCAGGCATGGCTGCAAACGAGCCAGTCATTGATGTTGGATTAACCCATCGGGCCCAGGTTTGAAATTCGAGCCGGCCAGACCGGTTTAGGGGTCAGTGGTATTAATTTAATTAATCAAGCGAGCTTTAGCTAAAACCAGACGTCGCTCACGCCTTTGAGGACAGCGGTCACGCCGGCAATTGAACAAAGCACCAATAAGGCTTTTCTCAAGATCGTTGGACTTAGATAAGGCAACAGCCGCGCGGCTAGGAAATATCCGATAAGCGCTGCGGGTACGAGAAATATTGAGAGGATGACGTCGCGCTGTCCAAAATTGTCGACAAAAACCAATGCGATAATGGCAACCACCGTGCCAAGCGCCATGTCAGCAGCAAGGTTAGGCCGTTCATGGCCCTGTGTTCTATCTTGATAAATCAATGCCACTGGCGGACCACCCATTGCCGTGGTGGCGGCCATAAACCCGGAGATAATTCCCGCCCAGGTAAGCCGACTAGGCGTGCGCTGAATCGTTGGAGTTTTTAAACTGAGTAAAACCGCCACGAGGACGCTTAAGCCAAGTAACACCGAGAGTATCGCCGGTGGGGCTTTGGCAATAAAAAGCGCACCAGCGGCGGTTCCCGGTAGGCGTCCAACCCACACCCAACGGAGTTCGCCTAGCTTAACTAAGCGGCGATCTTGGAATACGGTCAAACCACCAACGAGCAAAACCATTGAAAGGACAACGCTCGGGACGAGGCTTGGGTCGATCAAGACAAGAAACGGAGCGGCAACAATGCCAAGACCAAAACCCAGTCCTGCCTGAACAAAGCTTCCAAAGCCGATCAGCACAGAAATGAGCAGGATGTCGATCGGGTCAAAAATCATGAATTGATTCGCTTTTTAAACTTATCCGATCGTTTAAGCTTGAACAGGCTAAGAGAACTGCCGGATTTATAATGATTGCAAAAATGCTGACTAACGGTTTCCAAATGTAGTTTCAGTGGCATGATCCGATGGCCGAAAAAGACCCAAGAAGCCAAGCATCTGTGCGCATTATTTTGGCCTCGAGGCTTTTGCTTGGTCCTAAGGCAGCGTTAAACCTGTTTGTGCAAGGAGTCGGGTAAGGGCGATGAGTGGCAAGCCAAGAATCGCGTTAGGGTCATCGGATTGTACCCGCTCAAATAGCGTAATACCCAGTCCCTCGGCTTTAAAAGCACCGGCGCAGTCAAGTGGTTGTTCAGTGTTGACATAGCGTTGAATGGCCTCGAGCGCTAAGCGGCGAAACTGAACCTGAGTAGGCACCTGGGCCACACGCACCCGGCCGGTGGCTGGGTCATACACCGCGACGGCCGTCCACAACGTCACCGGTTGACCTGAAGCGGCACACAATTGTTCGACCGCACGCTCAACGGTATGCGGTTTACCTAAAATCTCGCCTCGACACTCACTGCATTGATCCGAACCAATAATAATCGCATCAGGTTCATCATTGGCGAGCGTTTGGGCCTTTTCAATGGCGAGACGGCAGACGTAATCTTCAGGAGTTTCTCCCGCCCACAATGACTCATCAATGGCAGGTGACTGAGCGCTGAACTCCAATTGTAAGCGCTCTAGCAACGCAGCGCGGTAAGGTGAGCTCGATGCAAGAATCAAGCGGGGCATAAGAGTGCTTCTCCATTTATACGGCTAAAGACTGCCCCTGCTTTGACAGTCTTAAGCGAGCGGCATACCATTTGCCGATTATGCAAGCGGCTGACCTACCGGCACAAATTAATCTGAACCGACTCGGCCGAGAAGCTCGAGCCTACAACGGCGTGATCAGTGCCAACAATATGCAGCGCTTAGCGGAACTGGTTGGGCAAGTGGGTATAATCAGCGCGCAATTACAAATTGATGATTGCGCTGAGAAGCCTAGATTAACGGGGGAGTGTGAGGCTCGAGTTGAGCTAATTTGTGAACGCTGCCTAGAGCCGGTGTCGGTTGATTTGCATGGCGAATTAGATGCGCTGATTATTGATCGCCCAGAGGAGGTAGAATCCATTCCGATGGATCAAGCCGTTATCATCGCGCCACGTGGCGAATTAGATGTGACCACGTTGCTTGAAGATGAACTGATCCTTGCACTACCGGTGGTCCCGCGCCATGACGATACTGAATGTGATGGCGGTCAGCGGCATTTTGGACCGCCGGGTGAACCATTGCGCCAACCCGACTCGCCGTTTACCGAATTGAATGCGTTAAAAACCAGTAAGCGCTCAGAGCACTAGAATTGAGAAACACGATTGAAGAGCAGGAACAATAATGGCCGTACAAAAATCCAAGAAAACACCTTCCCGTCGCGGCATGCGGCGGAGCCACGATGCCCTCAATGGACCCACGCTGAGTATTGAGAGCAGCACCGGCGAGACCCATCGGCGGCATCATATTTCTGCTGATGGCTACTACCGTGGCCGCAAGGTAACCACCGGGCGCGACGAGTAATTTCTCAACGGACCAGTGGCTATAACCGCGCCGGCCATGGTCGTCGCGGTTTTTCTTTATTGGCGGTATAGAAGCAAAAAACATGGGCGAAACCTGCACACTGGCCATTGACGCCATGGGCGGAGATCACGGACCAAGCGTGACGGTGCCGGCCGCACTCGCGGTTTTGCGCCGACATCCCAAGCTTGAATTACTTATGGTTGGTGAATCTGCCACGCTAGAAACGGCAATCAAGACGGCCGGGGCGGATAATGAGCCGCGTCTAACGATCCATCCCGCCAGTGAGGTGGTGGCTATGGATGAGTCACCTTCTCAAGCACTCCGCTATAAAAAAGACTCCTCCATGCGGATTGCCATTGATTTGGTCAAAACAGGCCGCGCTCAGGCTTGCGTTAGCGCCGGTAACACCGGCGCACTGATGGCAACCGCGCGGTATGTATTAAAAACGCTCCCCGGCATTGATCGACCGGCCATTTGCACCACGATCCCCTGTGTTGATGGGCGTTTTCGCATGCTCGACCTTGGCGCCAATGTGGATTGTAGTGCTGAGCATTTATTTCAGTTTGCTGTGATGGGCTCCGTTCTCGCTGAGGCCAGCGGCGATAGTGATCGCCCGCGGGTTGGGTTATTAAACCTTGGTGAGGAAGCGATCAAAGGTAACGATCAGGTCAAACAGGCGGCGCAATTGCTGCAGGACAGTGATCTCAATTATGTTGGCTATGTGGAGGGGGACCGTATGTTCCGTAACGTAGCCGATTTGGTGGTGTGCGATGGATTTGTTGGCAATGTGGCGCTAAAAAGCAGTGAGGGCGTTGCTACGATGATCTCGCGCTATTTACGCGAAGAGTTCCAGCGTAACGTATTCACAAAATTGGCCGCTTTAGTGGCTATGCCTGTCCTTAATGCCTTGCGAGGGCGGCTTGATCACCGTTCATATAATGGTGCGAGCTTGCTGGGGTTACGCGGTGTGGTGGTTAAAAGTCATGGCAGTGCCGATGCGTTCGCCTACGAGCAAGCGATTGAGACGGGTATTTTAGAAGCCCGGGAGGGCATTCCAACGCGCATTGATGTGCGTCTTGGCGAGGTGTTTGCTCAGGAGCCACGGGCATGAGCCACGCACAAATTTTGGCTACAGGTGGCTATTTGCCCAAACGAGTGATGGAAAACGCCGAGCTTGAAGCGCTTGTGGAGACCTCTGATCAGTGGATTCGTGAGCGCACGGGAATTGCGCGGCGGCACATCGCGGCCGCCGATCAAACCTGCTCTGATCTCGCTGAGCAAGCCGCACTAAACGCAATGCATACCGCGGGCATATCGCCTCACGAGATTGATTTACTCATCGTTGCCACCTCGACTCCGGATCAGGTTTTCCCGAGCACCGCTTGCCGCTTAGTCGAGCGATTAGGCATTCCTGGAGGAGCGATTGCTTTTGATGTCGCTGCCGCCTGTTCGGGTTTTATCTATGCGCTTGATATCGCTAATCGGTTTATTCAGACCGGGGGTGCACAACGCGCATTGGTAATTGGTGCTGAGGTGTTTTCACGCATTCTTGATTGGTCAGATCGTGGCACCTGTGTGTTATTTGGCGATGGTGCTGGCGCGGTGATTCTAGCGGCTAGTGAAACACCGGGCATCCTATCGACGCATTTACATGCCGATGGCCGGCAAGAACCCCTACTTAACGTTCCTTGGGGTGTGTCTCAAGGCTATGAAGCGCTTGAGGGTAGACGTGGCAAGGTCACGATGCGAGGAAATGAAGTGTTTCGGGTTGCGGTTCGCACCCTCGGTTCATTGGTGGATGAAACTTTAAGCGCCAATAACCTCAAGCGCGGTGATGTCGATTGGCTAGTCCCGCATCAAGCCAATATTCGCATCATGACGGCAACCGCCAAGCAGCTTGGATTACCGCTTGAGCGCATGGTCAGCACGGTCGAGGATCACGGTAATACCTCTGCGGCCTCTATTCCCCTGGCGCTTGATCGCGCCGTTCGTGATGGCCGTATTCAACGGGGTGAGTTGTTATTACTTGAAGCATTTGGCGCGGGCTTTACTTGGGGCTCTGCGCTCATTCGGTACTAATAGGATGGTGGTATGACAGAACGCACGAATTTGGCTTTCTTATTTCCCGGTCAAGGCTCTCAGTCCGTGGGAATGCTTAGCGCGCTGGCCGATCGTCATGCCGTGGTGCAAAAAACATTCATTGAGGCTTCCTCAGCAATGGGAGAAGACCTCTGGGCGCTAGCCTGCGATGGCCCTGAAGCGCGTTTAAACCGCACTGATTACACCCAACCAGCAATGCTTGCCGCTGGGGTAGCAGTGTGGCGCGCGTGGCGAGAGGGTGGGGGCGCGATGCCTGCCCGAATGGCAGGCCATAGCTTGGGCGAGTACACCGCGTTGGTCTGCGCCGGCGCTCTGGCATTTCCCGATGCCATTGAATTAGTTCGTGATCGGGGACGCTACATGCAAGCGGCTGTGCCTGAGGGACAAGGGGCGATTGCGGCGGTTCTTGGTCTGGAGAACGCCGCACTTGCCCGTGTTTGCGCGGATAGCGCTCACGATCAGGTGGTTGAGCCGGTGAATTACAACGCGCCCGGCCAGACTGTGATCGCGGGTCATTCTGAGGCGGTAACGCGTGCCATTGAAGCGGCTAAGGCGACGGGGGCTAAACGCGCGATGGTCTTGCCGATGAGCGTCCCTGCGCATTGCTCATTAATGCGTCCAGCCGCCGAGCAACTCAAAGAACGACTCGCTGGCATTAGCATTCAGCCCCCTGAGGTGCCGGTGTTGCACAATGTCGATGTCAGCCTAACTGGCAGTGCTGATCAGATTCGTGACCACCTTGTCGCTCAGGTACGCTCGCCAGTGCGCTGGACTGAATGTATTGAAGCGCTTGTGAGTCAGGGGATAACACAAACCGTTGAGTGCGGGCCTGGCCGGGTTTTAGCAGGTTTAAATCGCCGCATCGATCGAGGGCTTGGGAGCCAGAGCATTGATAGTCCGGATTTGCTTGCAGATGCGCTAAACACCTTGGAGATGGCATGAAGATTCAACTTGATGGGCAAGTCGCTCTGGTCACCGGCGCTAGTCGTGGCATTGGCCATGCCATTGCCATGGCACTTGCGGATAGCGGTGCCAAAGTCATTGGGTCGGCAACGAGTGAAGAAGGTGCAGTTCGAATTACCGATAATCTTCGTAGCGCAGGCCCAGGTGGCCGTGGTGTCGCACTGGATGTGACGAATGCTGAACAAACGGCAGCGGTACTTGCAGAAATTGCTGATAAGGAGGGCATGCCCGGTATATTGGTGAATAATGCGGGGATTACGCGCGATAATCTCGCGATGCGTATGAGTGACGATGACTGGGATACGGTCATTCAAACAAATTTAAGTAGTGTTTTTCGTATGAGTCGTGCTGTACTTCGCGGCATGATGAAAGCACGCGAAGGCCGAATTATTAATGTCGGCTCTGTAGTTGGTCTGATGGGCAATGCCGGGCAAACCAATTATGCAGCCGCAAAAGCAGGGCTGCTGGGGCTAACAAGATCGCTGGCGCGTGAGGTGGCGAGTCGGAACATCACGGTTAATGCGATCGCACCTGGGTTTATCGAAACGGATATGACCCGGGGCTTAGAAGGTGCACAGCGTGAGGCGTTGACCACACAAATACCGCTACAGCGGTTGGGGCAGCCTGAGGACATCGCCGCAGCGGTGTGTTTTTTGGCCTCAGCCGGAGGTGGCTACATCACAGGGGAGACCCTTAACGTCAATGGTGGGCTTTTGATGTCCTAAATGGTCGCTGGCGGATTGCTGGCGGATTCCATAGAATACGGGCGCATTCGGGGCTTGGCCTTAAATTCCGCAATCCAAGAGGTAGAAGCGAGATGAGCAGTATCGAGGAAAGAGTTAAGAAAATTGTTGTCGAGCAACTCGGCGTAAAAGAGGAAGAAGTCAACTCGGAGGCATCATTCGTTGATGATCTCGGTGCGGACTCGCTGGACACCGTCGAGCTGGTGATGGCACTCGAGGAAGAGTTTGAGTGTGAGATTCCTGATGAGGAAGCTGAAAAAATCACCACCGTTCAGCAAGCAATGGACTACATTAACCGTCATCTCGAGGAGTAATGCGGAGCCCATTGGGGCTGTATTTCCCCGAATGGTGTCACAGTCAGGGCCGGCTTTGTTCGGCCCTAACTGTGTGCGCAGAACGATGAGCGTAGGAGAGTGTGGGTGAATGGAAGACGCGTTGTAATTACCGGGATGGGCATTGTCTCGCCTGTGGGCAATACAGTGGCGAGCGCGTGGGAGAATATCAAAGCGGGTCGCAGTGGCATCGGGCCCATTGAGCGGTTCGATACCGAGGCTTTCTCCGTTAGATTTGGCGGCGAGATTCGCGATTTTGATGTCGAAGCCTACTTAGCGCGCAAAGACGCGCGTAAAATGGATCCATTCATTCATTACGGCATCGCAGCTGCCGTGGATGCTCTCTTTGATGCCGGGATCGAAATTACCGAAGATAACGCCGAGCGTATTGGTGTGTCGGTTGGCTCTGGTATTGGTGGTATTCACTCCATTGAGGAAGGCCATAAAAGCTTCTTGCAATCTGGGCCGCGTAAAATTTCACCATTTTTCATTCCTAGCGCCATCATCAACATGGTCTCGGGCAATTTGTCGATATTGCTTGGTGCCAAAGGCCCGAACGTAGCAACAGTGACCGCTTGCACAACCGCCACGCATAATATCGGCATCAGTGGTCGTATGATTGCGTATGGTGATGCTGATGTCATGATCGCCGGAGGGGCTGAATTTGCAACAACGCCCACCGGTCTAGGTGGCTTTGCGGCCGCGCGCGCGCTTTCGACGCGAAATGATGACCCCAGCGCGGCAAGCCGGCCGTGGGATCAGGATCGTGATGGTTTTGTGTTAGGCGATGGTGCTGGGATTCTTATCCTTGAAGAGTATGCGCATGCGCGCCGTCGGGGCGCACCGATCTATGCCGAGCTTGCAGGCTTTGGAATGAGTGGCGATGCACATCACATGACCCTGCCTGCGGATAGCGGCGAGGGCGCTCAGCGATGTATGGCGCTCGCGCTCAAAGATGCCGGTATGAACGCTGATGAAGTCCATTACATCAATGCCCATGGGACATCGACGAAAGCCGGGGATCGGGCCGAAGTGCAGGCCGTTCTCAATACGTTTGGCGAGCAAGCACGGAAAATTCCTGTTAGTTCGACAAAGTCGATGACCGGCCATTTATTGGGCGCCGCTGGCGGTGTTGAGTCAGTGTTTACGCTATTGGCAATGCGCGATAGCGTACTGCCGCCCACCATCAACCTTGAAAATCCAGACGCCGACCTGAATATGGATTTTGTGCCTAATCAGGCACGTGAGAAGAAAATCACAGGGGCGTTATCTAATTCGTTTGGATTCGGTGGTACCAACGGCACGATTATTTTTCGCGCTCTCGACGGGTGAGCAGGGTGCCAACGCACTGCCTGATTAACGCGCAAGCAGTCACTGATCCGTTAATTGATATTGCCGATCGAGGATTACGCTATGGCGATGGTGTTTTTGAGACCATTGCCATTGTGGATGGCAAACCCGCGCTTTGGGATGCGCATATTCATCGCCTATCACTTGGGTGTCAGCGCTTAGGCATTCCATTGCCGGTACGCGAGGCGCTCGAAAAAGAACGTGATCAGCTGACTTTCCCCGCATTTGGCGTCTTACGCATTACCGTCACCCGTGGTAGTGGTGGCATTGGATATGCCCCGCCTGTCGATCCCCAGCCGTGTCGAATCCTGCAAATTATGCCCGCGGCGAATCGCCCCGCGGATTATTGGCGTGCTGGTGTTAATGTTATTCGCCTGCAAACACCACTTGCCAAACAACCCGTTCTCGCTGGAATTAAGCACCTTAATCGTCTGGAACAGGTCCTCGGGCGGCAAGAGTGGAGTGATCCAAATATTGCCGAAGGCCTAATGAGCACAACAGACGGCGATTTAGTGGAAGCCACATCCGCTAACCTTTTACTAGAAGCCGATGGACGGGTCTGGATCCCGGATACCCACAGCAGTGGTGTCGATGGCATTATGCAAGCCTGGTTGGTTGAGGCAATCAAAGCGCGAGGCGGCATGGTTGAGCGGGGTAAAATTCTTAGCAGTGCACTGGAGTCAAATTATGCGTTAATGTTGTGCAATAGCGTGTTTGGGCTCTGGCCGGTGGTCTCAGTCGATGCAAAGCCCATGCCTTGGCCAGCATGGTTTGCGCCGCTTGCAAAGACCATTGATAAACATCGAGTCGCGCTCACGCCAACGGTCACGGGTATTGCATGCTAGGAGTCGCTAGCCGAAAACGGCTTATACTTGGGTTGTTCGTCCTGATCTTTGCTGCAGGCGCATGGTTGGGGCAGGGGCTTATACACATTACCCAAGAGCCGATTATCCAAGCCGATAACGCCGATCAGATTGTGACCGAGCCGGTTGTCATCGAGCCCGGCAGTAGTTTCTCACAGATGGCCACGAATTTAGCTGATCGTGGGATTGTTGAGCGGCCACTGCTGTTGCGGGTTTGGGCACGATTGAACGGATATGCTAATCGTATTCAGGTTGGCGAGTATGCGATTGAACCGGGCGTGACCGTGGCAGCGCTTGTAAAAAAAATGACCCAAGGCCAGGTTGTTGAGTATCCGTTCACCATAATTGAGGGTTGGACGGTCAGAACGTTATTGACCGAACTTCAACAAGATTCTCGTATTAAAAACACACTTGGTACGAACCCGAGTCTTACCGCTGTCATGCGCGGTATTGACCGGGCGGGTGTGCCAGCCGAAGGCCAATTTTTGCCCGAAACCTATTATTTTCCAAAAGACAGTCGCGATATCGACATTCTACGCCGGGCCAATCGGGCACTGGAGGCAGAGCTTAACGCGGCATGGGCGCAACGTGCCGATAACCTGCCAATCGAATCCGCACAGCAAGCCTTGATTTTGGCCTCCATCATTGAAAAGGAAACGGCGGTCGCTGACGAGCGCCGTCGGGTGGCCGGGGTATTCTCACGACGTCTACAGCGCGGTATGCGTTTACAAACCGACCCAACGGTTATTTACGGAATGGGGGCGGCGTTTGATGGTGATCTCAGGCGTCGGGATTTGCGCACGGATACGCCCTACAACACTTACACGCGGCATGGCCTACCCCCAACCCCCATTGCGCTTGCAGGCGCAGCATCCATTCGTGCTGCCGTTAATCCGGCAGCCGGTGATAGTGTGTATTTTGTCTCACGGGGTGATGGCACTCACGTCTTTTCTGCAACGCTAGAGGCGCATAATGCGGCAGTTCGGCGTTATCAACTTGGCATAACGGATTAATCCGATGCAAAAGCGTTTTCTCACGGTTGAGGGCATAGAGGGAGCTGGCAAAAGCACAGCGATTGAAAGCATTTGTACTTGGATTAGGGCCAATAACGCAGAGGTGCTGGCAACGCGTGAACCTGGGGGTACCCCCTTGGGTGAGGAATTACGCACGGTATTGCTTGAGCAACGTGAGGGCGGTATGAGTGCCGAGGCAGAATTGCTGCTCATGTTCGCGGCTCGAGCGCAGCACTTAGAGCGCGTCATTGAGCCCACTTTAGCAGCGGGGCAGTGGGTCGTTTGCGATCGATTCACTGATGCGAGCATTGCCTACCAAGGCGCGGGGAGGGGACTTGGCGTCAAACGGGTAGAAGCGCTTGCACACTGGTTACACCCGGCGCGGTGGCCGGATCTGACTCTTTGGCTCGATGTGCCGGTAAAGATCGGCCTTGAGCGTGCCGCTGGACGCAGTGCACCGGATCGGTTTGAGTCAGAAAAAGCGCGTTTTTTTGAGCGCGTGCGTGCAGGGTATGCCGGCCTTGCTCAGAAAAACCCAGAGCGTATTGTGCGCATCGATGCGAGCGCCGATTTGGCAACCGTCAATGCGGCGATCACTACTGCACTGAGCGAGCACTGTAGTGAGTGAGACCCGAGATATTGCCGCGCCATTGCCTTGGCAAGAAGCGCTCTGGCAGCGTTTTGATCGGGCACTCAGTGCAAAGCGTAGCCCGCATGCCCTGCTATTAGCCGGTCCACAGGGGTTGGGTAAGTTCGCACTGGCGAAAGCCATGGCTGCGCGGGTGCTGTGCGATAACCCGCAATCGGGTTTTGCCTGTGGCCAGTGCCGAGGTTGTTTACTTCGTATGGCCGGCAGTCATCCTGACTACACGCTGATTGAGCCGGAGGCGGGTGGTAGTGGCATTTTAAAGATTGAGGCAATTCGGGCACTTACCGCGTTTAGTCAACGAACAAGTCAGTACAATCGGTATCGTGTCGCGATTTTATCGCCCGCCGAGGCCATGAATAAGCACACTGCCAATGCATTATTAAAAACACTTGAAGAGCCTCCCGCCTCGGTATTGTTGATTCTAGTAAGCCACCGCCCCGGGATCTTACCCGCGACCATTCGCAGCCGCTGCCAACTCCATCGAGTAAGCCTGCCACGACAGGCTGAGGCTTTGAATTGGCTACAGGAACAAGGGTTTACTGCTCCTGAGGCGGTATTAAAGCTCGCAGGCGGTGCGCCGCTCGCAGCCGCCCAGTTGGCAGACGAGCGCATCGATGCGCGTTTTCAGACTCTGATCTCTGCAATCACACGTATTGTTCAACGACAGGCGAGTCCGGTGGCTATCGCCGCTGACTGGCAGGCAGTGGGTGCCCTGGAGACCACCACACTCATGCAACGGCTTGCCTTAGAGCTTGCACGTTGGCAAGCGGCACCCGCTCAGTCCGATCGTCTTAGTGCTGCAATCACGCCAATTGCGAAAGCAATGCCTATTAAGCGTCTGCACCGTATTGCTGATCGGCTTACTCAATTACGTGGGGCTGCAACGCAAAGTCTTAGCCGTGAGCTATCGCTAGAGGCATTGTTCTTGCTCTGGAGCCGTCCATGATTGTTGACTCGCATTGTCATTTCCATCTCTTGGAGCGACCAAACAGCGCCGATGCGGCACTGGCTGAAGCCCAACAGGCGGGGGTCGATTATTTTTTAAATGTAGCGGTAGCCAGCGAAGAGCGAGATCGACTCATCGCCTTTAGCGAGCGACACGCGTCGGTATTTACTTGCATCGGTGTGCATCCCTGCGGAGAGGGTGATGACCCGAGCGCCTCAGCGCTCGCGAAAATGGCGGATCACCCGCAAGTAATCGCTATTGGTGAAACTGGGCTCGATTATGCCAATGGCCCAGGCGATTACACCGGGCAGCAGGCTCGTTTTTATCGGCATATTGAAGCGGGGCGGCTAACTGAACGACCGATTATCGTACATAGCCGCATGGCACCAGCGGACACGCTAAACATCCTTCGTGAGCAAAAAGCGGACGAAGTGGGCGGTGTAATTCATTGTTTTGTCGAGGACAAACCCACCGCTGAAGGCTTTTTGGACCTAGGTTTTTATCTCTCTATCTCAGGAATTGTGACATTTCGCAATGCTGAGGCCTTACGCGAAACCGTCAAAGCGCTTCCCCTAGAGCGTTTGCTGGTTGAAACTGATAGCCCGTATCTAGCGCCTGTTCCGCATCGGGGTAAAGAGAATCGTCCGGCCTGGGTCATTGCTGTCATTGATTGTATTGCGGAAATAAAAAATGTCTCTTATCAGACGGTTGCTGATACAACGGCAAGTAATTTCTTTCAATGTTTCCCGCGCGCGACTGGCATTCGTTAGACAAGCTGGCCAAGAATTCGAAAACCAGCAAAGTAGGTGCCGGCGGCTGAGCCAAGCGTTGCAAATAAGAACACTAACAGCGTTCTTGCAACACGATTAGTCCACCAGCCGCGCCAATCGGTCACGGCATTACGCAATGCGCGAAAATCCTCAACGCGTGGCCGCCGTGAGAATAACTCAATAGCACCAGCCACAAAGCCCGCCCCAATGGTTGGGTTCAGAGACGTTAACGGCGCGGCAAAAAATGAACCAATAATTGTTAATGGATGCCCTCGTGCGAGTGCTGCGCCAAGTGCACAGAGACTGCCATTGATAAGAACCCAATCAATAATCAAGCTGATACCCAGTTCGGTGCTGCGAGAAAATCCAATTGCAAATCCCGACAGAATGATCGCAACGACCAGCCAGGGGAGCACTTTAGGCCACCGCGCTGCTGGTGGCACATTCTCGAGCGCTTCGCGAGTTTGCTTAGGGTTAGCTATTTCCGCGTGCAGGGCAGTTTCTAATCCTGCCAAATGACCCGCCCCGACAACCACCAAGACATGCGCTGGTGGCTGATCAGCCTTGGCTTGCTCCTCGAGTAGGCGGGCAGCCATAAAGCGGTCGCGTTCATTGATTAATGGCTCATAAAGGGCCGCAGAGCCGTTTGCGAACTCGCTAAACGTCGATTCGAGCATATCCCCTTGCTTAAGTCGTTCAATGTCCTCACGACTGACTTCTTGCCGGGATAGTAGACTGCCGAGTAGCCCGCTAAGCAGCGAGAAACGCTGCCACCAAGGCACGTTACGGTAGACACGTTTTAGTGTAACCCCGATATCGCGGTCAACTAACCAAAGCGGTATCTGTTGTCTTTTTGCACCCCGAGCGGCAGCTTCAAGCTCAGCGCCGGGCCGAATATCAAATTGATCGGCGAGGCGCTGTTGATACGCCCCTAAGGCAAGACTTGCCGCCACCATACCGGCTTTACCACTGCGAATAACCTCAAAGAGATCTAGCCGCTCAAGTGCGCTTGGATCAATGAGATTGGTGTGGCGGCTATCACAAAGCTCAATGGCAATGGCGTCATAGTGACCACGATCGACCTCATGGCGCACATCCACCACACTTTGCGGGGAAACATGAGCGGTACCGAGTAGAACGAATGTGGTTTTACCAACAGTGACGCGACGTTTGAGGTGCGAATGCTCCAACGCTGAGGGGGCTACATCAGTCATGGTCGCTCAATACTAAGAATAAGGCTGCATTATCCCGAGGGGAGCGGTAATACGCTAGTCACTTTGACCATAATATGACCTAGTGCAAAATCTATTATTGCGTATAATATATATTATGTTAAATAATATGGATACAAAATAAATTGCCGTTACAGCCTATTGCGCACACATCGCTTCCCAATGTTCGCGTATATCCCACTCTTGTGCACTGAATTCCCTCGCGCTTGGCTTCTCCAACACTGCCTCTATGAACTGCGCCACCTCGCTCGGTGATGTCAGTTGGCCTTGCTCCTTTAATGCTCGAAACGATTCAACCGGCGGGAAGTCTTTCTCACTTTGTCCACGTATTAAATCCTGCATCGGGGTATCGACAACGCCTGGGCGTAGGCTCCCGATCGCCACCGTGCGATCGATGAGCTCGGCTTTTAGCACCTCATAGGCCATAAATAACGCCGCTTTGCTCATACAATACGCCCCCCACCCTGGCAGTGCCCGGTGCGCAGCCCCGGATGAGATGTGCATTATCCGCGCTTGATCAATGAAATAGGGCCAAATCGCAGCGCTTAAAGCAAGCGGTGCTTGGACATTAATATCGAGGTTTTTGCGGATTGCTGCGGCTGGCTGATCGAGCAATGGGCCGATGGGCTCAATCACCCCTGCGTTATGAATTAGATATTCTACTGGGCGCCCGTTTACAGCCTGGACAATAGCCTTTTGGTCCGGTTCACTGCTGATATCTGCACTACAGACTTCGATCAAGCTCGATGAGTGACGCAGCGCCTCTAAGGCGCTCTGACGTCTGGCAATCGCAAGCACGCTATGCCCACTTGCGGCGAGTCGCTGGGCTAATGCATACCCAATTCCCGTGCTCGCGCCGGTGATAATCGATATTTTCTGACTCATGATTACCTTTTTATCTAAACCACAACCCGCACCGGCGTATCGGCCTGCCATGCTTTAATGTTCTCAACGGCTTGCTCGACAATCCGCTGTCGTGCGGTGCGGCTGCCCCAGGCACAGTGCGGTGTTAGCAGTAAATTGGGGATATCTTTGGCCAGCAATGGGTTGCCGTTGCGTGGTGGCTCTTCGCTCAACACATCAATGCCGGCCCCTGCAATATCGCCATTTCGAAGCGCATTCGCTAAATCCTGCTCGTTAACAATGCCACCCCGTGCCGTGTTGATCAGTAATGCGTTGGATGGCATGCGCTCTAACACCTGCGCATCGATCAGATCGCGTGTTTGCTCAGTCAGTGGGCAATGCAGTGTCACCACGTCGGCCTGTTCAATCGCGTTTAAAAAGGCCACTCGACCCGGGCGAGTGCTCGATGCGCCGGGACGCTCAGAGATTAAGACGTCCATTCCGAGCGCTTGTGCCAGCGCACCTACCGCACTGCCAAGCTCACCGTGTCCGACTATCAATAATGTCCGCCCGGCGAGTTCGGTGATAGGGTAATCGAGAAAACAAAAATGCGGCGCCTGCTCCCAGCGCCCTGCCCTTACCGCTTGAACATAGGGGTCCAGTGAGTTACTCAGCGCGAGCATGAGCGTTAGGACATGTTGGCTGACTGAGGCCGTTCCATAGCCTTGGCAATTAACAACCTGAATTCCTTGGCGCTTCGCCGTATCAATATCAATGTTATTCACCCCCGTTGCAATCACACAGATCAGTGCAAGATTGGGGCACTGTGAGAGTGTTTCAGCGCTAAGTAGGACTTTATTGACGATTACAATACGGGCATTGCCGATTCGGCTTGCAGCATCAGCAGGCGCGGTCTGGGCGTAACTGTGAAAGCCGCCGCTAAGATTCTCTAGGGCGCTTAGATCTAAGTCGCCAATATCGAGCGTGTCACGATCAAGCAATACCGTTTGAGTCATTATTTTTGGTCTCATGGGGTTGACTTTGTAAATTGAAAGCCTAACTCACGAGTGAAAATTATGCACAGATTCGGTGCGCCGAAAATCATTCCGACCATCACCTGCCTTATAAGAGCGGTTTGCAGCAATATTACACAAAGAAGTCTTAGAAAAGACTGGTAAACTATTGTAAATAAACAATAAATAATTAATGGTGAAAGTTCCGCCAATTTAACAAAAAAGCCCACTATTAAAGGCTTATAGTCCACTTATCGCATTTTGCTCCACAGAGTTATCCACAGTTTTTGTGGACAACTTCCTTGCCGCGTCGTTGGCCCTCTCTAAGCATTGGGCTGGGCGTCGTAAAGCGCTATATTGCGCGCATGCAAATTGGTCCTTACTCAATCGCTGGGCAAGTTTTTTTGGCTCCAATGGCCGGCGTAACCGACCGTCCGTTTCGATTGCTTGCCCGTGAACTTGGCGCCGCGCTGGCGGCTTCTGAGATGGTGGCATCCAATCCGGCATTGCGTCAGACCCGACAATCTCAGCTTAAACGCAATCATAACGGTGAGCCTGCGCCGCGTGTGGTTCAAATTGCCGGCGCCCTACCGGATGAACTCGCTGATGCTGCGCGGTTTAATGTCGCAGAAGGTGCGCAAATTATTGATATCAATATGGGCTGTCCAGCGAAAAAGGTTTGCCAGCGCATGGCAGGCTCGGCATTGTTGGCTGACCCGCCGCTTGTTGAGCGGATTTTAAAAAGCGTGGTGGAGGCGGTGGATGTACCTGTGACATTAAAAATCCGAACGGGGCCAACGATGCATTCGCGCAACGCGGTTGATATTGCGCAAATCGCTGAACAAGCCGGTATTAAAGCCCTAGCCCTGCATGGACGAACACGCGATCAGCACTATAAAGGCGAGGCGGAACATGAAACGCTTGCCGCGGTTCGCAAAGTCACTGCCCTGCCCCTTATTGGAAATGGGGATATTGCAACGCCTTGGCAAGCTCAGACACTAATGGAGCGAAGTGGCTGTGATGCAGTTATGATCGGGCGTGGCGCTCAAGGCAGGCCCTGGATATTCCAAGAGATACAGCACTTTCTCAATACCGGCCAGTTACTCGATCCGCCAAGTCTAGAGGCGATTCGGCAATGGATGCTATCGCATTTACGCGCGCTGCACGTTTTCTATGGTTCTGATCAAGGCGTTAGGGTCGCGCGAAAGCACATTGGGTGGTATCTCAAAGGCCTACCCGGCGGAGAAGGCTGGCGACGGGAACTGGTGGGTATAAGCGATGCGTGCGAGCAGCTTAGGATGGCGGCGGCCGCAATTACTGATTCTTACACCCCGGAGTTAGCGCATTAGCCGACGTTGGGGTTTTATCGGCAACTGTCCGCGCCAGTACAAAATCATCAAAAACCCAAACGCCATGCCGCCTAGGTGGGCAAAATGCGCTACGCCTGATATCGATCCGGTCACCCCGGCATAGAGCTCGAACGCACCGTAGAGAAACACGAAATACTTGGCCTTGATAGGGACTGGCAAAAAGATCAGCATCAATGGCTGATTTGGGAACATCATCGCAAAACCAAGCAAAATCCCAAACACCGCGCCCGATGCCCCAATCGTGGGATAGAGACTACCGGTGCTTGCTGCCATGGTGGCAACAACCAGTTGAATGAGCCCCGCGCCAATCAAACACACCATATAGAAGGTTAGAAATGGCCGTGACCCCCAAAATGTCTCAAGGGCGGAGCCAAACATCCATAGCGCAAACATATTGACAAATAGATGAAAGAATCCACCGTGCAAAAAGCCATAGGTGGCCAATTGCCAAAATTCGAAACTCGGTATGCCGCCAACAAAGTTCGTACCCAACTCGGCAGTGCCAAGCGGCCAGAGCGCAAAATTAACAACGACGCCAGGGCCGAGCATGGCATAGGCGATAAAGGCAAGGCCGTTGGCAATGAGCATTGTCAACACGACCGGCGTATCATTGAAATTAATCGGTCCCATAGCGTTATGATACGGGTCCAACCCCAGCTTGCGCCACTTGTGTCTGCATTGCTTCAGCGGTAGCTTGCGCGCAATCGCCTAAAGGACATCGCTTAGTATGGTTGATCAAACTGGAATTACCGCCCACCCGCTTCGTGATGCATTACTCAATGAAGCCCACGCGCGCCCTTTTGAAAGTCTGGATGCGCCGTTACGGGTCTCTCATCTTGTCATGCAGACCGGCACGAGCGGCCGTCGTGCTGAGGTTGAGCACATGGCCTCACTATGCCAGCGCTACCAGATTGATGCGCCGGATGCGGAGGCTGGACATTTTATTTTAGATGCGCCCGGATTTCGTTTGCGCTGGGAGCGTCATACCGAGTTCTCGACCTATACCGTCTTCGTTAATGGTGCGGAGTCAGAGCCCTTTGCAGAGCCGGCGGTTCACACACTACCAGCAGCATGGCTACCGGGCTTACCGGGTGAGCTACTTGCCGCGATGCATGTCACATTAATGCCCGCTTCGGAGTTAAACGCTGACGCGCAAACACTTGGGCGTTACCTCAATCCAGATAGCTTGGCCGGCAGTGATTGTGCCGGTGCAGCGGCCACCGTCTGGACAGACTTTCTTGCGGATCAAAATGGCTTTTTACGCTTTTTAATACTCGATAAGAGTTTAAATCCCATGCAGGCCGGACGTCTTGTGCAGCGCCTACTAGAGCTCGAGACCTATCGTTTCATGGCGTTATTGGGGTTTCCCCTCGCACGTCAACGCTCATCGGATATTAGTGATATGGAGACTCGGCTTGGGACACTAATGGATCGCTTAGCGACGGTGGCCGAATTAGCGGATGAGCGCGAGCTACTCACGGCACTATCGGAGCTCTCGGCACGGGTTGAGCGATTAATGGCACAAACGAATTTTCGCTTCAGTGCGACAGCTGCCTATGGAACGCTCGTACGCCGGCGACTGAACGCGCTTCGCGAGCAGCGTATTGAGGGTGTTACCACACTTGATGAATTCATGGAGCGGCGCTTAGCGCCTGCGCTTGATACCTGTGTGCATATGGGCGAGCGTCTCGAGCGTGTGTCAGAACGAGTAAGCCGAGCGGCCAATTTACTCCGGACCCGTGTCGATGTGGCACTTGAGGCACAAAACCGGGATCTGTTGGATTCGATGAATCGGCGGGCGAGTTTGCAGCTACGGTTGCAAGAGACTGTCGAAGGACTATCGGTAGTCATCCTTAGCTACTACGTGGTCTCGCTGGTGGGCTATGCATTCAACGGCATCGATCGCTTAGGTTGGGTGCCAAATGCTGAGATTGCGACAGCGATTAGCATTCCTATTGTTGTTGCTGCTGTCGCGATTGGGGTTCGACTGGTCCGGCGCCGCGTTAGTCGCTCAGATGCCGACCCGAGCTGAATGGCGGTTAGCGATTCAGCGACGCTGGCCTTTTTTATGGCGAGCATTGATCACAATCGCGCTAATGGTTGGCATCATTACCCTCTGGCAGTTATACAGCCTCGCGGACTATACCGAATTAAGCCGGTTATTAGATCTTGGTGCGACCTTACAACAGCAGCCCTGGGCTGTGCCTTTTATTATCATGTTGTATGTCGCAGCAGGGATTGCGTTTCTGCCACTGACCGTCATGGTGGTTGCTACCATTTTAGTCTACGGCCCAATCGGCGGTTTTACCTTAGCAACAGCCGGAACCAGCGCAACTGCCATCGTTGGATTTGGCATTGGCTATCTACTGGGTGCGGAACCTCTCAGGCGGCTGGCGGGCTCGACGCTTAATCGACTCAACAACAAGGCGAGCCAGCACGGCATGATGGTGGTTACCGCTTTGCGCATTATGCCAGTCGCCCATTTTCACGCGATCAGTCTTATTGCCGGTGTGTCCAAAATTCGGTTTGGGCCCTATTTTGCCGGCACGCTGCTTGGGACCATTCCAGGCATTGCCGCCATTGCCGCCGTCGGTAATCAAGCCAAACAATTCTTGCTCGACCCTAATCCGATTGGATTGGCTGTTTTAGCTGTACTTGGTGCATTGAGTTTAGTGGCATTGTATTGCCTCAGACGATGGCTGCGTCGGTATACCGAATAGATGGCATTGTCTTGGCGTCACAAATAGCTGGTCGAGAAAAGCAAAACTCTTTAGAATTCGGCGCTAAATTCTAATGAACGGAGAGTCGATACTATGGATAAAATCGGACAAATGCAGAGCACCATCGAGCGGCTTACGAGCACTGGACGGGGTATTTTGGCAGCGGATGAAAGCTACCCAACCATCACCCGGCGTTTGTCTGACCATGGTATTGAGTCTACTGAAGAGAATCGTCGCTTTTATCGTGGAATGCTTGCAAGCACGCCGGGAATTGGTGAGTACATTTCGGGCATTATCTTTTTTGAAGAAACGCTCGGCCAAAAAAATGACGCGGGGGTTAAAATTCCTGAGGCCTGCGCTCAGCAAGACATCGTGCCGGGCATTAAAGTGGATAAGGGTTTGGTCGACCTGCCTGGCTGTGATGGCGATAAGATTACCCAAGGACTGGATAATCTTGGTGACCGCTTAGATGGTTACCTTGAGCAGGGTGCGCTGTTTACCAAATGGCGCAACGTCTATGCGATTACCGATAACACGCCGAGCCGCCTTGCGATTGAGGCCAATGCCGAGGTGCTGGCGCGCTATGCAGCGATTGTCCAGTCACGTGGGATGGTGCCTATGGTCGAGCCTGAGGTCTTAATGGATGGCCATCACGATATCGACCGTTGTGCTGAGGTTACGCAAGCCGCGCAAACCGCCTTATTTGATGCATTAAGGCGGTATAAAGTCCAACTGGAAACGGTGATTCTTAAGCCTAATATGGTTCTACCTGGCAAGGACAAACCGCGGCCCTCGCCAGAGGTCTGTGCGGCGTATACGCTTGATGTACTTCGCCGAACCGTACCAGCAGCCGTTCCCAGCATTAATTTCCTATCTGGCGGGCAAACCTGCGAAGAGGCAACCGCAAATCTCAATGCAATGAATCAAGCGGATGGGGCTAAACCATGGGTGCTGAGCTTTTCGTATAGCCGAGCCCTACAAAATCCCGTCCAAGCGGCATGGAATGGTGAGAGTGCCAATAAGCCAGCCGCAGAGAAGGCCTTTATTAAACGTGCCAAGCTTAATTCTCTAGCGCGCCAAGGCCAGTACGCTCCAGCGATGGAAAAGGATGACTAGTGCTCGCGTGTCGCCCGAAATACAATCTCGGGCCAACGCTCCTCAGTTAACTGGAGATTAACGCGGGTAGGCGCAATATACGCGAGCGCGCCAGAGACATCGGTGGCAAGATGTTCTTGCTGGCGATCTTGAAAACGCGAAAGCATTTTGGGGTCATCCGCGTATACCCATCGCGCTGTAGAGACAGCAACCGACTCAAATTGGCATTCCACGCCATACTCGTGTTTAAGCCGAAATGCGACGACATCAAACTGCAATGCGCCGACGGCACCCACAATGAGATCATTATTGATCAAAGGCCGAAACAGCTGAGAGGCCCCCTCCTCGCAAAGTTCGACTAAGCCTTTTTGTAGTGCCTTCATGCGCATGGGGTCACGCAGTACCGCACGTCGAAATAACTCAGGCGCAAAGTTTGGTATGCCAGCGAATTTTAACGTTTCACCTTCTGAAAATGTGTCACCAATTTGAATCGTACCGTGGTTATGTAAGCCAATAATATCGCCCGAATAGGCGGTTTCGACGTGCTCACGATCAGACGCTAAAAAGGTAATTGCATTGGCAATCTTAACGTCCTTACCAATTCTGACGTGACGAAGTTTCATGCCGCGCTCAAACGCCCCGGAGCATACTCGCATAAAGGCAATGCGATCACGGTGATTGGGATCCATATTGGCTTGGATCTTAAATACAAACCCCGTCATTTTTCCTTCGTCTGGCATTACTTCACGGCTTTCGGTCTCACGCGGTAATGGGCTCGGTGCAATCTCCACAAATCGATCTAATAACTCCTGTAGGCCGAAATTATTAATCGCAGAGCCAAAAAATACTGGCGTCAAACGGCCTGCTAAGTAGGCATCCGCGTCGAACGAATTCCCAGCCTCTTGTAATAGCTCAATCTCCTCTCTAAGTTCACTGGCCTGATCGCCAAGCACTTCATCGAGCCGCGGGTTATCGAGTCCATCAATCCTCTCACCCGCACGAATCCCGCCTTGATGATGCGCCTCAAATAAATGCACTCGATCATCGAGCAAATGAAACACACCACGAAAACGTTTTCCCATTCCAATGGGCCAAGTCACTGGGGCACACCGTATGCCTAGAATACGCTCGACCTCATCCATGAGATCCATCGGGTCACGACCCTCACGATCGAGCTTATTCATGAACGTCATAATTGGCGTGTTTCGAAGCCGACAGACCTCCATGAGCTTAATCGTTCGCTCCTCAACGCCTTTTGCCGCATCAATGACCATCAGCGCGGAATCAACCGCAGTTAGTGTTCGGTAGGTATCTTCGGAGAAGTCTGCGTGACCGGGTGTATCAAGAAGATTGATGATTTCCTTGCGATAGGGGAACTGCATCACTGATGAGGTCACCGAAATGCCACGTTCCTTTTCTAACGCCATCCAATCAGAGGTCGCATGGCGGTCAGATTTTCGACCTTTGACCGTACCAGCAAGCTGAATCGCACCGCCATAAAGCAACAATTTTTCCGTAACGGTCGTTTTACCGGCATCGGGGTGCGAGATGATAGCAAAGGTACGCCGGCGCTGAGCCTCTGCCGAAATTGTGTCATCAGACATGAAAGTTATTTACTAAATTATTGATTAAAAACAGATAAAAAAAACGCCAGTCACTTCTCAGCGCTGGCGCTTTTCGCGATCGCGGCAAGCTGTTAGTCGACTGACAATATTCGCACAGTACCCTCAGGTGCTGAGTTGATTGACTCAATCGGCCCTACGCTGTTCGATACAGCGACGCCTTCATTGCCGAATCGATCCACCACGATTGCACGTGCCCGTACTTGGCTATCAATCAATGAATTATCCAATGTGAGCTCACGTATCGATGATTCGGTGAGGCGGTTCCAAGTCGTGCCATCAGCCGAGCCTTCCCAAAGCAAGGTGATTTTTGCAATTCCATCACGATCGCTCAGTAAGCTTGTATCCGCTCTCAAGGTATCACCGACGAGATTTCCACCATCAACGACGAGATCTCCTCGCAGGGGATCGTTAACATTAATGATCGGGTCGGTGGCTGCGCTCTCGATGCGCTCCTCCGCCCCATACCCATCGGTATACGTGATGACTGCGCGAATATACTGACCGACTTCTTCTTGCGTGAGTACAACCGTATCTTCAGTCCAATCGGTTGGATTGTGGTGTTGCCAGTTATCGCGGTCTTGCGATACCTCCCACCGGAAGCTAAACGCACCAACGCCATCCTTGTCTCGAATGGCGCTTGTATCTGCCTTGAGCGTCTCGTACTGAAGCTGACGTCCGATGAGACGCACCTCGCCCCGCGGTGGGTTATTGACGTTTCTTACTGGCGGCGTGGGCACTGTTTCAAAGCTCTCTAAGTTGCCACGCCCATCAATATACTCAATGCGCACACGCAGTTGATTACCGACATGGCGCTGCCGCGGCGTAAACCCTTGAGAACTGGCGTCCTCTATTTTCGTCCAAACGCCCCGATCGTTATCGAGCTCTTGCCACTGAATAGAAATATCGCCTAATCCATCGGCATCGGAGAGCTCCGATAGATCAATGACCAGCGGCACGTCCTCAAGCGGGCCATCACTCGCAGCGCTTTGCGAATTGGCAGATCTTGAGCGCTCCTGAGCGCTCTGATCGGCGCTTGTGTTGCGTGACCGCAGTGCCTCGTCAGTCGCTTGCGAAGCATCAGACTCAGGATCCTCGCTGATTGGCTGCGCCTTTTCTGGCTCTGGCTCGACTGGAAGACTATCGTCAGGATCCCCTCCTGCGACACTGACACACGCTGTCATCAGCGGCACCAGGGCCAACATTCTTCCTAGTTGATTCACTATTCTCATAATCCCCACCGCGTTTCTCGAAACCGTACCCGTCCACTGGTCTCAGAGCGTGAGCATAATGGGAAAATTTCCGATAGGCAATGTAAGCCAGTTATCACCATTAAATTATTAAGGTGTTGGAATGTCTGTGCGTAATCCACCACGCTGCAAGACCACGAGCAAATGCACAGCGTCAGTAACATCACGGTAGAGCTCATAGGGCCGATACCGGCGGGCTGCATCGAACAGTTTGACTGAATAATCAACGTTATTTGCGTCCAGAAAATCCGTAATCCGTGAGCTTTTCATTGCAAAATTAACATTTTGCGGAAAATCCTTAGTCATCTCACTGGCCCGCTTGGCATCAAGCTTATGGCTGATAATGCCAACCACACTGCCATCGGGGGCAATCACCGGACTACCGGAATTACCACGATGGACCTCAGCGCTTAACTGAAACCAATCTTCGCGACCAAAGAAACGCTGCTCGCCGTTTACGATGCCCTGCGTGATTCGTTTATCGCTGATGATTTCGCCGATTTTTGGAAACCCGACCACACTAACGTCAACGCCGATCGGCACACTTTCCCAAGCCGCTAGAACAACCGGTTTCGCATCAACCGATGCTTCAATGAGCGCAATATCCAGATTTTTGTCGAAGGCCACGAGGCGAGCTGCGGTAAAAAGCCCATCCCGTTCTGTGCTAACAAATAAACGCTCATGAGTCTCCACGGCATGATAGGCGGTAAGTAGCTGATTAGGTGCCACGACAAACGCGGTACCAACCCGGGGTACTGATTCGATAACTTGCCTTTCTGAATCACTCTGAGCGCCTGCTCCACTCCAACTGAGCATTGCAAGCAGTAGCCAGAATCCAACAGAAAATACGCTCAACCTCATCGCGCTAATCACGCCGCGCCGTGTCAAGATCTACTTGCGCTGCCGGCGTGTTGATTTTGTAGGCGCTTTTTTCTCACGATCAGCCGTGTCACCTTCCGTCTCATCACTGGTTTCATCATCTAAGTCGACTTCAAATGACTCCAGCGCTGCAGTGACCTCTTCATCCGAGGTCGGTGCCTCATTCGCCTGGTCT
>Ga0102930_1000108_pt1 | contig 24892 bp, 24 predicted proteins | sample SalPon1_B_H2O_MG_FD_84514 | JGI IMG/M metagenome (GOLD analysis project Ga0102930, IMG submission 84514) | Salt pond water microbial communities from South San Francisco under conditions of wetland restoration - Salt Pond MetaG R1_B_H2O_MG | ecosystem: Environmental > Aquatic > Non-marine Saline... | reverse complement strand
CTCGGCGAAAAAAGCATCAGCGGATACACCGCCTGTTTTATTCCTGCCGTACTGACATCAGTGTCGACCGTTAGTAATTGTAACGCCGATATGTAATAATTGCAACATTGACCGTTAGTAATTGCAACGCCAGCTTAACTCCAGCCAGCAAACCGATGGAGAGTGGGTTCTCTCCGATTAGTCGTCGGTTGTGGTGTAAGTTCGGTCGTGGCCGAACGGGATATAGTCGCGGCCACCGCCCTCGTAGAACTTCCCGAAGAATTCGACATATTCGAGACGGACAGCCTGTAGCCCGGCACTCGTCACACCAAGGGCGAGAACCGTGGCGTGGCCGACGAGCAGCACAAGGACCCCACCGACCAAGCCGAGTCCGCCTGCGGTCATCATCCCTGGGAACATAATTTCTGCACCACTGGCCTGCAACTCAGCGAGATGTTCACCCGTGAAGATGAAGTGGTAGTTTCCGTGGTCGTTGTACGCACCGAAGACGATCAGGTTGACCGCGAAGGCAGTACCTGCTTTTGCCAGCAGGACTGCCCCGAGTCGGGTGTACGATAGTGCGTTGACCAGCACATTGAGTGATTCGACGAACTCTATCGGCACAACGATTAGCAAGAGGAGGACACCAAACAGGAAGGCAAATCCACCGATGGTGCCTGCAAGTGCACTGAAGCCATCGAATCCAAACGGTAGTGGCGCACCGTTGAATACCTCGAAGATGAAGTCGGGTTTTGAACTGGCAAAGACCGGGCTAAAGACGAACACCCAAAATCCGTTGAGCATGATGAGCCACGAACCGCTCTCGTAAATCGCCTCTTTGAGGCCGTGGAACTCCAGATCCTCGATAAACGAGACAACATAAGCGATGTTGAGATGGAGCACACCGAAGAGCACGCTCACTGCAAACCATGCCAGTGCCCATTCGGCGTACTCAGGCTTTAGACCTTTATGAAGGACTGGTAGGCCGACGTAGGACGACATTGGCTCGGCGAATGGATGGAGTCCGAAGATCTCGTCGTAGAAGAACCCGAATATCACAGTGAATCCACCAGCCCATAGTGCAACTCCACCGATGTCTTTCAGTCCCGAAGAATCGAACTTCGTGTACAGATAGCCGCCAATGAGCATATACAGTACCCCGTAACCGATGTCCCCAATCATGAATCCAAACATGATCGGGAACGTCAGGAACACAAGCAGCGTCGGATCGAATTCGGAGTATTTCGGTTTCGCAACCGCACTGACAAGTACCTCAAACGCTTTCGAGCCACGTGGATTGTCTTGGACGACTGGTGGGGCGTCGTTGGTCGTGACGACCCCACCGTCGGTGTGGGCCTCCTCGGCCTCGCGACCCTCCGAAACTGTCGGTTCCTCGGTTGTCGTCTCACCGGTTGTTGCTGTCTCGGTTTCTTCGACGTGCGCGTGACCGTTCGACTTGAATCGGGCACGCTTGATTTCGTCTACGTCGAGAGGGCCGTCGACTGCCGAGGCGAGTGTCGACTCGAACTCGGCGTAGTGGTCGGTCGGAATCCATCCCTCGGCGACAAAGGCGTTCTTTGTCGTTGCAAAGGACAGTGGGGCTTCTTTCTTTTGAGCCTCGATAGAGAGATACTCTTCAGCCGCCAAAAGGAAGCCGGCCTCTTGATCGCTGATCGAGTTGAGTTCCGACTCGACAGTTTCGAGTTCTGACTGAACCTCTGCCTTCTGAGCTTCGAGTTCGCCGACGTACTCCTCGGGACTCCCTTCGGCATCCGGGGCTGGAACGGTCGTGAACTCGACACCGACGAGTGCATCGGCGAGAATGTCGCCTGTCGCATCGGCAGTTGGTTTGGCGAATACTGCGTGAGTCCGGCTGCCGGATATGATCTCGAACGTCTCGATTGGTTCGCTGTCAGCCAGCGTGGACTCGATTTCAGCGCGATTGCCTTCCCCGACGCTGACGACTAATGAATCATAGCCGCCAAGCAGTTCGAGATTCAATCCGAGGTCGACAAACGGCTCACTGTCTTTGATTTGCTCGTCGAGTTCGCGGAGCTGAGTTCGAAGCTCGCTACGTTTGTCATCACGTTCGTTGACCCGCGTTTGCAGCGAGGCAAGCTCGGCCTCCAGTTCGGCCTCATCGACAACGATCGTCTCGTCGGCATCTTCCGGTGAGACGCCGAGTATCGTTTCAAGAGAACGGACAGTGACGAGATGTTCGTTTATTTTCTCGGCACCCTCTAGCGACCGGCCAAGCTCGAAGTCTTGCCATGATTCGTCGTAGTCCGATAGGTGCAGTAGGTTCATCCCATGGACGGTCTCGATAACCGACTCCAAGACGCGCTTGGAGCCAGCCACCGAGACCTTGCTCATCTGCTCAGGTCTGAGCATCGACGGCCTCCTCGAAGCGTTCGAGTGCCAACTTGACGGCACCGTCGATTCGATTGCTGGCGTCGGCGGCGAGTTCGCGTCGGGCCTCCTTGCCCTCTTCGAGGATTTCCTCTTGGCGGGCATCGATCTCCTCTTCAGCCGCCTCAAGTCGTTCGGTTGCACGCTCCTCTGCCTCCTTCCGGGCTGCCTCACGGATCTCGTCGGCCTCCTGTCTGGCCTCGGCGATACGTTCGTCCCGGTCAGACTCTGCTTCCGCGATGATCTCGTCGGCCCGCGTTTCGGCCTCCTTGATCTCTTTTAGAACGTCTGGTCTCGGCATGCTCACTAATCGTTCGAATGTGCAGTATCTGCGTATAAGGTGTTTGCGGAACGGTCCGGCCGCAAGCCGTACGATGTCTGGCTTTCAAACCGAGTGAACAATCAGAAAACCGCACCGTTATTGTTCAGGCACTCGTAGGTCAAGTTACTATGGGAATCCTTGAGAACAAGGCCCGTGCCCGCCTGTTCTACAAATATCTCTCGAAGGTTTACGATACGATCAACCCCTTCATTTGGAACGAGACAATGCGCGACGAGGCACTCTCGTGGCTTGCCATCCAGCCCGATGATCGCGTACTCGATGTGGGCAGCGGCACTGGCTTCGCAACCGAGGGACTCCTCGAGTACACCGACGAGGTCTACTGTCTCGACCAGTCCATCCACCAGATGCAGAAGGCGTTCGCTAAGTTCGGCAAACACAACGGAGTCAAATTCCATCGCGGCGACGCCGAACGGCTCCCGTTTGCCGACAACACGTTCGACCACTTGTGGTCGTCGGGCTCGATCGAGTACTGGCCGAACCCGGTCGACGCCCTCGAAGAGTTCCAACGGGTCACCAAACCCGGCGGGCGAGTCTTGGTGGTCGGTCCTGACTATCCGAACTCGGTGATTATGCAGCGCCTAGCCGACGCAATCATGCTGTTTTACGACGAAAGCGAGGCCGACCGGATGTTTACCGAAGCAGGCTACACCGAGTTTGAACACCACATTCAGCAGGCCAGCCAAGGGAGTCCGAAAGCGATCACGACGGTTGCGGCTGTCCCCGAGGAGTGATCGGCGACCCTGGAGTGTCGAGACGTAGCTCAGACTTGTGTTTCAGCTCGGATGACTGTTTTCCCGTCGGTCGTGAGACGGACCGAAACAGTCGAGCCCGGTTTGAGCTGTGGGCTGTTCGTTCCGGCAACTCTCAGACTCGCTGTCTCGCCGACCGACCACTCCGAATCGCTTGCTGAATTAAATGGACCGGAGGGACCGGGTTCGAAGCCAGATGCCGAAAAGAAGGGCACCGGTGGCTGCTCGTCGAGCGCTTCGCCGTCGACAGCGATCCATACCGAGAGCGCTCGTACGTCGAGCGGGTCGCCGCTTTCGTGAGTGAACCGCAGCGTGTCGCCTTCAACAGTAAGGTCGACGACCGCGGTGGGTGCGGGCTCGGGCGGCGAGGCACCGCCGAGCATGGCGGCGCCGACGACCGTCGCGAGGATGACCGTTAGTGCAACCACCAAGAGCCCGCCGATGAGGGGTGCGGTCCCTCGGGCCGACTGGGAGGAGCAGTGCGCTGGAGGGTGGGGGAACCACGACATACGGCGGGCTGGCCGCGGTTTCATATAAAAATAGTCGCCGACTACTGGCCGGACGTCACCGTTTCGGGTGCCGGAGGGGTAATGTCGACGAACGCCGCGGAGGTGTCTTCACCGAAGACGGTGATCGTGAACGAACTCCGTGGACTAAGCGCCCAGAGGGAGCCGTCAGCGTTGGTCGTGCCGACTTCTTGGCTCTCCTGTCCGTTCTGGCCGACGGTGACGGTAGTTTCAAGCGGCTCGCCGGTCTCTGCGTCGGTGACTACGAGCCGAAGCGGCCCGCCCGCGTACGTCTGTTCGACGGTGACGTTGAGACCGTCTTGGACCTTCGTCGTCTCCGAGCCGGTGACGACATCGTCGAGCGGGAGTCGCTGGTGTTCAATAAACGTCCGCTCGGTCGGCCCGTCAGTGAACGTCCGAAGCTCCCCCTGATTAAATTTCACCGACATAACAAAGACGGATTCTATTCCATCGGTACTCCAACTGGTCGATCGGTCCCAGAGGGTCGGATACCGCTGTGTGGTGAGCTCTTCGGTCCGTTCGGGGGTGAGTTGACTGTCGCCCGTGCCACGGAGCGGTTTTCGGTTGACTTCACGGATGTACTGGTCGTCATCGATCGCGGTCAGTGTGATCGCCGTCTCGCTGGTTTCGACCAGAATCCGGTTGGCGGGCCGCTCCGCCCGAAGCACCGACACCACGTGGGCCCGGAGCGGGCCTTCGAGCATCCGGAGGTCGTACTCGATGCGCTGGAGGCGGCCCTCGGAGATCGGCTCCTCGTCCAGTGCCGACGCCTGAGTCTTCAGCATATTCGTCCGCTCCCTGAGAGCGGCCGCTTCGAGATGGATCGTTGCCAGTTCGATCAGTAGCTCTCGGGGGGCGATCTCCCCGCGGCTGAACTCGCGTACCGCCGTCCGCTCGCGGGTTTCGAGGCTATCGACCTCGTCGTCGACCACGTCGAGTTCCGCAGCGATCTGCTCGGCCCGTTCGTCGGCGCTCGACGCGTCGAGTTCGCGTTCGATGGTCCGGGTCGCCAGACGATCAGTCGTGACACCGGTATCGAACGCCGATGCTGGACCCAAATCGGCGTACTGTCGCCGGAGATCGCTCCGCTCGATCTCATCGGCAGGAATCGCCAAGGTATTGGTCACATTGGTATCAGTTTCGATCGTGTCGCTCAGTTGGGGCTGATACGACGGGCGGACGTCGACGGGGTTGGCCTGTCGCGCACCGTCGACACCACCCGACGGGAGACCGACACCAACACCGATAGCGGTCGTGATCAGGAGGACAGCGATCACGAGCGGGAGGCGTTTCATCTGTGGGGATTTTCTCCCGAATGAACAAAAAGCCATCTACAGAGACCAACTGGATGAAACGTAGGTGGTTCCGACCGGTCGTCTCAGCAGGAAGATCGTAGTCCCTTTGGGCATCTCAGCCAAGATCGTACCTGTGACCGTCGTTTTCGTGTATGGCACACTGACCGACCGCGAGCAGGTCTCAACACTCCTGACCGAGTTCACGTTCGGCCCGTCGGCTGTCTGTCACGGCCTCCAGCGCGTCGACGGCCGGTATCCGACGCTGGTTCCCGGTGGGGAGGTGACTGGGCGGCTGCTTTCGACTCCGGAGCCCGACCGGCTCGACCGCTACGAGGGCGTCGACCGCGGGCTCTACTGTCGGGTTAGGGTCCCACTGGAATCGGCCAGTTCCGATGTGAGTGACTCCGATCACTCGGTGTTCGATATAGAGACTGCAGCCGTCTACGTCGCGGAGCCATCGAAGGTCGGCGTCGGACCGGAAGTTGGTTGGCCCGAGGCCGAGGGTTTCAGCCAGTCTGTGACAACGTATCTAGGAACAAATTCCGTTCGAATAACGGTCGAGCCAGCGACAGATGACTACTGACTGACGACCGTCAGACGCTGCCGATTACCCCGATTCCGTCGTGCGTTTTTTACTTTCACTCCGCGTGCCGTACGTTTTTATACTCCCGGTCCATTATTTCAGTTGCACGTCACACGCGTGCATTCCCCAATTCCCTTTTGATACCCATCGAAATCCATTAGCCGCCGCTCCGGCGAGTTCGTGTATGCTCTCGCTGCCAGCGGTCGAAGCCGCCGTAGACCGGGTGTCGGCTGTCGCTCGTGAGACGCCACTGGAGTACTCCTATCCGTTCTCCGAGCGGACCGGGGCGGCGGTACATCTCAAGCTGGAGAACTTCCAGCGGACCGGCTCGTTCAAGATTCGGGGGGCGATAAACCGGATCGCCACGCTCTCGACGGCCGAACGGGAGGCTGGCGTCGTCACCGCCAGTGCGGGCAACCACGCCCAGGGGGTCGCGCTGGCCGCCACACGGGCGGGCGTCGACTCGACGATCGTGATGCCGAAACATGCGCCGATCTCGAAGGTGAAAGCAACCCGCCGGTACGGGGGCCGGGTTGTTTTGCATGGCGTCGACTACGCGGAGGCACAGGCGCGGGCCCACGAGATCGAGGCCGCCGAGGACCGGACCTACGTCCACGCCTTCGACGACGAAGCCGTCATGGCCGGACAGGGAACCATTGGACTGGAAATCCTCGACCAACAGCCGGATGTCGAGACTGTCGTCGTCCCCATCGGTGGCGGCGGACTCATCTCCGGGATCGCGACCGCGATCAAAACCCAGCGGCCCGATGTCCGGATCATCGGCGTGCAGGCAGAGGGTGCCTCGAGCGTCGTCGAATCGCTCCAGAAAGGCGAGATCCACAGCCGGGAGAGCGTCGACACGGTCGCCGACGGGATCGCCACCCGATCGGTCGGCGAGCGGACCTTCGAAGTGATTCAGGAGCGTGTCGACGAGGTCGTCACGGTCTCCGACGAAGAGATCGCACTGGCGCTCACGCTCCTCCTAGAACGGAGCAAAGCCCTCGTCGAAGGCGCGGGAGCAGTCGCGCTGGCGGCGCTGCTCGAAGAGCGGTTCGACTACCATGACGACGAGGTGATCGTCCCCGCGCTCTGTGGCGGTAACATCGACATGAACGTCCTGACGACGGTGATCCTCCGCGGACTGGTCCAGATGGGTCGGTATCTGAAGATCACGACCGTCCTCAAAGACCAGCCCGGCGCGCTGCAGGGGTTGATCGAGGTTATCGCCGATCAGCAGGCCAATATCTACGCGATTCACCACGAGCGAACCTCACGTGAGATCGGCATGAGCGACACCGAAGTCGAGATCGAACTGGAGACCCACGGCCCACAGCACGCCGCGGAGCTACTGGCTGGACTGCGATCGAACGGCTATGAGGTCGAAGTACAACAGTAGGCGGCCCCTACTGTCGGTTGGTTACATCCGTACTCCCGCAGTCGGGACACTGGGTCATCCGTCCGAACGGTGGCGCGCTGATCCGGTTCCACTCGTCGCTTCCCGAGGTCGCCGTGTAGCCACACCGTCGACACACTGACATCGACTGTTCGTCGGTTGTAATTGCCATGATTTATACTGGGTGTCGGCTCGAATAACGGTTTTTCAGCCGAAACGAGAGGTCAACGAACGAACCGATCTACGAGGACTTATGCCGTCAGTGTGACACTCTCGAGTATGAAACGGACGATCAGCACGGACACGGCACCGGCCGCAGTCGGGGCCTACAGTCAGGCGACGACCGACGGGTCGACGCTGTATACGGCGGGACAGATTCCACTGACGCCCGACGGCGAGCTACTCGATGGGGGGTCGGTCGCCGAGCAGACGGCACAGGCACTGGACAACGTGGTTGCGATTCTGGAATCGGAGGGTATCGACGCGAGTGCCGTCCTCAAGACGACTGTCTATCTGGCCGATATCGACGACTTCGAGGAGATGAACGAGACCTACAGCAGCTACTTCGATGCCGAGCCACCGGCCCGGAGCGCCGTTGAGGCAGGGGCGCTCCCGAAGGGCGTCGACGTCGAGATCGAGGCCGTCGCCACCCTGGAGCCGTGAGACCGGTCGCCAAATCCAGCCTGCTGTGGGGGGTCGTCGGCACACTAACGTTCCTCGCCGGTGTGCAGGGGTATCGTCTGCTGGTCGGATCGCTCCCGACGGGGTACGTCGGCATGATCGCGATCGGGTTTCTGGTCGGGATCACCGTCGGCGGCGTCTCCTATCTGGCCGAGCCGCGGCTGGCCGCGAAGGGAAGGACTTAAAATCGCCAGCGGGCTATCAACAGATGAGCCAGAATGGCCGAGTGGTAAGGCGCACGCCTGGAAAGCGTGTTCCCTTTGGGATCCAGGGTTCAAATCCCTGTTCTGGCGTTTCTGCCGGACCAGTAACCACGAGCAGCGTGTTTCATCGCGCTGAGACAACGCTGGTCCGGAAACTGCTGACAAACAGAGATTTGAGCAGCGAGCGAGGCGGAGCCGAGCGAGTGAGTTCACGTCCCTGTTCTGGCGTTTTTTCCGACGAACAGTAACTCCGAGCACCGCGTAGCGTGTGCTCGGTCGACGTGAGTCGTGTTCCGACGAACAGCGACTTCAACCGGTGCAAGCGAAACGAGTCAGGTTCGAATCCGTAATTAAATCCCGAGCCAAGACCGTCGACGGTCACACTTGCGTACACAGAAAGGTTAATTATTGTGGGAGACGTTAACACGGTTGACAATGCCAGACACGAAAGCAGGCCGCGAACGGAAAGGCCGCAACAAGCTCGCACAGCTAGAGTCGAAACTGAACGCCCGCGAGCGAGAGTTGTTAGGAGAGCGAAGCGAGCCACCGGAACCTGATCGTGTCGACAGCGAGTTCCTGACCGATCCGAGCGAGCTCGAAGCGTAGCGTTGCCCCGTTTTATTTCGGTCGCCCAACCGAGCCACAGTACTAACAGCGGGTGAGTTCCCGGTCGCACTCCAGAAACCAGAGTAGCCGCCGACTACAGTAGCAACACCACCCCGTAGCCGCCGACTACCTGCCAGCAGTCGCATATATAAAAGCGGCAAAACGACCCGTAGATATCGAACATAGATGTGTGTTATTTGTCCACATGGATATCCCAAATTATACAGCCCTCTATGTGTTTTCGGGCTGTCTTCCCTGCCTCAGGATCGCCAAATGCTCCGCCCGCGTACAAAAGGTTTATATAGAATCACAAACAATCAATCTGGTGTACTATGAGTCAGCGCATGCAGCAAGGTCAGCCGATGATCATTCTCGGAGAGGATTCTCAGCGCGTTCAGGATAAGGACGCCCAGCAGTACAACATCTCTGCGGCCCGGTCGGTCGCCGAGGCCGTACGGTCCACACTCGGACCGAAAGGAATGGACAAGATGCTCGTCAACTCGATGGGCGATGTCACCATCACCAACGACGGTGTCACCATCCTCACCGAAATGGATATCGACAACCCGACCGCCGAGATGATCGTCGAAGTCGCCGAGACACAGGAAGACGAGGCCGGTGACGGCACCACGACCGCCGTCGCCATTGCTGGCGAACTCCTGAAGAACGCCGAAGACCTCCTCGAACAGGAGATCCACCCAACGGCGATTATCAAGGGCTTTCATCTCGCCAGCGAGAAGGCCCGCGAGGAGGTCGACAACATCGCCGAACCGGTCGACCCCGACGACGAGGAACTCCTCCGGAAGGTCGCCGAGACCTCGATGACCGGTAAGGGCGCGGAGCTCGAAAAGGATGTACTGGCCGATCTCGTCGTCCGCGCAGTCCAGCAGGTCACCGTCGAAGCCAACGATGGCTCCCACGTCGTCGACCTCGAAAACGTCAACATCGAGACCCAGACCGGTCGCTCGGCCGGCGAGTCCGATCTCTTGGTCGGTGCGGTCATCGACAAGGACCCGGTCCACGGCGACATGCCGACAAACTTCGAGAGCGCCGACACGCTGCTGCTCAACGAGGCCATCGAGATCGAAGAGGCCGACGTCGACACCCAGGTCTCCATCGAGACCCCCGACCAGCTCCAGAACTTCCTCGATCAGGAGGAAAAACAGCTCAAACAGAAGGTCGAGAAGATCGTCGACAGCGGTGCTGACGTGGTCTTCTGTCAGAAGGGTATCGACGACCTCGCCCAGCACTACCTCGCCAAAGAGGGCGTGCTGGCGATTCGCCGGATCAAGAAGTCCGACATCAAGTTCCTCAAGAACGTCCTCGGTGGCTCGGTCGTCTCCGACGTCAACTCCGTCACGGCCGACAATCTCGGCAACGGATCGGTCCGTCGCGACGAGGAAGACGAGCTGTTCTACGTCGAGGGCACCGGCGACGAGGTCCACGGCGTGACGCTCCTGCTCCGCGGCTCGACCGACCACGTCGTCGACGAGCTCGAACGCGGGATCAACGACGCCATCGACGTGGTGTCGACGACCGTTTCCGATGGTCGCGTGCTGGCCGGCGGCGGCGCACCCGAAGTCGAGATCGCCTCCCGGCTCCGCGATTACGCCGACTCGGTCTCCGGCCGCGAGCAGCTGGCCGTCGAGGCCTTCGCCGACTCGCTCGAACTCGTCCCCCGCGTCCTCGCCGAGAACGCCGGGCTCGACTCGATCGACCTACTGGTCGACCTCCGTGCCGAACACGAAAGCGGGAACGCCCACGCTGGGCTCAACGCCTTCACTGGGTCCGTCGAGGACACCTACGAGGCAGGCATCGTCGAGCCGGCCCACGCCAAAGAGCAGGCGCTGTCGTCTGCCACCGAGGCCGCGAACCTCGTGTTGAAGATCGACGACATCATCGCCGCGGGCGACCTGTCGACCGAGGGCGACGGCGACGAAGGTGGCGCACCCGGCGGCATGGGTGGCATGGGCGGCATGGGTGGTATGGGCGGCGCAATGTAGAAGCCGGCCACCAACCACTCAACTGCTGACTTATCCGGAATGGAACGCTCACCGATCGAACGCTGCTGTTAGCTGTTTTTTAACGATCAGTAAAGAGTTGCTACCGTCGTCGCTACGGCCGGTTCATCCCACCCGTTAAGATCACCGAGTCGAACCAGTCGACATGCACACGCTGTTGCTCGATAGCGACGATGTTCGGGCGAACGCGCCGATAGAGCAGCTCATTTCGGCGGTCGAAGACGCCTTCGGCGCCTACCAGCGCGGCGACGCCCAGATGCCGGCGAAGTCCTACATCGACCTCCCGGAGTACAACGGTGATTTCCGGTCGATGCCGGCCTATCTCAACGTTCGTGGCGAGTCGAGCGAAGCAGGCGACGGGTGGGACGCTACGGGCGTCAAATGGGTCAACGTCCACCCCGACAACAGGGCGGAGTACGGGCTGCCAACCGTGCTGGGGACGATGATCTATTCGGACCCGAAAAACGCCTTTCCGCTGGCGATCATGGATGGCCGCGAGCTAACGATGCTGCGAACGGGGGCAGCCGCCGCTGTCGCCACTGACCACCTCGCCGTTGCGGAGGCAACGTCGCTCGGTATCGTCGGGGCTGGCGTCCAGTCCTACACCCAGCTCGAAGCTATCGCGGCAGTCCGGCCTATCGAGGAGGTTGTCGTCTCGGACGTCGACGCAGAGCGGGCAGCCGAATTCATCGACCAGTTCGAAGACCGCTTCGCGATCCGGGCCGGATCGGTCGCCGAGGCCGCCACTTGTGACGTGCTGTCGACTGTCACCCCCGTCGAATCGCCGATCGTCGATCGCTCGGCTGTCGGCGATCACACCCACATCAACGCGATCGGCGCGGACGCGGCGGGGAAACATGAACTGGTCGACGAGATCCTGCTAGACGCCAAACTGGTGATCGACGACTACGAGCAGACGACCCATTCGGGCGAGATCAACGTCCCCTACAGCGCGGGGCGGCTCACGGACCCTGACATTTACGCCTCGCTCGGCGAGATCGTCGTCAGGGAGAAAGCCGGCCGGACAGCTGACGACGGACTCACGGTGTTCGACTCGACTGGATTGGCGATCCAGGACGTGGCTGCGGCGCACGTCGTATACACGGCGGCACAGGAACGTGGCAACGGTACACCGTTCGACCTGCTTGGACTGGCCGACAGTTAGTCGGGCTGGCCCCGCATCGCCGACCGGACCGCCCTGACTACTTTTATTGCGAGGACCAAGACGAGGAAGACGGGGATCAGCGGGAACAGCAGCGTGAGGATGCCGAGAAACAGCACCCATCCCAGCAGATCCATCCCCGTGTCGTCGTGGCTCCGGTAGCCCGGTGTTACCGTTCGGTAGGCTGATTCGAGGATTCCGGGATCTGGTTGTGCGCTACTCATGGCAATATGTAGGTGCTGAAAGGTATAAATCATCTGTCAGAATCAGTGAAACCGGCCGCCGATGTCCTATTCGATGTGGATCGCCGGACGGAACGGTACGGCTTTCGAGGCGCGGTCCTCGGGGTCGTCGATCTCCTCGCCGTCCTCGGCGTAGACCTCGACGGTGGCGTCGTACTCCCGTTCGAGGAACTCGACTGCGGTCTCGTAGGTCGAGCCCTCATCGATCTCGTCGAGCACTGTGAGGGTCTCGTCGTCGAGGCTCCGAACGAGGTCGACCAAGTCCTGGACCAACTGGTTGACCTCGTTGCCGCGTTCCCGGAGGTCGGGGTCCTGCATGACTTCGCTCATCACGTTGCCGACGTTGGTACCGGTCTCCCGAACCGTCTCGAAGACCGACTGTTTCCAGTCGGCCGCCACGTAGACGCGAATCGTCTCGGGGTCCTGTTCGGTGACGTTGAGGATGTCCTGAATGTCGTCGGTGAGGCGCTCGATCTGGCGCTCCTCGGTTTCGGTGCGCGCCGACTGCCAGTCGGCGTCGACGTCGGGCCACGGGACGTCTTCGGCCGGGGTTCCGGTCAACTGCTCGTGGAGCTCGTTCGTCATAAATGGAATAAACGGAGCCAGCAGCCGGAGCCGGGTTTCGAGGACATACCGGAGGGTCCACTGTGCACCCGGTCGGTCGAGGTCGGCCCGGCGGCGGTACCATTTGAGGTGCTCCTCGAATCCATAAAAGGCCGCCTGCGAGGCGCTCCGAGTCTCGGAGTTGTCGAGGGCATGGGTCGTCGACTCGACGGTCGTCTGGAGCTTCGACAGCAGCCACCGGTCGATGTGTTCGAGGTCGGTTTCGGGGTCGACGTCGGGTTCGTCGTCCTCAATGAGCTTCTGGGCGCGGTTCCAGAAGCGCCGAAGCTGGTTTTCGACGCCTTCGACCTGTTCGGCTCGCCAGTCGTAGTCCTGCCATGGCTCGGCGGAATTCAGCAGGAAGAAGCGGACGGTGTCGGCACCGTAGTTCTCGATGGCCTTGCCGGGGAGGACAACGTGGCCTTTCGAGGAGGACATCTTTTCGCCTTCCAGCAGACCCATCCCCATGATGGTGATACCGTCGGGCCACTGGGCCTCGTCGAACAGTTCGGCGTGGTGGAACAGGTAGAACGTCAGGTGGTTCGAGATGAGGTCGTTGGCCGAGAACCGCTGAGTGACGGGGTACCAGTACTGCCACTCGTTGCGGAGATCGAGCGCGCGCTCGTCGGCCTCGCCCTCGACTGCGTTTTCGCCGTAGAACAGCACGTCGAAGAACTCCCGATCGAGATCCTCGACCGGAACCTCGTCGAGCCGGTGGGCGATGGTGTAGTAGGCCATATAGATCGTCGAGTCCGAAAGCGGCTCGATGACGAAGCTATCGTCCCACGGGAGCTTCGTTCCCAGTCCGTAGTTTCGGATGCAGGGCCACTCGTTGAGCCAGTCGATCGTGTGATCGTACTCCCCGCGGGTGTTGGCGGGGTTGGTATCCAGCTGCTCTACCACGCGTTTGGCTTCGGCCTTCCAGTCCTCGTCGTTGTAGGTGAGGAACCACGTATCCTGGTAGGCAACGACTACTTTGCCGCCAGCCCGCGAGACGACGGGCTCGGGGAAGTCGTACATCTCGCCAAACGAACCCTGCTCGCGGTAGGAAGTGGCTAACTCGTCGCGGACGTCCTCGATGAGTTCGCCGGCGTACTCGCCATACTCTTCGTGGAGTCGACCCGTGTGGAACTCGGCGTTGTAGACGTCTTGGGTGACCTCTTTGAGATCGGGGTCGTTGCTGCTGGTGATGCCAGCCGATTCGACGGCGTCCTTCGCGGGGATCTCGCCGTACCCCTCGACATCAAGAATCGGAACCGGCTCGATGGCCTCGACTTCCGTGGGGTCGATGCCGTAGGAGGCGAGGCGATCGGGGTCGTTTGTGGCCTCTCGAAGCGCGAGGAAGTCGTCGGGGCTGTGAGCCGGGACCGACATGACGACACCTGTGGCGTTGTCGGCATCGACGAACTCGGCGGGGAGGACGATGACCTCGTCGCCGGTGACGGGGTTGGTGACGTGTTCGCCGACGAACTCCTCGCCCGTGAACTCGCGGTGGATCTCGACGTCGTGGTCCTGGAGTTCGAGCTTCTCGGCGGCTTCGACCGAGACCAGCCACTGCTCGCCGTCGACGGTCGCCTCGACGTAGGTCGACTCGGGGTTGATGTAGGCGTTAGTGACGCCGCGGACCGTTTCGGGTCGCAGCGTCGCCATCGGAACCGTTGTTTCGCCGCCGTCGGCGTCATGTTCGAATTTGACGAGGGTGTACTCCTGGTACTCGACATCCTCGCCTTCGAGGAGGTCGTGTGTGGTGACGGGGTTTTCCTGCTCGGTGCAGTATTTGACCGGGTGGAGGCCCTTCTCGAGTCGACCTCTTTCGCGCAGAGTCTCGTACTGCCAGGTAATGAATTTCGAGTAGCGGTCGTCGTTGGTCGTGAACTCCCGCCGCCAGTCGATCGAGAGGCCGAGCGACTGCATCCCAGTCTTGTAGTGTTCCTCGATGAAATGACGGGCATACCCCATCGGCGTTTCGAGTTCCGAGAGCACGTCGTCCGAAACGTTGTAGGTGTCTTGGAGGACCGACATCTGTTTTTCCTCACGTTTTTCGAGACGCTCGACCGCGCCGATGATCGGGGTGCCAGTGACGTGCCAGGCCATTGGGAACAGCACGTCGTCGCCCTGCTGGCGGCGGTAGCGGGCGTACACGTCCGGGACAGTGTAGGTCCGGGCGTGGCCGATGTGCATCCCGCCGCTGGGGTAGGGATACGGCACTGTAATAAAGGTCGTCTCCTCGTCGTCGGGGTCGGCAGTCGTGGTGGGGTCAGGCTCGTAGCGGCCCTCGGCGTCCCACCGCGCCCGCCAGTCGGCTTCGAGTTCCTGCGGGTCGTAATCCATACGGGCTTCTCCGTGTGTCGGGCCTAAAATAGCATCTATCGCTGGCGGGTGGTGGGCCGCTAGGCGAACTTCCGGACCGTCATATCCAGCGTGTCGAGGTCGACGATCGGGGTGTGGGCCACGTCGGGATCGATGTTGACCTTCTTCTGGAAGGCGGTCTGGGCCTGCCAACAGCCGCTATTGACCGACAGCACGTTGTGGTACTTCCCCCAGCCGAGTTTGTGGACGTGACCGGTGTGGAAGATGTCGGGTACCTCGTCAATAACCAAGTAGTCCTTCGTTTCGGGTGCAAGTCGCATCTTCCCGCCGTACTGTGGGGCGACGTGCCGCTTTTTGAGGAGTTGGTACATTGCCTTGTGCGGCTCGTCGTAGCTGGCCTTCTCCTCGGGGAGTTCGGCTATCACCTCGTCGAGTGAGACGCCGTGGTACATCAGCACCGAGACGCCCTCGATGGTGACCGTGGAGGGATTGCCCGTGATTCGGCAGTCGTGGGCAGACATAATCGACCGCAGCTCCTCGTCGAAGCCCGGCTGTGGCTCGGCGAGTCGGACCGCGTCGTGGTTGCCGGGGATCATGACGATCTCCATATCGCCGGGGACGGCCTTGAGGTGCTCCGAGAACGCTTCGTACTGGTCGAAGATGTCGACGATATCCAGCTCCTTGTCCTGATCCGGATAGACGCCGACGCCTTCGACCATATCACCCGCGATCAGGAGGTACTCGACGGTCTCGGCCTCCTCGGTATGGAGCCAGTCGGCAAACCGGTTCCAGGCGTCGGCCATGAACTCCTGGCTGCCAACGTGGATATCCGAGACGAGCGCGGCCTGGACGTGGCGGTCGGCCGTCGAGGGGCGAAACGTGCGGGGAACATCGGGAACGAAAAGCGAGTCGACGAACATAATGCCGCTGTCATCGGCGAGCGTTCCTTGGACAGCAATACATTCGTCCACCAAGAGGTCATCGACCATGTTCGCGATCTCCCGGTCTTTCATTACAAGTGCGGGGAACGTGCCGGTCGTGTCCTCGAGTTCGATCAGCCAGTGGCCGCTGGCAGTCGACCGAACGTCGTTGACGAGCCCAATCATCTCGGCCTCGCTGCCGCCGCCCATCGACTGGATAGCCGACGCCGGGCGGTGATTGACGCGGCCACCCAGGAGTTTGGACAGCCGCTCGTAGCGGTCGCGGAAAGTCGTCACAAACTGCTGGTATTCGCCGGTGCCGGTACTTCGGCCGGTAATGTCGCCGCTGATCTCGGCTGGCTGTGGGGACCGCGCCGATCCCCCCTTGCCGTTCGGTCGTTTTTCGGTCGTGGCAGCCCTCGTTGTCGACTTCGAATACCCCCCTGTTTCAACTGGAACATCATCCGTTGTTGTATCTTTTTTACGTTTTTCACTTGGAGTTGAAACAGAGGTGGTTGCTGCTGGAGCCGAATCGGTTGCAACCGCTGCCGGGTCGGGAGCCGGGGGCGACGAGTCGAGCGTTTGTCGAACGGTGGCAGTAGTCACACGGAGCGCGTCGTCCGGCGTCGCCTCAAGGACTGTTTCGAGTGCGGCCGCTGGATCGTCGGCCCCCGCGAGGAGTGTTACAGCCTCACGTTCGGCGTTGTAGCCGCGCTCGGCGAGAGCCTGGACGATTCGTGACGGCGTCTCCAGAGGCACATCCACTCGTGGGATGGCTCCAGTCAAAAGGATGCCGAACGACGAACTGTCGTTTCGGAATTGCCGGACAGTAAGCATTACATAACGCTTTCTTAAGACGAATAAACAACGTATAACGGTGTGTAGGCTGTTACTATAATCGACAGAAACGGCGTCTCATCGAATGAAATCACAAGACGTAGTAGGGGAAATCACCCAGAAGGTTCAAACACGGGCCAATCGAATGAGAGAGCAATGAGTCCAGGGGATCGTCGGCCGCCAGACGACGAAGACGACGGAATGTCGACGGCGGATCGAAGGTCGTCCTCGGAGACCGACGAGACGGCTACAAACGGCGGTGATCGTCAGTCGGCCGAGCAGCTCCGCGTCGACGACGCGGCCAAGCGCGATATCCCGCCCCGTACCGGGTCGACCGAGTCCGACTCGCTGTGGACGCGGTTTCGCACAGCCAACGATGGGCCGCTGTTGTTGCTTCGCGAGGTGCTTCTCAGTGGCGGGATCGTGCTGCTATTCGGGCTGTTGTTGTTTAGCGCCAGTGGCGTCTGGCCGCCGATGGTTGCGGTCGAAAGCGAGAGTATGGAGCCGAACATCAACCAGTACGATCTGATAATCGTCTCCGATCCGGGACGGTTCGCACCCGAGATGTCCGACCGGACAGGTGTTGTTACGGCGAATTCGGTCGCTGAAACCGAACACGAGTCGTTCAATCGGGCGGGGAGTGTTGTCGTCTACCAGGATCCGGAGTCGTTTGGACCCCCGATTATCCACCGGGCACACTTCTACGTCGAGGATGGCGAAAACTGGTACGAGCGGGCGAACCCGGAGCACATCGCCGCCGACAGCTGTTCGGAACTCGACCAGTGTCCGGCCCCCCACGCGGGCTACATCACGAAAGGCGACAACAGTGAGAGCAACTCCCAGTATGACCAAGCAAACGGGATCGCACCGGTCGTCAAACCGGGGTGGGTCACCGGGATCGCACACCTCCGGATTCCACGAGTCGGCTACATTCGACTCGCACTGACCGGCGCGGCGAGCTTCGGCCCGCTGCTGCCTGCTGGTGTGGGTGCTGTCGGTGCCGGGACGGCGTATGCGATCGGTCGACGCGAACTGCTTCGGTAGTTAGTCGTTGTCGAACCGTGCCTGAACGAACGGCTGGACGTTGTCGATGTCACCGAGCCGGGAGTCCGATAAGAGAACGGCCTCGGTCTCGTCGATCGGCACCGAGAGGTTCATTTCTTTCGTGCGGCCGTAGCGGCCCTTCGAGACGACGACCGCGTTGACGATACCGAGCATGTCGAGTTCGCTGATGAGGTCGGTCACCCGCCGCTGGGTGAGCACGTCGGCGTCGATCTCCTCACACAGCCGTTTGTAGATGTTGAACACCTCGCCGGTGTTGATGTTATGGACCCCATTCTTTTCAAGGAGGATTATGGAAAACAGCACGATCTTGCTCTGGGTCGGCAGCGTGCGGACGACCTCGACGACCCGGTCGAGTTCGATCTTGTCCTGTGCCTGCCGGACGTGGGTCTCCTCAATGAGGTCGGCCTGACTCCGCTCGGCGAGTTCACCCGCGGTCCGGAGGAGGTCGAGGGCACGTCGAGCGTCGCCGTGTTCCTGGGCGGCGAAGGCCGCACAGAGCGGGATCACGTCCGACGTGAGAGCTTCGGGTTTGAAAGCAACGTCCGCGCGATGTTGGAGAATATCCCGGAGTTGGGTAGCGTCGTACGGTGGAAAGACGATCTCCTCCTCGCCGAGCGAGGATTTGACACGGGGATCGAGGAAGTCAGTGAACTTGAGGTCGTTCGAGATCCCCATGATAGAGATCCGGGAGTTGGTAAGCTCGGAGTTCATCCGCGAGAGGTTGTAGAGGGTGTCGTCGCCGCTCTTTTCGACGAGTTTGTCGATCTCGTCGAGCATGATGACGACCACCCGCTCGTGGTAGTCGACCGCTTCGAAAAACGTCGAGTACACCCGGTCGGTCGGCCACCCGGTCATCGGGACCGGATCGAGCTCTGCGAGGTCGGCTTCGAGAGCATCGATTGCGGCGTCGACCGCTTCGACGTCGTCGTACTCCGCGAGCAGCGAGTTGGCCTCTTCGTTGGGATCGTCCGCGTCGGTGTCTTCTATCCTGCTAGCGGAATTCGAGGTGGTGTCGGTCGACTGGAGACGGTCGCGAACCGTGTTGAGGCGCTCGATTTTCGACTCGATACGGGCCTCGTTTTTGTCGATGAACTTGTTTGCAAGCTGGGCGAGGACGCGATACTGGGTGTCGGTGACCTCGCAGTTGATATACTCGACCTCACAAGGAACGTCGTACTTCTGGGAGGTCGACTCGAGCTCCTGGCTGACGAACTTCGCGCTGGCGGTTTTCCCGGTCCCCGTTTTCCCGTAGATGAGGATATTCGAGGGGGTATCGCCGCGGAGCGCGGAGACTAGAATCGTCGCCATACGGTTGATCTGGTCGTTGCGGTGGGGGAGCTCGTGGGGAGTATAGGAGGGACGAAGGACTTCTTTGTTCTCGAAGATCGGCTCGCTGGCCAGGAGGTCGTCGAACAACCCCTGACTCTCCTCGCTTTCGTCGAACATCGTGTCGAAATCGAGGTTGGTTGAGGTGGCTGAGCGGTCTCTGGCGGCTGTCGAATCGTCGGCGTCGGTGGCGGACTCGGGCTCCGAATCTGTGTTTTCCTTCGTCATACTACCCCTCTGTTTCAGGTGGAACTTACGGCACGGACCGCGCCAAACCGACCGGAGGGAACGTAAGCGGGGTGTTCCGTTCGCGAGGGCGGCCGGGCCGTGTCCAGATGATGCAGACGAAGCAGAGGCACAGCGAGTACAAAAACGTTCTCCCTTTGGGCCGGATGAGTCGGGATCTCGACTGTTTGCCCACTGTTTCGGCCTTCTTCGGCCCGTGTTTCGGGTGGAGTGACCGTCCCTGTGGCAGCGCTGTCGCCGTGGCCAACTGTTTCGACTGGAATAACAGTCCAGTCTACAGGCCCGTGGCCGAGAGAGTTCGACAGGCCGTCGGAAGTAGCAGGGAGTCGAGATAGGTGAAAACGACAACGGATTCTGACAATCGGTAGTCCGTAACAGTAGCTGTTGAATCGCGCACAACACGCCCTAGCCCCCCACCCCTTTGTTTCGGGTGGAACTCCTACAAGCGACGCTTCAGCGTGGGACGGAATCGTCGACTAGAAAATTCCTAGACTAGTCGGTTATTCATACAACAGATAAGAACAACTAGAAAACGGTATTTACTGCGGTAAGGGTACGGTTTCCACGGAAATATCATAAAGGTTTCTCTCGCGAACTAGTGGTTCTCGACCCCGCCCCACCCTCTCAGGCGTCTCCAGTTGAAACGAAGGGGTGGGGGGCTAGAGTGTGTGATGCTACCACCCATTCGTGTGGACATCTCTATATCGACTGCCAGCCATCCGACACTCATCCGGCACCCACCCGGCACCCACCCGGCACCCACCCGACGCCCACTCGACGCCCACCCGACGCCCACTCGATAGACCTGACCGACGACTTCTACGACACATCCGTCAGCCGACCGACGACTTCTACGACACATCCGTCAGCCGACCGACGGTGCTCCCATCACACGTGATCAGCGGCATACCGATCTCGAAACCTCGAGGAGTCCCGCCATCGAAACCTCAAGGAGTCCTGTCACTACGAACCCGAGACAGTCGACTGTTTCTAACAGTCAATTACAGTCGGTAGAACTCCGTGAACCGCCGAAAAACAGTCGGTAGCAACCGTAATACGGGGTCACCCTTTCCCCTGTCTGACGTAGTACTTAAGTGTGCCCGGGAGTCAAGACCATGCAGACGCTCCTCTGCACGCACGCGCGGGTCGCGGAGGAGTGGGGAGCTCATGATGGGTCTGCTCACAAACTTACGAGACAGCATTTCGCGGGTCACAGACCGGCTGTTCGCCTCCGAGGAGCCGAAACGGATCGGCATCTACGGGCCGCCGAACGCCGGAAAAACGACGCTCGCGAACCGTATCGCACGCGACTGGACCGGCGACGCTATCGGTCCCGAAAGCCACGTTCCACACGAAACACGCCGGGCCCGACGCAAGGAGGACGTCTCCATCGAGCGCAACGGCAAATCGGTCTCCATCGACATCGTCGACACTCCCGGTGTCACCACGAAGGTCGACTACAAGGAGTTCCTCGACCACGACATGGAGAAGGACGACGCCATCCGGCGCTCCCGAGAGGCGACCGAGGGTGTCGCCGAGGCGATGCACTGGCTTCGAGAGGACGTCGACGGCGTGATCTACGTGCTCGACTCCTCTACCGATCCCTTCACACAGGTCAACACGATGCTGATCGGGATCATCGAGAGCCGTGAACTCCCCGTCCTCATTTTCGCCAACAAGACCGACCTCGAAGACTCGGACGTCCAGCGTGTTGCCGATGCTTTCCCAGACCACGAAACGGTCCCGCTGTCGGCGCTGGAGGGCAACAACATGGACGAAGTCTACGACAAGATCGCGGAGTACTTCGGATAATGCCCGAAACAACCAACTCCGACAACGGCGTCCAGATCGACCTCATCAGCGGCTCCCGGATGGCTGGCCTCCGGAGCATGGAGAAGATCCGGCTCATCCTCGATGGCGTCCGGGAGGGTAACATCGTCATTCTCGAAGAGGGGCTGTCGCCCGACGAGGAGTCGAAGCTCATCGAGGTCACAATGACCGAGATCAGCCCCGACGACTTTTCGGGCATCGAGATCGAGAGCTACCCACGCGCCGAGACCGCCGACCAGAGCTTCCTCGATAAACTCATGGGTCGCGAATCGACCAAGAAGCTCACCGTCATCGGTCCGGCCAACCAGATCGAGACGCTCCACAAGGACGAACAGCTCATCAGCGCGCTGGTCTCCCGGAAATAACCCCATGACACCAACTACCCACTGATGCCCCACCAGTGTACCAACTGCGGACACACCTTCCCCGACGGCTCCAAGGAGATGCTTTCGGGCTGTCCCGAGTGCGGCGGCAACAAGTTCCAGTTCAGACCCGCGGGCTCCAACGCCGACTCCGTCGCCGACGACGCTGCCGACGCCACTGCGTCCTCGACAGCCGACGCGTCGACTGGAGACTCCGTGACGATCGACCCCGAAACACCGTCTGCCGGGCGTCAGACATCTCCACCGGAAACGGAGGGGGTTGGCGACGGCGAGGCCGCCCACGACGACGGGGCCGAATCGCCCGCCCAGTCGACCGCCCGCTCCGACGTCGTCTCGTCGTCGGAACTCACTGCCGCCGGCTCGATGGGCCCACAGTCGACCGCCGACAACCAGTCGACCGCCGACGAACCCGCCTCGACCGATGCGCCCGAACCCGAGGCCGAACCGCCGGCCGAGATGGCGGATGACCCCACCGAGGAGTCCAACCTCGACGAACTCAGAAAGGAACTCAACAACCAGTTCGAGTCCATCCGCATCGTGAGTCCCGGCCAGTACGAACTGAACCTCATGGAGCTCTACGACCGCGACGAGTACATTATCTCGCTCCGCGAGGACGGCCGGTACGTCATCGAAGTCCCCGATGGATGGGGCGACTCCCGACCCTGAAGCGAATTTTCGACCGCAAAACCTGTCGACTGTTCGCCTCACCTACTTAAACACTCCACGACCTTTCGATTCTACGATGCTTCCGGAAGTGAACAACGTTATGCGGGACCCCATGTTATGACCGTCCATGTTTACGACGGACATGGAAGCTACCTACGGCTGTTGCAGTGACGTATCGATCCTTCGGGGGGTCGCCTGATGCGCCTCGTTGCCAAGTTCGGCGGGACGAGCCTCGGCAGCGGCGACCGGATCAACCGCGCCGCAGACTCGATCGCGGCGGCCGTCGACGCGGGCCACCAGATCGCCGTCGTCGCCAGCGCGATGGGCTCGACGACCGACGAACTGCTCGACGAGATCAACTTCGAGGCCTCGGACGCCGACCGCGCCGAGATCGTCTCGATGGGCGAACGCACCAGTGTCCGAATGCTGAAGGCTGCGCTGTCGGCCCGCGGCGTCGACTCGATCTTCCTCGAACCCAGCACCGACGAGTGGCCGATCATCACCAACGACCTCGGCGAGGTCGACGCCGAGTCGACCAAACGCCGCGCCGCCGACCTCGCCGGGGACCTCGACGGCGTCGTCCCGGTCATCACGGGCTTTCTCGCCCAGAACGCCGACGGCGAGATCACGACGCTGGGCCGCGGTGGGAGCGATACGACCGCGGTTATGCTGGGCAACTACATGAACGCCGACGAGGTCGTCATCGTCACCGACGTCGAGGGCGTTATGACCGGCGACCCACGGGTCGTCGAGGGCGCGCGTAACGTCGGCCGGATTTCGGTCGACGAACTCCGAAACCTCTCGTTTCGTGGCGCTGAGGTCGTCGCCCCCAGCGCGCTGTCGTACAAGGACGAACACCTCGGTGTCCGGGTCGTCCACTACCAGCACGGCGACTTGCTTACGGGCGGCACCCAGATCGAAGGGGAGTTCCAGAACCTCATCGACATGCAGGAAGAGCCGCTGGCCTGTATGACGGTCGCCGGACGGGCGATCCGCAACAGCCCCGGCATTCTCGCGGATCTCTCACAGTCGCTTCGGGCCGCCGACATCAACATCGACGCTGTCGCCAGCGGAATGGACTCGATCACGTTCTACATCAACGAGGCCCGCGCCCAAAAGGCCGAAGCCGTCCTCCACGAGGAGGTCGTCAGCGGCACGACGCTGTCGAGTGTGACCGTCGAAGACGGCGTCGCTGTCATCCGCGTCACCGGCGGCGAGCTCCCGAACCGACCCGGGGTCGTCAAAGAGGTCCTGACGCCGCTCGCCGACGCCGGAATCAACCTCCAAGACGTCATCACGAGCGCCACATCGGTCGCGCTGTTCGTCGACTGGGACGACCGCGAGGAGACGCTCGATATCGTCCAGGCCCACGTCTAACCCGCCTTTTTCCTACTTCCCGGCTTTCAGCCGCGTCCCGATCGACGTCGGGAGCCCAGCCGCCGCAACGGCCTCAACCACCTGGTCGATATCGTAGTCGACTCGCTGCAGGTCGACGGTCGGCGCGCCGCCGTTCTCGGCGTCCGCGTCGCCCCCATCGCCCTCGTCGAGTTCCACCACCGCAAACGCCGCCCGCGGGTCGCCGTCGCGTGGCTGGCCGACGCTCCCCGGATTCAGCACGACCCCATCGCCGAATCGCCGCGAGCCCTGGACGTGCGTATGACCAAGGATGACCACGTCGACGCCCTCGCCGAGCATCGACGCCGAGAACTCCCGTGGGTAGGTGTAGCGATCTGGACTGTTGGGGTGGCCATGGACCATATGAATCCGCCCGTTGTCGACGAACTGCTCGGTCGGTAACGACCGGAGCCACTCCATGTCAGTGTCGCCCAACTCTTCGCGGGCGTGCCGAACCCCCGCTTTCGCCATCGTATTGAACCGATCGCCGCCGTCGAAGGCGACCGCCCGGTCGTGGTTGCCCCGCACCGTCACCGCACCCAACTCACGTATCCGGTCGATACAGGCCGCAGCCCACGGGTTGTAGCCAACCACGTCGCCCGCACAGAGCAGGCGGTCGACCGGCGGCATGGCTTCACACACCATCTCGAAAGCGGGCAGATTACCGTGAATGTCTGAAATGATACCGAAGCGCATACGTTTGCTTCGGTCGAGGGACAAAAATCCGTTTGGGAGCAGTAGGCGTTTTGAGGGAGCAGTAGGCGTTTTCAGGGAGGTAGGCGTTTTCAAAAGGGGTGTGGTAATCGGCGGTCGCGTAGCGGTCGTCGCTCGCCTACCAGAAGGGACCGTCCTCCCGTCGGGATACCGTCCGAGTCAGTCCCGGCTCGGGGTCGAGTTCCCGCGCTGGACGGCTCCACTCGTCGTCAAGCGGCGGCAGCGTCTCCGCCTCACTCGGGAGCACCCAGTGGTCAGGTGTGCCCCGAACCCGTGTCTGCTCGCCGTCGACCGCCGACGGTCGCCCGTGACCATATAAAAGCAATACAGCTCGCCGTCGTCGTACAGCGCCGATCCGGCCCACTGTCGGGTGCCGAGGGCGTCGTCGCCGTGGCTCACGAACG
>Ga0102930_1000106_pt1 | contig 24974 bp, 24 predicted proteins | sample SalPon1_B_H2O_MG_FD_84514 | JGI IMG/M metagenome (GOLD analysis project Ga0102930, IMG submission 84514) | Salt pond water microbial communities from South San Francisco under conditions of wetland restoration - Salt Pond MetaG R1_B_H2O_MG | ecosystem: Environmental > Aquatic > Non-marine Saline... | reverse complement strand
GATCAAAATAGGCAGGCGCCGAGTTGACCCACAACTCAGGAACAATATCGGGTTCATTATTCTCTGCAAGCGAGGTTATTGCCGTGGTGGTAGCCGATGGGACGACTGTCACATCACATCCATAACCTTCTTCGAGTAACAATGCTGCTACACCGGTGATAACACCACCGGATGTCCAGTTCATCTCTGCCACGGATATCTCGCCACATTCGGCAACGGCGACTTCTTCGGTGACTTTGTCAGTTTGCCGAACGGCAAAAATTCCAATGACGAGTGCTACGGCTAATCCGATTAAGGCCAGTGCGTATAGCGATTTCTTATTCATGCTTAGCTCCGTTTTCTGTTGCTAGTTAGCAGTTAATGATTGGCGGAGTGGTCCACCGATTGCCGCCCACAGAAATCTTGCGGGTAGCGGTTCGATGTTCTTGGAATACGTAAGGCTGGCGAGTGCAGCCTGAGTGTTTTAAGTCTGCCTGGGAATGTCTGATGCCCGGGTCTCCGTGTTCAATTAAGGTTTAACTATAGATCAACTTTGCTGATCTGCCAAATCGTTCAAATCAATTCATTCGTATTAAGTGATCATAGAAAACGCTAATGATGAACACTCTCCCGTGTGAGCGCGCGCCAGTTTTCAAACCGCTCTAAATCAATGGTGCCGTTTTGCAATGCGGCTTTAACCGCGCACTCTGGCTCATGATCGTGATGACAATCACGAAAGCGGCAGTCCTTTGCGACGGTCTGAATCTCTGGAAATCCGCTGAGTACATCACCCGGTGATAGGTGATCTAAGCGCAGTGTGCGTACCCCCGGGGAATCAATCAGTGCGCCACCATCTAGACATTCAAAGCGGGTGGTCTCTGTGGTGGTATGGCGCCCCTGACCGCTTAGTTTTGAGATTTCACCCACTCGCAAATCGAGACTCGGGATCAGCCCTTGCGCGAGCGATGACTTACCCACGCCAGACTGTCCCGCTAAGATGACGGTGTCGGTGGCAATTAGTTTTCTCAGTGCCGCAAGGCCTGCGCCGGTTATTGCACTACCGAATAGCGCCTGAATACCCAGGGATTGATAGCGTTTTAGCAATTGTTCAAGCCGGCTACTTCGCGTTGTATCCATTAGATCGGTTTTGTTGATCCACAGGCTAATCGCGAGTCCCATTGCGCGGGCAAGCACTAGGTAGCGATCAATTAATAAAGCATCCGGCGTTGGCGCGGGCGCAATGACAAGAACCAATCGATCAATATTGGCTGCAAGCGGCCTTGGATGACCCCGAAAGTCGCCACGCTCAAGGACGTTATGGCGGGGCGCTATTGATTGAATAAGCCCCCCTTCATCCATCATTTTCCAGCTGACATGGTCGCCACATACAGGCCGTAAGCCGCGCCGGCCACGAAGTTGGCAGCGATGCAGCGTGGCATTATCAGCGGCCACGATGCAGTGATTGCCCGTGCTTGTCACCACGATTCCGTGTTGATCGCTCAATGCAGATACCTCGGTGGCAGCAGCCGGGTTTGGTAGACTGCCCTTCGTTCTAGGGTTAGCAAGGAGTGGCGGTCATGGCGTATTCGGCAGATAACTTGATATGGATTGATTTGGAAATGACCGGCCTTGATGTTGATTATGATCAGATCATCGAAGTTGCAACGATTGTGACCGATGCGGAGCTGAACATTTTGGCGGAAGGCCCGGTATTCGCTATTCATCAGCCCGAATCCGTGATGACATCGATGGATGAATGGAACCGCACTCAACATTCGCAGTCCGGCCTTTGGCAACGCGTCACTGAAAGCACCATTGATGCGGCTGAAGCAGAGCGCCAAACCCTCGCGTTTCTCGAGCAATGGGTGCCGCCCGGCGTCTCGCCAATGTGCGGGAATAGCATCTGCCAAGATCGGCGATTTTTGCATCGACTGATGCCCAGGCTGAGACGTTATTTTCATTATCGACATATTGATGTCAGCACGCTCAAAGAGCTAGCGCAGCGTTGGCTTCCAGCGGTGGCTGAAAGTCTCACGAAGGATTCTTCGCATCTAGCGCTTGATGACATACGTGACTCTATTAATGAACTGAAACATTATCGAGCGCACTTTTTGGTGGAAGCGGCGCGTCAGTCCGGTTGATCGCCCTTGGCAATCGGAACCTCAGGGTCATTACCCCATTCTGACCATGAGCCATCATAGGCTTGGGCATAGGTATAGCCCAAGTAACGTAGAACAAAAAAGCTTAATGACGAACGGTGATGGGTTTGGCAGTGCGTGATGACCTGTTGATCTTTTGCTAACCCTGCCCCTTGATACATCGCCTCAAGCTCTGCTTTAGGTCGCAGACGATACGCATTATCGGGATCGATATTGTCAGTCCACTCAATATTGACCGCGCCGGGTATATGCCCGCCACGCGCCGCGCGAACATCCTCGCCCCGATATTCTGCCGGTGAGCGGGCATCGACAATCGCCATCCTACCTGACTCAAGACCTTTTAAAATGCCATCACGCTCGGCTCGGGCTTGCGGGTGGGCGAGAACCGCGGGATATAACTGAGGATTTTCCACCGCTGGCGCTGGGCCTTGGGCTGTCGTGCGCGCTTCACTTAGCCAAGCGGGTAAACCGCCGTTTAATAAACTGTAGGATGGATGACCGAGGCACTCCAACGTCCAGAGTAGGCGTGCAGCGCGCGCGTTACCACTCGCATCTAGCGCAATCACATGGGTTTGCGGCGTGATGCCGGCGGCTCCAAGAACACGAGCTAACCTCGACATATCAGGCAGTAGTCCGCCAGCCGGTGGGCGTTGGGTGTTTAAATCTGCGTAATCCATTCGTACCGAGCCGGGGATATGCGCTTGCTCATAAATGGCGGCCTCATCTACAAAGACGATACGCAAGTTCTCAGTCGATAACTGGCTCGCGAGTTCAGCCGGTTCAATGAGTAGCGGGAAGCGGCGCTCAGCCATTGTGCAAGGCTCCATCAGCATGCTTAACCTTGCACTCTATCATTGTGAAGCGAGTGGGTGCGGCCATTAAGCTGCCTGTATTAGCTCTAACCAATGGCGTACGGGAATAGAGGAGGCCTCATCGAGGTGGACCAGACAACCAATATTCGCGGTCGCGATCAGCTCAGGCGAGCCACTACTGAGGTTATCGAGCTTTTGCTCGCGCAGTCGCTCTGCTAGCGCCGGCTGGAGTACCGAGTAGGTTCCCGCTGAGCCGCAGCAAATATGACTATCAGGAACCACGGTCAACTCAAATCCAATGTGTTTTAACAACGCGTCCACGCGGCCATTTAATGGTTGTGCATGTTGTAAAGTACAAGGCGTTTGAAAGGCGATTCGTCTTGGTGCATTGGCAGCCGGCATAAGCTGATCAGCGTAGCGTTCGAGTAGCTCGATTGGATCAACCGCCAAGGCGCTTACGCGTTCAGCTTTGGCAGCGTAAATGGGATCATCTGATAATAGATGCGCGTAGTCTTTCACCTGCGCGCCGCAGCCACTTGCATTAACGACGATGGCCTCCGCGCCCGCTTCAATATGCGGCCACCAGGCATCAATATTGCTACGAATACGCGCTCTGGCCTTAGCCGGTGCGCCTAAATGTTGATCAATCGCGCCGCAGCATCCGACCTCAGACGTTCGTTTAACGCTGATTTCGAGCTCATCGAGCAGTCGAGCTGTTTGGGGGTTAATCGGCGGCTCTAACGCAGGCTGTACACAACCCTCAAGCATAAGCACAAAACGCGCATGCGCTGCGTTTTGCGGCCAAGCGGGTGGGCGGCGCCGAGGGCGGATTTTTTTTCGTAGAACCGCTGGCACAAACGGACGGGTTAATCGGCCCATGGCTAATAAGCTCGCAAACAGCTTTGGCCGTGGGAGAAGGCCCCGTAGTGCGGAACGCAGCCATCCTTGCAGGGCAGGCCTCGGAACGTTTTGATCAACGATTTCGCGGCCCAAATCAACTAATCGGCCATATTCAACCCCAGATGGGCAGGTTGTCTCACAGGCACGACAGGTTAAGCATCGATCGAGATGCAGTTGCACACTCTCCGTGGCGGCTTCGCCTTCTAAGACTTGCTTGATCTGATAAATCCGCCCACGCGGACTGTCTAGTTCATCACCAAGCAGTCGATAGGTTGGGCAGTTGGCAAGACAAAATCCACAATGGGTGCATTTGCGTAGAATCGCATCCGCCTCTTGGCCGGCTGGTGTGTCTTTAATAAAATCAGCGAGATACGTTTGCATACTCAGGCCTCTTCAAGATCAGGATAGAGCCGCCCCGGATTAAAGATGGCATGCGGATCGAACGATTTTTTAATCCTTTGATGCAGCTGTTGTTTGACCGCATCCAATGGTTGGAATGCGCTAATGCCATCGGGCTTATTTCGAAAGGCAGTGGCATTACCGCCGAGTTGGGCTGCTTTCGCACGCAAGGCCGCTGCGTCCTGTACGCCTCGCAGCCAGAGTTGCTGGCCTGACCACTCGCTGAGCTTCTCACCATCGAATTCATTGGGATTAATACCTGGGGGTAGCGATAGCCGCCAAATAGGATCCTCCGTGGCGAAAAAAGCATGCGTTTGGTTGTGCACGCTGGCCCAAAAAGTATCAGCATGCTTATCATCAAGCGGCTCGCCACCCAGTTGGGTGCGTGCATCCGCCACTGCGGATTCGGTCCCCGAGAGTCTTACATAGAGTCGCTCTCCATCATGCAGCATGGCACTGAGAGGCCGTCCGGCTCGCAGCCATTGTTCTGAGCGCGTGTGGCAGTCGATCATGGGAGCTTCAAACACAAGGCTTGCATGCTGTGCTGGTGCGGGGAGTACTTTTACCGAGACCTCCATAATAACGCCTAGCGTGCCAAGGGCGCCGACGTTAAGTCTTGCAACATCATAGCCAGCAACGTTTTTCATGACTTGGCCGCCAAAACGCATCAATTCACCTTTGCCATTTAACAGCTGGATCCCTAAAACCATATCGCGGACTGATCCCCAATAGGGCCGCGCTGGCCCTGATAGTCCGCTGGCAATAGCGCCGCCTAGCGTGGCATCAGCACAGAAAGACGGTGGCTCAAAGGCGAGCATTTGGCCTTGTTCGCCGAGTACGCCAGCGATCTCACTGAGCGGTGTGCCGGCACGTGCGGTCAGCACAAGCTCCGTTGGCTCATAGTTCACAATGCCCCGGTGGGCAGTAATATCGAGGGGAGCAGCGGTGACGCGATTGGCGTAGAAAGATTTGCTTCCAGCGCCCAGGATTTCTAAGGCTTGCTGATCTGCTTGCGCGCTATTAACCTGCGCGGTGATCGCCTTCGTGCAATCGGCATCCGTCATCAAAGACGCTCCAAATCCGGATGTGGCAGCTCGCCATTATGGACGTGCAGGCGGCCAAACTCCGCACAGCGATTAAGTGTAGGAATGGCTTTCCCTGGGTTGAGTAAACCCTCTGGATCAAATGCGTTTTTGAGTGCGTGGAACTGCTCGATCTCAGCGGTTGCGAACTGCACGCACATTTCGTTGATCTTCTCAACGCCCACGCCGTGTTCGCCGGTCACTGTGCCGCCAACCTCGACGCAAAGTTGGAGAATTTCACTGCCGAGGGTCTCAGCCGCATCGAGTTGGCCGGGTTGATTGCCATCAAATAAGATCAACGGATGCAAGTTGCCATCACCCGCATGAAAAACGTTGACGGTCTCTAATCCTTGCGCAGCACTCAGCTCGCTGATGCGGCGAAGGACATAGGCGAGGTGCTTGCGTGGGATAGTGCCATCCATGCAGTAATAATCAGGTGATATCCGTCCCACAGCGGGAAAGGCAGCTTTACGTCCTGCCCAAAAGCGTTTCCGCTCTTCATCGTTCGCAGCCACTTGAATGGCGCTTGCACCATGTTTACGCAGACACGCCTGAACGGCTGTCATTTGGTCAGCGACTTCCGTTTCACTGCCATCTAATTCGCAAATCAGAATCGCCGCGGCATCCGTGTTATAGCCTGCTTTAACAAAGTCTTCAGCAGCCTGAATTGCCGCACCGTCCATCATTTCTAAGCCACCAGGGATGATGCCATCCGCGATAATCCCAGCGACGGCATGGCCGCCTGATTCAACATCGTTAAATGAGGCCATAAGCACTTGCTTGGTCAGTGGCACCGGTAGAAGTTTGACCGTGACCTCTACGACAACGCCTAACATGCCTTCTGAGCCATGCATCAATGCAAGCAAGTCATAGCCTGGCGAATCGAGTGATTCGGCCCCAATGGTAGTGAGCTCACCGGCCATTGTGATTACTCTAAGGGCGAGAACGTTATGAACGGTTAAGCCATACTTTAAGCAATGCACACCGCCGGCATTTTCACCCACATTGCCGCCAATTGAGCAGGCAATTTGTGATGACGGATCGGGCGCATAGTAAAGCCCATGTGGTGCAGCCGCTTCACTAATGGAGAGATTACGAACACCGGGCTCGACGCGAGCGATGCGGCGTTCCGGATCAATCTCACGAATGCGATTGAATTTACCCATCGCTAGCAGCAGGCCTTGAGGATGGGGCAGGGCGCCGCCTGATAAGCTCGTCCCCGATCCGCGTGTCACCACGGGGACGCCGGCTTCGTGGCAAATGCGTAAAATCGCCTGCACCTGCTCGATGGTCTCCGGCACGGCCACCAGCAAGGGAAGTTGCTTATAGGCGGCGAGTCCATCGCACTCGTAGGCGCGCCGGCCGGCCTCGTGAACAATTAACCCATCATTGGGAAGAATTTCACTGAGCGCTTGGATCAGTGGATCGAGCGCCACGTCAAATTGTGTATCTTCCTGCCGAAAAAGGGCATGCGCTGGCATGGCGGCTCCTCCTCATAATTGGTCTGACCAAACTAGCGCATATCGGGGAGTGACTCAAGTGTCTCTGATGAAGTGAATTCCTCAGTTACTGATCGGCTTGCTCATCGCCCAAATAAAGCCAAGTCTCAACGACGCTGTCCGGATTAAGCGAGACGCTATCAATCCCCTCATCCATGAGCCAACGGGCGAGATCGGGGTGATCCGATGGGCCTTGCCCACAAATGCCGACATACTTATTCGCTCGGCGTGCGGCCTGAATGGCCATGTGCAACAGGGCTTTGACCGCCGGATCACGCTCTTCAAATAGATGCGCAATCAAACCAGAGTCGCGATCAAGACCGAGCGTGAGCTGTGTTAAGTCATTTGATCCAATCGAGTAGCCATCAAAAATTTCAAGGAACTCATCAGCAAGCAAAGCGTTAGAGGGGAGCTCGCACATCATAATGATCTTAAGCCCATCCTTACCTTTCTCTAAGCCATTTCTCTTCAATAGCTCAATGACTTGCCTACCCTCGTCGGGTGTGCGAACAAACGGAATCATCACCCAGACATTGCTAAAACCCATCGTGTCGCGAACTTTGCACAACGCTTGGCATTCCAGCTCAAAACATGGCTGGAACGACTCGGCGATGTAGCGTGAAGCGCCGCGAAAGCCGATCATTGGGTTTTCTTCTTCAGGCTCATACGCCTCGCCACCGATGAGGTTGGCGTATTCATTCGATTTAAAATCAGACATACGAACGATGACTGGTTTATTCGGGAAGCTAGCCGCTAACGTGCTAATCCCCTCGGTGAGCTTATCGACATAAAAGCTCACTGGATCGGTATAGCCAGAAATTTGATTGCTGATCACCGCCTGCAATGCCTTAGGCTGTTGATCAAATTCCAGTAACGCCCGCGGATGTATGCCGATCATTCGGTTAATAATGAACTCAAGCCGCGCGAGCCCGACCCCCTCATTGGGTAGCTGAGCAAAATCAAAGGCGCGATCCGGATTACCGACATTCATCATAATTTTAAACGGCAGTGCAGGCATGTCACCAAGCGCAACCTCACGGATTTCATAATCCTGAATACCTTGATAGATATACCCAGTATCCCCTTCCGCGCAGGAGACCGTCACTTCCGCACCGGGGTTGATTTTCTCGGTTCCATCGCCGGTGCCAACGACCGCAGGGATCCCTAACTCACGCGCTATAATGGCAGCATGACAAGTTCGCCCACCGCGATTGGTGACAATGGCAGCGGCACGCTTCATGATCGGTTCCCAATCGGGATCTGTCATGTCGGTTACCAACACATCGCCTGGTTCAACCTCGTGCATATCGGCAATGGCATCTACTACGCGCGCTTTGCCGGCACCAATTTTCTGTCCAATTGCGCGGCCTTCAACCAAGACCTCACCACGCTCATGAAGCTGATAGCGCTGCAGGCTCTGGCTGGCGTCTCTGCTTTTCACCGTCTCAGGCCGGGCTTGTAAGATAAATAGCCGCCCGGTTTGGCCATCTTTACCCCATTCAATGTCCATGGGACGGCCGTAATGCGCTTCAATGGTCATGGCTTGCTGAGCCAGTGACTCAACCTCGGCATCGGTGAGGCAAAAGCGCAGTCGATCGGCGCTGTCGGTTTCAACAATCTCCACCGTTTCGCTTGCCTTAGGCTCACGGTTGTAGATCATTTTGATGGCTTTCTCACCCAAGGTTCTACGCAATACGGCAGGCCGTCCAGCGGCTAGCGTTGATTTATGGACGTAGAATTCATCAGGGTTAACAGAGCCCTGCACCACGGTCTCACCTAAGCCATAGGAGGCTGTGATAAACACAACATCCCTGAAGCCGGATTCGGTATCCATGGTAAACATAACGCCCGATGCGCCAGTGTCTGAGCGAACCATTTCTTGAATACCCGCCGATAGCGCCACCTGCTCGTGAGCAAAGCCATGATGGACGCGATAAGAAATGGCGCGATCGTTGAACAGTGAGGCGAATACATCCCGAATGTAGTGCAGGACACTATCGAGTCCACGGACATTAAGGAAGGTCTCTTGTTGACCCGCAAAAGAGGCATCAGGCAAATCCTCAGCCGTTGCCGATGAGCGCACAGCAACGTCAAGATCTTGCTTGCCGGTCCGCTCAACGAGCTGCTCCCACGCTTGAACGATTTGCTCATGGAGCGCGGGCGGGAAGGGCGTGTCGATGATCATTTGGCGAATTTCAGCGCCTGTTCTTGCCAAGGCTCGGACATCTTCAACATCTAGGCCTTCTAGGGCAGACTCAATGCGCGCTCGTAAGCCACTGTCATCAAGGAAGTCCCAATAGGCTTGAGCCGTTGTGGCAAATCCGCCGGGCACGCTTACCCCGGCATCGGCAAGATGGCTGATCATCTCCCCGAGAGAGGCGTTTTTACCGCCAACGCGCTCGACATCATTCATGCCTAACGACTCAAACCAGACAACGTATTCGCTCACTAATACTCTCCCGTTCAACAATGACCGCAGATTAGTACACTAGTCCGCAAGATCTATTCCTCAAAAAAAGGGGTATACCATGGCCGCCGCACGCAGCGTGTTTTTTATTTCCGATCGTACTGGTATTACTGCCGAGACGCTCGGTCAAAGCTTGATGACGCAGTTTCCGCTGATCAGTCATCCGGTTAGCTTGCCGTTTACAGACAGTCCTGATGCGGTTGATGACGCGATCGAGCGAATTGAGGCTGCCGGTCTTGCGAGTGGCGAGCGCCCGATTGTCTTTAGCACGATTATTGATGCAGGACTGCGAAATCGGCTGCGGCGAGTTAACGCCGTTGTATTTGATTTTTTCGACACCTTCATCGCCCCGCTCGAAAGTGAGCTGGGTATGGAGTCGAGTCATATGATTGGGCAAAGCCACGGAATGACCGACCCGCGTGCGTACAACCTGCGGATTGATGCGATGAACTACGCTCTGTCCGCGGATGACGGCGGCGTTGTCCGCCATTATGAGCAGGCCGATGTGATCTTGCTGGGCGTCTCGCGCTCGGGTAAGACCCCGAGTTGTATTTATTTGGCTTTGCATTACGGTATCTTTGCTGCTAATTATCCGTTGACTGATGAGGACCTGTTGAGTGGTCGGCTGCCAGAGGCGCTCAGAGCTCATCGTCATCACCTCTATGCCCTTACAATCCGCCCTGAGCGGCTTGCGCAAATTCGTGCGGAACGACGACCGAATAGTCGCTACGCTTCTTTGCGGCAGTGTCAGTATGAAACAGCGCGCGCTGAGGGTCTTTTTCATCAAGAAAAGCTTCCTTGCTCTGATACGACCGCCATGTCGATTGAAGAGCTCGCTGCGACCATCATTCAAACCTGTCATTTGCCGCGCAAACTTTATTAGAAAGCGTCCCTAAATTCTATGGCCAATCGCTGTGCTACCATCAAAAATATGATTTCCACACGGACTATCGACCTGCTCGAGCGCCAAGATGAGCACAGTTTCGCTGCGCTCATGGAGCTCTACGAGAATAACTACATATACCTGCGGCGTTTAGTGCCACAGCTTGATGGTCAACGCGACGCTCAGGTATCAAGTGTTGAGCGCGGACCGGATTTGCATCTAGAAGTCATTGAACGCTGCCCCTACACCACCAACCTTTTACTGACGCATCGATTTGAGCAAGTGAAAGGTGCTGAAGCATTACCCGATTTGCGAGTGCGAATTTATCACGATGCGCGCGTCGCTGAGGTTCTTTCGGATCACTCGCCTGAAGCGGGGACATTGGCATGGCGCTGGGCGTTAAATCGATTTCTTAATCGTTGGCTGCGCTACTGTTTAGGTGAGGGCCATGCATTTGCCAATGATAACGAGCGGGCGGTGATTGAACGTCCACAGGCAAGACGTTGGGCGGTTTGAGAGGGCAGCGATGAGGCTTTCAACGAAAGGTCGTTTCTCGGTCACCAGTATTCTTGATTTAGCTGAACATCAAGCCGCGGGGCCAGTGACGCTTGCGGATATTTCCAAGCGCCAAGGATTATCTTTATCCTACCTTGAGCAACTCTTTGCGCAATTACGACGTAATGGTCTTGTCACTGGTGTGCGCGGGCCGGGAGGCGGCTATCGCCTAGCGCGATCAGCGGCAAAGATTAGCGTAGCGGATGTTATTTTGGCAGTGGACCAGCCCGTCGACACAACACAATGCGGCGGGCTTGAAGATTGTGACCGGGGTGAGCGTTGCCTGACCCATGATCTTTGGTCTGAGCTTTCCAGCCAAATTCAAAATTTTCTTAGTGGCATTACGCTTGCTGAGCTTGCCGAGGATTAACGCTTAAGCACTGACGATGCCGAGTTTTACAGCCGCAAGCGTTGCCTCTGCGCGAGTGGATACATTTAGCTTGAGATAAATGGCCTTAATGTGGCCAGCAACTGTGGAGGGGCGAATGTTTAGCGTTTCTCCGACCTGATGCCGATCTTTGCCTTGCGAGAGCAAAGCAAGTACTTCGATTTCTCGATTCGTTAATCCACGCGCTCGGGCATGATCAAGATGGTTAGTGGTCTCATCGCCGTGCTCAGAATCCCGTTGTTCAAATTGCCTTAATACTTGACGAGCAATCTCTGGGGATAAGCCCGGTTCGCCTTTGCCAATGTGGTGTAATAAGCGCTTAACACCGCTGTCGGCTTGATCTTTTAGAATATAACCATCGATCCCGTGTTTCAGTGCCGCAAGTATATGCGCATTATCATCATGCCGAGTGATGATAATGCGAGGTGACTCTGGGTAGAGCCGGCGGACTTGATCAATTAATTCAAGCCCTGAGCCATCCGGCAAGTAGAAATCGGCAATCAGTAGTCCCGGCATGGATTGGGTTAATAATCGATAGGCATCATTAAGGCCGTTGCCAACCGCGAGATCAATAAACGGCCATAGATTGAGCAGCACTTGGCTGAACCGGTGTTGCTCCGTTGTGTCTGGGTCGATAATTAGGGCTCGTTTCATTCCGCGATCCTTGCGTCATCGTTTAAATACGAGTGATGGCGTATCTGTTTTAGAAACTTTTGCGGCCGCGGCGATTCGGAGTCACCCTTTTGTTATTAACGCTTACCGAAACGGAGGCGCATAAAGGATACCGCCATTTGTCCAAAGCGCGTTATTGCCGCGGGGCAGGCCAAGCGGCGTGTTAAGCCCAAGATTGCGCTCGAACATTTCGCCGTAATTTCCGACCTGAGTGATTACGTTGAGCATAAAGTCCTCACTAAGCCCAAGTATCTCGCCCATATTGCCTTCACCCCCGACAATGCGTTGGATATTAGGGTCAGTGGAATTAAGCCTATTCGCCACATTCTCAGAATTAATGCCATATTCCTCAGCATTAATCTGACCGAATAACACCCATTTAACAATGTTAAACCAGGCATCATCGCCTTGTCGGACAACCGGCCCAAGCGGCTTTTTGCTAATCTTCTCCGGTAGGATATTAGCCGCGCTTGGTTCACTTAATTGAGCACGGAACGCCGCAAGCGCGGAGCTATCCAAGCTCAACACATCGCAGCGATTGTTAATAAAGCCCTGCGCACTCGCCTCCGAAGTAGCGAAGACTTCAGCGTCGTAGCTCATGTTATTTGCCCGAAAATAATTGGCTAAATTAAGTTCAGCCATCGTGCCGGTTTGCACGCAAATCGAAGCCCCATCAAGTTGGTGTGCACGACTAACATCGAGGGCAGAGTTCACCAAAAACCCTTGACCGTCATAGTAATTAATACCGCTAAAGTGAACATTCAATGCGGCATCACGGGTGGTGGTCCATTGAGTATTTCGCGCGAGCATATCGATACGGCCGGATTGCAACGCGGTAAACCGCTCTGAGGCGGTTAGCGGGATAAATTCAACAGCACTCGCATCACCAAGGACTGCCGCGGCAACGGCACGGCAGGTGTCCACGTCCAACCCACGCCAACGGCCATTGCGGTCAGGCTGTGAAAATCCGGGCAGTCCATTGCTCACCCCGCAGCGAAGCTCACCGGCGTTGAGTACATCGTCTAACGTGGCGGCAAGTGCTTGGCTTGCTAATGTCAGCATGCTGATTGTTGCAAGACTGATTACTAAAGCTAATTTTCTCATCAGGTCTATCCTCAGGGCTTTGATTGAGGTCGAGCAAATTTTCATTTTGACGATATTTCGCTTGTTATTATGCCGCCACGCAAGTCTGCGCTCTAGGTTAGCGAGGTACTCTAACGGAGAAATGCTTGTCAGAGGGATTAGAAAAATACTGCATTACCTTATCTGGAAAAGGTGATTTTATGCCGAGGCCTGATTTTAGTCTGCATTTGCCCACACAAATTATTTTTGGTCGCAATAGTGCCGGCCACCACATTGCCAATATTGCGGCGATTGGCGAGCGTGTGTTGCTTGTGCATGGCGCCAATGCAAAGCGCGCGGCGTGGTTAATCACGGCACTTCAGGCCGAAGGCCTTGTCATCGATACGGTCGCTTGTCCGCGAGAGCCTGATGTTGCACTGATTGAACAATGCGTGGCGCGGGGAAGAGCGCATGCCTGTGATGCGGTGATCGGGCTGGGTGGCGGTGCGGTCATCGATACGGCAAAAGCGCTTGCTGGGCTGATTCCAGCGACGGGCTCCGTGCTTGATTATTTAGAGGTGGTTGGCGAGGGCAAACGGCTCGATGCGCATCCGCTCGCTTGGGCGGCTTTGCCAACAACGGCAGGCACAGGTGCTGAGGTCACGCGCAATGCGGTGATTGATGTTCCCGCCGCAAAGCGCAAGGTCTCGCTGCGCGATAATCGCTTGTTACCAACGCTTGCCATCATTGACTCGGCTTTAACCGATCAAACGCCACGGGAGGTCACGCTGGCAAGTGGTTTGGATGCGATTACTCAAGTGATTGAGCCCTGGATTAGCGGTCAGGCAAATCGCTTTACCGATGCACTATGTCGGGATGCTATTGCGACTGGGTTAAATGCGCTGCAAGCGCTGATGGCAGTCCCCGAGGCTGAGATGCAGCGGCAAACTTCTGCCCGCGATGAGATGGCTTGGGTGAGCCTGTGTGGCGGCCTAGCGCTCGCTAATGCCAAATTGGGCGCCGTTCATGGTCTAGCTGGGCCGCTGGGCGGTGTAATCAGCGCCCCACACGGCGCCATTGCGGGGCGTTTGTTGCCGTATGTCTTGAGTGCCAATCAGCAAGCCTGTCGTGGAGAAGCTAAACAACGCATTGATGAAGTCCAAGATTGGATTGCACAAAGTTTTAATATTTCGGCCGTGCAAGCGTTCGCACATTTGGCGACTTGGTCGCAACAACAGGGGTTGCCGGGACTCGGGGCCATGGGTCTTTGCAAAGCCGATCGGCCCAGAGTGGCACAGGCGGCTTTAAGTTCATCTTCCATGCAGGGCAATCCCGTTGTGTTATCAGAGGCAACGCTCATTGATGTTCTAACCAATGCCGATTAGCAAAACCCCGCGTCTTTAGCCACTATTGATCCATAGCTGACGGCCCTCTGTGGCTCTGCTACTCTTTGCATTGAAAAAAAATGAGGAGTAAGTTAATGATTTACTGTAATCCTGCGATTCGGCATTGGGCTCAAGGCAATCTAGCCCGCCAAGGCATCTCGGTGCTTGCCGGCACGTTACTACTGGCAATATCCGCCAAGGTAGAAATTCCATTTTGGCCAGTGCCGTTTACCATGCAGACGTTTGTGGTTTTGGCCCTGGGAATGGTTTATGGCCCCGCTCTAGGCGCAGCCACGGTATTAGCCTATATAGGCCAAGGTCTAATGGGACTGCCGGTGTTTGCCGCCGGCGGTGGACCCGCCTACTTGGCAGGGCCAACGGGTGGTTACCTGTTAGGGATGGTGCCGGCGGCTTGGATTGCTGGTCATTTGGCAATGCAAGGCTGGGTGCGCCACCCGCTTGCCGCGATCATGGCAGCAGCCCTTGGTAATATGGCCGTTTATGTCATAGGGGTTGCTTGGTTGAGTGTCTTGCTAGGCAGTCTTGAGCAAGCCGTTGTTGCAGGTGTTCTACCCTTTCTTCCAGGTGCTGCATTAAAAGTAACGGCGGCTGGGCTGATTGCTTGGGGGCTTTTGCGCATGACGCGGCAACGCTGATTGAGCCGCGGTCTAGGAGGCCGCTGAAAAAGGAGGAGAGGGAAATGGCGCTATCGGCTGGATCGCACGTGCTTATGCCCATTGCGCCGGGTCTCTACCGGTTCGATACGGGTTATTTACGCGCCTCGCACACGGCTTGTTATATCGTGGTCGAGGCGGGCCGCGCCGGTATTATTGATACAGGGGTGCCAGCGAGTGTTCCGCCGCTACTGGGTGCGCTTAATGAATTAGGCGTTGCGCATAGTGCGGTTGATTGGGTGCTTCCTACGCATGTCCACTTAGATCATGCCGGTGGTGCGGCGGCCTTGATGCAAGCCCTGCCTAACGCACGATTAGGCATTCATCCCTCCGGTTTTCAGCACATGATTGATCCCTCACGCCTTGAGATTGGCGTGCGTGGGCTCTATGGCGATGATTTCTTTGATCGTGAATATGCGCCATTACTGCCCATTGAATCCGACAGAGTCGATTCGTTGACTGACGATGCGGTTATCGAAGTCGGCGGGCGTCGCCTAAGAATTATGCATACACCAGGGCATGCCTGGCATCACTACAGTGTGTTTGACGAAACCTCAATCACTTTAATGGCCGGTGATGCCTTTGGCGCGGGCTATCCGGATTTTGGTGAGGCAGGTGCACCTTTTGTGGTGCCGGTCGTCCCACCTCCTCAGCTCAACCCTGAGGCGTATCACCAAACGCTTGCAAACATCGTGGCGCTGGCACCAGCACAGATTGCGCCAGCGCATTTTCCGCTGATTGAGACCGTCGCTGATACCGCGCAAAGACTGGCCGCCATGTTTGATGCGGGGCTTGAGCAAGCGGCCGAAGCAGATTCTGCGAAAGACCTTGAGGCTCGGCTGACAACGGTTTGGTCGCAGTGGTTACCCGGTCGGGTTGATCGGGCTGATTACCAAGCGGCTTATGGAAAAGATATTTGGTTAACGTCAGAGGGAATGTGGCTTTGGCGTTGTAAACAGGAGCGAAAAGAAGGTGTGCAGACATGACCAAGCAATACGAGGCGCTCTATGAACAGTCAATTGCCCATTCAGAAACCTTCTGGGCTAAGCAGGCTGAGAACATTCATTGGGATAAGCCATGGAATCAGGTTCTCAATGATGCAGATGCGCCTTTTTATCAATGGTTTTCTGGCGGTGCGCTTAATATTTGTTACAACGCGATTGATCGCCACGTGCTTGCAGGGCGAGGCGAGCAAGACGCGCTTATTTGGAATAGTCCGGTAACCGGGAAGACGGCACATTATTCCTATCGTCAACTTCAAGATCGCGTTGCAAAAATCGCCGGTGTGCTGCAAGGCATGGGGGTTATCGCGGGCGATCGGGTTATTGTGTATATGCCCATGGTGCCGGAGGCTGCCATGGCAATGCTTGCCTGCGCTCGTATTGGTGCCATTCACTCGGTGGTCTTTGGCGGCTTTGCTGCGCCTGAGCTTGCTAAACGGATTGATGACGCCACACCGCGAGTCATTTTATCGGCCTCGTGTGGCATTGAGCCTTCTGGAGTCATTGATTATAAAACGCTGCTCGATCAGGCCATCGCCTTGGCATCTCATCGGGTCGAGCAATGTTTAATTCTGCAGCGAGAGGCACGCCCCTGCGCCCTCGATACCGGCCGTGATCAAGACTGGTTAAGTGCCGAGAATAGCGCCACCGGTGTTGATTGTCTGCCAGTCGATGCCAATCATCCGCTTTATATCCTCCATACCTCAGGCACAACGGGCCGGCCCAAGGGCATTGTTCGTGACCATGGTGGTTATGCGGTTGCCCTGCAGTGGTCAGTGCCTAATATCTATGCGGTTGCACCCGGCGAGGTCATGTTTACCGCCTCTGATGTGGGCTGGGTGGTTGGCCATTCCTATATCGTCTACGGCCCGCTAATTAATGGCTCGACAACCATTATGTTTGAGGGTAAGCCCATTGGAACCCCGGATGCTGGCGTGTTCTGGCGCATGGTTGAGCAATATTCCGTGCGCGCGTTGTTTACTGCACCCACCGCATTGCGGGCCATTAAAAAAGAAGATCCCGATGGTAAGGCGATTGCTGCGCATGATATTTCGACACTGCGGGCATTTTTCTTGGCGGGTGAGCGTTCAGACCCTGATAGCGTGCGTTGGGCACAGCAGCATCTAGGCGTACCGGTACTTGATCATTGGTGGCAAACAGAGACCGGGTGGGCCATTGCTGGTTATCCATTTGGGGTAGAGGAAATTGCCGTCAAAATTGGCGCTGCTGGACGTCCAATGCCTGGCTATGCGGTGCGTGCGCTTGATGACCAAGGCGAGGATATGCCAGCCGGTGAGCTTGGCAATATTGCAATTCGCTTACCGCTGCCACCCGGCACCTTTACCAGCCTATGGGGTGATCGTGAGCGCCATTACAGTGGCTATCTTGCGCAATACCCGGGGCACTATCTAACGGGTGATTCGGGCATTGTTGATGGCGATGGCTATGTTCATATTATGAGCCGCATTGATGATGTCATTAACGTTGCAGGTCATCGCTTATCAACCGGAGGTATGGAAGAAGTTCTCAGCAATCATCCGGATGTCGTTGAAGCTGCAGTTTTTGGTGTCGCTGATGCAACCAAGGGCCAAATTCCAATGGGGCTTGTCGTCGCTCGTAGCCACTATACCGGCAGCGAGGCTGATTTGGTGGCAGAGCTTATTCAAATCGTACGCGATCAAATCGGTCCCGTTGCTGCATTTCGTCAATGTGCGGTGGTTAAACGTTTGCCCAAAACGCGATCGGGTAAAACCCTGCGCGGGACAATGCGGAGTATTGCCAATGCGGAGGATTGGAATATGCCAGCGACCATTGATGATCCAGCCATTCTTGATGAAATTGCGGATGATTTAGCGAGGCTGCGGGCCGCTCGCTAATCAATCGATGGTGTAACGCCAAGTATCCATCCCTCAATTTGTGCTTGGGCGGCGGTGTCAGTGTCCAAATAGGGCGTCAACAACCCATCAAGCGCGCCGCGGTGATCAAGCGCTTGTAATGCAGTGGCAACGACGTAGGCATCATGCTGATCGGGTGTGCGATTGGCGCGCGGGTAGTCAGCGCTCCATAAGCTTGGATAAATCTCCGCAATCACTGAACGCCCGCGAGGAACCGACCAGCCATCGAATGGCCAGCAATGGACTCGCTCGCCCCAGCGCTGACGGAGGGTGTCTAGCCAAGGCAATCCCGCATGAGTGGATTTAGCCACCGACCCCGGCACATCGAAATGAAAAACGGATTTAGCCCGGCTACCTTGCTCGGTCAATCGTCGCCAGCGAGCGTTGCCATGACGCTTAAAGCCTTGGCCCGCTTTTCCCGTGCGAATAGCTTCAACGCTAATGCCGGCTTTATCGGTAGGCCAATGCGCAGAAAAATCGGTTAAGAACGCGGTCCAATCGAGGTCAATTGCATGCGTGTGAAAATAGCGCAGTGGAAAAGAAAACGCGTGATCGAGTCCTATAATCGTGGGCCTTGGGTCACTGAGTTGTTTGTCAATCCAACGCGCAAGCCCGCGTCGGCTCCAATGGCGTTTGCCGGTGGCATCGGGTGTGATGGCTTGGGCTGTGTTCGCATTACTGGCGGTATACACCCGTATTCCCGGTAAACCGGTATCCGCGTTAGCGGCACCCGAGTAATCAATACCAATGTAGCGCTGGAATAGCGGATCAATGCGGTGCATAGGGATTAGGCGGGCGCTAAGCTTGCTTTAGCGGCGGCCAGTCCCGCGGTTTCTCCGGCTAATAGCGCGCCCTCAATGAGCCCCGGGCTTTGCTCGGCACTTTCAGCAGCACAAAACCAAAGGCGCTCCTCCAAATGGCCAGCACGCAAAATATCGGGGCCAACCGCTGGATGGGCGGGGGCTTCTGTGCGGTCCGCCTCACTACAAATCCATGGTTCACAAGCCCAATCTCGAATCACTATCTTTGAGGGCTGTGCTGCTGCGGGGCCAAAGCAACGTTCGAGCTGAGCGAGAATAGCGGGTTTGAGTAAGTCGATATTACGATGCGCAGGGGGCGTTGAAATAAACCCAAATAAAGCGGGCGCGCCCTCAGCGCTCGTATGATCATGGCATTCAAACAGTGGACCCTCTCGGCTTGCTATTCGCCCGGATAAATCTTGATCGCGCCAAAACGCGTTTTCGTAACAGATCACCGCGCGGGCCTGTGCGGCCATCCACGTCGGTGTACTGGCAAGCGCTTGGGTAACGTCCTGGCTTAGCGCATCAGGGAAACGGATGCGCTCGCCAGCTAACCGAAGGGGGGCGGCAATAATGACTCGTTCGGCATGGCCAATAAGTCCATGTTCGCCGTGCAGGTTTAATCCACCGTGGGCGTTCTTTGTGATTGCTTGGACGGGGCTATGCGTTTTGATAGCGGACTTCGGTAGCGGTTTGGCTAATGCCTGAACAACGCGGCCTGGCCCGCCTATGATACGCGCCATACCATATTGACCGGGCAGTGGTTGTCGTCTTGGGTGTTCTGCAAAGCCATCTAAAATGGCATCGCCGTTATCGTATTGATCAAATGTGGATAGGCCCAGCGTATTAAGCCAGCGCGCGATACCTGGCTGAAACGGCGGCCAAATCCAAGTTGGGCCAAGATCGGCTAGTGGCTCACCGAGGGCATTTAACAAGCTATCAACGCGCCCACCAATGCGGTCATTGGCCTCTAACACGCGCACCTGACAGCCGGCCTGATGCGCACAATATGCTGCGGTTAATCCGGCAATGCCGGCACCGATAATGGTAATGGGAGCGTTATCCATGGCTGTTCAATAACCTTGTTTAGGCGGGGTTAACCCCCGGTACGCGATACTCCCGGCGTAGCGCACGCATCAGACTAACGCTACAGACGAGTAGAATAATGGCAACTGGTAATCCAGCGGTCAGCGCGCCGGTTTGCAGGCTTTGTAGCGCTTGCTCACCGCCTACCATCAGCAGGGTGGCCGCGACCGCGCCTTCAGTGATGCCCCAAATAACCCGTTGCCGACGCGGTGAATGTCGCGAGCCACGTGAAATTAAGGCATCCACGACAAAGGTGCCGGAATCCGAAGAGGTCACAAAATAAGTCGCAATCAACAGCGTCGCAAGCGCGGAAGACAGTGTGCTCCAGGGTAACTCGGCGAGCATTAAGTACAGCGCGACGGTCGTGTCTTGGTTCACCGCCTTAGCAATACCCGTTGTCTCACCAAAAAGTTCTAAATGCAGTGCTGTACCGCCGAAGACGCTCAGCCATGCAAAAACAAACAAGGTAGGCAGTCCGAGCACACCAACAATAAACTCCCGAATGCTGCGGCCTTTGGAAATGCGTGCAATAAAAATACCGACAAATGGTGACCAAGCAATCCACCAGCCCCAGTAAAACATGGTCCAATCTTTTTGCCACTCGGATCCCTCGATGGCGCCGGTATATAGGCTCATGCCAATGAGTTGCTGGAAGTATCCCCCCACGGAATCCAAAAAAAAGCGCAGCAAAAATAAACTAGGCCCGGCTAGAAATACAAAGGCCATGAAAATAAGCGCTAGGCCAAGATTAAACAGGCTGAGCCATTTCAATCCGCGATCAAGCCCAGAGAGCACGGAAATTACAGCTAGCCCGGTGATCGAGCCAATAATGCCAACCTGCCATGCTTGTGAGACCGGGAGGCCAAATAAAACATTCAGACCGGTATTGAGCTGCATAGCGCCAAACCCTAATGAGGTGGCAAGCCCGAAGAGCGTGCCAAATACCGCGAGTACATCAATCGTGTGTCCAATGGGCCCGTAAATGCGCTCCCCGAGCAGGGGGTAGAAAATCGAGCGTATCGTCAGTGGCAAGCGATGCCGATAGCTAAAGTACGCGACTGACAGCCCAAGCATTACGTAGACCGCCCAAGCATGGAGGCCCCAATGAAAGAAGCTATAAATCATGGCTTGGCGTGCCGCATGTGGCGTGCCGCCTGGACCAGTGGGTGGATTTTGGTAGTGGAGAATAGGTTCAGCCACACTCCAAAAAACAAGCCCTATCCCCATGCCAGCGCTAAAGAGCATGGCAAACCACGCACTAAACCGGAACGCTGGTCGATCATTGGGCTGACCCAATCGGATGCTCCCGTATCGGCTCGCCGCAAGCCAGAGTAGAAAACCGACGAAAAAGGTGGTGGCGAGTAAATACCCCCAACCTAAATACTCGGTAATAAATCTTTGCAGCGCGCTGAATACCTGAGCGGCCAGGGTTGGGGCAAATACGCCAAAACTAACAAACCCAACGATAACGATGGCTGAGGCGATAAACACACTTGGATTGACGGTGGCAAAAAACGCATTAGGGCGGTAGCGGACGTGTGACTGACTCATTGCGCTGATGCCTGGCGTTGAATAGTGCCGTTTAACTGCGCTGTTGCAAGAATATGTCCCTTGAGCGCAGTATCAAAGTGCTGACGGTTCGATCCTTGATGAAGCGCTAAACGGGTATCGAGGGCGAATAGGGTGAATTGATAACGATGCCGACCTTCCGGTGGTGTAGGCCCGACGTAGCCAATTTTACCAAATCCACTCATGCCCATTTGATGCTTACCCGCGGGGGCAAGTGCATCGATGCGTTGGGTGTCGGCTGGAAGATTCCAAGCTAACCAGTGCGTGATTTTACCCACCGGCGAATCAAGGTCTTCTAATATAATCGCTAGGCTGACCGTGCCAGTAGGAAGCCCTTTCACCTCAAGCGTAGGCAGACGATTTTCATTGGCTGCAGAGACAGTCCAAGGCATTTCGCCGCCATCGCCAAACTCAGGGCTGGTGAGTTGCATACGCAATGACTCAGCGTGGTACGGCGTAGTCTGCCAAGATATCTAGGCTTATCACAGCAAGCGTTTCCTCATGTGTCGCCTCAAGATTGACTAACGGTGCGACACCGGCTTTATACGCTTCGAGCCATCGTCCCGCGCATAGACACCACTGATCACCGGGTTCAAGGCCTGGGAAATCAGCCAAAGGCACCGCTGCGGTTAAATCATTGCCTTGGCGCTTGGAGAATTCAAGAAACGCCTCGGTCACAATCGCGCAAACCGTATGCATACCGCCATCGGCGTGGCCGGTGTTACAGCATCCATCGCGAAAAAATCCAGTAACAGGATCCATGCCACACGTTTGCAGCGGCTCGCCAAAGACATTAGTGGATTCGAATGCTTGCATTTTTGACATGATACGCCGTCTAAGGTTAAGTCAGCCACTGATCGATAACTGAATCTGTGTGAGGTCAATATTTTGTTGTATTCGATGCTTATCGCGTTAAAGCCTAGCCGCTCGCTAATGTTGGCCTTGACGGTCAGCTTTGCGGTATTGAATAACGCTTCGGGTCACTCTAACAGCCTCGATAGTAATCCAATGCCTGGCGCTGTGTTAACCACGCCGCCGGATACCTTAAGCGTTAATTTTGATGCGCCCATGCGCATCATTAGTGTCCGTCTGACGGATGCAGCGGGTGAACGGTTCAATGTATCCGCTAAAGCCGGTCGGGCGTCTAGCCAATCACTCACTGTAACGCCGCCGTCATTAGCCAACGGCCGCTATGTATTAGAGTGGCGCGGACTCTCAGATGATGGGCATACATTATCTGATCAGCTTGAGTTTGTGGTCGCTATTGATTAAATGATGGATGCGCTTGCCATTGCAATAAAAACACTGAGCTATTTGGCGATGGCCATCGCCATGGGATCTGTTCTGTGTTTAGCGTTGTTGTCTTGCTTGCCGGTTACCGAGCAAAAGGCGCTACGCAGGCTTATCCCTGTGGCAGCGAGTGTTGGCTTGATTACACTTGCGGGCCGAGTTGGTATCGAGGTGGTGTATCTTGCCGGTGGGGGTCTTGAGGCCTTGGTTGATGCGGAGCTTATACAGCTCGTTCTCAGCGGTGCGCTCGGGAGAACGCTCCTTATCCAAGCAGGCGGGCTGGTACTGAGCGCAGCGATAGTGTTTCCTGCGGTGGGTCTACCGCTCGGACTCATTGGTGTATTGGCGGTCTCAGCATCCTTTGGTTTGAGTGGTCATGTGGCCGCGTATAAAGGCCAGTGGCTGAGCGTATTAATTACGCTACATTGGTTAGCGCTTGGATTTTGGCTAGGGATTTTTATACCGTTATATCGCGTCTGTGGTTATAGCCATCGTAATGCCGCGCGAGTCGCTCATAGCTTTGGCCGGCTTGCCTTAGTGACAGTCTCGGTACTGGTGGTCGCCGGCGGTGTGACGCTCTATCAATTAACTGGTGGCCGTTTACTGGCCCTGGAGACAGGCTATACGCAGTTGTTTGCGATTAAGCTTGCGGTATTTGCCTTGGTTCTATCATTGGCAGCACTGAATAAACTCTCGCTTACGCCGGCATTAAATCGTGGTGATAGTCTAGCGCCGGCTCGAATGCAGCGCTCGTTGATGCTAGAGGGTGCATTGATCGTGATCATTATGGGCGTGAGCGCCACGATTACAACGCTGACGGCACCGGGTGGCTAGACGACGCGCAAAGTGTTTTATCTCCCTGGCGATCAATAGTAATATGGCGCTATGCAAAGGCGGGAGAGTTCGGCAACCCTCAAGGGTATGCCGGCGCCGAAGGAGCAACGACCCCGGAATCTCTCAGGCCAACGGACCGCCTTTTTGCGTGCAAAATTCCGAAAAGCAGTGACGCGAAGTCGATCACTCGCCGAAGGAGCAAGTTAGCCGAGCGTTTTCTCGGTTGGCGAATCTCTCAGGCACCAGGACGGAAGGGGTATAAGCCGCTCGTCAGTGAGTGGGTCTATGTGTCCGACCTGACCGGGAGAAGCATAATGCAAAACATTGCCATTATTGGTGGGGGCGTTACCGGCATTACCACTGCCTATGCGTTACTTAACCGTGGCTTTGAGGTAACGGTTTTTGAGCGCAATCGCTATGCAGCCATGGAGACCTCGTTTGCCAACGGTGGCCAGTTATCGGCTTCAAACTCCGAAGTCTGGAATCACTGGCCGACCATCGCAAAGGGCCTGAAATGGATGTTTCGCGCGAACGCGCCGCTGCTTATTAACCCCAAGCCTAGCTGGCATAAACTGAGTTGGTTTGCGCAGTTTATTGCGGCGATTCCGCGTTATGCCGAGAACACAACGGCAACTGCCAGCCTTGCCATTGAAGCACGTGATTATCTGTTTGAGTGGGCGCGCAAAGAGGCGATTGATTTCGATGTAGGGCGTCAGGGCATTTTGCACGTCTATCGCCAGAAGGCGAGTTTTGAGCATGCCGCGTATGTGACCGAACTATTAAAAAAAGGCGGCTTGGAGCGGCATGCCGTATCACCAGCCGAGATGCGCGAAATCGAGCCTAATCTTGCTGGGGATTACTACGGTGGCTTTTATACGCAAAGCGATTCCACGGGTGATATCCATAAATTCACCCATGGTCTGGCCGCGGCAGTGCAGCGACGTGGTGGGCATATGCGTTATGCCTGTGGCATAACCGATTTGGGGGCCACCAACGATGGTGCATGGGTAGCGAGTGATCAAGGCCGTGAGCGGTTTGATGCCGTGGTGGTGTGCGCGGGCGTTAGCAGCCGTGCAATTGCTGCAAAGCTTGGCGATCGAGTGAATGTCTATCCTGTTAAAGGTTACTCAATCACCGTGGCATTGGATGATCAGCAATCTCAGCAAGCTGCACCGGTGATGAGTTTGCTCGATGACGAAACAAAGTTAGTCTCTAGTCGCTTGGGAGAGGATCGCTTGCGGGTTGCAGGTACCGCTGAGTTTAATGGCTTTAATCGCGATATACGGGATGATCGCATTCAGCCGTTGGTCGATTGGGTGGCGCGTTGTTTTCCCGGTGTCAGTACTCGCAAGGCGATTCCTTGGGCCGGATTGCGCCCGACAATGCCCGATATGATGCCCAAAGTGGGTGAAGGTCGGCGGCCTGGTGTGTTCTATAACACCGGCCACGGTCATCTTGGTTGGACCTTATCCGCCATCACAGCCGAGCAAGTGGCAACGGCGGTCGCTGCAGCCACAAGTCAGGGCACATTCGCCCAGCCGGTGACTCGCTAAATTTTGCCTTAGGCCAGCTATTGAGTCGCG
>Ga0102930_1000105_pt1 | contig 25003 bp, 17 predicted proteins | sample SalPon1_B_H2O_MG_FD_84514 | JGI IMG/M metagenome (GOLD analysis project Ga0102930, IMG submission 84514) | Salt pond water microbial communities from South San Francisco under conditions of wetland restoration - Salt Pond MetaG R1_B_H2O_MG | ecosystem: Environmental > Aquatic > Non-marine Saline... | reverse complement strand
CGCTCTTAAGGACTCCAGGAAACTAAAGCGATAGTCTACCTTAAAGTTACCGTAAAATCTATCTGTACTGGCTTCATTTCGTCGCTGTACTAAGCTTGCTACTGGGTTTCGCGTACCTAGAACAGGGTTGATCTGTCCATCATTACCGGTAGTGAAATATTCAAAATACCCTCCGAAAGGAGAGTTCATATCCCTTACTGGTTGAGTAGGATCGAAGCGTATGGCTGCGCCTTCTACGCCATCGGCCTGTCTATTGCTTTCAAAAGCTGCATTAGCATTTAAAGCAATACGTAACCGGTCATCAAAAAAGCTAGGGTTTAATGATATAGAGGCCGTAGATCTTGTAAAATTACTGGTTCTTCTAATACCATCCTGATCTCTGTGGCCTAATGATAATCGTGCAGGTAAGACATCAAAAAGATTTCCTCTTACTGATGCATTTTGATCTGTGGATGTGGCCACTCTGTAGATTTCTTCTTGCCAATCTGTGTTAGCATCACCTAACATGTCTACATCTCCAGGTCTTCTTTCGCTTATGAGCGACCTGAACTCATCAGCTGAGAAAACATCGATCTTGTTAGGAAGATCATAGATTCCCATTTGATAATTAAAATCTACTTCAAAATCTTTACCACCATCTTTAGTTTCGATGATGATTACACCACCTGATGCACGATTACCGTAAATGGCTGTTGCTGCGGCATCCTTTAATATGTTAAAAGATTTAATATCATTTGGGTTGATCGTTGATAAAATCGACCTTGACTCCCCGAGATTATTATTGTTTAACGGTAGACCGTCAATTACTATTAAAGGGTCATTACTAGCAGATATGGAACCACCACCACGAATACGAATGGCAGAACCGGAACCAGGCGCACCACCGGTTGTTACATTTACACCGGCAGCTCTACCCTGAATAAGGTTTTCAGGAGTAACAATATTACCTTTTGTAAAGTCTTTTTGCTGTAATGATGTAACTGACCCTGTAAGTTCTTTCTTAGTAGAGCTTCCATAACCTACTAATACTACTTCTTCCAGACTCTTACTTTCTGTTTTAAGAGATACATCAAGCGTTTCTTGACCCTGATAGGTGATCTTTTTTGTTTGATAACCTAAATAGGAAAAAACTAAAACTTCTCCTTTGCTCACTTCTAGAGTGAAATTTCCGTCAAAATCCGTGACTGTACCTCTGTCAGTGTTTTCCACAAGTATGTTTACACCAGGGATAGGTAAATCTGAATCGTCGATTACCGTACCGGAAACTTCTTGTTGAGCTATTAAACTGACAGGTACAAGTAAAAGCCACAGATAGAATAATTTGAATGTTTGCATAGATAATTGATTTGTGTTACTAATTTCTTACACTTTTACTTCCAGTGTTAAAAATATGTAAACTTTATTGAATCAACAATTTTAATCTTATCTAAATCGTTTGCGTGTTAAAAACTTTTTTGCTTTTTCAATTATGTCAACTTAAATCATTAATTTGGCAGAGAATTTATATACATATTAATATATGAAGCCGAAAGCCTCGCTAAAAATGATAGCAAAAGAATTGGACGTTTCTGTCTCAACAGTTTCTAAAGCTTTAAAAGATAGTAAGGAAATCAGTGATTCTACTAAACAAAAAATCAAGGCTTTTGCTAAATTATACAATTATAAGCCTAACAATATTGCACTTAGCTTAAAAAGTCAGCAAACTAATAATATAGGTGTTATCATTCCGGAGATCGTTCATCATTTTTTTACGACTGTTATTGCCGGGATTGAAAAATATGCAAATGAGCACGGGTATAATGTGATAGTAGGTTTATCAAACGAGTCATTTAAGAAGGAAGTGATTAATTTAGATATGTTAGCTAATGGTACCATTGATGGTTTTATTTTATCAGTAGCTAAGCAGACCCTAGAATACGGAGATTATCACCATTTTGAAGAAACGATAGATCAAGGAATACCTATTGTTATGTTTGATCGGGTGTTAGATAATATTCATTGTGATCGAGTGGTGGTTAATGATATTCAGTCATCTAAAAATGCAGTTAAATTACTACATGAGGTCGGTTGTAATAAAATTGGTATTATCACTACAGAAGATTTCGTCAACGTTGGTAAAAAAAGATTGGCTGGATATGAGCAATGTTTACACGAAATGAATTTATCAAATGAAAGTAGATTTGTTTTAAAAATAAATGATTCAGAGGTTGATAATAATGTTGAGCAAAAATTAGAAACGGCCATATATAAATATTTTAGTAAAAATCCGGATATTGATGGAATTTTCGCTGTAAATGAACTCTATGCGGTTACTGCTATGAAAGTAGCACGCGATTTAGGTTATTCTATACCTAAAGATATCAAATTTATAGGTTTTACAGATGGTGTACTTTCTAAACATGCTTATCCATCTTTATCCACTGTAAGTCAGCACGGTGAAAAAATGGGGGAAAAGGCAGCTGAACTCTTGATTAATAGAATTAACGCTCAAAGAGATGGTAAGGAGTACGAAACTGAAGAGTACGTGGTAAATACAAAAATCATTCACCGTGATACAACTAAAAACTTTAAATAATAATCATTATTGTCCGATTAAAATCAATAAAATCTATGTTTTGTACTTATGATGAGCGACTTGAGCTGCTAAATTTTATACTACCTACCTATAGTATGTGAATGATAAAAGACTAATAAGTTGATTGGGTAAGATTTATTTATTTGATATTGAGTTGTTTAAATTTTATCTAAAATCTCTTATCTAAAATCTTATAACTTGGTCGGACAAGACTAAAATTTAATATATTTGTAACTTAATCAAATTTATACTTTTACTTCCATTTAAGATAAGTTTGATGGTCAAGCTTATCGTTTCATCAAACAAAACGATATGCAAAAACGTAGATTATCTGCCTTAGAAATCGTCTATTTAAGCTTTGGTTTCCTGGGCATTCAAATGGGCTTTGCTTTGCAAAATGCAAATGCAAGTCGCATTCTTCAGAACTTTGGAGCTGAGGTAGAAGAACTGTCATGGTTTTGGTTAATCGCTCCTATTATGGGATTAATTGTTCAACCACTAGTTGGACATTATAGTGATAATACCTGGACCCGATTTGGTAGACGAAAACCCTATTTTTTAGTAGGCGCTATTTTAGCATCAGTTGGATTGATATTATTGCCGCAAGCTGATATTTTCATCGCTTTCTTACCGGCTTTATGGGTAGGAACCGGAATGTTAATGATTATGGATGCATCCTTTAATATTTCTATGGAGCCATTTAGGGCTTTTGTAGCTGATATTCTTAATGACGATCAAAGAACCATAGGTTTTACAACACAAACCGTTTTAATAGGAGTAGGTGCTGTTGTGGGTTCATGGTTACCTTATATATTGTCTGAATTTTTTGGAGTCGCAAATCGGGCAGAGGAAGGATCCGTTCCCCTTAACTTGATCTTATCATTTGTTTTTGGAGCAGCAGTATTGATCATCACCATATTGGTGACGGTTTTTAACACCCGAGAATATTCACCGGAAGAAGTTGATAAAATAGAAAAAGCCAAGGCGGACAAGCTTGATGAAGTAGAAGAGGAAGAAGAACAGGAAAAAGCTAAGTTAACTGATATTTTTACAGATTTCGTTAAAATGCCTACTACTATGAAGCAGTTAAGCTGGGTTCAATTTTTCTCCTGGTTTGGTCTCTTTGGGATGTGGGTTTTCTCTACGCCTGCAATAGCACAACATTTTTACGGCCTTCCGCATACGGATTCCAGCAGCGAAGCCTATAATGATGCTGGTGACTGGGTCGGTTTTTTATTTGGAATTTATAATTTTGTTTCTATTCCTATCGCTCTTTCCTTAGGTTATATTTCTAAGATATTAGGCAGAAAAAAAACGCACATGATCGCTCTGTTCATAGGAGGCATCAGTTTTATATCTATTTATTTTATGCCGGATAAATATTGGCTGATATTACCTATGATTGGAATAGGTGTCGCCTGGGCAAGCATTTTGTCTATGCCTTATGCTATTTTAGCCGGTGCACTTAATCCAAAGAAAATGGGTGTTTATATGGGGATTTTTAATTTCTTTATCGTATTGCCACAAATTTTAAACGGTATAATCGGCGGACCTATGGTAAAATATTTATATGGAGATGAAGCTATTTTTTCATTAGTGGCATCCGGAATTAGCATGATCATCGCTGCTTTGCTTGTTACCAGAGTAAAAGATGTTGATGATGTTGTTGAAAATCAATAAAATAAAATAAATGACAAACAAAAAAGCTATTATATTTGACCTTGACGGAGTGATTGTAGATACAGCAAAATTTCACTTTTACGCATGGCGTAATTTGGCTCAAAAATTATCGATCGATTTTAATGAAAATGATAATGAACAACTTAAAGGAGTCAGCCGGGTTGAGTCGCTTAAAAAAATATTGGAATGGGGAAACAAGTCTATTTCAGATGAGCGATTTGAGCAATTGATGGATGAAAAAAATCAAGAATATCTATCTTACGTTGATGAAATGGAGCCTGCAGATATACTTCCCGGAGTGATGCCAACTTTAAGTTTCCTGAAGGAGCAACAGGTTAAAATGGCTATAGGCTCAGCGAGTAAAAACGCAAAAAGAATTTTAGCCAATGTAGATTTAAATGACTTCTTTGATGCTGTTGTAGATGGACTTACTGTAAGTAAGGCAAAGCCAGATCCGGAAGTTTTCCTGAAAGCTACTGAACTTCTTGGAGTAAAACCTGAAGAAAGCCTTGTGTTTGAAGATTCCATAGCCGGAATAGAAGCAGCAAATCGCGGTAATATGACCAGTGTAGGAATAGGCGATGCTCAAACATTAAAAAAAGCAAAGCATTGCTTCAAAGATTTTACTGAAATAAAAGAAGATTTTTTCACTCAGGTAGGTTTTACATTTTCAAAAATTAAAAATTATTAGAATGAATCAAGATTATATTAAGCCAAATGAATGGTCACTTATAGAAGAAGGGTTTGATCCTCAACGCGTTAAATCCTCAGAAAGTCTCTTTAGTTTAGGAAATGGAGCTATGGGGCAGCGCGCTAATTTTGAAGAAAACTACTCCGGTGAATCTTTTCAGGGAAGTTATATCGGCGGAATTTACTATCCTGATAAAACCAGAGTAGGTTGGTGGAAAAACGGCTATCCGGAATACTTTGCTAAAGTATTAAATGCTCCCAACTGGATAGGCATTCAGATTAAAATTGATGGTATGGAATTTGACTTGAACACCTGTAATAAAGTAGACCATTACCGCAGAGAGCTCAATATGAAAGAAGGCTGGCATCAGCGTACTTTTACAGCGGAACTTCAAAACGGACTTCAGATAGAAGTGAAAGCAAAAAGATTTTTGAGTTTAAAATTCAAAGAACTGGGAGCTATTTATTATGAAATAAAGCCATTAAATAGAGAAGCTGAGATTGAATATATTCCTTATGTAGACGCCGGAATCACCAATCAGGACTCTAATTGGGATGATAAATTCTGGGAGATCACTGATGTAGATACCGATGATAATCGTGGCTATGTTCACTCCCATACATTAAAAACCTTTTTCCACGTATGCACTTTTATGCAAGCCGATGCTTTTCTGGATGATATAAAAATAGATGTTGAACCGGAACCTCATGAAGAACAACACAAAGCGCTGCTATCTTACAAACAAAAAGTAGGAAAAGGGCAAAAGTTCAGTTTGGTTAAATTCGGGGGTTATACTACTTCCCTTAATCATAGCAATAATGAACTTCAGCATGCTGCTATATCGGTTTTAAATGAAGCTGCTGAGCTTGGCTTTGATAAGCTATTAGAAGAGCAGAAGAGTTCATGGGAAAATATCTGGCACATGAGTGATATTTCCATATCAGGAGATATCAAAGCTCAGCAGGGTATTCGTTTCAATATTTATCAACTCAATCAAACTTACACCGGTGAAGACGATAGACTAAACATAGGACCTAAAGGTTTTACGGGAGAAAAATATGGTGGTAGTACGTACTGGGATACAGAAGCTTATTGCTTACCTTTTTATATGGCGACAAAAGATGAAGATGTTGCCAGAAATTTGCTCAAATACAGATATGATCAATTAGATAAGGCTATTGAAAACGCGCAAAAATTAGGTTTTAAAAATGGAGCTGCATTATATCCAATGGTTACCATGAATGGCGAGGAATCGCATAACGAATGGGAAATTACTTTTGAAGAAATTCACAGAAATGGAGCGATTGCTTATGCTATACATAATTTTATCCGCTTTTCTGACGATTACAGCTACATGACAGAAATGGGGATGGAAGTTTTAGTAGCCATTGCTAAATTCTGGTATCAACGCGTGAATTACTCCAAACCCAAGCAAGCCTATGTCATGTTAGGAGTTACCGGACCTAACGAATATGAAAATAATGTACATAATAATTTTTATACAAATTATATAGCGAAATGGTGCATTCTGTATATGATCGATCATTTAGATAAAATTGAGAATCAATATGCAGATGATTACAATAGATTGATGAGCAAAGTGAAATTATCATCTGCCGATATTGCTGAAATGAAAAATGTAGCAGAAAATATCTATTTACCTTATTCTGATGAACATCAAGTTTATCTCCAACAAGATGGTTTCTTAGACAAAGACATCGTTCCGGTGGATGAGCTAGATAAATCCAACCTACCCCTTAATCAAAATTGGTCATGGGATAGAATATTGCGTTCCCCTTATATTAAACAAGCAGATACCTTACAGGGATTTTATTTTTTTGAAGATGATTTTTCCTTAGAAGAAATAGAACGGCATTATGATTTTTACGAGCCATTGACCGTTCACGAATCATCATTATCACCTTGCGTGCATTCTATTTTAGCTTGTCGCTTGAACCGTATAGAGAAAGCTTATGAACTTTATCTCAGAACATCACGTTTAGACCTGGATGATTATAATAAGGAGGTAGAAGAAGGATGTCATATTACGAGTATGGCGGGAACCTGGATGAGCATTGTAGAAGGTTTTGGTGGATTCCGTGTTAAAAAAGGCAAACCTAATTTTACACCCAAGATACCTAAACAATGGGAATCTTATTCTTACAAAATCAATTTTAGAGGAAGTATCTTAAAGATCATAACTAAGCATGATAAAACCGCCATTCACTTAGAAGGAGAAAACGACGTGAAGATACGTGTCAACGGAGAAAAGGCTGTTTTACAACCTGATGAAATAAAAGAATTTAACAATGTTTAAAAACATATTTTTCTTAATGATCCTTACAACTTTGATCAGTACAAATGCGAATGCGCAAATTGATAGAGTAGAGCCGCCAAATTGGTGGATCGGTTTTAAAGATCCATCGCTACAACTACTGGTGAAAGCAGAAGCCATTGAGAATGCACAAGTAAGTTTAAAAAATGCAGATGGTATTTTGCTTCAGGAAGTTCACCAGGCAGATAGTCCAAATTATCTTTTTTTAGATCTTAGGATAACGGAAAATGCTCAAGCCGGTATGTTTAAGGTTATCTTAGCCTTTTCTGACAAAGAGGATATAAGTTTTGAATACCAGTTGAAAAAACGCCAAAAACCATCAGAAGAATATGAAGGTTTTAGCAGTAAAGATGCCATTTATTTGATCACGCCAGATCGATTTGCCAATGGTGACACCTCTAATGATGTAGTGGAGCATATGCGGGAAACAAATCTGGATAGGAAAGATGATTACGCAAGGCATGGCGGTGATATTCAGGGAATGATTAATCATTTAGATTATATAGAAGAAATGGGTTTTACTGCTATCTGGTCCAGTCCGTTATTAGAAAACGATATGGTAAATGCCTCTTATCACGGCTATGCGATAACGGATTTTTATAAAGTGGATCCTCGTTTTGGCAATTTGCAGACTTACAAAAAATTAGCTGCTGAGGCTAATAAAAGAGGAATCAAATTAATCATGGACATGGTAGCCAATCACTGTGGGAGCCAGCATTGGTGGATGGAAGATTTGCCTTATAATAACTGGATCAACGGTCAGCAAGCTTATGAAAACGGCGATGATGTTCCGATCACTTCCCATAGAAGAACTACTAATCAAGATCCATACGCATCAAATTTTGATAAACAAAAGATGTCTGAAGGATGGTTTGTTGATTCTATGCCAGATCTCAATCAGGAAAATCCCATGATGGCTAAATATACCATCCAAAATTCCATCTGGTGGATAGAAACCCTTCAATTAGGCGGCATTCGTCAAGATACTTATCCGTATCCTAATAAACAATTTATGGCAGAATGGTGTAAATCCATTATGAATGAATATCCTAATTTTAATATCGTAGGGGAAGAATGGAGCTACAATCCATTGTTAGTAGGCTATTGGCAACACAATGAAGATAAAACCGGTTATCAATCTTATCTTCCTACTACCATGGATTTCCCAATGCAGCAGAACATCGTAGACGGGCTTATGCAAGATGAAGGTTGGGATAGTGGATTAATCAAGATTTACGAAGGATTAGCCAATGATTTTCATTATTATGATCCAAAGAGCATTATGCTTTTTGCTGATAATCATGATATGGACCGGATACACACCTGGCTGGAGAAAGATGTTCAAAAAACAAAAATGGCAATGGGGTTGATACTCACCTTACCGCGCATACCTCAAGTGTATTATGGAACTGAGATATTAATGGAAAATTCTGCTAAAAGAGGCGATCACGGTCTTATAAGATCGGATTTTCCAGGTGGCTGGTCTGATGACCAGGTCAATGCTTTTAAGCAAGAAGCTTTGTCAGCCGATCAATTAGATTTTCAAAACTACCTGAGAAAATTACTAAACTACCGTAAGTATTCTGATGCTCTTGCTTATGGAGAAACACTGCATTTTGCTCCATTTGATGGTGTTTATGCTTTGTTTAGATATAAAGGTGATGAAACCCTTGCCGTCTTTCTTAATAAGCATAACAAGTCAAAGACCATAGATACCGCTCGTTTTGACGAATTAGAACTCGATGAAACAAGTATGAGAAATATTATTTCAGATGAAAAAATGAGCTGGAAGGAAAATCTTTCTATACAACCGGGAATTACCATCTTAACTACAAAATTATCGGATGAAAAAGAATAGCCATTATATTGTCATATTACTGGTAATGACTCTTGTAGTACTCGTCTCTTGTGATCAGAAAAAGCCTAATTCAGAAGCTTCATCTCATGGAGCTTTTGAAAAGGTGGATTCCATAGACTTAGCTAGTGGTAATCTTTATCGGATCAAAAAATTTGATTCTCAGTATGTTTCCCAAAGAAATGTTGATGTTTGGAAACCGGATGATTTCAACCCAAAAAACGAATATCAAATTCTATGGATGCACGACGGGCAAATGTTATTTGATAAAAATAAAACCTGGAACCAGCAGGAGTGGCAAATAGACGAGAATTTGACCCAGTTGATGAAACAAGATAAAATACCACAAACGATTGTTATAGCTACCTGGAATGTCACGGAAAATAGGCATGCTAATTACTTTCCCGAAAAGCCGTACAATCAACTGGATAGTTTAACAAAAAAGCAACTTATCAGTTATAGCCGTAAAAACAGTGATCGGCTATTTAGACAAATGCCTAATTCTGATGATTATTTAGAGTTTCTGGTTAAAGAGGTAAAGCCGAGAGTAGAAAGAAGTTTTGATATACAAATTCATAAAAACAATACAACAATTGGCGGTTCTAGTATGGGCGGTCTTATCTCATTTTATGCGGTTGCGGAATATCCAGATGTTTTTGGTAATGCTATTTGTATGTCAACGCATTGGCCGGGCGGAATTTCTTATGATGATAATCCATTTCCAGATGCATTTTTTGACTATTTAGATAAACACTTACCGAAACCGGATCAACATAAATTTTATTTTGACTTTGGGACCGCTACTTTAGATGAGCTTTATCCTGAATATCAAAAACCTGTTGATGAATTATTTAGTACGAATGGATATGATGAGTCAAACTTTAGGAACCTGAAGTTTGAAGGTCATAAACATAAAGAAAGCTACTGGCAGCAAAGAATAGGGGATGCCGTTTACTTTACATCAAAATGAAAATCAAAATGAAAAAATACTTTTTCTTATCATTTATTTTGCTCGTTTCTGCTAATATATGGTCACAGAATATAGATCGCTCTTTAGAAGGGTTTCAATTAGCTAAAAATAAAATAATTATCAATACCAATGATGGTGCTTACCATATTCAATTTTATGACCCAAATGTTCTGGAAACACAATTTATACCAACGGGAGATGAGCTTGTTCAGGATTCTCACGCAGTTATCAAAGAACCCATAGATGCAGATGTTAATATAGAAAATCATAAGGATAAGATTGTTTTTAATACCTCAGGAATCGATGTGCATCTAATGAAAAATCCATTTCAGTTACTGTATTATCGGGATGATGAATATATCATTAGCGAGAAAAAAGGCTATCAGCCAAAAGAAAAAGGTTTTGATATAGCCTTTAATTTAACAGAAACAGAAACACTAATGGGTGGCGGCGCCAGAGCTTTGAGCATGAATAGACGCGGACATCAATTAAAACTCTACAATCGTGCCCATTATGGTTATGAAACGCGATCAGAATTGATGAACTATACTTTACCTATTGTACTATCATCTAAGCAGTACATGCTTCATTTTGATAACCCAACGACAGGAAGTATAGACCTTGATTCACAATACAATAATACCTTAACCTACCATGCTATTGGTGGCGCAAAACGTTATCAGATTATCGCTACAGAAGAATGGGAAGATAACATCCGGCTTTACACAGAACTTACCGGTACTCAAGCTTTACCACCACGCTGGGCTTTTGGTAATTTTTCCAGTCGATTTGGTTACCATTCTCAAGATGAGGTTCTTAATACAGTAAAGCAATTTAAAAACAAGGATATTCCCGTAGATGCTATCATATTAGATTTATTTTGGTTTGGAAAAGAGATGAAAGGCACGATGGGCAATTTGAAATTTCATCGCGATTCTTTTCCTAAGCCTAAGAAAATGATGCGAGATTTAGAAAAACAAGGGGTAAAAACCGTTTTAATTACAGAGCCTTTTATACTCACTTCATCTAATAGATGGGAGGAAGCAGTTGATGAAAAAATATTAGCCACTGATACTGTGGGTAATCCGGCAAAATATGACTTTTATTTTGGCAACACAGGTTTGATAGATATTTTTAAACCTGAAGCTAAAAAATGGTTTTGGGCTATTTATAAAGACTTAAAGGAAAAAGGGGTTGATGGATTTTGGGGAGATTTGGGCGAACCAGAAGTTCACCCGGAATGGGTTAATCATGTTAATGGTAGTGCAGACGAAGTCCACAACATCTATGGTCATGAATGGACAAAGTTAATCAACAAAGGATTTAAAGAAGATTTTCCGGACACCCGGCCTTTTATTTTAATGCGTGCGGCCTATTCAGGGACGCAGCGCTATGGTATTATTCCCTGGAGTGGTGATGTAAATAGAACCTGGGGCGGACTTGCATCTCAGCCGGAGATTAGTTTGCAAATGGGCTTACAGGGAATAGCATATATGCATTCAGACCTGGGTGGTTTTGCCGGTAATCTAAAAGATGATGAATTATATAAAAGGTGGCTGCAGTATGGGGTGTATCAACCTATTTACAGACCTCATGCACAAGAAGAGTTAGCTTCAGAACCGGTCTTTAGAAGCAATAAAGTTCAGAAAGCTGCCAGAAAATCCATTAATAAAAGGTACAGGATGTTAGCCTATATCTACACGATGGCCTTTAAGAACAGCCAATCAGGAATACCGCTTATGCGTCCGCTTTTTTATGAAGAGCCGAATAATCAGCAATTGTATAATAAATCTAACAATTACTTATGGGGAAAAAATATGCTCATCGCACCGGTCTTAGATAAAAATCAAACGCATGTTAGTGTCTATTTTCCTAAAACGGCAAATTGGTTTGATCCTGTAAATCAAGAAATGATTACTGGTGGACAAACCCGTAGATTTTCGCTTGATGCTTATCAATATGATATTCCGCATTTTATCAGAGGGGATGCTTTTATTCCTCGAGCTCAATTAGTGCAAACCACGGCTGATTATTCGCTTAAGGAATTTGATCTTGATTATTATGCGGATGCTTCTCATTCATCAAGTAAAGATATGATCTATCATGATGATGGAATTACCCCGCAAGCTTATGAAAAAGACAAATACGAGATTTTACGTATGAGCAGCCAGCAAGAGGCTGAAGATCAATTAGAGATCAAGCTTGAAAAAGAAATAGGAGCTCAGTTTTCATCTAAACTAAAAATTATCAATCAATTTACAATACATAATATCAAAGAAGCGCCTTCATATATTAGTATCAATAACTCAAAAAAGAAAATTAAATACAATAAAATAGATCATCAGATTATTATAAATAATATAAAATTAAATCCTACCAAAACAGAAATAACCATTAAATTTTAAATCATGAAAACGAGTATTTTATCAATTTTAGCCCTGCTTTTAATGCTAAGCTGCACTCAAAAGAAGGATAAAAAAGAGAACGAACAGAACTCATCAACGCAAGAAGAGTTTGAGCCAATCACCAATCTAGATATGGAATCAGCTGTAATTTATGAAGCTAATATCCGACAATATTCACCAGAAGGAACGCTTGATGCATTTACTAAAGATATTCCACAATTGAAAGAACTAGGCGTTAAAATCATCTGGCTGATGCCTATATATCCTATTTCTCTGAAAAATCGAAAAGCGACACCGGATAAATCTATTGAAGAAATAAATGAACCTAATAAAGAAGAAAAATACTTAGGCAGTTACTATGCCATAGCTGATTATACAGCAGTTAACCCAAACTTTGGTAACTTAGAAGATTTTGAAGAATTAGTGGAAACAGCTCACAATAATGATATGTATGTGATATTAGATTGGGTAGCAAATCATACAGGCTGGGACCATCACTGGATGGAAGAGCATCCGGAATATTACACAAAAGATAAAGAGGGAAATATAACAGATCCTATTAATCCGGATACCGGTGAAAAATGGGGCTGGACAGACGTTGCTGACCTTGATTATGATAATAAAAACCTATGGGATGCCATGACGGATGAAATGAAATTTTGGATAGAAAAGTATAATGTAGATGGATTTAGATGTGATGTTGCCGGTAATGTGCCAACCCCTTTCTGGAATTATGCCGTACCAAAGTTAGAAGAAGTAAAACCCCTATTCATGTTAGCGGAAAGTGAAAAGAAAGACTTGTTCCATGAGGCATTTGATATGGGCTATAATTGGGAAGGTCATCATATTATGAATGAAATAGCTCAAGGAAAGATGGACGTTACAGATTGGGATAATTATATGACAAAAATAGACACGACTTATCAAAAAGATGATTTTTTAATGAACTTTGTAACAAATCATGATGAAAATTCCTGGAACGGAACCATTAAAGAAAGAATGGGCGATGCCGGTGACGCCATGACTGCATTATCTTATACTATTCCCGGAATGCCACTAATCTACTCTGGTCAGGAGTATGGAATGGATAAGCGACTTCGCTTTTTTAGAAAAGATACTATTAATAAAGAAAAAGGAGAAACCTGGAAATTACTAGAACAACTAGGTGCATTAAAAAATGAAAACAAAGCACTGCACGGGGCTAAAGAAGCGGCAACTTATAAAAGATTAAAAACGTCTAATGATAAAAACATTTTAGCTTTTCATAGACAAAAAGGTGAAGAAGACATCATTTATATAGCTAATATGTCTGATCAGCCTCAAAAGTTCAGCATAGATATATCAAAACAGATGCAAAATGCTATGAATGGAAATGATTTAAAATTATCAAAAGATAAAGAAATGAAATTTGAGCCTTGGGAATATACTATCTTAAAAGGTGAATAATTTATAGGTAAAATTAAATTTATTAACAAAAAAGCTTTTTTATTTTACTAAAATTGCAAAACGTTTTAAATAAAAGTAAATTTGTATTATGAACAAAGAAATACAAAAAATAGCTGTGCTCACTTCTGGAGGTGATTCGCCGGGAATGAATGCTGCGATAAGAGCTGTTGTTCGTAATGCCGTTTACCACAAAGTTAAATGCTATGGAATTTATCAGGGCTTTCAGGGCATGATAGATGGAGACTTTGCAGAACTAGGTCCTCGATCAGTTAGAAACTTAATCAACCGAGGTGGAACTTTCCTTAAATCAGCTCGATCAGAAGAATTTAAGACAAAAGAAGGTAGAGCTAAAGCTTATAAAAACCTTAAAAAGTATGAAATAGATGCCTTAGTAGTAATAGGTGGTGATGGATCATTTACAGGTGCTTCCATCTTTTGTGAGGAGTATGATTTTCCGGTTATTGGAATACCTGGAACCATAGATAATGACATTAACGGAACTGATTATACCATTGGCTATGATACGGCTTTAAATACAGTAGTAGAAGCTATAGATAAAATTAGAGACACCGCCAGTTCACATAACAGGTTGTTTTTAGTAGAAGTAATGGGAAGAGACGCCGGGGATATAGCACTTAATACCGGGATAGGAGCAGGAGCAGAAGAAATTTTGATACCTGAGGAACAATTGGGTACTGATCGATTAATGGATTCTCTAGAGAATAGTAAAAAAAGTGGTAAAACTTCAAGTATTATTGTAGTTGCAGAAGGCGATCAAATAGGCAAGAACATTGGTTCACTAGCGGATTATATAAAAAATAATCTAGAAGGTTATGAAGTTAAAGTTACCGTTCTAGGACATATTCAACGTGGCGGTTCACCTAGTTGTTATGATAGAGTATTAGCAACCAGACTTGGCGTTGGTGCTGTTGATGCCTTATTAGACGGAAAAAGCAAAATAATGATAGGTATCTCACATAAAAAGATTGTGCAGGTTCCATTAGAAACAGCTATTTATAGTAAAAAAATATTTGATAATGACCTGTTAAGAGTAGCAGATATCGTATCAATATAAATTAAATTAAAAAATATAATTATGAAAACAAAAATTGGAATTAATGGATTTGGTCGTATTGGACGAATTGCTTTTAGAATAGCAGTTGATAGTGAACACACAGAAGTAGTAGCTATTAACGATCTGTTAGACGTTAACCATTTAGCTTACATGCTAAAATATGATTCTGTACACGGAAAATTTAATAAAGAAGTATCTGTTAGCAATGGTAACCTTGTTATTGATGGAAAAGAAATACGCGTATCAGCTGAAAAGAATCCTTCTGATTTAAAATGGGACGAAGTTGATGCTCAAGTAGTTTTAGATTGTACTGGCATTTTTAAAGATAAAAAATCAGCATCTGCACATTTAGATGCCGGTGCTAAAAAGGTAGTTATTTCAGCACCAACTAAAGATACACCAATGTTTGTTATGGGTGTTAATGAAAATGATGTTAAACCTGAAGATACAGTAGTATCAAACGCTTCTTGTACAACTAATTGTTTAGCTCCTATGGCTAAAGTTATTCATGAAGAATTTGGTTTAGTAGAAGGTTTGATGACAACTATTCACGCATCAACTTCTACGCAATTTACAGTTGACTCGCCTTCAGCTAAAAATTACAGAATAGGAAGAAGTGCTATTAACAATATCATACCTACAAGTACTGGTGCTGCTGCAGCTGTAGGAAAAGTAATGCCTGCTGTTGATGGTAAACTTACCGGAATGGCATTTAGAGTGCCAACAGCTGATGTTTCCGTAGTAGATTTAACCGTAAGAACAGAAAAAGCTGCTTCTTATGACGAAGTGAAAAATGCATTTAAAAAAGCTGCAGAAGGAAACATGAAAGGTGTAATTTCTTATACAGAAGATGCAGTTGTTTCGCAAGATTTTGTTTCAGAAGCAACTACATCAAATTTTGATGCAGACGCAGGTATTGCTTTAAACGATAACTTTTTTAAACTGGTTGCCTGGTATGATAATGAATATGGTTATTCCAGTAAACTTTTAGACTTAGCACATCACGTAGCTCAAGTATAAAATCATTAACATAAAAATGCTTATCAACAAATTTATTGATAAGCATTTTTTTATAACTCTATTTTTATGATTGTAATAGCAGATGGTGGATCTACCAAATGTGATTGGATTTTATTAGATGAAAATGGTGATCAGAAACTTAAGACCCGAACTAAAGGTTTAAATCCGGCCGTATTTGAGGTTGAAACATTAAGGCAAAGGTTAGAGGAAAGCCAAGACCTCAAAGAAATTAAGTCCAGTATTAGTAGGATAGATTTTTATGGTGCAGGATGTGGAACACCTACGCCCAGAGAAAATCTAAAAAAGCTTTTAGAAGATTTTTTTCCGAATACTGAAGTACATGTAGAAGAAGATATGCTTGCGGCTGCATTTGCAGCAACAGACAAACCCGGAATAGTATGTATCTTAGGAACAGGTTCAAATTCCTGTTATTTTGATGGAAAAAAAGTACATATGGAAGTAGAATCTCTTGGATATGTGCTCATGGATGAAGCTAGTGGTAATTATTTTGGTAAGCGATTATTAAGAGATTATTATTACAAGTTCATGGGAGATGATATGAGTCGTGAATTTGCTAAACGATATGATCTTAATGCAGATACGATTAAAAAAAATATTTATAAAAAAGATAATCCAAATACTTACTTAGCTTCTTTTGCTGAATTTATTTTTACATCTGAAGAACGTAATGGTTACTTTTATAAATTGATATATGAAGGAATGGAAAAATTTATAGAACGAAGAGTCATGTGTTACAAGAATGCACAAAATGTGCCTATACATTTCATAGGTTCTATAGCTTTCTTTTCAGAAGATATCATTAAAGATGTCGCAAAACGTTATCATTTAAATATAGGTAATATCATTAGAAGACCGATAGACGGACTTATTGATTACTACCGAAACAAAATTATTCCTGAATTAAAGTAAAATTTAAAATCATGGCATTAAAATCTACTTCTCCTTTACAGACAAAAGCCTGGAAGCAACTTCAGCAAAAATTTGAACAAGAAAAAGACACCACATTAAAATCTTTTTTTGAACAAGAAAAGAATAGGCTAGAGGTTTTTTCCATTGAAACAGATGCTTTATATTTTGATTTTTCTAAAAATAGAATTTCACAAGATACATTTAAGCATCTGCTGGCCCTGGCTCAAGAATTAGATTTAAAAGATGCCATTCAAAAATACTTTTCAGGTGATTCTATAAATCAAACCGAAGAAAGAGCAGTTTTACACACAGCGCTACGTAATGATAAAGAAACTCATATTAAAGTTGACGATCAACCAGTATATCCTCAAGTAAAAAAAGTATTAGAAAAGATAAAAGTATTTAGTGATGAGATATATGATGGTAAAAGAACCGGATATACCGGAAAAAAGATAACAGATGTAGTGAATATTGGTATAGGAGGTTCTGATTTAGGTCCAAATATGGTAGTAGATGCCCTGCATTATTTCAGACAACGGATCAATTCACATTTTATATCTAACGTGGATGGTGACCTGATCACATCAAAATTACAAACTTTAGACCCGGAAACAACCTTATTTATCGTAGTTTCAAAATCTTTTACCACACAAGAAACTTTGATGAATGCTAATACGGCAAGGAGCTGGTTTTTAGAAAGTGCATCAAAATCTGATTTGAAAAATCATTTTGTGGCCGTATCAGCTAATGAAGAAAAGGTAAAAGAATTTGGTATAGATACTTATTTTCCTATGTGGGATTGGGTAGGGGGTCGTTTTTCGCTTTGGAGTGCAGCCGGTTTATCTATTTCTTGTGCTATAGGAATGGATAATTATAAAAACTTACTGGAAGGAGCCTGCCAAATGGATGAGCATTTTAAGACTGCTGATTTCCAAAACAATATTCCTGTTGTTTTAGCTTTAATAGGCGTTTGGTATAACAATTTCTTTGGAGCTGAAACGGAAGCAATAATACCTTACACTCAATACTTGCAAAAATTAGCGCCTTACCTGCAACAAGCTAGTATGGAGAGCAATGGAAAAAGTATAGATCGAAATGGAAATAAAGTTGGTTATCAAACCGGAAGTATAGTTTGGGGAGAACCCGGCACGAATGCACAACATGCTTTTTTTCAGTTGATGCATCAAGGTACTAAACTTATTCCTGCTGATTTTATTGGGTTCATAAAACCACTTCATAATAATAAAGCCCATCATGATATCTTAATGGCCAATTTTTTTGCACAAACGGAAGCTCTTATGAATGGTAAAAGCAAAGATGAGGCACAAAAAGAATTAGAAGATAAAGGCTACTCTAAAGAAAAGATAGAACAGCTGGTTAATCATAAAGTATTTGAAGGTAATCACCCTTCAAACACTTTGCTTTTTGATCAGTTAACTCCAAAAACCTTAGGAAGGTTGATAGCCATTTATGAGCATAAAATATTTGTTCAGGGTGTGATATGGAATATCTTTAGCTTTGATCAATGGGGCGTGGAATTAGGAAAAGAATTAGCTAAAACCATTTTAAAAAACTTCAAGGGAGAAGAGTCAGCGCATGATCATTCTACGCAGGAACTGATCAATCGTTATAAGACTCCAAAGTTTTAAGCAATAATCTTATCTCCATACATTTTTTTGCGTTGTGCTTTGATCTTCTCGTCTTGTAAATATTCGTCAAATGATAAATACCGATCTATAATTCCATTCGGTGTTAGCTCTATGACACGATTGGCTAAAGTTTGTGCAAACTCGTGATCATGCGTGCTAAAAATCATATTACCATCATATTTTTTTAATGAGTTGTTTAGTGCTGTTATGGATTCAAGGTCGAGGTGGTTTGTAGGTTCGTCTAGCAAAAGAACATTAGCTCTAAGCATCATCATTCTACTGAGCATGCATCTTATTTTTTCACCACCCGATAGGACATTTGAAGTTTTTAGAGCTTCATCTCCGCTGAACAACATCTTACCCAGAAAGCCCCTAATATTAACTTCCTCTCGTTCTTCTTCTGTTTTTGCCCATTGGCGAAGCCAGTCCACTAAGTTAAGCTCATCATTAAAGAATTTAGAATTATCTAGCGGTAGATAGGCCTGGGTGGTAGTTACCCCCCAATAATATGTTCCTGAATCAGCTTTTTTATTACCCGTAATAATTTCATAAAAAGCAGTTGTAGCTCTAGAATCTTTAGAATGAAGAACTACTTTATCACCTTTTGCTATATTTATGGAAACATCTTTAAATAGCGTTTCACCATCCAAGCTGGCTTTTAACTGTTCTGTATTTAAAATTTGATTTCCGGCTTCTCTTTCTTTTTCAAATATAATTGCAGGGTATCGTCTGCTTGATGGTTTGATCGATTCTGTATCTATTTTATCCAGCATTTTTTTTCTTGAAGTGGCTTGTTTAGATTTAGAAGCATTGGCGCTGAATCGCTCTATAAACTGCTGTAGCTCTTTTTTCTTTTCTTCAGCTTTTTTGTTTTGCTGAGCTTTTTGCTTAGCTGCTAATTGAGAAGATTCATACCAAAAGGTGTAATTTCCTGAAAAATGAGTGATTTTACCATAATCAATATCAGAGATATGCGTACACACAGAATCCAGGAAATGTCTGTCATGCGAAACGACAATCACCAAATGTTCATAATTAGCCAGAAAATTTTCTAACCAGCTTATTGTTTCAAAGTCAAGGTCGTTAGTTGGCTCGTCCATAATCAGTACATCAGGGTTTCCAAATAGCGCTTTTGCTAATAAAACGCGAACTTTTTGCGTTCTATCTAATTGATTTAATTGCGTGTAATGAAGGTCAGGACTAATGTTTAAATTGGATAATAAGCTTCCTGCATCACTTTCAGCGTTCCAGCCATCTATTTCTTCAAATTCCGCCTGCAAAACACCAACACGCTCACCATCTTTCTCGTTGAAATCTTCTTTAGCGTAAATTTCTTCCATTTCTTTTTTGATGTTGTATAGACGTGGATTTCCCATCATAACTGTTTCTAATACCGGGTAATTATCATAAATTTGATGGTTTTGCTCTAAGACTGACATTCTTTTACCGGGTTCTAAATGAACATGGCCGGATGTAGGTTCTTGTTTACCGGCTAATATTTTTAAGAAAGTAGATTTGCCAGCACCATTAGCTCCTATAATTCCATAGCAATTGCCCTCTGAAAATATTGTGTTTACATCATCAAATAAAACTCTTTTACCAAACTGTACAGACAGATTTGAAACTGATAGCATAATAGATATTTTTTTGCAAAATTACTCATATTTTATTGATATTAAGGCTTAAGTAATTAAATAGCCTTTTAAATTAGAAGGCTTTTATTTCAATTTTTTAACGGCTGATTAACAAAAGAGGCTCATCACTCATACTATATTTGAAATTTTATATGAAATATTTTTACTTTATTTTAATTTGTTATTTCATTGCTTCATGTTCTAATGATAATCATGATACAACGAGTGTATATGGTTTAATTCAAAACCCAACTCATAAGCATATTTATCTGATGGAGCATGGTGATATAGTTGATACGATTGTTCTAAAAAGCGATGGGAGTTTTAGCAAGAATTTAGACATTAGTAAACCTAAATTCATGGTTTTTAAACATCCTCCTGAGTATCAAACTTTTTACATACAACCAGGAGATAGCTTGTCTTTTAGACTTAACACATTAGAATTTGATAAGTCGCTCGTTTTTAATGGTGACTCATCTGTTGAGAATAATTTTTTAATGGATATGTATTTAACCAATGAAGCAAATAATGAGCTTATATTATCCTATTATAAAATTCCTGTTGATGTTTTTGTTCATAAAACAGATTCTATTAAATCTAAAAGAATAGAAAAACTCGAAGCGCTTAATAATGAAAATGATTTCAGTAAAGATTTCTTATCGATAGCAAAAAAAACAATTAATTATGAATTTTATGATGCCAAGGAACGTTATGTATTTTTACTAAGAAAATACTTTCCTGAAAAAGCTAAGCTTATAAATGATTCGTTTTTTGAATATAGGGAATTAGTAAATTTTAACGATGCTGACTTAATCTGCCATTTTGCATATTTAAGATTTTTAGATGATTATTTAAGAAATAAATCTGTTGACAGATGTACACGTAATAAAAATAAAAGTCAGCAAAACTGTTTTGAACTAAACACCTTTAATAATATTCATAAGCGATTAAAACTTGTAGATTCAATTTTTGACCATAAAGAATTAAAGGAAAAATTTTTAGAACGATTCTTTGCTCAGGAAATCGTGTATGCCATCACAAAAGATCAGTTAAATAGTGCCATTAAATTATTAAATCATGTAGAAATAGATGATGAAAGAAAAAACAAATTATTAGAATTTGGTAAATTTCATAAGAAGTTTACTATTGGTCAAAAAATTAATAAACTGCCTTTTAAAAACCACAAGAAAGATACAGTAAAAATTGAAAATTACTCTGGCAAGCCTTATACGGCTATTCATTTATGGTCATCAAATATGCCTTCATTTAATAAAAAAAGATTTGAGTTAGTAAAACAGATGAGGGATAAATACGATCATATTAATTTTATAGGGATTAATACAGACTACAATAATTATACACTATGGCAAGAACATGTAAATCGTTACGATTTATTGCGTAATCATGAAATTCAGGCCGTAAACACAAAAAAATCAGAATATTATAAATATTACTTAAATAGATTTATGCTTATCAATCAAGAGGGTAAAGTTATTGCAGCAGATATTCTCAATACGAAAGATGAAATACAAGAATTTATCAGTGAACATGCTGTAAAGCAATAAAAAGCCTGAATAATTATTATTCAGGCTTTAAAACACTAATATACTAAGATATAGGTTTAACGAAATCGATCAGCAGATTTTACAAGTTCATCATCACTTTTAATGGCTTTTTTTGCTAGTACAGCAAAAACGATAGAAAATAAAGCAATAATCCACTCAATACCTTTCTCCGGATATGAAAATCCTCCAGGTAAATTTAGCTGCCGGTAAACATAAACACCTATAATGCCTACAAATACAAGGTTTAAGAAAATTATAAATTGACAAAAACGCATTTGTAATATTCTATTTTTAAATTTAAAAATAGTAATTAAACTCAAAATCATTAAAATTATAGCGGTTATAATGAATATTAAATCAATAGTTAATACATTAAGTTTAACAAAACCTTGATTTACTTTTGAAAATACGGTTTGATTTAAAAAAACACCTATTCCATTAGCTATAAACAGAATCATCAAGTAAATAGATTGAATACGTTGAATCATTTTATTTCTTTCTAAAGTGCAAAAATAGTAGATTATTTATTGTAAGCATAGCTATAATTAAAATAAAGTTGTATAATTGCACTAATATCTTAATACAAAGGATTTACTACTAAAATCCAGTATACATCACACACATTAAAATTATACAACAAATATTTCATAGCTAATTATGTTAGAAATCTCAGACCTCAAATTAAAGCGGCTGCCAGAGCTTCAATCTATTGCTAAGCAATTAAAAATGAAAAGAATTACCGGCTTAAAAAAAATAGATTTGATTTATCAAATTTTAGATTATCAAGCTGCCAATCCGGAAGAAGTTAAAAGGTTTGTTGCTGAAATAAACAGCAATACTAAACAACCAAACAAACAGAACCATACAAAACAGCAAGTTGTAAATAAACCTGCTGAAAAAAACACTAAAGAAGATAAGCCTTCAAAACATCAAACTGAGGAACGTAAGGCTAATCAAAGAAAAAAGACAAAAGCTCCACAAGCAGCTGATCTACCTAAAAAAGTTAATAAAACTGATAAAAGCCAAATCGCAAAGTCAAAGCATAAAGATAAGAATTCACATAAAGAGCATCAGCAACATATAGAGAGCCAATCTACACAGGAAGAGAAGTCATCAGATCAAAATAAAAATGATCAAAAAGGACAATCTAGTTCTCAACCACACAATAAACAAGAACCAAAAAAAGAGCATCATCAAAATAAACACAATGCTCAGGATAAAAAAAATCATTCCAATTCTAATAATAACTCAAAAAGCAAGTTTAAATCTCCTAATTATGAGTTTGATGCTTTAATTCAAAGTGAAGGAGTACTTGATATGGTTCAGGATGGTTATGGTTTTTTACGTTCATCTGATTATAATTATTTAAGTTCCCCTGATGATATTTACCTTTCTCAATCACAAATAAAACTATTTGGTTTAAAAACAGGAGATACCGTATTAGGCGAAATAAGACCACCTAAAGAAGGTGAGAAATATTTTCCTCTCATTAAAATAAATAAAATCAATGGATTAGATCCTAAAATTGTTAGAGATCGGGTTTCTTTTGAGCATTTAACTCCTTTATTCCCGAAAGAAAAATTTGAACTATCCAAGCTTAGAAGTAATATTTCTACAAGAATTATAGATTTATTTTCACCTATTGGCAAAGGGCAAAGGGGTATGATTGTATCGCAACCAAAAACCGGTAAGACGTTTTTGCTTAAGGATATTGCAAATGCCATATCAGCAAATCACCCGGATGTATATCAAATGATACTACTTATAGATGAAAGACCGGAAGAAGTTACAGATATGCAGCGTAATGTAAATGGTGAAGTTGTGGCTTCAACTTTTGATAAAGAAGCACATGAACATGTTAGAGTAGCTAATATAGTAATAGAAAAAGCTAAAAGATTAGTAGAAAGCGGACATGATGTAGTTATATTGTTAGATTCTATTACAAGGCTTGCAAGAGCCTATAACACTGTTCAGCCGGCTAGTGGTAAAGTTTTGAGTGGAGGAGTAGATGCTAATGCATTGCATAAGCCTAAAAGATTTTTTGGAGCAGCAAGAAATATAGAAAATGGAGGCTCACTTTCTATAATTGCCACAGCTCTTACGGATACAGGTTCTAAAATGGATGAAGTGATTTTTGAAGAGTTTAAAGGGACCGGTAATATGGAGCTTCAATTAGATAGAAAAATATCTAATAGAAGAATATATCCGGCTATTGATCTTAATGCATCCAGTACCAGACGTGATGATCTTTTAGCAGATGAGAATACCATTCAAAAAATGTGGATTATGAGACGTTATTTAGCTGATATGAACCCTGTAGAGGCTATAGAATTTATAACAGAAAAAATTAAACAATCAAATTCAAATGAAGAGTTCTTATTATCTATGAACGGATAAATTTTGATGTATTGTATTAGATAAAAAACTAAAAAAGCCAACTTAAATAGTTGGCTTTTTTTAGTTAAAAACAAAACTTAATTATGAAACTTAATTTATTGTAAGGCGTTTTTATGTCTAGTTAAGCTAGATTTTAATCTTGCTGCTTTGTTAGAATGTATAATGTTTCGTTTTGATAATTTATCAACCATTGACATTATTTCAGGTAATTTCTTATCAGCATCTTCTTTCTTCTCAATTAGTTTAAAATGCTTAATTGCATTTCTAGTAGTTTTATGCTGGTAGCGATTTCTTTCTTTTTTGCCTTGATCGCTTCTAATTCTTTTAAGTGATGATTTATGGTTTGCCATAATTATAATTTTTAAGTTTTGAATTTAAATGTTTGTAGTCCGTAGGGGAATCGAACCCCTGTTACCAGGATGAAAACCTGGCGTCCTAACCACTAGACGAACGGACCTTAATCATTGTGCTGAATACTTAATTTTAAATTATTCAGAAACAAATCTATTTATAATTTAAAGAACATTTTAGTAGTCCGTAGGAGAATCGAACTCCTGTTACCAGGATGAAAACCTGGCGTCCTAACCACTAGACGAACGGACCTTAAATTTAGTGTGCAAAAATAAAACTATTTTTTGTGTTGCAAAAATATATTTTACTCTCTTTTAATATTAAAATCATTGTTGTCCGATTTAAAATTCATAAAACCCACGCTTTGTACTTATAATGAACGATTTGAGATCTTAATTTTATAATACCTTGCTATAGTACAAGAT
>Ga0102930_1000104_pt1 | contig 25164 bp, 17 predicted proteins | sample SalPon1_B_H2O_MG_FD_84514 | JGI IMG/M metagenome (GOLD analysis project Ga0102930, IMG submission 84514) | Salt pond water microbial communities from South San Francisco under conditions of wetland restoration - Salt Pond MetaG R1_B_H2O_MG | ecosystem: Environmental > Aquatic > Non-marine Saline... | reverse complement strand
GTGGTGCCTCCAGGAATCGAACCAGGGACACACGGATTTTCAGTCCGTTGCTCTACCAACTGAGCTAAGGCACCTTTTTTCCAAAGCGAGTGCAAATATAAATTCATTTTATCCATTGCCAAATAATTTTTTCTAATTCTTACGTTTATATATTTGCAACATGAATGTAAGCATAGACATAGGAAATTCTTTGATTAAGTTTGGTTTGTTTAAAAAAAACCAATTGATAGAAGCATGTGTTTTTAAAAGAGATCATTATCAAAAGGAAATAGACCAACTTATCGGGGCTCATACAGTAGATCAAGCCATTGTCAGTTTAAGTGGAAAAGTAGATCAAGCGTGGTATGATCGGCTGAAAAGCAAAGTGCCTGTTTTAAATTTTAATCATCAAACAAAGCTTCCTTTTCAGAATTATTACCAAACCCCGCACACTTTAGGCTTGGATCGAATCGCATTGATTTGTGCAGCAATAGGGCTTTATCCTGATAAGAATGTATTGGTAATAGATGCGGGAACTTGTGTTACTTATGATTTTATCAACCCTAAGAAAGACTATCTGGGTGGTATGATTTCACCGGGCTTGAGATTAAGGTTTGAAGCTTTACACGAAAAAACAGAAAAATTACCTTTAGTAAATAGTTCGGAAAGTTTGACTATACCAGGTGTTTCAACTAAATCTGCAATATATACCGGTGTTGTAAAAGGTTTACTGCTTGAAATTGATGGTTTTATTGATATTTATAAAGCTGATTATGAACATTTAACAGTTATTTTAACAGGTGGTGATAGTCATCGCTTGTCTACACAATTAAAAAATGACATATTTGCCAACTCAAATTTTTTATTATATGGTTTAAATGCCATTTTAGAATATAATTCACTTCATGGGTAAACAATTCTTTGGACTATTATTACTAGTAAGTTTTTTTGCTAATGCGCAAGAAGGGGCTTTCTCTCCTTATTCTTTTTACGGCTTAGGTCTTAATACATTTAAGGGCAGCGTTGAAAACAGAAGTATGGGTGGAATTAGCACAATGTCAGATAGCATTCACCTGAATTTGAGAAATCCTGCTGCTTATGCTGATTTAGAATATACTGCTTTTACAGGTGGGATGACCTACAACTCAATAAGCTTAAAAAATCAATCTGGTAAAGATCAAAATACACTAACCACAGTAGATTATTTTGCAGTAGGTTTACCCATAAATAAACTATCAATAGGTTTTGGGTTGAAGCCTTTTACATCAGTAGGTTATAATATTAATGATAGCATAGATGATGGTCAACGAAATTTTGAAGGACGAGGCGGGCTGAATGATGTCTTCTTATCAACCGGTTATAAAGTAACCGATCAGCTTAATGTAGGGGCTACTGCCAGCTATAAATTTGGCGATATTGAAAACAAAACCATTATTATTCAAGATGGTATTCAATTTATATCACGAGAGTTTAACAATACGGATATGAGTGCTTTTAATCTCAACTTTGGCGCTCAATATGATTTTAAACTTAATGATAAGTATGATCTTAGAGCTTCGCTTAGCTATCGTCCGGGTTTTGATGTGAGTGTTGAAAACGTCAAAAATTTAGCTGTTATTACGATAGCAGAGGATGGTTCTGAGCGAGTGGTCAATGAACAAGAAACAGAATTAATTGATACTAGTGTAGAAGTACCTTCACGTTTAGGCGTTGGCTTAAGTATAGGTCAGGAAAGAAACTGGGGGCTTAGCTTTGAGTATATTTACGAAAGTCAACCAAACTTCCAAAATATGCCGTTTAATAGTAAACCAGATCTTTCTTATGAATCTACCGGAAGTTTAAAATTAGGTGGGTTTTATGTGCCAAGGTTTAATGATCCTCAAAAATATTTTAACCGAGTTAATTACAGGTTTGGCCTTAGGTATGATGAATTAGCTTTAAGTATTGGCGGTGAGCAGGTTGAAGAGTATGGCATATCTTTTGGAGTTGGTTTACCTGCAGGTCGTATTTTTACAAATGCTAATTTAGGAGTAGAATATGGCGTGAGAGGAAAAGTTTCAAATAATCTTGTGAAAGAAGAGTTTCTTTCTTTATTTTTGAGCTTTTCTTTTAATGATTTATGGTTTCAAGATAGAAAATTTAACTAAAATAAATATGATTATGAATTCAAAAATGAAATTAGGTTTCTTATTTGTGTCAATCTTTATGATGCAAAGCATGTTTGCACAAAATTGTATTCAAAAATTGAATCTGTTTAGTGAAAGTGCAAAGATTAAAGATTATAAAACGGCTATGCCTCATTATAAAAATTTGATTGAAAATTGCCCAACTACCAGTTTGGCTACTTATCAATATGGTGAGAAAATGTTTAAAAGTCTTATTAAAAAAGCGGAAAGCGATGATAAGAAAAAAGAACTTATTGATAAAGCTGTTGAGAACTACAAATTAAGACTTAAGCATTTCCCGCAAAAAAGCAATTCAAGTGATTTATATGCTAAAATTGCAACGCTTAAATATGAGAATAAAATAGGCTCTCGAGAAGATCAATACGAGAGTTATAAAAATGCATGGAATTCTAGTGAGAAGCATATTACTGACCCAAAATCGCTGCTTATTTATTTTTCTCTGTTAGTAGATTTATATGAGAATGATAAGAAAGATATCAAAGAAGTCTTTGATACCTATGAAGATGTTACCTTAGGTATTGAAAACCTTCAAAATGAAAAAGCGGCTACCCTTAAAAAGTTAATGAACAAAAAAAATAACGGAGGCTTATCTTCTCGAGAAGGTAAAATATTACGTAATTCTGAAATTTATCTGGATTATTATGCTAAAATCCAAAGCAGTTTAGATTCAAAACTCAGTAAATTAGCTGATTGTAGTACTTTGATTCCATTATATCAAAAAGACTTTGCTAATAAAAAAGAAGATGTAGAATGGTTGAAGAATGTTGCTAGTCAACTTTTTACTAAAGAATGTACAGATAGCGAATTGTTTATTAATGTTGTTGATGCAAAACATAACCTTGAGCCAACGGCTGCCACTGCTAAATATTTGGGTAAATTATCAGAAAAAAATAAGGATTATGATAAGGCTTTAGAGTATTACAAAGAATCTATAAAGCTACAGGAAAAAGAATCTAAGAAATCTTCAATCTATTACAATATAGGTAATATCTATAAAAGAAAAGGTCAATACAGTAAAGCCCGTAGCAACTATAGAAAAGCATTAGATATCAAGCCATCATTAGGTTATGCATATCTTAAAATTGCAGATATGTATGCAAGTAGCGCAAATAGTTGTGGAAGTAACGTATTTAAAAAACTTGCGGTTTACTGGTTAGCTGAAGATTACGCTAAAAGAGCCGGAAAAGTTCAGCCATCTATTAAGAAAACAGCAAACCAAACAGCTAAGAGCTATGCCGGGAAAGCACCTCAAAAGTCAGATATTTTCCAGCAAAACATGTCCGGTAAGACGGTTTCTTATAGTAATTGCTGGATAGGTGAAAGTGTAAAAGTGCCAAGTATATAATTTAATTAATGAAAGCATTTACGGCTTTATTTAAAAGCATTGCAAGTATAATATTATTTCTTGCAATGCTTTTTTCTTGTGATAAAAACAGCAATACCACAACAGATCAACTAAGGCAAAAGAGGATACAATCTGATGCGGTAGGTAAAAAAATTAATTTGTATTATACAGATAGTGGTAAAGTGAAAATAAATTTGAAGAGTCCGCTTATGTTAGATTATGGAAACCTCTCCTTTCCTTTTAGAAAATTTCCAAATGGGGTAGTAGTGGATTTTTTTGAAAATGAGACCAATAAAAATAGAATTGAAGCTGATTCTGCTATCATTTATAATTCAACAAATCTAGTTGAACTGCGAAAAAATGTAAAAATAACCACTACAGATAATGTTGTTCTCGAAACCGATAAATTGTTTTGGGATAGGAGCATTGAATGGCTATACACAGAAGATAATTATACTTTAACATTAAAAAACGGCACCGTAAATCATGGGGTGGGTTTTGATGCTAATCAAAATTTCACTAATTTTAATTCTCGAAATAATTCAGGAACACAGGTAATCGATGAGCAATAAAAAAAAATTTCTAAGATTTGTAGAATTAGCTTATCTTTTTGTAGCTGCTATTTTTATAGTGGAAACCCTCATTGCCTTACAAAATGATAATCCTAGATGGTGGCTTTCTTTACTTTTAAGCATCGTTGCTATTGGGATGTATTTTTTTAAAAAACATTATCGCCAAAAATTGGATAAAAACAAAAACAGTTAAATGGATTCATCCATAATCGTTATTATCCTCACTTTAATTTTATCAGCTTTTTTCTCCGGCATGGAAATCGCATTTGTTTCTGCTAACAAGGTGCATATAGAATTAGAAAAAAATCAGGGAGATTTCTTGGGGAAAATTTTGAATTTGCTGACAAAAAAACCCTCAAAGTTTATCGCTACCATGCTTATAGGTAATAATATAGCTTTAGTGGTTTACGGTTTCTATATGGGTGATTTGATTATGAATTGGTTAAGTGGTTTTAGTAGCTCGAGTTCTGAATTCATTTTATTTTTTACTCAAGAAGCTGCTTTATTTACAAAGACCTTAATTTCTACTTTAGTCATTTTATTAACCGCTGAGTTTTTCCCAAAAGTGTTCTTTCAGATTTACGCTAATTCTCTTTTTAAAATTCTGTCCATACCTGCTTTTTTATTTTATCAAGTCTTTAGCTTGTTATCAAATTTTGTGGTTTGGCTGTCAGATTTCTTTCTCAAAAAAATAATTAAGGTTGACTCAGTTGACGAAGCTTTAACTTTTAGCAAGGTTGAACTGGGTAATTATATTGATCAGCAAATGGAAACTGTTTCTAACAAAGATGAAGTTGATACAGAAATTCAGATATTTCAAAACGCTTTACAATTTTCAAAAGTAAAAGCCAGAGAAGTTATGATTCCGCGTAACGAAATTGTAGCGGTAGATAAGGAAGAAAAACCAGAGAATTTAATCAAGCTTTTTTCAGAAACCGGTTTATCAAAAATACTAGTCTATCAAAAAGATAAAGATGACATAATAGGCTACATACATTCTTTTGATTTATTTAATCAACCAGAGAAAATTATTGATAAAATGATGCCTTCCATTTATGTACCGGAGACCTCATTAGTAAAAGAGGTTCTTAATGCGCTGATCAAAAAGAAAAAAAGTATTGCGGTGGTTGTAGATGAATATGGAGGTACTAGTGGTATGATGACCGTTGAAGATATTGTAGAAGAGCTTTTTGGTGAAATTGAAGACGAACATGATCCGGTAAGCCTCACAGAAGAAAAAATCGATGATCATATTTATAAATTTTCGGCTCGATTAGATGTAGATTATATCAATGAAACATATAATTTTAATATTCCTGAAAGCGATCAATATGAAACATTAGGTGGATTTATCGTTAGTTACACAGAAACCATCCCTGAAATTCAAACCAGTTTAAAAATTAATGGATTTAAAATTGAAATTTTAGAAGCCTCTTCAAATAAAATTGATCTTGTATTGTTTGAAATACTTGACAATGAAGATTAAAGGCAATAAAAATAAACACTAGCTTATTTCCTATTAATAAGTTATTTCTTATTTTCGCTGACTATTTAGCAAAAACTATTATATATGGCTATTCTGAGTAAAATTAGATCAAAAACAGTTGTTTTAATCGTTATCATCGCACTTGCCCTTTTTGCATTTGTGTTAGCAGATTTAATAAGACAAGGCGGATTCACCTCTAACAAATCACAAAATGTCATAGGCGTTGTTGGAGATAAGGAAATGAAACGAAAATCTTTTGCACGTCAAGTGGAAAATGTTGCTCAAGGTATGCGCGGTCGAACCTCAACAATTAATGCGGTCAATAGAGTTTGGGACGCTCGTGTCAACAAAATTATTTTAGAACAGCAATTTGATGAGCTGGGGCTTGAAGTAAGTACAGACCTAATTTTTGAAAAAATGCGTCCTCAGCTAAGTAGAAACCCTCAATTTGTTGATTCAGAAGGTAATTTTAGTAGAGCTAAAGTTCGTGAGTACGTGGCTAATGTGAAAAACAACAATTCAGAAGGCTATGACAGCTGGAAAGACTTTGAAAAAAACATAGAAGTTCAAACTATAAAAAACACTTATTTTAATTTAATAAAAGCAGGTATTGGTGTTACAGAACTTGAAGCACAAAAAATTTATAATCAAGAAAATAGCCAATATACATTTGATTTTATAAGGATTCCTTTTAGCAAGGCTGATAAAGTAGAGGTTACTAAAAGCGATATAAAATCTTATATGAAAGATCATAAAGATAAGTATGAGCAAGAAGCAAAACGTAGTATTCAGTATGTTTTTTATGAGGAAAAGCCCTCTACTGAAGATATAAATAAAGCTAAGCAGGAAGTGTTAAATTTGATTAACGGGAGCGAGGAACTTTCAGAAAGCTTAAAAAACACGGACGATATGGAAAGCTTTATCAGTTCCTATTCAGATAAGCCTTACGAAAATAGATATAAGTTTAAATATCAACTCGATGACTCTTTAAGCGATCAAATTTCATCTATGGCTGTTAATGAAATTTTAGGTCCATATAAAAAAGAAAATTCATGGGTTGCTAAAAAGCTAATTGATACTAAGCAAGTTGCAGATTCCGTAGAGCTCAAACATATATTAGTTTCCTTTAAAGAAGCCGGTGTAGATAGAAATGTACAAAGGACTCAGGAAGAAGCAGAGCAATTAGCTGATAGTTTGATGACCGTTATCAATCAAAATTCAAATAAATTTGGTGAATTAGCTAAAAAATATTCATCTGACCGTCAAAGTAAAAACAAAGAAGGTAAATTAGGTTGGGTTCCATATGGAAGATTTTTTGATGAGCTAAACAATTTTGTTTTTGATAATCCTGTTGGTTTTAAAGGTTCATTAAAATCATCATACGGATTTCATATCGTTCAAATTTTAGATAAAAAGAAACCAAAAAAGGCCATGAAAGTGGCTACGCTAACCAAAGAGGTTTCTCCTTCAGAAAAAACCATAAACAATATTTATAAAGAAGCATCTAAATTCCAATTAGCTACTAAAGAAAAAGCTTTTGAAGATGTTGCTGATGAAAAAAATCAAGAAATCAAAAAAGCTAAAGAACTAAAAGAATTAGACGAAGGCGTAGCTGGATTAGGAAATCAAAGATCTATTGTAAAATGGGCTTATGAAGAAAGCACTAAATTAAAAGATATTAAGCGTTTTGATATTGGTAAAGGTTATGTAATTGCTCAGCTAACCGGCAAACAGAAAAAAGGATTAAAATCAGTAGAAGAGGTAGCCGATAAAATCACTCCTATATTAGAGAAAAAGCAACAAGCTAAAGCGATCAAAGAGCAACTTACTGATGTGTCAGATCTTCAGGCTGTAGGTGATCAATTTAATGTGGCAAAACAACGAGCTTCTTTAGTTGATCTTGAAAACCCTGTTATTCCAGGTGGCGGTAAAGAACCTAAAGTAGTAGGCTTTGCATCTGGTATGGAAAAAAATAAAATAAGCCAGCCTATTAAAGGTAATAATGGAGTTTACGTTATCAAATTAGTTAATAAAAAAGAAGCTATGAAATTAGCATCTTATTTTGGCCCGGCAAGATCTATGACGCAAGAGATTACTAAAAACTTGTCTAATCCGAATTCAAGTCCGGTTATTGAAGCTATAAAATCATCAATTGAAATAGAAGACTACAGGGCGCGTTTTTATTAAATTAAATCATTGTTGTCTGATTAAAATCCATGCATTGTCGTTATGATGAGCGATTTGAGCTGCTTAATTTTATGTACCTTGCTGAAGTAGGGGTATGATAGAAGACTTATAAATGGCTTTTATAAGATTTAGTTAGTTGATATAGCGTTATTTAATTTTTATCTCATATCTTAGTAGAGCAAAATTTAAACTTTCTGCTTTACTTTATAAATTAGGTTTTTACGCTCTAATTGATATAAAAGATTACGGTCTATATTGATGTTACTCTTTTTAGAAGAAAGTCTAACTTTTACCTGATTAGCCATATCAAATATCAGGAAATCTAAGCTTTTATTTCCTTTATTTTGATGGAATAAATCATACAGATCAGTCATCAAATCATCATTGATTTCTTGCGCATTCAGCTGAAGGGTTAACTTATCTGTATATTTATCCATAGTGTTATCTAACAATTCTATATTATTAAAACGGAATCGTATATCGCTTTCTCTATCATTACGTTTATCATAAAAAGTATAAACTTGAATACTAAGCAGTAAAAACTCATCCTGAACCAGAAGATGTTTATACTTCATATACTCTTCTCTAAAAATACCAAAACGGTATGACTCTTCAAAGTCTTCTATCTCAAAAAAAGCAAAACCGCGACCATTATTGCTTTCCCTATGCTCAACACTATTTACGATACCGCCTATTTTCAGAGTTTTTTCTTTAAAGCTTTCAGGTTCACTTTTAAGCTTTTTAAGGCTTGAGTTGCAAATGGATTCCACTTCATATTTGTAGTCATTCAGTGGATGACCGGAAATGTAAATACCAATGACTTCTTTTTCTGCTTTTAATTTGCGCATATTGCTCCACTCGGGACAATTAGGGACGTCCGGTTCAGGAAATTGAACACTACTAGCTTCGCCAAACAAACTTACCTGTGTAGAAGCAGCTTGTTCTTGTTTTTTACCAGCATATTTGATAACCTTTTCGATAAAGTTCTGCAATTCGCCGTCTTCAATATGGAAGTATTGTGCTCTATGAATGCCTGGAAAGCAGTCAAAAGCTCCGGCATAAGCTAAGCTTTCAAATGATTTTTTATTAGCTGCTCGCAAGTCAATCCTAAATGCTAGATCAAATATGGATTTATAGTTGCCTTTTTCCTTTCTTTTTTGGATAATACTTTCAACCGCATTTACGCCAACATTTTTAATTGCGCCCATACCAAAGCGAATGGCATCCTGATCATTAACAGAAAACTCATAGTAAGATTCATTAACATCCGGCCCTAACACCTTTAGACCCATTCTTCGGCATTCATCCATATAGAACGATACTTTTGTAATATCATTCATGTTATTAGACAAGACAGATGCCATAAACTCCGCCGGATAATTAGCTTTTAGAAATGCGGTTTGATAAGCTATCCAGGCATAGCATGTGGCGTGAGATTTGTTAAAAGCGTACTTCGCAAAGGCTTCCCAATCTTTCCAGATCTTTTCTAGTTTTTCTTCCGGATGACCTTTCTGCTTTGCATTTTCAAAAAATTTAGGCCTTAATTTATCCAGTTCTGCCTGTTTCTTTTTTCCCATGGCTTTCCGCAATCTATCTGCTTCACCCTTAGTAAAATCAGCTAACTTTTGCGATAATAACATCACTTGCTCCTGATATATCGTTATACCGTAAGTTTCCGACAAATGTTCTTCCATTTCAGGAAGATCAAATTCAATTTCTTCGCCTCCGTGTTTTCTTTTGATAAATTGTGGAATATATTCTATAGGTCCCGGCCGATACAAGGCATTCATAGCTATTAAATCTTCAAACTTGTTAGGTTTTAGACTTTTTAAATGCGCTTGCATTCCTTCTGATTCATACTGAAAAATCCCTATGGTTTCTCCACGCTGAAAAAGCTCGTAGGTTTTCTCGTCCTCTAAGGATAACTTCTCAATATCAATCACTTTATCACGACGGGTTTCAATGATTTTCAGGGTATCTTTTATCAGCGTCAATGTTTTAAGTCCCAGAAAATCCATTTTTAACAGTCCGGCATCTTCTACTACATTGTTATCAAATTGGGTCAGGTAGGTCGTAGCTCCGTTCACTTTAGTCATGGAAACCGGAACTAAGTTGCTCATTTTATCCGGTGTAATAATAACACCACAAGCATGAACACCAGTATTTCTTAAGTTGCCTTCCAGTACCTTAGCTTGTTGTAAAACTTCAGCCGCTTCATCACCTTGATGAGCAATGTCTATCAATTGGCAGACTTTTTCAACTTGATCTCTATTTAAATCCTCTTCTAAACCATTTTTTCCTTCGTCTATAAATCTGGCTAATGAATATCCCTTAGGCATGGCATCAGGAACAAGTTTAGCCAATCTCTCTGCTTCCGGTATGGGTAGGTCCAGAACACGCGCCGTATCTTTGATGGCAGATTTAGCCGCCATTTTACCATAAGTGATAATCTGAGCTACCTTATCAGCTCCGTATTTATCGGTTACATATTGCATGACTTTAGATCGACCGTAATCATCAAAATCAATATCAATATCCGGCATGCTAATACGTTCCGGATTTAAGAAACGCTCAAATAGCAAATTATAGGCAATCGGATCAATATTGGTGATTCCTAAACAATAAGCCACAACACTTCCGGCAGCTGATCCTCTTCCGGGTCCTACGGAAACCTGCATTTTTCTGGCTTCTCTGATCAGGTCTTCTACGATAAGAAAATAGCCCGGATAACCCGTCTTTTTGATGACATCTAATTCAAAATCAAGTCGCTCTTTAATTTCGGATGTTAATTCTTCATACCGCGCTTGTGCACCATCATAAGTAATCTTTCTCAAATAATCATTGGCAATTTCAATTTCTGTTTTATCAGCCGTCTTAAATTCTTCTGGAATGGAAAATTCCGGTAGCAAGATATCACGACTTAGTTCATAGGGTTCAATTTTTTCTGCTACTTTAACCGTATTTATAATAGCTTCCGGAATATCAGCAAAAAGCGATTTCATTTCTGCTATAGACTTAAAATAGTACTCTTCATTAGGCATTTTAAAACGGTAGCCTCTACCACTTCCGGCGGGTGTAGCCTGTTTTTCGCCATTTTTTACGCACAACAGAATATCGTGAGCATTGGCATTTTCCTTAAAAGCATAATAGGTGTTATTAGATGCTATGATATCAACAGAATACTCACGCGCTAATCGGATCAAAACTTCATTCGCTCGATCTTCATCTTCCTGTTCATGACGCATAATCTCTATATAAAAGTCACCTCCGAATTTTTCTTTCCACCATTCCAGGGCTTCTTTGGCTTGTTTTTCTCCTTGCTTTAAAATTTTAGATGCTATCTCTCCTTTTAGATTTCCGGATAGAACAATAATGTCTTCCTTGTATTCTTCTAATAATGCTTTATCAATTCGCGGTTCATAATAATAACCTTCTACATAAGACAGGGATGAAAGTTTGCAAAGATTTTGATATCCATTCTTGTTTTTCGCCAGCAAAACCATTTGATAGCCAATATCTTTTCTGGTTTTGTTATGCCGATCTTCACATATATAAAATTCACTTCCTATTATGGGTTTGATGGATTCCTGATTTTCATCAAGGCCGGCATTTACCTTTTCAATGGCCGTTTGAAAGTTAAATGCCCCCATCATATTACCATGATCAGTCATGGCAACAGCCGGCATATTATTATCTGCGGTTAACTGCACTAATTGATCAATAGACATGGTAGATTGTAACCTGGAGAATTCAGTGTGATTATGTAAATGAACAAACTTTTGATCTGCTGAAAATTGCTCATCAACATTTCTTTTTTGCTGGTGATCACTTTCTTGCTTTTGCCGGTTTTTTATTTTATCTGATGCCGCTTTTAAATTCACATGTTCTAAGCCAATTAAGGAAAAAGCAGCATCATTTTTTTCTTGAAAATAGTCTAGATAATCATCTGTTTGTCTTAACTCGCCGGCTTTATAATGCCTGCGACGAATAAGTTCTAAGAAGCACCTTGTGGTGGCTTCAACATCTGCTGATGCATTGTGGGCTTCCTGAAACTTTTCATTAAATAGAAATTCATGTAACTCGCTCAGGTTAGGCAATTTGAAACTTCCGCCTTTTCCTCCCGGAAGCTGACATAGCTGCGCCGTCTTTTCTGTACAAGTGTCCAGCACCGGTTTATCCGTTAGCTCTGATTCGATTTCCCGACGTAAAAATTCAGCTCCGGTAACATGAATATCAAAACTTACATTTTGACCTACTATAAAATGACATTGCTCAATGGCTTCATTAAAATGAGCTAATGCTATATCAAGTTCTATTCCTTCTTGCTGAGCTAATGCCGTGGAAATGCCATGAATTTTTTCAGAATCATAAGGTATATCAAAATCATCCGGCTTGATGATAAAGTCTTCTTGTTCTACTAATTTCCCCCATTTGTCATGAAGCTGCCAGGCTATTTGTATAACGCGAGGCCAATTTTCTAAATCTGTAATTGGTGCATCCCATTTTTTTGGTAATCCGGTAGTTTCCGTGTCGAAAATCAAATACATAGCAAGGAGAGATTATGTTATAATTAAAATTTAAAAATAGAAAATAATCTCAAAAAAATGATCGCCTGCCAGAATCAGTTATAAACAATTAGTCGTGTCTTACTAAGATTTGAGATTTTGGATACATCTCAAATGGACCCTTATCAGGTTAACCTACATTACCCAAGCTGAGCATTATGGTACTATCAATTGCATACAATAGCAGGGCTCCTAAAATTATACTTTCATATCGCTTATTATAGTTGAATACTAATGATTTTATAATTTTTTTTAGGCAACAATGATAAAGTTTTTAATGATATTTTATTGCTTAAAATTTATATGAAAAACCAGTATAAACCGCAATAATATAAGGCTGATAATCAGTAGTTGAGTTGTTAAAAGTATTTAGCTGATACTTTAAAGTAGGGCGTAGATTAAAATCAAACTGATCACTAAAATTATAATCAAAACCCAAGCCTACATTCGTCATAAAACTAGTGGAGTTTACATGGCTTAAGCTCCCTATTTGCTGAGATTGCCCCTCAGTTCTTAAAAAGACATCATTCTGACTAACAAATAATGAACTGGCTCCACCTCTTATCTCAATACCAATTTTTTGATCCAACAATTTATAAGCCAAACCTACAGGAACTTCTATAAAGTTAAGTTGTTGCTCCAGCATGCCTTTTTGGGTAGGTATTCTGCCTAAACTTTCGTTTTGACTTGATAATGTTTCAAAACTAGATGGCGATGTTACTAAAATATCAGGGGTGTTTAGTTCTAAATTAGATCCGGCAAAACTTTGATCAAAGCTTGTGTTAGCAGTCAGAATATTACCGGTAGTAGAACTTGTATTAAGCTTTTTTATACCAGAGATAATCCGCCATTTTGAATTCAACTGATAACCCATATTGATGCCATAGGTTATACTTACATTATTTGTTGTTTCATTTGTGGCAAAATCAGAACCTAAGGTGTTATTTCCGGAGAAACTACCTGCAAATACAGGTGAAACTTCCGGATTAATCAACCATTTACTCTTATCTTTTGATTCCTTAGCCTCCTTAAAACCATCTTCTGCCTCTGAAGCGTCTTTATTTTGAGCAATTTGCGTTTCTTTATTTTCTTGACCGGCTTGAATAGTATCGCTTTCCTTCTTAAGTCCGGCATTTAAAAAACCGGTTAAGTTAACTTGAGGTGGAGCAGTATAATCATCCGGGATAAGATCAGCTGTTTGCGTGTTGGCAAAGTTAAAACGACCTTGAAAGCCTTTATTAATTTTTTTATGATTAGACCGATTGAATGAGTTGACAAATTGTTCTGTAGATTCAAATGTCTTTTTATAATCCGGGTCTGTTGCGTCATTTGATGCACTTTCTTTAGCTACCGATCTTTTTGTTTCAATATGTTGCTGTTTTTTTTGCAGTTGATCAGATCTAAGCGCATCTATATCAACAGATAATGCATATTTTGTTTGCTTTGATATGGTCAAAGTATCATCTATAAACAGATCATATTCAAAATGGATATAATCATTAGCTGTATAGTCATCTGTTGAATCTTTTTGATTACTTAACATCAGGCTGATAATAACGGCTAACATAGCAGCTACACCGGCAACCCTCCACCAAATAACAAATGGGCGTTTTCGTTTTTTCTTCTGCAAACGGGCTTTTATAGCGTCCCAATTTTGTTCATCAGGTTCTTGTTCAAAATTTTTGAACTTTTCCTGAAAAACCTGGTCTATGTTTTTTTTATTAGCCATTCTTAATCTTTAGACGCGATTTATGCTCATCGGTTGCTTTTTGAATCTTTTCTTTTAAAATTTTCCTACCTCTTGCCAGGTTAGATTTTGATGTTCCTTCTGATATATCAAGCATTTCCGCTATTGCTTTATGCGAGTAGCCATCTAAAACGTAAAGGTTGAATACTAATCTATACCGGTTTGGTAATTCCTGCACAATTTTTAGCAGAAATTGAAGGGAAAGATTTTCCTCTTCTTCTAATGTATCTTCTTGCTCGGTTAATTGATCTTGGTTAAAAAGCTCATAGACATCATGTTTTCTGTAGCGGGCTAAGGCTGTATTAATCGTGATTCTTTTACACCAGCCTTCAAATGAACCTTTAAATTTATACTGATCTATATGATCAAATATCTTGATAAAACTATCTTGCAGGTTATCTTGTGCTTCCTGGTAATTTCGGGAATATTTTAAGCAAACAGCAAAAAGTTTTGTTGCTAATAAATCATAAATCTTCTTTTGAGCATTGAGATCTCTTTTGCAACATTTCTTAATGGTGGATTTTAAGTCCATTTCATTTGCTTTCTACCACTCTTTAATGGCTTTAATAAATTGAGTTGATTGTTCTGAACGCTTCAAAAAAAAACTAAACTAAGATTCTTCTTCATGTTTAAAGTCACCTTTTTATTTAATCCTCTCAGAAACAAAAACCTTATCCGTATTTTCTTTAATACTAAATTCGTAAAAAGAATAATTGCCGTTTCAAGATGTGAAATTAAGTGAGATACTAATATAAGCCTCATCGGTATCATCATTGTTAGAAACACCTGCACAACTTCTTAGCAATACACCCAATATCAGAAAGAAAATGTAGATTTTAAATAAACTTTTGATTTATTCATCTTGTTCCTCTTCTTCAGTCTCGCCTTTTATTGCTTTTGTTATTTTAGTTTCTAACTCTTCCATTAGCTCCGGATTATCCAGCAGCACATTTTTTACGGCATCTCTTCCCTGTCCTAATTTGGTATCCTGATAACTAAACCAGGACCCGGCTTTTTTTATAATTTCATAGTCAACACCAATATCAATAATTTCACCTACTTTAGATATTCCTTCGCCATACATGATATCAAATTCAGCAGCCTTAAACGGTGGTGCTATCTTATTCTTAACGACTTTTACTTTAGTTTTATTTCCCATTACCTCGCTATTGCTGTTTTTAATTTGAGTAGATCTGCGAATATCCAGGCGTACAGAGCAATAAAATTTCAAGGCGTTTCCTCCCGTTGTTGTTTCCGGATTGCCAAACATAACACCTATTTTCTCTCTTAATTGGTTAATAAAAACAACGGTACATTGTGTTTTACTGATTGATGAGGTCAACTTTCTTAAGGCTTGAGACATCAATCTGGCGTGTAATCCCATTTTAGAGTCACCCATTTCACCTTCAATCTCACTTTTAGGTGTAAGCGCCGCTACGGAGTCAACAATCACAATATCAATGGCGCCGGATCGTATCAGATTATCTGCAATCTCTAAAGCTTGCTCTCCATTATCCGGTTGAGAAATAATCAAATTATCAATATCAACGCCCAGGTTTTGAGCATAATCGCGGTCAAAGGCATGTTCCGCATCTATAAATGCTGCAATTCCACCTGCTTTTTGTGCTTCTGCAATAGCATGAAGGGTTAAGGTTGTTTTACCGGATGATTCCGGACCAAAAATTTCAACAACTCTACCTCGCGGATAACCGCCAACGCCTAATGCTATATCAAGCCCTAGAGATCCTGAAGGAATAGCATCTACGTCTTCTACTTTTTGGTCACTCATTTTCATGACCGTTCCTTTGCCATAGGTTTTGTCTAATTTATTTAGCGTCAATTGAAGCGCTTTTAATTTTGCTTCTTTTTGATCTTGATTCTTTGCCATGCTTATTGATTTCTTATGAACTGGTAAAAATAAGATATTTTAAGTAGAAAAAAGACCTTGATTTAAGGTGTTCCTTTTTTCTAAGCTGATATTTTTAATTTTTTTTATGCGTAGTGCTTGTCTAAGGTATAAGCTTTTAGATATGAAACTTAGATGAAATTTAAATAGCTTATTATCAGATTAATAGATCTTATAACAGCCATCTGCTTTTATGTCAATGGAATACAATAGCCATGGGCATAAGCCTAAACTTTGGTTAGTAGCTAGGGTGATACGACTTATGAATAAAAAAGCACTTGCCGTCGCAAGTGCCTTTTCATATATATGTAGAAATAGCGCTATTTGATCATGTCAAAACTGCGATTGACGAAGTTGGTTAGGTCTTCCCCTTTTAATAAACCTTGAGATAATCTGGCTAAGTCCATGGATTGATTGATTAATCGATCACGTTTCTTTTGTGTTTTTGTTTGAGCGATTTCGTTAATCAATGGATGATTTGTATTGACCACTAAGTTGTAATTTTCTGGCATATTGCCCATCATTCCCATACCGCCACCGGTTTGTTGCATTTCTTTCATTCTACGCATAAACTCAGGTTGCGTAATCATCATAGGGGCAGCATCACTGCTCATGGCTTCCATTTGAACCGTGTAAGTTTGCGTAGGAACTACATTTTCTATATTTTCTTTAAGCTTGTCTTTTTCTTCATCTGATAAAGCAGACTCCAGGTTTTCCCCTTTTTTGATTAAGTTGTCTACATGATCACCATCTACTCTGACAAAGCTTATTTTGTTTTCTTTTTCTGTTTCTAACTTCTGAATCAAGTGAGATACGATAGGGGAGTCGAGCAATAATACTTCATATCCTTTGTCTTTAGCGGCCTTGATGTAAGGGTGTTGTGCATCCTTATCAGAAGCGTATAGAATGATCAATTTATCATCTTTATCTGTTTGATGGTCTTTTATTTTAGCTTCTAACTCATCAAAGGTTAAGTATTCTCCCTCGGTGGTAGGGAATAAGTTAAATTTCTGTGCTTTTTCAAAGAATTTATCTTCTGTCAGCATTCCGTATTCAATAACCACTTTGATGTCATCCCATTTCTTTTCAAAATCTTCGCGGTTATTCTTGAATAAGGAATTTAATTTATCAGCTACTTTCTTCGTGATGTAATTACTGATCTTTTTTACTGCACTATCAGCTTGTAAATAAGAACGTGAAACATTTAGTGGAATATCTGGTGAATCAATAACACCGCGTAACATGGTTAAGAATTCAGGTACTATTCCTTCTACATTATCGGTTACGAAAACTTGGTTTTGATACAGTTGTATCTTATCTTTTTGAATACTCATATCCTGAGAAATCTTAGGGAAGTAAAGGATTCCGGTTAGATTAAACGGATAATCAACGTTAAGGTGAATATGAAATAACGGTTCTTCAAATTGCATAGGGTAAAGCTCCCTGTAAAAATCGTTATAGTCTTTATCTTCTAATTCAGAAGGCTGCTTTGTCCAGGCTGGTTGTGGGTTATTGATAATGTTATCAACTTCTACTTTTTTAGGCTCTTCATCTTCTTTAGCATCTTCAGATTTAGGAAGCTCTTTTTCTTTGGTACCAAATTTAATCGGAACCGGCATGAACTTATTGTATTTCGTTAAAAGTTCACTTATTCTGCTTTCTTCTAAAAATTCCTGATCATCATCATTTATATGAAGAACGATTTCTGTGCCTCTATCGTTTTTATCTACTTCCTCTAATGTATAATTTGTGGTTCCTTCACAAGTCCAGTGCGCACCTGGTTCATCTTTCCAGGATTTAGTAAAGATTTCCACTTTATGCGCCACCATAAAGGCAGAATAAAAACCTAAGCCAAAATGACCGATGATACCGGCATCTTTAGAATCTTTATCTTTATACTTTTCTAAAAACTCTTCTGCTCCGGAAAAAGCTACTTCATTTATATACTTTTCAACTTCATCTTGAGTCATGCCTACACCTTGATCGATCACATGAATTTTCTTGTTTTCTTTATCGACCTTAACCTCAATTTTAGGTTCCCCAATATCGGTTTTAACTTCACCTATTCTTACAAGATGATGAAGTTTTAAAGTTGCATCAGTTGCATTAGAAATCAACTCTCTTAAGAATACTTCATGATCAGAATAAAGAAATTTTTTAATCAGTGGAAATATGTTATCAGCGGATACATTAATTGAACCTGTTGCCATAATATAATTTTTTTTAAAATTCATAGGCTAAAAACATACCAAGCCAATAATTAAGACATTTTGGCAGTTCTGATTAAAATTAACAAAAGATTTTGTTTAAAAATTGCTCTAAAAACCTTAACGACATGTAATTTTGAAAAAAACCATCAATTATGGCTAAACAAACAGAAACCAAAAAAAAGAAAGTAACCAAACAACAGATTGTAGATGCTTATATGGATTACGTGTTAGAACATGAGCAACACCCTAAATCGGTTTATAAGTTTGCGAAGATGAACAAGATGCAAGAAGCCGATTTTTATCAATTCTTTGGAAATTTTGAGGGTTTACGCAACGAAATTTGGAATATGTTTTATCAAAAAACCAGAGAATTAATGGATCAAAACGAGGAGGTTAGCCAATATAATTCTAGAGAAAAAATGCTGACATTTTTCTACACTCTCTTTGAAATGTTAACAGCAAATCGAAGTTATGTTTTGTTTACTCTGGAACAGCAGGAAGACATGATGAAAAATTTACCTCAGTTAAAAGGATTGCGTAAAAATATTAAGTCTTTTGCTAAAGAGTTGATAGAGATAGATAATGATGATAAAAATTATTCATTTCTTAAAAACAGTGAACGTGTTTTTTCTGAAGGCGCCTGGATTCAATTTCTTTTTTTATTAAAGTTTTGGAAAGATGATCAATCAGCTGGTTTTGAAAAAACAGATATAGCGATAGAAAAATCGGTTAACACTATTTTTGATGTGTTTGATAATACGCCAATTGAAAAAGTAGTTGACTTTGGGAAATTCCTATATAAAGAACAAATGAAAGCATAAGTATGAAGACAATAGATAAAATACCTACAGGCAAATTAAGTAGAACTTCAAAATGGGTAACAACCGGTGCCAAATTGGGAAGAAATTATGCTAAATATTATGGCAAAAAAGCCTTTAATCCTAATCTAACTAAAGATGAACTGAATGAAAGCAACGCTTCTGATATTTATGATGGCTTAAAAGACCTAAAAGGAAGTGCCTTAAAAGTGGCTCAAATGTTATCCATGGAAAAAAACCTCTTACCAGATGCTTTTGTAGAAAAATTTAGCTTAGCTCAATTTAGTGTTCCACCGCTTTCTGCTCCTTTAGTTAGAAAAACATTTAATAAATATCATGGTGACTATCCAGAGAACATATTTGATGAGTTTAAACTTGAATCTGTTAACGCAGCCAGCATAGGTCAGGTTCATAAAGCTAAAAAATACGGGAAAAACCTAGCTGTAAAAATTCAATATCCGGGCGTAGCTGATAGTATTAGTTCTGATTTAGCTATGGTTAAACCGGTGGCGACCAGGATGTTCAATATTAAAGGTAAAGATTCTCAGAAGTACTTTAAAGAAGTAGAAGATAAGCTGATGGAAGAAACTGATTATCAATTAGAACTTGAACAAAGTCAGCGGGCTTCAGCTTCTTGTTCTCACATAAAAGGCTTGCATTTTCCAGAATATTACCCGGAGCTTTCCAGTGAGAAAGTGATTACCATGGATTGGATGGATGGTTTGCATTTGAGCGAATTTGCCAAAACAGATTTCAAAAAATCTACAGGCAGTCAAATTGGTCAGATTTTATGGGACTTTTATATGTATCAAATTCACGTATTAGGGGAGGTGCATGCTGATCCGCATCCGGGAAACTTTTTGGTGACAAAAGAGCATGAATTAGTAGCTATTGATTTTGGATGTATCAAACAGATACCAGATCAATTCTATAAGCCTTATTTTGAACTGGCCGAGCCTCAAAAAATTAATGACTCTAAAATTTTAAACAAAAAACTAAAAGAACTTGAAATTTTAAGAACAGATGATACAGATGAGGAAGTAAAATATTTTACCGCTCTATTCCACGAAATGCTTAGCTTATTTACTACACCTTTTCACAGCGAAACCTTTGATTTTGGTGATGAAGATTTTTGGCAACAAGTTTCCAGCTTAAGCGAAAAATATAGTCAGGATGAAGAGTTAAGAAGAATGAACGGCAATCGTGGCAGCAAGCATTTTATTTATATGAACAGAACTTTCTTTGGTCTGTATAATTTACTTCACGACCTTCAAGCAGAAATAGATGTTAATCACTACAAGAAATACATCGATGAGAAAAAATCTGCTTAGTCTATGAAGACTTATCATTTTCTCAAAATCAGCAATTAATCATTGCTGATTTTTTTATTATGCATGCATAATAATTTAAAGACTTGATGAATAGGCATTACAGGTAATTAAGTATATTGCCATTCTTATAAATTGCAAATATGTATCATTCACAAATAAAAGGATTAGGGAAGTATGTTCCAGAAAAAGTGGTTACAAATCACGATTTGGAAAAATTGATGGAAACAAGTGATGAATGGATTGTAGAGCGTACCGGAATTCAAGAGAGAAGGCATATTGAGCCCGGCGATGGAAATTCTACTGCTGTGATGGGCTATAAAGCTGCTAAGCAAGCATTAGAACGCGCAAATGTTGATAAAGATCAGGTTGATCTTATTGTATTTGCCACTTTGAGCCCGGATTATTACTTCCCGGGATGTGGTGTACAAGTGCAAGAAATGTTAGAAATTGAAACTTGTCCGGCCTTAGATGTAAGAAACCAGTGTAGCGGTTTTATTTACGGCCTGTCTGTTGCAGATCAATTTATTAAAACCGGTATGTATAAAACGGTGTTATTAATCGGTAGCGAAAACCACAGCGGCGGTTTAGATATGACAACCCGCGGTAGAAATGTGTCTGTCATTTTTGGAGATGGCGCCGGAGCAGCAGTTCTACAAAGATCGGAGGATGAAAATCACTCTGTATTATCTACTCATTTACACGCCGAAGGTAAATTTGCAAAAGAATTATCCCTGATAAGCCCAAGCACAGAACATTGGGTTGATGATATTATTGATGAAGCACCGCAGGAAAATCCTAATTATTACCCTTATATGAATGGACAGTTGGTCTTTAAAAATGCTGTCGTTCGTTTTGCTGAAGTTATCATGGAAGGCTTAAAAACCAATCATCTAACACCGGAAGATGTAGACATGTTTATAGCTCATCAAGCCAATTTACGCATCTCTCAATTTATACAGAATAAATTTAAATGGTCTGATGATCAGGTCTATAACAATATTCAAAAATACGGCAACACCACCGCGGCATCTATACCTATAGCTTTAACAGAAGCCTGGGAAAAGAATAAAATTAATTCCGGTGATCATGTTGTTTTATCTGCATTTGGTAGTGGCTTTACCTGGGGAAGTGCCGTCATTAAATGGTAATAAAAATCCCCGTTATTTTAACGGGGATTTCAAGTTCTTCAGTATTTAAAGGCTAATTCAAATAAAATTAAACTTGTTTTATATTTTAACGGAACAGTCTTATTTAAGTTACATGCTTTAACAATGTTTAACACCCTTATTACAATTTTAATATGAAATTAAGTTTCGTAGCTTCCATAAAACGACTACTTATATGAATAGGTTGTTTTAGAAATAACTAAAAGCCCAATAAAACAAAATAAACCATTGATGATTAGTATAAAAAAACCAAGTTCAAAATTGAACAAATAACTTAATGAGTAATCCAGAATATAACTCAAGATTGGGCCGGCTATTGCGATTATAGGTATCAAATGATCTTTAACTTGTCGTTTTAATAAAATACCAAAAGCAAACATTCCTAATAATGGTCCGTAAGTATAGCCAGCGAATTCAAACAATTTATTGATAACACTTGCATCCTGAATAACATATCTAAAAATCATCATCACAGCTATTAAAGTTAGTGAAACTGATATATGGACTATCTTACGGGTAAAGATTTGCTTTTCGGGAGATTGATTTTTTTCTATTTCAAACAAGTCAACACTGATAGACGTTGTCATAGAAGTCAAAGCGCTGTCTGCACTGGAATAGGCAGCTGCAATTAATCCCAAAAGAAAAAAAACACCAACGCTAATCGGCATTAAATCTGAAGTGGCTACAGCCGGAAATAAAGCATCTTTTGTTTCTTCAATGCCATTAGCTGCTGCGTAATCATATAATAATATACCCAGGGAAAGAAAGAGAAAGTTGACAAGAGTAAGGCTTATGGTAAACCAAAAAATATTTTTTTGTGCTTCCTTTAAATTACGGCAAGTCAGGTTTTTTTGCATCATATCTTGATCCAGGCCGGTCATGACTATAGCGATAAATGCCCCGGATAAAAATTGCTTACCAAAGAAATTGGCGCTCTTAAATTCGTCCCAAAAAAAGACTTTAAAATTTTCATGCTCACCAATGTAGGTCAACATTTGATCTGCGGCTATTCCCATTTCATCAGCGATAATCACCATAGTAATTCCCATAGACAATAACATGAAAAAAGTTTGTAAACTATCTGTCCAGACTATGGTTTTGATACCCCCACGAAAGGTATAAATCCATATGAGTAAGATGGTTACGGTTACGGTTACGTAATAAGGGACGTTCAGCTCGTCAAATAAGATAAGCTGTAAAACATTAGCTACCAGAAATAATCGAAAAGCGGCTCCCACAATACGAGATAACAGAAAAAAAACGGATGCTGTTTTATAAGCTGATCGGCCGAAGCGTTCATGAAGAAATTCATATATGGACGTCAAGTTCATCCGATAATACAGTGGTAATAAAACCAGGCTGATTACGGCATAGCCTAGCGTGTAGCCTAAGACTACCTGAAAATAACTAAAGCTGTTTTCGCCTACTGTTCCTGGTATTGATATGAAAGTAATACCGCTTAAGCTGGCGCCGATCATGCCAAATGCTACAAGAAACCAGGGGGATGAGCGATTGGCTTTAAAGAATGTGTCATTAGATTGATTTTTGCCTGTTAAATAAGAAATACATATTAAAACAATAAAATACCCAATGATCAAACTAACGATCCAAGCAGCGCTCATAATTTTTTTAGCGACTAAGGTAATTTAAATCATAAATTCAAGCCTGTATTCTACAAAAAAAATATCATATAGCTGCTTCAACTACTGATTCATTAATGACACCTATAAACTCAGGTTTTAACTTAAAAACTTCTTTCGCTTTTAAAAGAACAAAATAATAAGATCGACCACCTATTGATTTTTTAATATGCTTTTTAATATGCCTCAATTCGGTTTCATCTATGCCTCTAATGTAGTACCAGTTGTATTGATTTACTTGATGATCAGATGATTTAGACTGTGTGTATTGATATTCATAGTTTTCCTGATAAAGTCCTATATCGCTTACTAAAGCAGATGCAGTAGGAAAACCACCAGCACCGGGTCCTTGCAATACATGATTTCCTGAAAACTGACTTTTAATCTCCATGTAATTGGCTTCACCCTTTAAATGATAGGCATAATCATCTTCCGTTACAAAATGCGGTAACACACTAGACAGTCCATTTTTAGCGATGGCTTTTAAACGGATACGGTAGTTGTTTTGTCGCGCAAATTTTTGCTCTATTGCTGTAATGCTGTCTATACCGGAATGATACACATCTTCTAAAGAAAGAGTTTTGCCTAAGGCATGTTTATGACTGATGCAGAGTTTGTATTTTGCATCCCAGCCTTCTACATCACTTGTTGGGTCAGCTTCTGCTAAACCTAATGCTTGTGCTTTTTTCAGTGCATCTTCATAACATGAGCCTTCTTCCATTTTAGAAAGTATGTAGTTAGCCGTTCCGTTAAATACGCCTTCAATGGAAGTAATATTATCATAGGTAAAATATTGATCTAGCGTTCTAATCACCGGAATGGCTCCACATACCGCTGCTTCGTAGAATAGCTTTCGACCTGTGGAGTTTTGAATTTCAATTAGTTCTGTATGATAGGTCGCCACCATTTTCTTATTAGCAGTAATCACATCTTTTCCTTTTTTTAAAGCTTTAGTCACGATAGCAAAAGCGGCATCAGCATCAGAAATTGCCTCGATGACCAAGTATATTTCATCATTTTCTAAAATGTCTTCCGGCTTGTAGCTGAGTTTTCCATTTTTTATTTTTCTAACTTTATTTTTATTCTTGACCACTATTTTTTGGATATCAAGGCTATGATTGTTGGTCTTTTCAAGTAATTCATATAACCCTTCATTAACGGTTCCAAATCCAAATAATCCGGTAGGTATATTATGCTGTTTTTTCATTGACTTTAATTTTATCTAATTGATGCTGCCATTTGTAGATCACTTCTTTGATCTGATCGGTTTCGATCAAAAATCCGTCGTGTCCAAATTGGCTGTTAATTGTTTCTAATCTTGATTTTTTAATATGATCTGATAAGAATTTTTGGTCTTCTAAGGGGAATAAAAGGTCACCTTTTAAATTAAGCACTAAAGTATCCGCTTTTATACGCTCAAGTGCATCTTCTAAACTTTTTCGATCTCTGGATACATCATGGCTGTCCATTGCTTTAGATAAGATATAATAGCTAAATGCATTAAATCGGCTTGCTAATTTATTACCCTGATGGCGCTGATAACTTTCTGCTTTTCTTTGCTTTTTATGTTGATAATGATCATCTTGAGTAAGTTTAAAACCTTTGAAACTTCTATAGCTCAAAAGTGCTACACTTCTGGCAACCTTCATTCCGTTTAAACCGGCATTAGGATTTTGTTCTTTCCAGGTAGGATCATTTTCTATAGCCCATCTTTGAGACTCATTATAGGCGATTCCCCATGGAGAATGTTTAGCATTAGTCGCTAATACAATCAATTTTTGAATTCTATTTGGATCTTGTATCGCCCATTCCAAAGCTTGTTGACCGCCCATACTTGCACCGATAAGGCTCGCAATTTTATTAACGCCGATAGTGTCTGCTAACAGCTGTAAGCACTTAACAATATCGCGAATTGTAATCTGCGGAAAATCATGATAAAGCGCCTTAGCATTTCCCAAATCCAGTGGTCCAAATGTGCCATAACAACTTCCCGGAATATTGACGCAAACAATAAAGTGGTCAGTAG
>Ga0102930_1000103_pt1 | contig 25245 bp, 36 predicted proteins | sample SalPon1_B_H2O_MG_FD_84514 | JGI IMG/M metagenome (GOLD analysis project Ga0102930, IMG submission 84514) | Salt pond water microbial communities from South San Francisco under conditions of wetland restoration - Salt Pond MetaG R1_B_H2O_MG | ecosystem: Environmental > Aquatic > Non-marine Saline... | reverse complement strand
ATACTTCAAAGCCTTATCGGTTACGATTATCTCATCCTGATGTCTTTTCTTAATGTCATCACGAACTTCTTTAATATCCTCCCCATCCAAAGCCATTGAAGTAATACCGTCGCCATTGTCAGCGGATAAGATACCAAGAGCAAAGACATTGTGAAGTAGTACATTTCGTTTTTCGTATTGTCGTGTTAAGTTAGATAATGGGTATTTAAGTGCTTCAAGTTTAGATTTAGTATCATATAGGTTGATACCATCTGGTTCAAACATATAAACTAAATCTTTAATCTCATAGTCTTTAAACCTTCCTTTGTTATCGGTTGGTATTGAGACACCCTTAATCACTCCATCAATTTCAATTTGCTCAAGTCCACTATTGACAGGGTTAATCTTTACGTTGTTAAACGCTAAAGGCACAATTAATTTACGGCTTCCCATTGTGCGCATTGGAGCGTATAAAAGTGCGTTATTGGTTACTGAGTAGTTAATTGAGGTCATGTAAATAACATTATCCCAACTCATTAGCGGTGTAGGTCGCTTAATTAAGTCTTTCATCCAATGGTTACCCTCATATGGGTTGCCGTCCATGTCCACTAACTTAGGTTGACCTGATGCTATCATTTTAGCCTTACGATTAATTACTGATTGAAGCTCAGGAATTGAATTATAAAGATGCCAGTAGTTAGTAGTATTAATCCATTGAGGGGTCGTAAATCCTATACCTTGAGTAGTATAATAGTTGTTATTGGTAGCTGAATAACCATTTAAGTATCTACCTGCAACCCTAAATGCTGAATCAAGCAAATTAAAAGCCATAATTAAATTTTTTTTTACATTATTATACAAATGTACAATTTTTTTCATAAGTTTGTTAAATATTAAACAACTTATTAAAATATGAAGTTGCCAAATTTTCAAAATAAAAAAGAAAAGTTTGATTATTTAGTCAAGAATAAGACTGAATTAGTTGAGCTTAAAAAAAATGCTGTAAAGTATTCAGATATTTGTGTTACTCCTATTGATGAAGTGGTCAGTAAAGCAATGAATACCGAATATAAAGACGACCCTAGTAAGGGAGTTATAACACGTAAAATTATAGCGAATACTTACAACTGGTTAGATTCACATGGTGATGTTCATGTAGGCAATACCTTTGCAAAATCAATCAAAGAACGAGCGACTAAAGTATTTCATTTGCACGACCATAAGCACGAAGTAACAGCAAAAGTTGGAAGGACTAAAGCAATAGAGGAGGTACTTGTTAAGTGGTCTGATTTAGGAGTTAATAAAGAAGGTGATACCACCGTATTAATGGCAACATCTGAGATAACTGAAAAGTTAAATAAAGATGTATACGGTCAGTACCTAGATAAAGAAATTGATCAGCATAGCGTTGGAATGATTTACGTTAAGATGTCCTTAGCTATTAATGATGAGGAATACAAAGAGGAGAAAATTGTATGGGATAAGGTATATCCTAAACTTGGAAACCCTGAGAAAGCAGATGAGGATAAGTATTTTTGGGTAGTTGAAGAAGCAAAACTAATTGAATATAGTGCTGTGTTGTTTGGTTCAAACGAGCTAACACCGACAGTTGAAAATATTGAGCCGTTGAAAGACACTCAAAAAAAAGAACCAAATGAGCCGATTAAATCACTCGATTGGAATGAAGTAATAACTAATTTTTAATTTTTAAAACAAAAACAATGGCTGAAGAATTAACAGTTGAACAAGTCGTAGCTAAATTGGATGAAAAAATAGAGTCTAAAGGTTACGCAACAAAGGAAGATATTGCAGGCTTCCAAAATGAGATTAAAGATCTTAAAGAAAATAACGATGTTTCAGAAATGAAGTCTGTTATTGATTCTTTGGAGCAAAAAATCGAAGGTCTTAAAGAAGAAAAGACTGAAAAAGTAGAAGGACATAAGACGCTTCACGGTGCTATCCTTGCTGAGTTAAAGAACAACGAAGAAGCATTGACACAATTAAAAGCAGATGCAGCACAAGGTAAAGCATCTCCTTTGTCAATGACAATCAAAGCGCCCGTAACAATTACGAATGCAGATACAATCGGAAGTGCTGAGCCTATGTATCAATTAACTCAAGATACTGGTATAATTTCAACTATCCGTAAAAGAGAGTTAAGATACTTAGCTAACGTTTCAGTTGGTTCAATATCTACAAATCGTGCGTTGTGGACGGAAGAGATAGATGAGCAAGGTAATCCTACATTTATAGGTGAAGGGGATACTAAATCACAAGGTTCTGTTCTTTACGTTAACCAAACTCAAGATGTTAAGAAAGTAGCTGTATGGGCTAAAATGACACTTGAGATGTTAGATGACTTGCCTCAGTTTGTTTCTTTCATTATCCGTAACTTAGAGCGTAGACTAGACATAGTATTAGAAAACGGTTTATTTAACGGTAACGGAATAGGAGACAACTTAACAGGAATCAATGAGTATGCAACTGCATTTACAGGTGGTGGACTTGCAGGACAGTTAACTACTCCAAATGAGCTGGATGTTATCGAAGCAATAGCGTTACAAGTGAAGGAAGCAAATGGTATCCCTGAAGCTCTATTTGTTAATCCTTCAACAATGAGTGCTATTCGATTAATTAAAGATTCACAAGGTCGACCAATTTGGAAAGACTATGTAACTCCATCTGGAGAAATGAATTACTCAGGAATGAGAATCATTGAAACTTTAGCAGTTTCTGCAGGTGATTTCGTTGGTGGTGAAACATCAGTAGTTAACGTGCTTAATCGTTCAGGATTGCAAATGCAAATTGGACTTGATGGTAATGACTTGACTCAAAACAAGCAAACACTTGTATTAGAGAAAAGAATGGTACAATTTGTTTCTGCAAATGATACAAATGTATTAATTAACGGTGATTTTGCAACTGCTATAACTGCACTTACTGCACTTTAGTAGATAGTTAACCAATATTAGGGCGTATACCTTCGGGTTGCGCCCTTTTGGTGGTAAAAGCAATTAACAATGAAAACAATTGAAATTATAAAAGAGGTTGCAGGAATGAAGGTAGGAATTAAGAAAACTGTACCAACTAAAACTGCAAAAAATCTTATTAATCGTGGAATTGCTAAGGAAGTAGCAACCACTAAGGAATCAAAAATAGTTACAAAATCAAAAGAAGATGAAGGTAGTACTAAAAAACCACGAGCAAAAAGAAGTAAGTCCACAAATGGCAAAGCATCTAAAAAGTAAAGGTGCGTTACTTAATGATCCGTTTAGTGATGAGTTGACTGATTTAGATCCAAACGACTATTCATTAAGCGAATTACGTGAGTTATTTCCAGATGTTAAAGCACGTTCAAAAGCTGAATTTATTGAAAAACTAGGAGCATGATAGTAACAACTGCTGATTTTATTGATAAGTGGGATATCTCAATTGGTTTTGGTAGCGGTAAACTGCAAGAATATATTGATGAGCATGAGCCTTTAATACTTGCTGAATTGCTAGGTGCTGACTTTGCAGATGAGATTCAAACTGAATTTGATGCAGGAACATTAACACCTGAAAACCAAGCGTTGTTCGATAAGATTTACTTTAATGCTGATGTTTACGGTGAGAATCGTTTGTTCGTTTCAGAAGGCATTGAAATAATGTTAAAGGATTTCATTTATTCGCATTACTATGTTACCAATTTGGGAACATCAACTAGTCAAGGTAAAATCAAAATGAAAACCGAAGGTGGGAAGCTAGTAAGTGATGACTATACTGATAGATTTAACTTCTATAATTCAGGCGTAAAGACTTATAAAGCTATTCAAAAGTATATTGAAGAGAATGAAGAGGACTATCCTCTTTACAAAGGAATATCAAAAGAAACAACATGGCTGATATAGTATTAACTCAATCAATAGTTGAAGATGAAATAGTCAGCAAATTAGATAACACTATGCGTGTTACGGATGTTGGAGTTTGGGCAAATGATACGCAAGAGTTAACATTTTGCGGTTTAAAATGGTTGAAGCTATACGATGAGTTCCTAGAAGGTTACTTAGTGATTGACTATGTAGATGAAAATACGGTGATAATTCAAACAGAGGTGCCAATTGTAAAGGGAGAAATACTAACTATTCAGCGTCCTTTATTCTTTCACGGCACACATTACAACACTATTTCAGAATGGCATAACTTTGTTGATGCTAATGGACAAAATAGAGAGGATGCAAAACTACCTTTTATTTGGTTAAAAACTCCGACACGTGATGAATGGTATGGGTTTAAGTCTCCAATGAGTAGAGATAGTAACCTAGAGGTTTTCTTTGTGCATTGGTCTGATTGGGGTAAACTAAATGAGGACCGAGTTAATAAAGTTATTCAACCTCTCATGCAATTAGTTGCTGAATTTCAAAATACAATTAATAAAAATCGTACAGCATTTGCACCACTTGAGGATAAAGGAATGACTAAAGGTTACCCTAAATTTGGCAATGAAACACCGAATGGAATCGAAAAAGCAATCTTTGAATCAACCCTTGGAGCTGTTAAATTAGAAATAGATATTAAAATAAAACGTGGTAAGTGTTGTTAAATTAAAATACTTTTTGTTAAATTTGTAACATTATTAATAATTAAATTTTATTCTCATGGGAAAATGTAAATGTTTAGCCGGAGGAAGTAATTTAGGAAAGTCAAATTGTGACCCTATATTGCAGAGCGCCAACCGATTCTTATTTAAAGAAAAAGTAAATGCAGATGGATCAACTCCATCAATTGATTTCACTCCTTCACCTTTTACGGAAAGTGATTGGGAGACTTACACGCAAGCAACGCCTTTGCGAAATCGTTATTTATTGGCAGTTAATGTTGATGATTACGAAGCAGAGCAGGCGGAAGCGGAAGAAGTAGAAACTGCAAACGCAATCAACTACAAAGTTAGAGACGGTGTTACAGAAGTTACTTATCACTTGTATGATGCTACATTTAAGCAATACGATAAGTTTAAGTCTTTAGAATGTCTTAACTTAGGTATTAACATTGTTGACGATGCAGGACAAGTAGCAGGGAAGTATGTAAGTGATGATGAATTAGGATTAATTCCTATTGAATCATTCAGAGTAAGAAAGCAAATGACTACTAATAGTGGTAATGTTTCGCATTTGATAATTACTTTTAGAATACCTCACACATTTAACTTGGGCGAGATTGCTATTTACAAGCCTGCAGATGCTGATTTTTCTGCACTTGATTTGTTAGCTATTTCTGATTTAATTGCTACTGATTTAGTTGCTACTGATGCAAGTGAAATTGTAACGGTTAATGTAGGTAATGATTCTACATTGTTAGGTTTCGATCCTTATATTGGGTTAATTGATACTAACTTTACAATTACAGTAAACGGATTGCCAGCTGTTATTGATGATGTTACTGAGACTGCGGACGGTGAGTATTCAATTGAACTTAGTGTTGCGGTGACTAGTGGTGATATTGTATCGCTAACTGCTATTGACGTTAATGGTGCTGAATTATTAGCTCCCGTTACAGTAACGGTATAAAAACTGTTTTCATAATTAAAAAGCTCATCGGTTGTTATCGGTGAGCTTTTTTTTGTAAATTTAACAAATGATACTTCAAACACGCATAGGGCAATTACTTAAAGACTTGCAAAAGTTAGATGAGTTAAATATGTGGGTTAAAGTAATGTCCGAAAGGGAAATCAATACCTTTGTAGTAGAAAAAATTAGACTAAGATTACAAAAAGGAGAAATGCCAGATGGCTCTCTTATAACTAATCAACTAACTGGGGATAGTTTTTACAAAATGATTACCCAATTAACATATGCGGAAATAGGTAGAAGAATTGAAGCGGGTAGCCATTACACTATGAAGCATACAGGAGAGTTTTATGATTCTTTAAAATTATTAGAACCTGATGCTGATTTAGTAGAAATTTTTGGAGAAAAAAAAGACGTTAATCTTTTTGAAAAATATGGTAATGATTTAATAGATTTAACAGATGAAAATATTCAGGAACTTATTGAAAAGGTCAAAGAAAAATACCTCCAAAACATACGACAATTATTACGTATCGGTTGAGGAATGTCCGATGTATAATTGGAATAAGGTTTACTCTAATGGAAACTTAAACTTCCTACACAAACAAGGCAAAGGTAGAACATCTGAATTGGTTGAGGTTTACGATATTTTAATGGATGACTACATTAAGGTTTTCGGACTTAATAAGAAATCAAAGCAACTAAATAAGCTTAAATTACAGCTAATTAAGCGTAATATTGAGTTTATAAATAACGATTCTAGGGTACTTTGGAATAAAATAGAATTGTTAAAAAATGAAATAAATAAATTACAAAGTGAATTTTTTACACAAAGTAGTGAAGAATTTAACAAAAATCATGTAATTTTACAGAAATGGTACGGTCAAAAGATTGACCTTAAAGAAACAAGTGTATTAGATTATCAGTCAATAGCAAAATTATATGAGCAAGCAAATAAAAAAGACCGAAATAGCCGAAGAAGGGGTTTTAGATAACCTTCTTAAGCCATTAAAAGAATTATTAGATGTAATAAATAAAGCTGATACAAAATTAAAAGGATTTGCTGATGATATAGATGGTTCTTTTACATTTAAAGAAGATTCTAAAGGACTTCGAGAGCTTGAGGTTAATTTAAAAAAGACCAACAAACTTGCTGAGCAAAAAAAGAAAGTTCAACAGGATCAAACTAAAATTGAAAAGCAGTTAGCTGATGCTAAGGGTAGACTTAATAAATTAAGTGTTCAAGAAGAAAGACTTTTAAAAGCAAGGTTGCAGACTGACCAACAATCAATTAAAGTTCAAGATCAAAAGACAAAGCAATTAATCACAGAAGAGAGATTAAAGCAAGCACAACTACGAACTGATAAGCAAATTCAAGCTGAAAAAGAAAAAGAAGCACGTCAAAACGCTAAATTAGCAAAACAAAAGGCAGATGAGAACAACGCTTATAAGCAACTATCTAAAGCCTCACGAGACTATAAGAATGAATCTAAGCGTTTAGGTGCTGAACTGCTGAAATTAGAGCAAGCAGGAGATAAGAATACAAAGGAATTTAAAGACTTATCAAATCAATATAAGACGGTAACAGCACAAGCTAGAACTACTGATGCACAATTAAAGAAGTTAGATACAACTGTTGGAGACAATTTCAGAAATGTAGGTAATTATAAAAGTGCGTTAAATGGTGCTAGTCGTGCATTAGGTCAGTTGGGGATAGCCTTGGGAGTTGGTGGAGTGGCTACTGGTATTCTTAATTATAATCGTGAGCTTTCCAAAGCTACCAATATAGCAAGAACATTCTTTGAAGTAAACGAACAAGGCGCAAAAGATATAGCGCAAGAAGCTACTACTTTATCTAAAGTTTACGGTAAAGATGTCAACGAAGTGTTAAGGTCAGCAAATGTTATTTCAAAACAATTCGGAACAGATGGAGCGCAATCACTCGCTTTATTGAACCAAGGTTTTGAGAAGGGCGCGGATGTTAGTGGGGAGTTTCTCGAAAACATAAGCGAATATTCAACACAGTTAAGACTTGCTGGATTAGATGCTGAACAATCAATATCAATTATAACGCAATCACAACAAGCGGGTGTATTTTCCGACAAAGGGATTGACGCTATTAAAGAGGCTACATTGTCTTTACGTGAAATGACAGACCCAGCAAAAGAGGCTTTGGACGCTATCGGAATGAGTGCCGAACAAGTTCAGCGAGACATTGCAAATGGTACTAAATCTTATTTTGATGTAATACAGGAAATTTCAACGCGAACAAATAAAATAGGAGAGGAAAGCCAAGAAGCTGGAATGATATTAGCTGATGTGTTCAAAGGTGCTGGGGAGGACGCTGGAGATTTTATTTTTAAGTTAGGCGAATTAGATACTGATTTAAACAAATTAGAAAACCAAAACCAAGGCTTAGAAGGTGCTGTTCAAAATTTAACACGTTCTTGGTATGATTTTATTGGAGGACTAAACGAGTCTATCAATTCAAGTGGTGCTTTATCTACAACGATCAATTTCTTAGCTGATAATCTAGGTACTATCGTATCAATGATAGGCAAATTAATAGTTGGATTCTTAACGTATAAAGCTATATTAATAGCTGTTAATGTTCAACAAAAAATAGCAAGTACAGGTGTAAGAGGCTTGGCAAAGCAGTTTTTTACTCTTAAAAAGGGTGCTACAGAAGCTGGTACTGCATCTAAAGGAATGGGAAGTGCTTTAAAAGGTATAGGATGGTCTGCTCTCATTGGCGTTGCTATTGAATTAGCAGTAGCATTTTACGACATGGCAAGTGGCGCGGATGAAGCTAGAAGGAAAGCACAACAATTAGACGATTATAGAGCTAATGCAGAACAACAAGCAACTGCAAATGTAAACCATTACAATAAAGCGTATGAACAAAGATTGTTCAACCTTAGAGAAGAAGAAAGAATATTAATTTCACAAGCAAAAAATGAAGCTGAAATTGATAAAATTAGAAGTAAGTTTTTAGAGAAAAGGCAAAAAGAAGCTGAAAAACAAGTGAAATTGTTTAAGAATTTCAATAGACAAGTAGCTTTTGAAATCATTCAAAATGAAGAACTTATAGATGTTTTAGATAAAGTTGATAGGGCTAACGGTCAAATACTTAACGGAAGTGAAGAGCTAGCAGAACAATTAAGAAAAGCTGGTATTGAAAACGCTGAATATAACGAAACTTGGGCAACAATGAACGTTACAGTTGATGAACTTGTGCAAACTCAAAACCGATTAGAAGCAGAAACAGAAGGTCTTAAAGTAGAACAAGAAAGTTATAATCTAGCAATAGAAAAATCTGCTAACATTTTAAAAACTATAAATGGAGATATAAAGGTTAATTCTAACGAACGTGAAAACAATATAAATAAGATAAACGCTCAAGTAAAAAGTTTAGGAGATCAAAATAAAGAATTAGAAAAGCAGAAAGAGGCTATTGATTTAATATCGGATTCATTTGGTAATAAAGAGACTTTAGATATTGATACTTCTATATCAAAGCAAAATGAAGCCATTAAAAAGGCAATGACTGAGCGATTGACTATGATTAATGACTTAGAACGCAATCAAACATTAACCGAAAAAGAAGCGCAAGACCAACGTTTAATCGCTGAAATAGAAGCGTTAAATAAACGTAAGAAAATACTTGAATTATACGGTAGAGATGTCACGGATATTAACAACGAAATATCACAAGCACAACTTCAACTAAGTAAAGGTGTTAATGCAGATATTGAAGAGCTTCTAAAAGGAACTAACAAAAACCTTGTCGATTCTACACAAGAAACGGTTAAGCAAGTAGGTAACACAATAGCAGACACTTATTCAAATATTTTCCAGCGTCAAATTGATGAGCTTAAAAAACAAGAAGATACAGCTAAGCAGGTTTACGGTACACTTGAGAAATTAGCAAGTGAGGGAAACATCGCAGCACAACAATCATTAGCAGAGCAGATACAAGCACAACAAGAAGCACAAAGGGAGCAGATAAGACTGCAACAAAAGCAAGCGAACATTGAAAAAGCACGTCAAGTTTACGCTATAATACAAAGCCAATTAGATGAAGGTAAATCAGCAAGCGAAGCTATTGCATCAACAGGTGGTTTTATGACTGCTATACAAGGTTTAATTCAGTCTTTACCATCATTTTATGAAGGTACTGAGGATACAGGTAAGGCAGGCAAGGCACTTGATAATAAAGGCGGACGTTTAGCGGTTCTACACAATAACGAGCGAGTATTAACAGCCGATCAAAATAAGCATTTGCAAGGTATACCAAACCCAATGATTCCAGTATTGGTTAATAAAGCGTTAGATTCAGCAGGCAATTCTTATGACTTATTGGCTATTGATGAGCTAAGACGCACACGACAAGCAATCGAAAAATTGCCACAAAGCACCTATCAATTAGAGAGCGCAATGGGGCAAATCGTAAAAATGGTAGCAACTCATAAGACTGGTAATAGCACCACTAAAAACACTTACAAATAATGGTAACACAATTCTATCTAAACGGTAATTTAGCCAATCCAAAAAATAGGGAAGACATTACATTTAATGTTGACTATTCCGATACTCGTAGGCTTGTGGATATTGATTTGTCTACTGATGTACTTGAATTTGTAGGTGTTGACCGTATGGCTATTATTAACTGGTTAACTCAGTTTGGTTTTGGTGCAGGGATGCCAGTAGAGGTGCAATTCACAACTACATTAACACAACGCTATTACATTGATTTTACTGATTCTTTTTCGTGGACGGATAACGAGATTAGCGTAAAAATTAAGCGTAGAAATGCGGTCAATAACTTCTTTGATTCAGCAGATGGAACGATTTGGAAGCAAGTAGACTTTCAACCCTCCGATTTTAAAGAAATAGAATATGTTGTTGTTCCTGACGTGCAACCCTTGTATGTGATTAGCTTACTTGGATTGACATTTTCACTTCAAATAGAATTAGCGCAAGCGATTAAAGATGTTTCTGATTCAATATCAGACATACAAGAGGCATCTATTCCTTCATTAACTGCTGTGGGTGTTCCCGTGTTAAATATACCTTTGATAATTTCAGCATCTGTTAAACTCGCCGCTAGAATAGCCTACACAATATTTGTAATTATTTCACTTATTCAAATAATAACAGAGGTTATAAATCTAATTATACCACCAATTAGAAGTATAAAGGGAATTAATTACAAAACACTAATAGAAAGAGGTGTTCAACATTTAGGCTACTCTTTACAGTCGACTTTTTTAGATGAAATTAAACAGTTAGTTGTATGCCCTAAAGCATTACGACCGAAAGATCCTACTGTATTTCAAGAGTTGATTAACCCAAACGGTATATCTTATACAAATGGCTATCCAAGTACTCAGGATGTGATACCAACAATAGGAAGTGCAATTACACAACTTTGTGAAATATACAATTTAAGAGTTACAGCGGTTGAAAATGTGGTTACATTAGAGCGTGAAGACTATTTTGAGCAATTAAACCCCGATCCTGTTCCATTTGCATACAATTTACAGGAATCAAAGCAAGCTGAGTACAAGTTAAATGATGATTACTGGATTAGACAGTTAATGTTATGGCAGACTGACCAATCGGATATTAATACTTTTGATGACAGTAAAGGGCAAATTGCAGAGAAAGGAGCGCAATTATCAGTTGACCCAAATCCAGATATTAAGCTACTCAAAGGACTTGAGCAAATAGATAATAGATTTTCTTTAGGTACTCGAAAAGATGAATTAACATTTGCTGAAAAGGTTTTAAAAACATTAGCTCAAGCGGTGGATTTATTCACGGGTGGAAGTTTGTCAACTACTATTAACAATCGTGTTGGACTTTTGCAAATTTCACAACAATACTTTAGTAACACTAAGTTACTATGGATGTCTAACAATCGGATAGCTTCCAATCATAAAGAAAAACTAGGTGCAATTAATATTTTAAATGAGTACCATAGAGACTTTGAACTTAAAGCAGTTTTAGAAAATATGCCAATTCGTATGACAAAAGAAGAATTTTTGTTATATTCTGAACAATATTTTGTAATTTTGAACACAGGACAAGAAGCAGAGATACGCAGACTGAGTTGGAATGAACAAGACAACTTAGCAGAAGTAACCTTGTGGATTGATACTGAATTTAATACGAATATTCAATTTAATACGTTGGAAAATGGAGGATTTTAATAAGATGTTAGAAGATGCTAAGAAAGCTAACCTAAGTATTGAGCAAGGTATTAAAGAGCTTACAAAGGCACGTTCAATTGCTAATATGCAAGGTAAATATAAACTTACAGATGAGCAAATAAAGGATATGCAGGATTCTTATGATAAAGTAATGGAATTAAAGAAAAAACTAGATGGCTATAACAGTAACAAATAGAAATTTTAACAGTCTTTTTTCAATTGGAGATTCATTTTTAAAGATGAATGAGAATAGTGCTGTTGACTATACTTGTGATTTAGAGTTTGATTTTGCTTATGAGGCTTCATCTGATGATACTGTTAGTTTAGCCACGGATGAAAGTTTAAAATTATTCAGTTCTACATGGGGTCAAAAAGGTTTTGTTATTGGTGATTCTATTGATATATTCGGAGGCTTTGTATCTGGAAGTAATGTAATAACTATTGATTATTCAGGCACAATTACTGACATTATAGGGGATGAGTTGGTATTTTCGCCACCTTTACAATCAAGTGATTTAACCCCGGGTGTTAATGTTAATAACGCAATCAATACTGTTTTTCCCACAAGTCAGGGTATATTATTAAAAGTTACAAATACAAGTAGAAGCGTTCCTGAGTCAATGGAGTTCTATTTCAATTTAGTGGAAAATACATCACAAGGAAACCCTAATTCATTAATTGACGGAGAAGTCAATAGGTTTAGATTTGAGGATGTTAATTTAATGACTGCAGGAGATTCAATAAATGCAGTTCAATTAGGAGACAAGTCAGGCGGTGCGTTTGGAGAAAACATAACACTCACTAAAGCAAGTAGTGGAGATAAGTTTGAGCTTCGAGTAGGCTTTTGGAATTGGTTAAGATACGATCAAGCACAATTTACAACAGAGCCAAGTGTATACGCTTCCAACAACTCTATTAAGCCATATCTAAAAGTCGAGGCATACGCACAAGAGAACAACCCAAATGCTATATTAATAGTTGAGGACAGCTTTCAGCTTGGTAATGTTGGTTGGATAGACGAAAACTACAACCAAGGTATTAATAATTTCACGCTGACTGAATACAGCAACGAGGATGACCTTGGTAATACTATACAAGGTTTTGACTATGGACAGCCTAACAATATAACTGTAAAAGTTCAAACTTCTAATGGTACAATTGATGACAAGTCAATACTTTTAATACAGCATTTACCAATTTTAGGCTATAAAAATAACCCTTTAAATTTCAATCAAAATACTATTTCTGCTTATTCAATTGCTACAAATTCTTTATCATTAAGCAATAACACTTTTAACAAAAACGGTGCTGAATTAGATATAACAACTCAAGCAATTAGTGTAAGTGGTAATGAAATTACGCACACATTAAGAGTTGTACCTAATACTGATTATAAGGACTATTTTGATAACCAAGATACAGGAGATAAATTTATTAAGATAACTATACAAGCTAAATCTGACGGTGAAGATGATGCAACGGTTGTCGTGGCTTTTCAAGGACAAGCAGAGATACAACCTCCAATCGGAGATATAGCAGGAGAAGTAGATAGCATTGATTTCTACAACCATGCTATGGAGCTAGATGTGGATAGTCCTTTAGTTGGTAATGTAGACGCACTAACTGAGGATGACTTTCTTTGTCATTCATTAATGAAGTTTAATAAAGCTGATAATTACGAGGCTTTTAAGGTATCATTCAGAGTTGTTAATAATTCAACAGGTGCATTTTTTGACTTATTTTCACGAACAATAAACCTCAATCAATATCCAACAACAAACGACGGCAAGATACTTATTAATTATAGTGAGAATTTAGGCTATCAATTACCTAATCCTGATCGTAACATTTTAAGTTTAAACTTCACAGGCGATGAGGATGCTACTACATACGATGTTGAATTAAAGCATACACTTTTATTATCGTGGCGATATTGGCAAGCAAAACCACAAGCGTTGGCGGACTTCTTAGATTTCGCACTTCCTAATAATGGATTAAATGATGAGTGGGTAAGGTATTCTCAAAGTGGATTCAGCTTTATTTTCAGAGTTGAATTAGTAAAAGACGGTATTGCAGACTTTTTTAACTCGCCTGAGTTTTTTATTGATACATACGATTCGCAAAGTGTTACAACGGTTAGAACATACGAGGACTTGAATGGAAATAGTATTCCCGCGCCTTTGTCAAATCAAGAGTTCTTTGTAATTGATACGCATACAGCACCAAGCAACTGGTCAATAGGCGATACGTGGGGTTGGATAGCTGAGCGACCACTAGAGAACGAGCCAAGAGTTTTAAACTCAACTGCTTGGGCGTACACAAGTGCTAATTTACCATTATTGCCTGAGCAGGGAGAAACACAATCGACACTTGATATTACTGGAAATATAGCCGTAATTAAGACTTTATGTGATGGAACACAATTACCAAGCAATGTTACTTTTGTAGGGCGAATACAAAGCCCAACTATTCCTGATTGTAAGACACCTATAATGTGGATGTTTAAATACATGAATGGTTTAAGCATAACACCAGCGCAATCATTTGCAATGATTATAGATGAATTTAGACATGGCTTAGTTGCTGAAGGTATTTGTTGCGCTGATTGTCAGATTTCAGATGACCCAATTCGTTTCGGGATGGCGTTTGGTTCATTTGATGTTATTCAGAATGATATGCCTGCAATTTTTCAAAATGAATTTTGTTGTTGGGATATTTACGAAGGCGACGGAGGTTGTACGGCAGCATTTGATGACACAATAGATGACCTTTACGCAGGAATAGACGGTGATTTAACAGAGTTTGACACGCCAAATCAACCAACACAAGTTAACCCATTTTTTGGAGCAAATTGGGAAGATTTAAAAAACGCTATTTTTAATTTCACAACTGATGAAGAGTTAAGATATGATATGGTTTCATTCTTCATATTGAATGGATTAAGCATAGTTTGTGAGGGCGGTCAAACGACATTTAAAACAATAAGAGTACTATAATGGCAAGAAACGTACATAAAACAGATGCAAAGGTAATTAATTTACCAACTGAGCAGTTAGCAGAAGATAGAGGATACAAATTTTGCGGTAAACCGTATTTAACTTTTGCTAATCCTGAAAATGGGTCTATTAGTTGGCAAAATGATTTGTTTTCTGTTGCTTTTATTGCTGATGACATTGAAGTAATCTTAGAAAAAAATGGCAATCAATTACCAGCGTTTGGAATTAATTTAGATTTTCCTTACCAACCTGATGCGGTTGGATTTATGATTTTATGGCGTGAAGTACTAATTAATCATGGTGCAGGGTGCTACAAGGTTAAAGCTAATTATACTTTGCAAGGTTTTGAATTTACGCTTCACTATGGTAGTTTTGATTTAATGCCTTATTCAGTTGAGGCTAGTGAATCTACTATTCGAGTTTTAGGACAGTACAATGATAAGGTTAAGATGTACGGTATTAACTTTGCAGGTTCTAATTTTGCACGTACATTTAGAGTTAAAGGTAATTTACACAACGAACAACCGAATACTGAGCATGGAAATATATTAAAAGGGGATGATAAGTTTGCGAAATATAGAAATCATGGACAAATAAGTTATGATTTAGAGACAGCGCCTTTAGTAGCTTGTGAATTAGATCCCCTTTTTGAAATTATCATAGCATCAAATCGTATTTATTTAAGTGATTTTAACAGCGCAAATTTCAGACAATATCGAGATGTTGAAGTAGTTTTAAGAGATGAAGATGAGATAAGCTACGGAGAGCAATTTGGACATGAACGACAACTTTTAGCACCATTTAAGCAAAAGCAATGGTTAATTGAAAGTAAGTACTCAGAGGGTACTGGAGAGGGTCAAATATTTACAAGTGGTTTAGATTTTGGTAATTTAGTTTGTCCTACTTCAATTACTTGCGACCCAGCCACAGTAAACGTCAATCAATCAAACGGCACATTAATAGCGTCGGTAACTGCACCTAGCGGAGGGGTTGAGCCTTACAACGTAGCAGACTCCCCAATAACAGTAAACGGCGACACTTACACCGATTTACCCGCAACAGATAGCTTAAACATACCAATAGTAGACAGTAACGGAGATGCAGTTAATACGACGGTTGTAGGTAGTAATGTAGTAGTGGATGATTTGCCTGCACCAAAGGACTTGACATTGATATTGCCATATTCAGAAGGCGACACGTCAACAGAAATAACAATTATTACAGATTCAGACGGTACTATTGATACAGCGACAACTACTGGTTTAACTTCGGTTGTATATGAGGTTAATAGCGTAGTTGTAACATTGCCTTTTACTTTAGCAGTTGCAGATGAGTTGGTTATTAGTTTTGATTCAGCAGTTGCGGACGGTCAAATTAAATTAGAAGGAAATTATGTCTAGAAAATTTGTTTATTATGGTGCGGGAAAATCGGGAGGTTTAGACCCTGATGCGTTGGCGTTTCTTACAGCTACGGGAATCACTGACCCAACTATCACAACGGCTATTGATACTTTAGTTAAGGATTTGAAAGCACAAAGTTTGTGGGGTAAATTCAGATACATATATCCTTTTGTTGGAAGTTCTGCTACGACTAATAGATTTAACTTAAAAGACCCACGAGATTTAGACGTTGCTTTTAGACTGCAGTTCTTTGGAGGCATAACACATTCAGGCGGATTCAATCCAAACGGTACAAATGGATATGCTAACACGTTTTGTGCTCCTGCTAGTAACGTAACGTTTAATTCAGAACACTTGTATATTACTAGTAATACGAACAACACCCCAACTTCTAGCAACCCTGTTGATACAGGGACATTAAACTCTGTAAGTCAAACATCTTTATTGGGAATTTCAACTGCTACAAATTCAGAGCAATTTGCATCTAGGATGAATCAGGCTGTTATTTCAGTTCTTAATGCAAATCGTATAGGTTCTTATTGTGCGACTAAAAACGGTAGTACTAATTTAAGATTGTTTAAAGACTCATTGTTAGTTGCTAACGGCACAAGCGGTGGTTCTCTGCCTACATTTTATAATTTAATAGGAACATTAGGACGTTCTCAAAGTGGCACAAATACAAGTCATTTCACCAATCAAAACTACACCTTCGCAACATACGGAGACGGACTTAGTGACACCGATGTCGCTAATTTAACAAGCATTGAACAAGCATTTAACACAACTTTAGGAAGATGATGGTAGCAAAATTAACAGAACAACAATCTGATGAATTAAAGGGTAAAGAATATACTAAAGACAGCGTATTTAACCCAATACAAGATGCTAACGATAATTGGGTTATTTCCTTAGAAGAAGTAGAACAATGCGATATTAAATGGGTTAAAGAACTTTCTTTGATTGAATATGAGCCAAAGCAAACAGATAATTTAATTTAAAAAACGGGCAAAGAAAAATGAAAGAAAATACAGACCTATTCACATTAGCAGTTGGACTAATAGCTTCAATTATGAAAGGAATAAAAAAGAAATTAAACTTACGATTATTAATTATCGCAGGTGTTAGCGGTGCGATATTGTCATGGGGTACTTTGGGAGTTCTCGAGTACTTTATGAGCGACATGGATATCAAAGTAGCTATACTTACTTCATTTATTGTCGGATGGATAGCGAACGAAATTACTGAGGTATTGGATGAAATCGTAAAAGATGCATACGACGTGTTACACGCTTGGTTTAAAGATAAATTTAGCAAGAAATGAGAAACATTAAATACATAGTAGCACACTGCACAGCTACTGGACAGTCGGCAACTCCCGAATCAATTAAAAGATATTGGAAGGAAAAGAGAGGTTGGAAAAATGTTGGCTATCACTACCTAATCGACAAAGACGGTGTTATACATCAATTAGCAGATGAATCACAAGTTACTAACGGCGTGCGTGGCTACAACTCTGTATCTATTCACGTTTGTTATATCGGAGGATATAAAGTAGATGACCGTACAGATGCACAAAAAGCCATAATGCTTGGACTTATGAAAGATTTGAAAAGTAGGTATCCAGATGCAGTTATTCAAGGGCATAGAGATTTTCCAAATGTAGCTAAAAGTTGTCCTAGATTTGACGCTAAGATTGAGTTTGATTTTTAACATCCAACTCCAAACCACACGAATCCAAGTACTCAATCAAAACATCAATAGTGTAATTAGTCGCACCTTTCTCGATTGAGTTAGGTGTGTGGGAGTGTATTCCTTCCTTACGTATTTTATACGTTGAAACCCCACGCTTTTTGCGTAGGGTCTGGATTTTGTTTCCGATTTGTTTTTTAGTCATTTTAAAATAGTTTAGTTTGATTAATTGAAACATCTTTATATACATCTGATTTAAACTTTATTAGGTCAATATTTCCCGTAAAAGGAACACCTGTATATTTATAAGTCTTAGATATTCTATTGTTGTATTCAACTTTTTTTCCTATGTTTTTATCTCTAGTTTTCATTAAATTAGATACTAATTCTCCTTTTGTTTCACCTGAGAAAGACCAGTTTTTTGATTTCTTAAAGAAATGCCATAAAGAAGGGTTTGATGTTTTTATGTATATAGTTTTACCGTCTTTTTTATACATGGAGGATAAAAAGTCACAAATCTTACTTCCTATCCCTAAACCTTGGTAATCTGGCAAAACTACTATTCTACTAATCCTAAAACCATTCTTAACTTTTCCGCTGGGAAATGGAATAATGCCAACAAAACAAACTGGTTTATCGTTCCACGTTACAATAAAACACTTAGCAGATTTATTCAACTGTTCAGTTAGATAGTGATATTTTTTGAACATATTCCAAGTTTCATATCTACATCGAAATATCTGTAATTCAATTTTTGGTCTTTGCCTTCGACAAGACGCTCTCTCGAGACGCCCTTTTAACGGTGAATAAGTCCAATCAGGTAACAACCATTCCATAATATCAAAATGACAAGATGCAAGTATTATTTTTTTATTCGTTCGTCTAATATATTTTTGTAAAGCGTTACTCATTGTTTTTGCTACATCCCTGTCTACAACGCTTGTAAACTCATCAACTAATATGATATTGTTTTTAGACGCTTTACCTACTTTATATGCTAAAGATGCTCTATATTGTTCGCCATTACTTAAAAGTGCGTAAGGTCGCAACCAAGTAGGCACAGAAGCTAACCCCATTGCGCTTAACAAAAAAGTCGATTCTTTAGGTTCTAACCAATCAAAATTACTTATTAATGGTTTTTCATCATCAAAATTAGTTTCTGATAAATCGCCAAATTCTTTTAATAAAGTTGTTTTACCAGTTCCCGAACCACCGTAAATAACACCAATATTCCAATCGAAAGAATCTAAACCCGTTAGATTAAAAGGTATTTTTACAACCGTTTGTTTTTTATTTTGAATATCAAAATGTTCGTAAACATAATTAGTATACTTGTCGTTAACTATTGATTGTTTTTTTTCGATATATTTCATGTATTAATTATTTTACACCATTAACAATAATAGATCCTTCACGTCCTTTTTTACCAATCAAACCATATAGGTATGCTATTCTTAATTCCGTATGAGTTAACCCATCTTGAATTTCCTTTTTAAAATTATACCTTTTAGGCATTCCTGTTGGACGTGATTTTCTTTTTCTTGAATTAGTGTTAATTGTAGCTAATTCTTTTTTTACTTCTTCTAATAACTTTTTCATAATTCCTATTTCTTTAAATGTTCTGTACAAATATAAGCACATATATTCGTTCCACCAAACTTTTTATCAACTTTTTTTTAATTATTTTTAAGATTGTAGTGTTTACGGGGGTTACAGGGCGAATTTATTTTAATCATTGTCCACCACAAACTTAAAACCCCATAAATTTACGACGTTTCTGTGATTGTAGACTCCTTGGACCGTAATGTTATTTTGATCCGAATATTCTTTAACGCTCATAATATTACCATAAGCTCCAAGATGTTTAATTAATTCAACCAAATCATCATTCGATAGCTCATCGTTCATCATTGCATTGTCGATGTATGCCTTTATTTTGTTGAGTTTTGACATTGTTTAAAGTTTTAAATGTTGTTTATACATTAGTTAGGCTCAATAAAAATTATTAAATTATTGCCCATAAAATAGCACAAGTCCATCCTATTGTAGCACTAAATGAAGTTGTTTTGTTTTCATCTTCAACTATTAGTTTTATTAAGTTCATTAAAACATTTAATCCTGATATTACTATAAAAGCTATTGTTAATCCGTCCATAATTTTAAAAGTGCCTAACAAAGTGTATAAGCAATAGCCGTTAGGCGTTTCAAACTATTGCAGTTGTTAATATTTAAGTTTCTACTTCTAATCAAGTTCAGTGTTCGGCTACTGCTCATACACTCGAACGTTAGCGGTCATTTCTAACCACCATCCCATCAGCTTCTAAATGTTTTAGTATGTTATCACAAACAGTTAGGCATTTAAATAGACCTATCCCTTCTTCGTACAATGCGTTTTGAATAGAGGCTCTTACATCATCTAAATCAAACGAACCGCTAACACCACCTATATGTAATGCCTTGTCTTTATCTTCTAAGTTCTGTTCTTTACTCATAATTTTATCTTCCATTGTTAGTGTAGTGATTTATTCAAGGTCGGCACTACACATAGCCAAACCGGTACAAATATAGTTTAAATATTTAAACTAACAAGATTTATTTTATTTTTCTTATTTTTGTGCTATGAAATACTTAATAATATTACTAGCAATACTAACTTCATGCTCATCGGACTGGCATTTTCGTAGGGCGACGTTTAAGCAACCGAATATCCTCAAGCAATACAATGACACCATAACACTTAAGAACGTGCGTACAGACACGATCTATTACGCTGACACGTTTGCGGTGGTTCATACGTTTAGGGAATATGATACGATTATCCAAACAAGGTATTTAAAGCCTGAAACACGCTATCAAACACGTTGGAAGTATAAAACCATTAAAGACACGGTTAGAATCAAAGAACGCACCGAAAGAATCGAAACACGGCAAGACAACAGAACTGAGCGAACAGAGTCAAGACAGTTGTGGTGGTTGTGGTTAATTATCGGGTCCGTAGCAGGAATATTTATTTATCGTTGGGTAAGGTCATTTTTTTAACTATCTTTACCCCATATTCATAAGTTCTATTTTAAAGGCTCGCAGAAATGCGGGTCTTTTTTTTGCTTTTGTAACCCCCGTAAAACCTACAAAAGTAAAAATAAATGAAAAAAAACTGTAAATTCTTTGCAGTTTATCTAAATAAGTTTTGTATATTTGTACCGAACAATAAATAAATAGGGATTATGAAAAATTTAAAAAACAAAGTTGAAGCTAAATTAATCAAAAACGGAAACAACGTTGACGATGTAAAAGAAATGATGAATTTGCATTTTGAATATGCAGTATCTCAATACTCAACAGTCAAATCAATTACCGAATGTATCAGAACGATATACTAACAATTAAAAAATAGAAATTATGAAATTTGAAGAAGGAAATATTTACACAATGACATTCGCAGGAGATAGTGAGTTAAAACCAAAATTCATTTGTATAAAAAGAACGGCTAAGATGGCAACATTTGAGGCTATTAGTGGAAACGAAGTAGTCACTAAAAAAATCAAAGAGTTTAACGGTGTTGAAATGGTAAGAGTTGGTTCTTATTCAATGGCTCCTTCAATATACGCTGATAAAGTAGTAGGATAATTAACACGGGGCGCAGCATCCTACACTGCATTAATTTATCGACAAAAAAAATGAAAAAATACACAATCAAAAAACAAACTACCTCCGAAGCCAACACAGCTAAGGAAGTAGCTAAAATAGTAGGATGTTCGCTATCGAATGTTGAATATCATTTCAGCAGAAAGAAAAAGAAACACGCAATAATTAACGAGTATTTAATAATCAAAAATAAATAGAAACTATGAAAGTAATAACAAACCAAGGCGAATATGCCACAGTAAAAAGAGTTAAAGGCAAGTACTATCAAGTACAATACGACAACGGTAAATCAACTATGATACTTAAGCACAGATGCGAGGAGCTTGTGCCTATTTCACGATTAAAGGAAGCGGAGAAAAACCTGCACAACCTCCAAGAAAAACACGTCAAAGTAGCAACCGAAATACACAAGTTACATTTTGAGATGGAGGAGCAGATAGCAGTTATCGAGAGTAGGGAGGAGCTTAGTAGTGCTCAACTTGTAGACCGGTACAGATGCAAGTCAGTTTGGAATAAGTTAGAAAAAATATTGGCGATATGAATCACTTATCAATGCAAGAACTCCACGACTTAGGTTATCGTATTATGAAAACTTACATACACGATAACTTTTGGACGCAAAGAAGACGTAAAGGATGCATCACAGTAGAAACTACTTGGACAGATGTAGGCGACTTTGACAGTCAACAGATACAGATTGACAATGGAGAATGTAGGTCGTTGAAACCTCGTGAAATAGTTAAGTTAGATAAAATTTTAAATAAATAGAAATTATGAACGAACAATATCAAGAACTATTCGAACACATGAGAAACGAGCATGGAGTAATATTACTCGAAAGTGAGCTACAAGAAATAATAAGCATAGTTGAACGAATAGATACAGATGAAACAGAAATATATGAATGCGGCTGTATGTCTTGTAGAGCTATGGAAGACTAAATAAAAACTTAAAAATTATGAACATAAGTAAAAATGAAAGGCTGTTAAGGGCCTCTGGATTAATAATCATACTTCGTGATGAACTCGAGGAAATCGACAAACACAACGACTGGGTAGAAGTAGCTAATATGTACCTTAAAACGCTTACTGGCTATAAGGATGACAGTAACAACCAATACGAAAGAGTTTACCAACATATACACAACTGTATTAGCTTTGTTGGAAGTCCTGCTAACTTAATCAATGAGTTAATCTTTATACTTGAAAAAGACATGAAGCAGTCTAAAATGACAACCAAGATCGCAAAAAATTTATACGCTGAAACGGTGGCCATTAAAAGTAGTGCTGATGTAGGTAAAGTTAAATTATTGGATTCAAAAATTAGGTTGGTATGAAAGTAACAGATAAGATAACAATAACGAATGAGGACAATATGGAGTTAATGGCTCGTTATCCTGACAATTACTTCGACTTGGCAATAGTTGATCCACCTTATGGAATGAAAAAAAATACATACGGAAGTGGAAGCAAAGGTGTAAAAGCTAAATTTGATTGCAGTATAGAAAATCATAGAGAATGGGATATTACACCTAAAAAAGAGTACTTTATTGAATTACAAAGAGTTTCTAAAAATCAAATTATTTTCGGTGCTAATTATTTTATTGAAAATATACCAAATGCTAATAGTAGTTGTTGGATTGTTTGGGATAAAGACAATACAGGTGATTTTGCTGATTGCGAATTAGCTTGGTGTAGTTTTAAAACATCTGTTAGGCAGTTTAAGTGGCGTTGGAATGGAATGTTGCAACAAGATATGAAAAATAAGGAATTAAGAATACACCCAACTCAAAAACCAGTAGCGCTCTACAAATGGCTTTTATACAAATACGCTAAAGAAGGAGACAAAATTTTAGACACGCATTTAGGCTCAGGCTCAATAGCGATAGCTTGCCACTATTACGGATTTGAATTGACAGCGTGTGAATTGGATAAGGAGTATTACGACAAGGCGATAAAACGAATTAGCAACCACGTATCACAACAAAAACTATTTTAACATGAAAAAACAAGAAAGGTTATTAAGATCAGCAGGACTTATATTGATAGTCCGTGATGAATGGGAGGAGACAGAGACTAACTTGGAATGGTGCGAATCAGCGACTAATTACATAGAAGAGTTGGTTATAAATGATGTTTTAAAAGAACAATATGAAAGGTATTTTAGTTTCATTGATAAGCTAATTAGGAAATATTATAATCCTTCACAAGTAGCAAATGAATTGTTTTTAATTTTACGCAAAGATTTGAACTCATCAAAAGTAACTAATAAAATTATAAATGCTACTAATGCTGTAAAGTTAGAAAGCTACGATGTTAGAAAGGTTAAATTAATTGATAGTGTAACGAATAATTTTCGTGATAAATTGGTTGAGGAAGAAGATCGGAGTTGATAGCCTCGTGACTTTTCTCAATTTAAAGCACTCTTTCGGGGGTGCTTTTTTTGTTACAACTCTACACTTTGCACTCTACACTCTACACTCTACACTCTGCACTCTGCACTCTGCACTCTGCACTCTGATTTTATGTATAGGATTACTAAGCAACTTTAAGAAAAGTAACGAATAAAAAACTGTTATTTTTAATTTTAACTAATTAATGATAATTTTTGTAAAAAAAATATGGGGCGTTTAAGCGAGTTTTTTAGATATTTAAAAGTTGATCGACAACATTTACAAGATTTCAAAAAAGAAACTGCATACATTTATATCGACAAAAACAAAGATATCTACAAACCTATTCGAAGAAAATATTTAAAAGAAAATATTGATAAATAGATTTATTTATTATATTTGTATCACATAAGCGGAGGTTGCAGAAATCCGTTAAAGAAATTTATACCGAGACCCTTTGTAATTAGTAGTGCTGCAACCACGAACGTTATAAAGGGTTTCTTAATTTAACATAGTTGCAGTATGGCAAAAGATAAAAAATCATTTGTGCTTTATTCGGATCAAAAAGAATTGATTGAAGCACTATCAGACGAACAAGCTGGAAAGCTAATAAAACATATTTATAAATATGTTAATGATGAGAATCCAAAACTAGAAGACCCTATATTAAACATTGCATTTGTACCTATTAAACAACAGTTAAAGAGGGATTTACAGAAATGGGAAGACCAAAGGAAGCAACGAAGTGAAGCGGGAAAGAAGAGTGCTAAAAGTCGTAAACGAAAATCAACGAGCGTTAACGAGCGTCAACGAGCGTCAACTGTTAATGTAAATGATAATGTAAATGTTAATGTAAATGATAATGTAAATGATAATGTAAATAATAAAAAAGAAAAGAAAGGCGTTCCGCCCTCATTTGAATCTTTTTTAAATCATGCAAGAGAAAAAGCAAAAGATAAAAATATTATTCTTGATGAAGAAAAGGTAAGAACTAAGTTTGATTCATGGTTGGAAAATGATTGGTGTGATTTGAAAGGAAATAAAATACTTAATTGGAAAGTTAAGATAACTGCAAATATTACATATTGGCAAGGAAGTAAAAAACCAGAGACTGATAATAACGGTTTCCAAAAATTAGTATTTTAATCATGGAAAAAATCGAATGGGAAAATATCGAAGTCAACGGAAGTAGAACAGGAGAGAAAACCACAACTTGCCCTAACTGTTCACACACACGAAAAAAGAAAAAAGATAAATGCTTATCGGTTAATTTTAATTTGGGCAAGGCTTTTTGCCATCACTGCGGAGCGGTATCATTTGAGGATGATAACAGACAAAGCGAGGGAGTGAAGAGTTACGAACTACCCTCGCAGGATTGGCGT
>Ga0102930_1000101_pt1 | contig 25723 bp, 25 predicted proteins | sample SalPon1_B_H2O_MG_FD_84514 | JGI IMG/M metagenome (GOLD analysis project Ga0102930, IMG submission 84514) | Salt pond water microbial communities from South San Francisco under conditions of wetland restoration - Salt Pond MetaG R1_B_H2O_MG | ecosystem: Environmental > Aquatic > Non-marine Saline... | reverse complement strand
TCGGGCAGACGATAGTTGCCGACTTGCCGTCCTGCAGCGCGTAAAGCCATGATTTCTGCATGGGCGGAAGGATCATGTTGTTGCAGCGTTTGATTGTAGCCCTCACCTAACATAATGCCGCCACGCACCAGCACAGCGCCCACGGGCACCTCCTGCTGCTCCCACGCTTTTTCGGCTAGTTGCATGGCATAGCGCATCCAAAGTTCATCGTTGTCCATATTTCGCACACAAATCTTTTACTGTGCCACTATAATACTCGGGATAGACTACAACGCGAACCCACCACCTAGGAGAAAATGTATGCCTATGGATCAGGAAAAACTTAACGCACGTCTGAAAGCCTTTGGCTCAGACACGGTTGAGTTTATGAACACACAACCCCCCAAATTTGACCAGAATGGCAATCCGGTTGATGGGGTAACATTGTTTTCTCAGGAAAACATTAGTGACAAAGCTTATGTTGAGGCGAAAGATCAACTTCGCCAAGAAACACTGGAAGACGCCCCCCGTATTAGCGCCCGCGCCGCTTACAATCCCAATGACGATGCGGCTGACTTAGTGGATGAGTTTCGCCACAACACCCTCAGTGGCATTGAAGAGGCGGGCTTGACCGAGGCGCAATTAGCAGAAACGCCGTGGTCTGATGACTATTGGGCGATTTATAAAGGTATGCTTGGCGCACGCTATGCCGACCCAGACTTTCCTGAATCACGCGACTGGAAAGAAAATGCGGATTATATCGTAGCCAACCCAGCGGCTGATATTATCGAAACGCGTAGCGCTACCCGTATCAATCGTTTATCACCCGCCGAAAAATACGACGCTTTGGTGGGCGATAGTGAAGGCTCCTTGACGCAAGCCATGTGGATGTCAGGCAAGCGCTATTATGACGCTAGCGGTGAAGTGGAAACATGGATGGGCCTATGCCATGGCTGGGCACCAGCCGCTTATATGTTGCCACGTCCAACACGTGCTATTACTGCTTTAACACCCGACAACATTCCCATTAAATTTTATCCTTCTGATATTAAGGCTTTAGCCACTTTGCTGTGGTCAAACGCAGCATCAAGGGTGAAATTCATCGGTGGACGTTGTAATGACAAAGACCCAGAAGCTGATGAAGAAACAGGACGCGTCACCTCAGAACGCTGTTTCGACACTAACCCTGCAACTTGGCACTTAGCCTTGGTCAATCAAATTGGTGTCTCTAAGCGTAGCTTTATATTAGATGCCACCTTTGATTATGAAGTGTGGAACCAACCGATTTATTCTTATAGCTACACTTATTTTAATCCGCAAACGCGTGAAGCCGCCACTAGTTTAGCTGATGCTAAAGTAGCGATGGATGATTACACCAATGATAAGTTTAAGCGTTTTCGCAGTGAACGCGCTCGCAGCGTGGTCGGAATTTCCATGACCGTGACTTATGTTGTGGAAACGTGGCCCCGGCAAACCGAAGAAGACAGTGCCGACAACGATGCGGTGCAAGAGGTTATTTATGAGTACGACCTTGAGCTGAATGAAAATGACGAGATTATTGGCGGTGAATGGTATCGCAATCGCCACCCTGATTTTCTGTGGACCCCCGGCCAAGATAGGCAAGCGCAAACACGCTTTGAAAGTCAGGCGAGTGGCGATTGGGATAGCTTGCGTCGCCCGATTCCTGAAGGCTGGCGTTCTGCTGCGAGTGAGGCGTCCAGCCAGCAAAAAGCGCCTCTGGCTAAACTTGTTGAGCAATTGATTGAGTTTGCGAATAGTAGCAGTGGTGATCGTGGCTCTGAAGGCTCACCGGGTGATAGTGGTAGCACTAGCCCAACACCCACACCTTCGCCAAATCCAGCACCAACCCCCGCACCTACGCCAACGCCAACCCCGAGCCCAAATCCAACACCCGCGCCGACCCCAAGCCCAGCACCGTCTGGCAATGATAATATTTTCACGGCTTTGCTGAATTGGATTCGCAACTTATTCCGTTAAGAAATACACGAGAATAAAAAAGGGGCAAACTGTTAAACAGTTTGCCCCGTTAACCGCGCGCCTAGTTTAGGAGGAGAGAGACGGCGGCGGTTGTGCTAGTCGCTAGCTACTATGACTCAATAGCTATGGGCTTGTTGTCGCTTATGCTTGCCTTGTGTACTGTAGCTCATGCACCCGCAATTTGTGGCGCTCGCGCTGGAAACATGCGCGCAATGAGACTAGCGGTTGCGCCTGGGCGATAAGCTTCCTCAGGTTTGCGATGCTGTCGCGTCAAACTATCCAGTGAAATGCCATCTAAAAACTCATACACACGTTCATCTAAGATAGTTAGCATTTGTGTCACCGCTGCCCGCTCCGCCCTTGCTTCTGGCGTACTTAATAAAGGCTCTTCTTTTTCTTCTTCATTCGACTCAATCGCCGCCACAATGTCTGCAATTGAGATACGAGTGGCCGGCTTGCCTAAGCGGTAGCCACCACCAGGGCCACGAATGCCCTCGACTAAGCCAGCATGACGCAAGGCATAAAATAATTGTTCCATGTAAGATAGTGAAATGCCTTGTTCTTTCGCTAAATTACTTAATCTTAATACTTTGCGCTCACTGTGTAAGGCCAATGCTGTCATAGCCATCACAGCGCGTTGACTTTGGGTTGTCAGTTTCATCGTCCATCTCCTGAAGCGATTTATTTAACTTGGATACACTATACAAAACAATTACAATAAGAAAAATTCGATTTTTAAAGAAATTCAATCAATTTTTTTCGAACTATTATTATTATGCTCAATTACAAACACCTTTACTATATGCGCGAAGTTGCGGCTGCTGGTAGTATTGCTCGCGCTAGCGAACGCCTTCATCTCACCCCGCAAACCATTAGCGGCCAAATAAGTTTATTGGAAGAAACACTCGGTACTAAGCTATTCCGCCGTAACGGTCGCCATTTAGAACTCACCGAAGCAGGCAACGTTGCTTTAAAATACGCAGATGAAATTTTCCAACTTGGGGCTGAGCTGGAAGAGTCCTTACAGCAGCACCCTGATAATAGCTTACAAACATTCAGAGTCGGTGTCTCTGACTTGGTTCCCAAAAGCATCGCTTATCAATTGCTAGAACCGGCTATGTTCCTTCAGCAGCGCATTCGTATTATCTGTTCGGAAGGTAAATTGTTTGATTTATTAGCTGAACTGGCGGTGCATCGCATGGAGCTGGTCATTGCAGATAGCCCCATCCCTGCCAATATGAATATTAAGGGCTTTAGCCATGAACTAGGCAGTAGCTCGGTTAGTTTCTTTGCCACACCTGAACTCTGCGAAAACTTCAGCCAACCTTTTCCAGAGTGCTTGGAGGGTGCGCCGATGTTAATTCCCAGCGAAGGCGCAGCGATTCGCCAACAACTAATGCAATGGCTGTATACAAAGCGTTTAAACCCGGTGATTGTGGGCGAGTTCGATGACAATGCTTTAATGAAAGCCTTTGGACAGGCAGGCACGGGCGTTTTTATGGTCCCGACAGCGTTGGAAACTAGTTTAGCGCAGGAAGGTAAATCACAACTGATTGGCCGAGCGCCACAAGTGCGAGAAAGTTTTTATGCTATTTCAGTAGAAAAACGCATTAAACATCCGGCGGTCAAGGCCATTACAGAGCATGCACAGGACTTTTTGCGGATGGCGGATAAATAATCTGCTTATTTTTTAGCGTTCAGCTATTGTTTATCCAATAAGAAATGCTTATACTCTTGATAAAAGAGCGGGTCAGAAAAACCGACCCGCTTATCTTGTAAAGGTGACTCAGAACTCCAAAGACGAATCTTTGGACGCAGTAAGAAAACAAGAACTTTCTTACTACAAGTATCAGGCAATGTAATCCCAGAAACATTGCCTAACCGGCTCCCAGCCTCACCCAACAACCAGCTCCCCAATGAATGGCCGGTTGAAAGGGATTCTTAAGAGCACCAACTTCAGCACGCGTCATTCTGAAACATTTAAGCCATTGAGTGTCAGAACGGCGTGAAATTATTTTTATATATTACAGCATCGTCGTGACGACAGAACCGCTACCACAAACCCCAATTTATTCGCGGTTCCCGCTGAAGTTGTTAACTATTCTATGTAGGGAGCACTGAATCAAAGCTGAATAATTGGGCTACTTTTTAATCAATTCCATTTAATACTTAACAAAGCCAAGCTAAGCTATTCATTTTAAAGCATTTCAGCCATTAAACAGTTTGGTTTGCGCTTGTCATATCTTATCAGGAGCCATCAATACAATGCCTATTCAGTCACTGGCTAGCCGCATGGACAGCATTCAAGCCTTTCACGTTATGAGCCTTTTGGCGCGTGCTAAACAGCTAGAACAAGCCGGGCAAGACATTGTCCATATGGAAATTGGCGAACCTGACTTTAGCACGCCCGATCCCATTACTCAGGCAGGCATACGCGCCCTGAAAGCCGGCAAAACCCAATACACGCCCGCCTGTGGCTTAACTGAGCTGCGCGAAACCATTGCCGCTTGGTATCAAAGTCATTATCAAGTCACGATCGCCCCCGAACGCATTATTATTACCCCAGGCGCATCCGGTGCTTTGCAACTCGCTTTGGGGGTTTTGATCAATCCCGGTGATGAAGTCTTGCTGACCGATCCCGGCTATCCTTGCAATCGCAACTTTGTACGCTTATTTGAAGGTCAGCCGGTGGAAATACCCGTGAGCGCTGCGCACGCTTATCAACCGAGCTTAATGGATATACAAAATCACTGGTGCGACGCCAGTAAAGCCGCCCTGCTCGCCTCACCTGCGAATCCCACCGGAACATTATTACCCCATGCGACCATTCGCAGCATTCACGGTTTTATTGAGCAACAAAACGGCACTTTGCTCATAGATGAAATTTATCAAGGCTTAGTCTATGGCCAAGAAAGCAGCACAGCCCTCAGCGTGTCTGATGACATTTGGGTGGTGAATAGTTTCTCAAAGTATTTCGGCATGACCGGCTGGCGCTTGGGCTGGTTAGTCGCCCCCGAATACGCTCTCGATGCGCTCAATCGCTTAGCACAGAACATCTTCTTATCGCCCCCTGCACCGGCGCAATATGCAGCTTTAGCGGCTTTTAACGCAGATACCTTGGCGATTACGGAACAACGACGTGAAGCTTTTGCACAACGGCGCAACTTTCTACTGCCCGCCTTGCGTGAACTAGGCTTTGACATCGCGGCTGAACCGCAAGGCGCTTTCTATATCTACGCGAATACCGCTGCTTTTGAACAAGATAGTCAAGCGCTCAGCCATCTGATGCTCGAACAAGCCGGCGTGGCTTTCACACCCGGTATCGACTTTGGTACACAGGACGCTGCTCAGCATGTGCGCTTTGCCTACACCACAGCCTTAGAGCGCCTTGAACAAGCGGTAGAGCGCCTCGCACGCCACTTGCCAAAATAGTCGCCGGCATGACCACGTAAAGGCAGACGTTCAGCGAATAGTCATGATAAAATAACGCGTTTTCCAAGTCTGGAACAAAGGTAATGGCTGACGACGATTCTTCTTTAACTTACCGCGATGCAGGTGTCGATATTGACGCAGGTAATGAGCTAGTTAAACGCATCAAACCTTACGCACAACGCACTAAACGCCCAGAGATGCTATCAGGCTTGGGGGGGTTTGGCTCGCTTTTTGCTATTCCTTCGTACTATAAACAACCTGTTTTAGTCTCTGGCACAGACGGTGTGGGTTCTAAGCTCAAGCTAGCTTTAGAAACAGGTATTTACGATAGCATTGGCATTGATCTTGTCGCCATGTGTGTTAATGACATCATTGTTAGTGGTGCAGAACCTTTATTCTTCCTCGATTATTACGCTACCGGCCACTTAGAACTAGATGTTGCAGAGGCGGTCATCAAAGGCATTGCCTCAGGCTGTGAACAAGCGGGCGCTACCTTAGCGGGTGGCGAAACTGCCGAAATGCCGGGTATGTATACCCAAGGTGATTTTGACTTAGCCGGTTTTTGTGTTGGCGTTGTCGAGCGTGACAAAATATTGGATCACTCCAATGTACAACGCGGTGATAAACTCATTGGCCTAGGCGCCAGTGGCCCACACTCCAATGGTTACTCTTTGATCCGTAAAGTATTAGAGCGGAGTGGCGCTTCTTTAGCAGAACCGTTTGGTGATAGCACCTTAGGGCGTACGCTGCTAGAACCAACTCGCATTTACACCAAGCTTATTCTCAAACTACTCAAACATCATCCTGTACACGGCATGGCACATATTACAGGCGGGGGGCTGACAGAAAATCTACCCCGTGTCTTGCCCGATCACAGCGCTGCTGCGATTCAACTCGGTAGTTGGGAATCAGCACCTATTTTTGATTGGCTACAGCAGCAGGGCAATATCAGCGATGATGAAATGCTGCGCACTTTTAATTGCGGCATTGGTATGGTGCTGATCGTCTCGCAGCATCACTATGAAGACACGCTCACCGCCTGCCGCTTGGAGCAGCTACCCGCCTGGGTGATTGGTGAGGTAGTAGCCACTGAAGAAGCCGAGCCAAGCGTGCGCTATGTCCGCTAAACCTAAACGCCTTGTGGTTTTAATATCCGGCGGTGGCAGCAATCTGCAAGCTTTAATAAACGCTTGTCAGTCGCCCAGTCATATGGCGGGCGAGCTAGTGGCGGTGATTAGCAACCGCCCCGATGCTTATGGCTTACAACGCGCTCAGCAAGCCGGGATTGCTACTTTTGTCATTGATCATACAACTTATGCAGATCGTGCTAGCTTTGATCGGGATCTGCAAGCTTGCATTGATGCTCAGCAGCCGGACGGTTTATTACTAGCCGGTTTTATGCGCATTCTCACGCCCACGTTCGTCGAACATTACACAGGCAAAATGCTCAATATACATCCTTCGCTGCTACCGGCTTATAAAGGCACGCACACGCATCAACGCGTTATTGCCGATGGTGGCAGCGCGCATGGGGCTAGCGTGCATTTTGTCACCCCTGAATTGGATGGCGGGCCGGTGATTCTACAAGCCCGCCTCCCCGTGCTCCCAGACGATACGCCCGAGTTGCTCGCTGCACGCGTCTTGGAACAGGAGCATTACATTTACCCAGAAGTAGTACGTTGGTTTTGCGCGGGGCGTTTGCAGTTACAGGCGAACACGGTTTACTTAGACGGCGAGGCTTTACACAAGCCGCATTTATTTAACGCATAAAACACAGGCACTTACAACGTCGCTAAAGCCCCGCTAAAGACCACGTTGTCACTAGGTCGCGTCGGTGTCTGTGTGGCATCAGCGGGCTCTAAGCTAATCACAATATCACTCACCGTCGCCATATCTTCCCAAGCGGCTTTATCAATCGCCATAAAATACTCACCACTGGTATCAATCGTCCCAATGCGCAGTGGCGGACGGTTTTTATCTTTATGTAAACACCATAAAGTGGCTACTTGATCTTTATTATTGACGGGTAAAGCATTGTCTGGCACTTTAACAGCAATCTGCATACGCTCACGGCTTACCGTCGCTAAAGCCAGTTTATCTTTAGCGGCGGGTGAACTCAAAGTCGCAACATAAGCAGCCGGTTGATTCAGATTAATCACTAAAGCCACCATCACTGATGCCGCCACTGAAGAAAGCACCGCCAAAGACCACGGCAAAAAGTCGCGCCAACTGCGTTGCTTATTGGACGTAGCCGTCTCGCGTTTAGCAGCATCCAGTTTTAACTCTTGGCTAATTGCGTCCCAAACCCGAGCAGGTGGCGCCTCTTCAGGCAATAATGTATTTAACGAAGCCACTTGCTGTTGATAAGCCTGTGTCACTGCACGTAAGTAAAAATGCTTATCCATCAATTGCTCAAAGCGCAAACGTGCCTTGCCATGCAATGTCCCCATCACATAGGACAAGGCCAATGTTTCAAATACGGCTGGTTTTTGATAACGATTCATCCTAGGCACTCTCTCAAATGGTCTAGCCCGCGCCGTATCCAGGCTTTTACAGTGCCCAGCGGCTTGGCTAGCTTTGCGGCCAGTTCGCTATGCGTCTGGCCATAATAATAAGCTTGCAGTAAGCACTCACGCTGCTCCGGTTTAAGGCATTCAAGGCATTCTAATAAACGCTTGCCGTCCTCATCGAGTTGCTGCACCGCATCAGGTTGCGGCTGTAAAGAGGCGAAATCCAAAGTCTCGTAGTCCATGTCATCCGTATCCAATACCACGTCATCCCGACGCATGCTCCGCAAGCGGTCAATAGCCTGATTACGCACAATGGTGCTCATCCAAGTCATCGCATTGGCACGGCTGCTGCTAAACTGTGCGGCGCTGTGCCAGATTTTAATAAAGCTTTCCTGCAACACATCTTCCGCTAACGACTCATCGCGCAATAAACGTCGACAAACCGCAAACAAACGCGGTGAAGCGGTTTTATACAATTGCTGAAAAGCCTGTGTATTTCCCCGACCACTGCTAACCAGCAGCTCATTAAGCGTGTCCATGCGTGTTAATAGGCCTTCATGTTGTTAATTAGATACGGTAATAGATCGTGTTTGGATGCATTTTTATTAGTAAGAACTAAAAACACCCACTTGCTCGCCCTCTTTGTAAGAAATGACATCATAGCCACTCGGGGCTTGTCCTGGCTCTGCCATGCCGGGTGAATTCATGGGCATACCCGGTGCAGTTAAACCAGACACCTGTGGTCTTTCTCGTAGTAAGCGACGAATATCATCGGCTGGCACATGCCCCTCAATCGCATAGCCATCGACAAAAGCAGTATGGCAAGAGCCCATGCCTGCGCCCAATTTAGCTTGCCGTTTATAAGGCAGCATATCATTGACATTATGCGCCTCTACCGAGAAACCTTCGTCTTCCAAATAATCCACCCATTCTTGGCAGCAACCACACGTAGGGCTTTTATACACCGTTACGAGGGGCTGAGAAACGCTAGCGGATTGTGACTCAGTCGTTTTGGTGGTTTTGGTGTTTTTTGTAGTGATTTCGGCTGCAACACCTGCCACACCCAACAGCACCAAACCAGCTATCATGACATGAATTTTTTTCATATTTACTCTCCTTAACAGTATTATAAATAACAGCTCGACCAAGCCACTAATGTGCGGGCAATATAATCAGTATCTTCGCGGCGGCTCAATACATGATCCGCATCACCTAAAGAAATAAAACTTTTCGGATGCTGTGCTGCCCAAAAAATATCAGTTGCTTCCCCCACAGGCACCACCTTATCCATTGGTGAATGAAAAACCAACAAAGGACGCCCTAACTTGGCAATATAATCATCAGTAGCATACTGATCTAAATCGTCTAGCATGTGTTGGCGCACCGTTAATTCGCGCTGCCCGATCTGTAAGGTCGCCTCACCTGACTGCTCCAATTCATCCACCGTACCGCGAAACAATTGCTGCACGTGATTTGCATTCGATGGCGAACCAATGGTAGCAACTGCTTGTACAGAAGGAATGTTTGGCGTCGCATGCAGCACAGCCGTTCCGCCTAAACTATGCCCAATCAAAAGCGCTGGTGGCTGATAATGCTGTTCCAAAAACTGTGCGGCGGCGAGCAAATCATTAATATTCGTAGAGAAATTACTCGCGGCAAAATCGCCACCACTCTCACCTAAACCCGTGAAATCAAAACGAAGCACAGCGATGCCTTGCTCCGCTAAAGCACGACTTAAACGCGATGCCGCGACAATATCTTTACCACAGGTAAAACAATGGGCAAATAAGGCATAAGGCGGCTCTGCTTGCGATGTTTCAGGCGTTTCTAACACTCCCGCTAGCGTTACTCCATCTTGATTGCCGAAAGTCACTTTATGTCTTGGCATGCGTCTATTCTCCTTGGTTAAACGTAAGTCATAACACAGTATAGGGATAATCAGCAAAGCCCTTTAGATCGATTTAAGCGGCCATGGTTTCCGCCAGCTAGCGACAATGGCAAACTATAATGGCCAATCCTATCCTGATGGGCTGCTTAGCTATGGGGAAAACTATGTTAGAAACAATAGGGAAAAAGCTAGCACGTTTTTTATCCCAAGAAATACAACCTGATCACAGCGCCACCTGTAGCCCAGCTATGCTACGCGCCACCTTACGCAAAGGTGATGTGTTATTAGTGGAAGGCAATAGCCGCTTTAGCAGCGCGATAAAATACCTCACCCAATCGACCTGGTCACACGCCGCCTTGTGTATTGCCGATGGTCCTGATTTTAATGAAGCAGCCGACTATGGTGGCGAACTCTTAGAAGCCGATGTAGTTGAAGGGGTGCGCATTATCGACTTAGAACGCTACAGCCACGTGCATACCCGCATCTGTCGCTCGGTGGGCTTGGAGACTGCCGAAATCAATGCTGTGGTGCAACACGCCTTAGAACGCCTGGGTCATCAATATGACCTGAAAAATATTTTTGATCTAGCCCGTTATGTCATTACCACGCCCCCCCGTTCCCACGCAATGGCGGCGTCACATGCTCAGCTTAGGCAGTGGCGATCCCACCCGGGCGATTTATTCCTCCTTGATTGCCGAGGCTTATCAGTCGGTGAATTACCCCATACTACCGCTAGTGCAGTCAGTACCGGATAAACAGCGTAGCCGCAGCGAGCAAGAAGAACACGAAGAAATCCTGCATATTCGCCACCATAGCTTATTCGCCCCGCGTGATTTTGACTTATCACCCTATTTTGAAATCGTCAAACCGACCTTACACAGCGGCTTTGATCCGCATACCTTAACTTGGGCACAGACCGACACTGCATCCAAGCCTCATTCCAAAACGTATGCCTCTTAACCAAACAGAAATAGTGATAATGAGGTATTGATAATGAAATTAGCATACGGCTTCTTAGCCGCCCTACTTTTGGCTAGCGCTCAAGCAAGCGCCGCCCCCCGCGTTAATATTAGCGACTTTGCCAATGAACAATTACAAGGCTGGGAGCGCAAATCGTTTGAGGGCACCACCCAGTACCAAGTTGCGCAGGAAGGCAATCTCAGCATCCTCAAAGCCACTAGCCGCGATGCTGCTTCAGGCGTGGCCAAACGCATGCGCGTGGACTTGCAGCAAACGCCCTTTCTCAATTGGACCTGGCGTATCGGCAATCAGCTTCAGGGCGTGAATGAGCAAAGCAAAAGCGGTGACGACTACCCAGCGCGTCTGTATGTGGTGGTGGATGGCGGTTTAATCCCGTGGAACAGCAAGGCTGTGAACTACGTCTGGGCGAGCACTAGCGCCCGTGGCCAAAGCTGGGGCAATGCCTTTTTACCCAATAATGCCAAAATGATCGCCGTACGCGGCGCACAAGACAAGCCCGGCGGCTGGGTACGCGAAAAACGCAATGTACGTGCTGACTTTAAGCGCTTATTCGGCAAAGACATTCGCTACATCGACGCCGTCGCCATTATGACCGACACCGACAACAGCGGCCAACAAGCTAGCGCGGCGTATGCGGATGTATTCTTTTCAGCACAGTGATGTTTGCAGAGAAAACTAAGCAAACGAATATATTGCTTTTTTAGGGAAAAGCAATATATTCATTGCATGAGTACTATATTAGAACAAATCAAAGCCCGTCGTTTGCAGTTAGGCTTAAGACAGCAAGATATGTACCTGCGGGTGGGCATGTCGCGTCAGCAATACCAGCACTTGGAAAGCAAGGGTAATCCGCGCTTGGATACTTTGGAGCTAGTCGCCAAAGGTTTGCACAGTGAGTTAATGCTGATTCCGGCAGAGCACTTAGCAGCGGTGCAAGATATCTTGAGCGGGGCGGCAGAACAGCGCCAGCGCGAGGAAGCAGAGGCGCAAGCCTTGGTGGATAATCCTTGGCTGGGTATCTTGGAGATGGATGATGACTGAGCTGAGTATTCTTGAGCTGCGTTTGCATCCAAGGCGAGCGTCAGTTTGCCTTGAATCTGGCGAAAAATAAGGACTGGTATCAAGCCTCGCTGCAGCATTTTGAATACTGGGCTAAAAAAGCAGATATACCTTGGTGCTCCATTCAGGCGCACTTGCAGGATGTAATGGATAAAGCTCGTACTTATTGGCCGCAAGCCTTAAGCGACCTGCCGATGACGGAAGCGCACAAAACCTTTTTGCGTGAACACTGGCGGCAGTTGCATCAGGATTTTCGGCTGTTGCCGTAAAAAGACTCACCGCACTCACTCACTATCGCTTCAGCCTCAACTATATTCCGGTGCATGATGAAAAGTCTTAACGAATAAGGATACGCCATGCTCCCCAATTCCAAGCCGCGCTATAACGAGGTTGATGTGATTCGTATGGCCGCTTTGATCGGCATTTGTGTGGTCAATGTTCAGTTTACGGGCATGCTGATAGGTAAGTTACAAGCAACGCCTGATCATACTTACGATTTCGTGGCTACCCTGCTAGTGAGTTGCTTGTTTGAGATGAAGTTCTTTTTATTGTTTTCGTTCATTTTTGGCTGGGGCGTGGTGATTCAGGCGTCTTCGGCGCAAGCTAAGGGACAAGCGTTTAAAGCGCGTTATTTTCGTCGCATGTCAGGCTTAGCGCTCATAGGTGGATTGCATGCGATTTTCGTGTTCAGCGGCGACATCTTAGTACTGTACGCCTTGCTCGGCGGTTTGTTGTGGTTTGTAAAAGATTATCCCGCGCCCAAGCTGCTAATCCTAGCCGGATGGATGATGCCACTGAGCATGCTGAGTTTGATGGCTTTTTTTGTAATGACCATTATGACAGTGGGTGGCTCATTGGAGTATCTGTTCAAAGAGAGCGGTGATTTTAGTGGCAGCTTTTTGGAAGCAACACAAACACGCTTAGCTGACTGGCCTGCTGTGTTTATCATGATGCTGCTGCTTGCGCAAGGGCCATTAGTTTTTGCCGCTTTTATGGCGGGACTAGCAGCAGCCAAAACGAATTTCTTCGCCGCAGACAGTGCCGGGTTCCACTGGCTACGCCATCGTTTACCGTTATTATTGCTCATTGGCCTACCATTAAATATGTTATATGCCGCCTTCACGAGCAATTTAATACCAAGTTCACTTGCATGGTTAGAACTATTCATCTACTTTTTTATTAATATTGGTGCGCCCGCACTATCCCTTGTCTATTTATACCTACTCATCCAGCTCGCCAGAAAAATCCAGCTACCACATCTGCTAATGCTAGCCGGGCAAAATTCGTTATCAGTCTATGTCTTGCAGTGCGTGTTGGCTGGATTCATCTTCGGTGGCTATGGCTTGGGCTTATTTGGTGAACTAGGGCGAGCAGCCTTGCTTTTCGTGGCTTTGGGGATTGCCCTCAGCGCAATGCTATTGGTGGGTAGTTATGCAAAAGCGTTGGGACGCGGGCCCTTGGAGCCAATTTTGCGGTGGATGACAGGGAGATGAACGATGCTTTTGCTAGCTTTTTTAAACCATCGCTAACCACGGATTAAACAAGCGACCAGTCTTCAATGACAAGTTCTGGCACACGCTCAAATTCACGAATATTATTGGTGACTAAAACCGCGCCTACCGATAAGGCATGACCTGCTATCGCTGTATCATTGTTACCAATAGGAATACCGTTATCACTTAGTTGCCGCTTGATCAGCGCTGTTTTGTCTACGGCGGCGGCATCCCAAGGTAAAACGGCATCAAGCCTTAATAAAAAGGCTTCTACCATTTTTAAGTGTTTGGGGCTAGCTTTTTTGCTCGTTGCGCCAAAGCGCATTTCAGCATAAGTAATGGCAGAAATAACAATCTGTTGGCGGCGGGCGCGGGCTTCTTGCAGACGCTGCAAAACCTGCAAGGGCTGTTCGCGCTGGATAAAACTACAGATGCAAGTGTCCAGCATGTAAATGGTTACAGCCATGAAAATCGGCCTTCATCGCTAATAATATCAGGGCGCTCTAACAGAAAGTCATCGTCGGCTTTATCGACATTGGCATACGATAGCCAGTCTGGACGTACAGGGCGCAAAATTAAGGTATCGCCTTCGCGGGTGATTTCTAGTTCCTTGTTATCAGGGAAGGCCATATCTTTGGGAATACGAATGGCTTGGTTATGACCGTTGGTGAAGATGGATACGATTCTTGCTTGCATAATCAGTTTCCTTTTCTATTGGCATATGCCTAGCATATCCTTGGTAAGAAGCGTTTGCAAGCTAGTTATTGGACTCAATCGGTAGCCAACCACGGATTAAGCAATGCAACATCCGTTGCTAAAAAGTCATCCGTGTTACGGCTAATAACGGTTAATTGATTACTTAAAGCAATCGCCGCAATCATCGCATCCCGATAGGAGGCAGGGTTTGGCGCATACAGTAGAATGCTTTATTCAAGCTAACTCTTGCCAAACCACACGCTCAAATCCCAAAGCTACCACGGCTATCGCTTGCAAACGTTCTGGTTCTTGATACTTTTCTGTTAGAACTTGGCGATAGTAACGCAACTGCGTTAAGGCATCGTGTAAAGCTTTCTTTACCACCGCTAATTGTTCTAACTTTTCACGCGGCAAGGTTTTTAATTGCTCGCCACTTAGACTTAAGTCATTAATGCTCAAATACTTAAATTCAAATACAAAATCTTTTAATAAATATTGACGCATGGTTGGACGAAGCAGCATGGTTAAATCGCTAAAGCGTCGTTCCAAGGCTGACTCTGAATCCATGATATAAAACAAATCATTGTATAACAGGCTAGCAAACGCTGTTTTAATAGTGAGCTCATTACTCCAGCGATAATCGCGGTTACTAAAAACTTTAAAGTAGCGTTGTTCCATAAAATCAGCAAGCGGCTGTAAATCGCCTTCTTTATAGAACTGTTCAACAATAACTTGCGCATTTTTCTCTGTGGCAATATCAGGCAAGGCTTGCTGTTTGATTTCTTCTAAATACAAACCCCGTACAACTAAATTAGGAATTTTTAAGCGCAAGCGCCCAAACTCATTAATACCCTCTAAGGTCAACACACCAAAGTAGTATAACAATGACAGCATATAATCATTATCGTATTGCACACGATTTAAGTTAGCCACTCCAAAATCAGTAGCTAGCTCGTTTAAACTGCTTGGATTTTCTTCATCCAGTATTTGATCAATAACAGCCTGGCCTTGCATTAAGCTGGCAATATAGCGAATCCGCCCAGCATCCATAGCCAGATTACCATCAAGCATCTGTCGTGGCGCAGTGCATTCTTGCTGATAATGTTCTAGGTAATGAAAACATAAAATCGGATTATAAACTTGGACGGCTTGCACAGAGCTGCTAAAGCGATAGCCATTATAAAACTGCCGCATAGTGTCCAAAACTGACGCGAGTTGCTCCTGCTCACCGCAGTTTGCTAATAGTGTCGCCGCTAGTGGCTCTAGCTCTGCATAAGTTATGCCGCATAAATAATTAAATTGAGAATACAGTGAAATATTTTTTGAGACATTATAGCCACTTGTCATATCACTCATAACAACTGGAGAAACGCCGGTAATAAAAACCCGCGCAATGCTATTTTGCGACGCACCTGTTTTAACCACTTTGAACAAAGATTTTAAAATGCCCTCGCCTTCCAATAAAGCATAATAACGCTTTTTATCACCCTGATTATGCATTAAGATTTCATTGGCAAAATTATCATACTCATCAATCAATGAATAAATTTGATAACCACTTTGCGCAACGGCATCCAACAATGACTCAAAGCTTGCTATCGCATTATCGGGAAATACTTGTGGTTGCACGGTGAGATAAGCAGCATACTCTTGCGTAAAAGTACGCATATTGATATGCAGATGATCAAAGAGATTACGCTGCACGCGATCAATATTACCGTGCGGTGAAACAGCCGAAAAATCCCAGTGCAAAATCATATATTGATTTTTTTCAGCTGTGGGATTTTCTCCAATGGCTAAACCACCAAACAAAGCTTCGAACTGACTCGCTTGCTGAAGGTCATAATAACTATACAGCGTCGACAGCAACAATGACTTACCAAAGCGACGCGGACGCAAAAACAACAGTTGTTTGCCGGTTTGTTCCAGCGTAGGAATTAAGGCCGTCCGATCAAAATAAACATAATCTTCTTTGCGAATGCTTAAAAAGCTACTAATACCGTAAGGCAACTTGAGCATAGACCTATCCTGCTATCTGAGTACAAGATCATTGTAGCACGTGCACATTGCTAGATAAGGATAACCATCAAACGCCTAACTCACCCCATGCTTACGCATAAACCCCCGATCCAGCCAGTCTTTCCAGCGCCACACCCAGCCACCGGCTGCACTCCAGCGCCCCCACGACATAATCGCCCGCCGATCGCCCGTAGCAAGTAAATACAAAGAACGAGGCTTGGGCTCATAAGCCTCTAGCACAATCTCACCGCGCAAGCACGCCAATAAATTATGCGCCAAGGCATCGCCAGCATGTACCGCGTGTACGCCTGAGCGGCCAAAACGTGGATTGTCACGCGCACACACATCCCCAGCGGCAAACACATTGGCGTGCGACACACTCTGATGCTCAGCACTCACTTGAATATAGCCATCCGCGTCACGCTTTAAATCCGTTGTGGCTAGCCAAGACGCTGGACGCGCCCCGGTCGCGGCAACCACCTGATCCAAGGCCAATAGCTCACCGGAATCGAGCCGCAAGCCTGAAGCCACACCCTGCGCCTGCGCTGCATACCAGCGCACGCCTCGCTGTTGCAAAGCCTGATGCACACGCTGCACCACCGCCACTGCATGCCCGGCTAGCAAGGTGGGCGCGACTAAATGCACTTGTGCTTGTGGGGCATGCTGTGCAAAGGCAGCCTGCGCCGCAAAAGCCAGCTCCACGCCTGCTGCTCCGCCACCCACAATGGCTAACTGATAAGCCGATGCTTGCTGTGCTGTGGCCAGTATCTGTGGCCATTGCTGCAAAAAAGCCTGCAAGGGGCGAATCGGCAATAGCTGCGGAAAAGCTTGTAAACCGTCTAACACGGACTCGCTGCCAATATCCAACGACACAAAATCATAAGCCAAGCTTTGCATAGACTGCTGGGCATCACGGCGGCGCACTTGCAGCCGATTATGCGTCGTGTCCAAGCCGACGACTTCCCCCAAGCATAATTCAACACCCGCCTGCGCCGCCAAAGGGCGTAAATCAATCTGACACTGGCTTAAATCGTACAAGCCTGCCATCCAACCAGGCAGCATGCCGGAATACGTTTGCTCAGCATACGGCGTCACCAACGTCACTTGCGTATCCGGCACAGGCCGCGCCGCCAAAGCTTGCAAAACCGCTAAATGCGCATGCCCGCCACCCGCTAATACTAAACGCCTCATGCCTTTTCCCCGCTGGCAAAGGTCGCCCAACCGGCATGAATCCGCAAGGCGGTACTCAGCAAACACAAAGCCGCATAGGCATAAGCCAAGCCCACAAACCACTGCGGCCACACACACATCGCCACGAACACCGCAATCGTTTCACTGGCTTCGGTCAAACCGCCTAAATAATAAAAACTTTTATTCGGATACGCCGTACTCTGCAAACCGCGCTTAGCGGCAATCACCGCAAAGGCTAAAAAACTACAGCCCGTGCCCACAAAGGCATAAATCAACACCGCCGCCGCTAAAGCATTCTGCTCGGGATGGGCCAGCGCAAAACCCAAGGGCACCGCCGAATAAAACAAAAAATCCAACACAATATCCAAAAAACCGCCACGGTCGCTAGGCTGCGTTAAACGCGCCAAAGTGCCATCCAAACCATCCAATAAACGGTTCAAAAGAATCACCACCAGCGCCCAAGCATAATGCTGTGTCGCCAATAAAGGTAAGACCAGCATACCGATCGCAAAACCCGCCCAAGTAACTTGATCCGGCTTAATGCCAAGGTTTAATAAAGACTGCGCCAAACGCTGTTGCACAGAGCGACTTGATTCTAAAATATAGCGATCCAACATACTTTTACTCTGCTCCTAAGCGTTGCCACGCGCTAACTGCAATACCTCGCCCGCCGGTGGCACATCCGCCGCATCATGCGTTACTAATACCGCTGGAATATGCAAAGCTGCTAGGCGTTCATACACAAACTGGCGAAACTGAGCGCGTAAATCCACATCCAAACGCGCAAAGGGCTCATCCAATAACAGCGCTTGTGGTTCGGCTAATAAAGCGCGTAGCACACTCACGCGAGAACGCTGCCCGCCCGACAAAGTCGCCGGATCGCGCTCATAAAACCCCGCCAAATCCGCATCCGTCAAGGCTTGCTCAATCACGGCTCGGCGCTGTGCCTTGCCTTGAATAGACGCAGGCAAAGCAAAAGCCAAATTGCCGCCCACGCTCAAATGTGGAAACAATAAATCATCCTGAAACAAAATCCCGATATGCCGTTGTGCCGTGGGCAAGCCATCCAAACGCTGACCCTCCAGCCACAGCTCACCACTGAACTGAAACGCCGCCGCCGGCGCCCCCACCAACCACGATAACAGCGTCGATTTGCCCACGCCCGATGCCCCCATCAGCGTTAACACCTCGCCTGCGGCCACGCGCCAATGCAAAGGCCCTAACCACGGCTCGCCCTTGTGCCGAATGCGCAAATCCTTAACGATTAACATTTAAGCCACTCCCTGTCGCCGCTGCGCGTAATAACGTCCCAGCCCACCCGCTAACACAAAGGCACACAACGGCAACACCGCTTGTAATAAGGCTTGCACCGCTGTCACACGCCGATTTCCGCCCGCGCTTAAAGCCACCGCCTCCGTGGTCACGGTTTCAAAACGCCCGCCGCCCGCAAACAAAGTCGGCACATACTGCGCCACACTCACCGCAAAGCCCACCGCCATCGCCGCCAAAATAGGCCGCAACAATAAAGGCCATTTCACCCGCACACAAGCCTGAAAAGACGACAAGCCCAGCGCCTGTGCGGTCAACACATAACGGGGATCCTGCGCTCGATACGCCCCTGCCAACACCAAAATCATATACGGCAACACCCAAGCCAAATGCGCCCACACCACCGCCCACCAAGTCCCATCTAAACGCAGCGGCAGTAGCACTTGATATTGCGCTGCTGCCAAGGGTAAGGCCGGTAAGAGCAAAGGCAAATACAACCAAGCTTGCTGACGCCCGCCCCACTCCAGCCACAATAAAACCACTGGCAAAGCCAGCGCGACACTCGCTAGACCTAAGCCTAAGGTGGTGAGTAAGGGCGTATAATCCGCTGCTGTCCAAGCGCTCAGTGTCCATTGCTGCGGCCATAAAGCCGGAAAAAACCACGCCCCCGCCAACGACCACAGCCCTAACAGCAACACCACCAAAGCACCCGGTAGCAGCAAAGCCCATGCTAAGCCCCCGCCATGCTGCGTTGTGCGCGTCGGGCGACGCACGCCTTGTGGCTGTTGCTGCCAGCGGCGCAGCGCAGCTAATAGGCCCTGCCACAGCAACACGGCCAGCACCAACAACAGTAATAAAAGCAAAGCCACGGCACTGGCTTTGCCTTGCGCTAAGGCTTGTGGCTCGCGGAACCATTGCCAGCCCAGCACCGCTAAGGTCGGGGGCGTGGAGGGCCCAAGCAATAAAGCCATATCCACCACCGACAAACCATAGGCAAACACCGCTAATAAGGGCCAGCCCAAACGCGGTAATAATTGCGGCCATAACACCTGCCACCACACTTGCCAGCGGTTATAACCCAAGCTGTACGCAATCGTCAGTTGCCGCGCAATCACCTGCTCACTCAGCAAGCTATGCAGCATCCACAGCAAAAACCAGCTCTCCTTTAAAGCCAGAGCCAAGGTTAAACTTAAGCCATAAGGATCTTGCACCGTGACCCACTGCGGTGGGAGCGTCCAACCCAACACCGCCGCCAAACCTCGCGCTAACCAGCCAGACGGCGCTAATAAAAACAGCAAACCAATGGCAAAGGCCGCATGCGGCAAAGCCAAGGCCGCCGGTAAATACCGCTGCAAACGCTGCCAAGCGGCACTGGGATACAACACCGTGGTACACAGCGCCGCGAGTAATAAGGCCAACACAGTCGAGCCAAGCGCAGAAAAAACAGTCGTGCCTAAAGCGGCGGGGAATTGCACATCACTGAGCAAAGCCTGCCACACCGCCCCATCCAAGGCGGGGCGTAATACCGCTAATAAGCCCGGCGCGAGTGGCCATAACACCACCGCCACACCCACCCAAGCCAGCACTTGCAAGCCTAAGTTTTGCCGCGTGGCTAGCGAGAAAGACGGCGGGGCGGGCGCCGGTGCAACGCGCAGGCTTAGCCGCCGTAACGCTGCAACCATTCAGCCTCCAGTGCCTCCATCCAACTCGCGTGTGGCTCCGCTAAGGTAGGCACGGCTGCTTGCAAACCACCGGGGACGCTTTGCGCTTGTTCCAAAGCCTCACGCTGAGCAGGCTCTAGCTTAGTTGGGTCTAGCACACTCGGATCGCCCCATACTTCAATATCCGCTTTTTTGGCTTGCGCCTCAGGCGAGAGCAGAAAATTCGCAAAGACTTGTGCGCCTTCCTTGGCGTCCGAATTAAACGGAATCGCTACAAAATGCACATTCCCAATCGTACCCTCTGTAAAGCCAAAGCCATATGCACTCGGCGGTAGCTGCCCATTTGCCACTAAATTAGCGCCTTCATTGGGGTTAAAGGTCATGGATAGCAGCAGTTCGCCGTCGGCTAATTGCTGGTGCATGCTAGCGATATTAGCCGGAAAAGCTTGCCCTTCCCGCCAAGCTACCGCATGCAATTCATCCAAATAAGCCCATAAAGGCGCTGTCACTGCCGCCACATCCGCCTGCTCAGCAGGCTGTTGCAAAACGGCTGGCTCAGGTGTCAGCGCCAGTAGGAGTTGCTTCAAAAAAGTCGTCCCATGAAAATCAGGTGGTTTCGGGTAAGTAATGCGCCCCGGATGCTGTTGCGCCAGTTCCAGCAAGGCTTGCGGTGTTTCAAGCGGCTCTGCCACCGTGGCGCGGTTGGCGATAAAAGTTAATTGCGCTGTGCCCCATGGGGCTTCCAAGCCATCGGTGCTTTCTGAAAAATCTTGACGCACCGGCTTGGCGGTATCGACGTATTGCCAGTTGGGCAACACTTCCGCCCATGGGCCATACAGCAAATCTTGTTGCTTGAGGCGGCTAAAATTCTCGCCATTGACCCAGATTAAATCCACCGAGCCGTCGCTATCGCGCCCTGCTGCTTGTTCGGTTTGAATGCGCTTGACCACCTCGGCGGCATCGCTGATTTTGACATGCTCTACAGTGACACCATAACGCTGCTCGACTTGCTGCGCCGCCCAGTCAATATAGTTATTAATCTGCTCGCCACCGCCCCAAGCATTAAAATAAACCGTTTGCCCTTTGGCCGCTGTTTGCGTCGCTTGCCAATCGGCAGCAGCGTAGACCGGTGCACTGCTCAAACTCAATCCCAGCACTACGCTGGTGATTAATGTATGCATCGTTTTCATTTTATTCATCTTTATTCATCCTTGCTTAATCGCTGAACCGCGCCGCCAGGTGTGGTAGCGCTCCAACCAAGCCAATATTTTTTCGGGGGCATGAGCGCGTTTCCACTCGCCAGCCGCGTATTTATTTGCCTCGGACAGCGTGGGATAAGTGTGGATCGTGCCTAGTATTTTATTCAAGCCAATACGCTGCTTCATAGCGAGCACATATTCAGCCAGTAAATCCGCTGCATGTGTGCCCACAATCGTGACACCCAGAATTTTATCTTTGCCCGGCACAGTGAGCACTTTCACAAAGCCTCGCGCCGCGCTATCTGCAATCGCTCGATCCAAGTCATCAATGCCATAATGGGTGACTTCATAAGCCACATCTTGTTCCTTGGCTTCGCGCTCATTCAAGCCCACCCGCGCTACTTCGGGATCCACAAACGTACCGTGCGGCATGACGCGGTAATCCACGGCAAAACGCTTAAAGTTGCCAAATAAACCATTCACTGCTGCGTGCCAAGCTTGATGCCCAGCAGCGTGGGTGAATTGATACGGCCCGGCGACATCGCCCGCTGCGTAAATATTCGGGTACAGCGTTTCGAGGTATTCATTCGTCTGCACGGTACGCGCCGTGGAAATGCCCAGTTCTTCTAAGCCATAGCCCGTTAAACGCGCCGCCCGCCCTACGGCTACAATCACTTCATCATACGGCAAGGCCAGCTCGGCGTCCTGATGCGTCACAATCAGCACTTTTTCACCATCCCGCTGCTCAAAACGAATCGCATTATGCTCACACAAGACGCGCACGCCATCTTGTTGCAGCGCTTGCGTCACCTCATCGACCACTTCATCATCTTCGCGGCTCAGCAAACGCTCGCCACGCTCCACTTGCGTGACCTGAGCGCCCAAGCGAGCAAAACTCTGCGCCAATTCACAGCCAATCGGCCCGCCACCCAATACCAGTAACCGCGCTGGCACGGTGTCGTATTGGGCAAACTTATCCCACAAGGTGTCGCTGGTAACGTAGTCGGATGCTTCAATGCCCTCAATCGGCGGCACAAAAGGACTCGCCCCGGCAGCAATCACAATACTGCGAGCGGTAAGCTGCTTAGTTTCGCCGTCAGGGTACGTCATTTCCACCGTCCACGGATCAACTAAACGCGCATAAGCTTGCTGCACATCCACGCCCAAGCCAGTGTAACGCTCCACGCTGTCATGCGGCTCAATAGCGCGAATCACGTCATGTACACGCTGCATAATCGCTTTGAAATTAACACGGTACGGCGCTTGGTTTTGCGCTGCTTCTGGCGCGGTTTCGAGGCCGTATTTGTCCAAATGCTGCATCTCGTGCGCGACTTTGGCGCTTTTAATCAAGGCTTTGCTAGGCACGCAGCCGTAGTTCAAGCAATCACCGCCCATTTTGTGCGCTTCAAGCAGGGTCACTTTGGCTTTGACCGCCGCCGCCACGTAAGCGCTCACCAAGCCCGCTGCACCGCCGCCAATAACAATCAAGTTACGGTCGTATTGAGCGGGACGTTGATAGTTGGCGTAGACGCGTCGCTTCTGGAAGAAACGGGCAATAGCGCGCGCAATCCACGGAAAAATGCCGAGCAAGGCAAAGGATAATAATAAACTGGGCGATAAGATCCCGCTTAAACTTTCCAACTGCCCCAATTGCGTGCCCGCGTTCACATATACTGCTGTGCCGGGTAGCATGCCGAGCTGACTGACGCCATAAAAGGTGGGTGTTTTAATGCGGGTTAAGCCCATGAGGAGGTTAATCACAAAAAAAGGAATCACCGGCACAAGGCGCAGGGTGAATAAGTAAAACGCACCATCGCGCTCGATGCCGTCATTAATGGTTTTTAGCCGCGCTCCAAAGCGTTCATTCACCCAATCACGTAGCAGGTAACGCGAGGCGAGAAAGGCCAGCGTTGCGCCGATACTCGAGGCGAAAGACACTAACAACAGCCCTTGCCAAAAGCCAAACAAAGCGCCCCCCGCCAAGGTCATAATCGCCGCGCCCGGCAGGGATAAGCCAGTAATGGCGACGTAAACGGTAAAAAATAATAAAGCCACTAAAAAAGGCGCACTCATACGCCAATTTTCAAACTGTGCTTGGCTGGCCTTGAGCGCGTCTAAACTCAGATAACTCGGCCCGCCTAATGCAAAAAATAAAATAATCGCCAAGCCAATCAGGCCAAGCAGCACTAACTTCTTCATAAAAACGTCCTAATCGTTGTGGTGTGAACCCATGTCGTAGATGTAGGGCTTACGTTGACTGGCGGGAAATGGATGCAGTTTGAGCACAAAAACAAAAGGGCGGGTGAGCGTGCTTAGTCTTTAGTCTGGAGCGACCTATAGCGTTAAAAATCAACTAGAATTGAAATTAATATAAAAAGGATTTTAATACCATGAATTTATTCACAAAGATATTTGCACTAGCACTTATTGTTAGTAGCTATTCATTCACAGCTCATAGTCAAGCAAACCCTACATCTACTAGCCCCGAAACTTTTTTCAATGTCAAAGATTACGAACCTTGGGGTTTCATCTATATTGACCCAACCTTTACTGGCTTAGAATATACACCACAAAACTGGTCTGGAGATGCATTTCATCCTAATGGCATCCCATACTACTCATACGCTGATTTTTATAAAGCACCCTACCTCAAAGAATACCCAGGCCCTAACTCCGACACTTATCGGGAGTTCACCGAAGGAACGCTTAGTATCCAATTTCAGCCTGCGGAAGAACAACTCGTGAAGCATTTATATGCTGCGAGCACTCATAACCCGTTTAAAATGCTCTTTTCCAGTTATTACCACCGCGCCAATATGAAAACAGCTTATCAGTGGTGGCAGCTTGCCACTGAGCTGGATAATAACGCACACACTAAAGAATGGTTAATCACCTTTCCTGATGCTTGCTTAAAATCAGGTGCTGAAGATAGCGAAGAAACCATTGCTCATATTAGCTTATTACAACGTCAATTGGATGGTCATTATAAAGTTTTACTGGCTGCTAATGATGGCATGAATTTGTATAAAACTCAGAAAAAACCTACATTGGACACACCGACTGAAGAGTTTCACCGTTTTAATATTGGATTAACTTATTTAAGCAGAACCTGGTATGCGACTTATTCAAATAATAACCAAGTGATCTGTGATGGTTTAAGTTTTGGCTATCATCTACCACCCAATCAGCAGGCTGTCCTACTAGCTGTAAATATTTATGGTAGTACGGCAGATAGCTGCAGTGATAAAATACAAAAGAAACCTCAAGAATCGGGATCTGAGTATGTTAGAAGACTATATCAACACACCTTCAAAATTGCCCTACCTTGGCTCAAACAATTCACTGGTAAAGATTGGACATATAACCCAGAAACGGAAGAGTTAACACCTCGCTAGTCTAATCAAGCGCCGGATGACTGTGGCAGTAGGTAAATCATACTAGAATCAGCCACGCTCGTAGCTGATTCTTTCGCGCTGTGTTACCGCACACTGACTTATAAATTCCCTAGAGGAGATTGACTGAACAATACGCGCCCGCTGTAGCGTGCGCCTTCGCGGGTCAAGTGCCGACCATCATAGGAAATTAAATTGAGGTTGCTCGTGAATACTGGGCAGCTATCATCCGCCCCACAAATTAAACGTTGTTGATCAATAAAGATAGCAGCTTGTCCGGCTAACCCCTTGCGCAGCACATCATTGATTTTCTGAACCTTCTCATCGACTTTATTCCGCTTTTGCTTGAGCGCTTGAGGCGACATAGAAAGGTAGCGGCGAATATTCACTTTGCCAAAGTTTTTGCTGCCGACAACCAACACGCGCTGATCGGATCTTAAATTCAAATAACGCAGCGTGTGCGGCAAGCTACGTGCCGCTTTCAGCTTCCAACGCGAAGAGAAAATAATAATATCCGCTTGGCTAATCTGCTTTTGCGAATCCACCAAGGTATCAGCTCGGCGCTTATCCTCACAAAACCTGTGATAACGCGGCAAAATCGTACTATTGCCAATCACTGGCTGACACTCATAAGGAATGAACAACATACGAATTTGGTCATTTCTAAAGTAACCATTTTCACGAATTCCATTCAATAGATCACAGCCCTGACTGTCGCCAATCAGCAAGATTTTGCGTTTTGGTGATGACATGTCGAAGTCTTCATGCCGGATAGGTTGACAGTGCTTAAAGGTATACTCACCTTGCTTGTCTCGGTTAGCTGCTTCTAGCAACTGTTGCTTTACGCTAGCACTGATCGAAGCGGCTTGCGCTAAGCCACTGCCTAGCAACAAACTTAAAAAAACAATAATGATAGCTATATGGCTTCCTGCCGATTGTTTGCCGATGACTGGCAT
>Ga0102930_1000097_pt1 | contig 26537 bp, 24 predicted proteins | sample SalPon1_B_H2O_MG_FD_84514 | JGI IMG/M metagenome (GOLD analysis project Ga0102930, IMG submission 84514) | Salt pond water microbial communities from South San Francisco under conditions of wetland restoration - Salt Pond MetaG R1_B_H2O_MG | ecosystem: Environmental > Aquatic > Non-marine Saline... | reverse complement strand
TGCGAGTAGCGCTCGATGATCATGCGCTCCTCGAGCTTGACGCTGCCGACCTTGGCGACGCGGCCGGTGTCGTTGCGCCCTAGGTCGATCAGCATGACGTGCTCGGCGATCTCCTTCGGGTCGCTCAACAGATCCTGCTCGAGGGCCTTGTCCTCGGCCTCCGTGGCACCGCGCGGGCGGGTGCCGGCGATGGGGCGGACGGTGACCGTGCCGTCCTCGAGGCGCGCGAGGATCTCGGGGCTGGAGCCGACCACGGTGAACTCGCCGGCATCGATGAAGTACATGTACGGCGAGGGGTTGATCGAGCGCAGCGCCCGGTAGAGGTCGATCGGCGCGGCGCCGAACTCGATGCTCATCCGCTGACTGGGCACGACCTGCATGACGTCACCGGCCGCGATGTACTCGCGGATGGCGCGCACGGCATTCTCGTAGCCCTCGCGGGTGAAGGTGGCGGTGAAGTCGTTCTCGTCGATCGGCTTGCCCGGGGCGCTCGAGCCGTAGTGGGCCACCGGCTCGCGCAGGCGGGCGGCGAGCTGGTCGAGGCGGACGTTGGCCAGATCGAGCGCGCCGGTCTCGGCCGGGTCGATCAGGGTCACCAGCAACAATTCGCTGGAGAGGTTGTCGACCACGACCACCTCTTCGCTCGCCATCAGCAGGATATCGGGCACGCCCAGCGGGTCGTCGGCGTCGAAGTTAGCCAGGCGCGGCTCGATGTAGCCGATGGTCTCGAAGCCGAAATAGCCCACCAGCCCGCCGTGGAAGCGCGGCATGTCGAGCGGCTCGAAGACGCGGTAGCGGGCCTTGAAGGTCTCGATCCAAGCAAGCGGATCGTCGACCGTCTCGTCCTCGACCACCTCGCCGTCCTGTTTGACCACCACGCGGTGGCCGTGGACGGTCAGGACGGTCGGCGACGGCAGGCCGATGATCGAGTAGCGCCCCCAGCGCTCGCCGCCGGTAACCGACTCGAACAGGTAGCCGAACGGGCCTTCCACCAGCTTGCGGTAGACGGACAGCGGCGTGTCGTAGTCGCCGAGTACGCGGCGGGTGACGGGAACGCGGTTGTAGCCCTCGGCGGCAAGCTGCTCGAGGTCGACGCGGGTGGGCTGGTAGGGCTGGAAACGGTTGGGCATGACGGGCTCCGTAACGGGGAAACGATGGGCGGCGACGGGTGGCGTTCAGCTACGCCATCGTCGCCGCCATCGCAATGTCCCCGCAGCCATCGTCCCTGGGGCCGTCATGAGGCTTACCTGCCGACGAGCCCCGCAAGCTCGGTCATCGAGTCGATGACCGCATCCGGGTCGAAATCCCGGATGTCCTTGCCGTGGTTGTAGCCGTAGCTCATGCAGACGATCGAGAAACCCGCGGCGCGCGCGGCCTTCACGTCGGAGATCGAGTCGCCGATCATCAGCGCCTCGGAGGGGTGCACGTGGAACCAGCCCGCCGAGTAGATCAGCGGGGCCGGGTCCGGCTTTTTCAGCGGCAGGGTGTCGCCGCTGATGACCACCTCGAAGCGGTCGCGGATGCCGGTCTGCTCGAGAAGCGGCAGGGTGAACGCCGAGGCCTTGTTGGTCACGCAGCCGACCGACAGGCCGAGCGACTCGACGAAGTCGAGCCCCTCGATCACGCCGTCGTACAGCCTGGAGTGCTGGCCGTTGCTCTCGGCGTAGGCCCGCTTGAACACGGGCAGGGCCCGGTCCAGTTCGGCCGGGTCGGGCGTGCCGTCGAGGTCGTTGGTGAGCGCGCGCTCGACCAGTCGCTCGACGCCATTACCGACCCAGGTACGCACCTCGGCGTCGGTGCGCTCGGGGTTGCCGAGCTCACGCTGCATCACGTTGACCGCGGCATGGAGGTCCGGCACCGAGTCGACCAGGGTGCCGTCCAGGTCGAACAGCACCATGCGCGGCGTGAACCTTGCCATTACTTGACCTTGGCCAGCTCGTCGCGCATCGCCTTGACGATGCTGTCGTAGCGGTTCGGGTCGGAATCCTGCCCCTTGCCGAACAGCGCCGAGCCGGAGACGAAGGTGTCGACACCGGCCGCGGCGATCTCGCCGATGTTGTCGGCGTTGACGCCGCCGTCGATCTCGAGACGGATGTCGCGGCCGGAGCGGTCGATGATCTCGCGCGCCTGGCGGGCCTTCTCGAGGGTCGCCGGGATGAACTTCTGGCCGCCGAAGCCCGGGTTGACCGACATCAGCAGGACGATGTCGACCTTGTCGATCACCCACTCGAGGACGTCCAGCGGGGTGGCCGGGTTGAAGACGAGACCGGACTGGCAGCCCTGGTCGCGGATCAGCTGCAGGCTGCGGTCGACGTGCTCGGAGGCCTCCGGGTGGAAGGTGATCGAGGTGGCGCCGGCCTTGGCAAAGTCCGGGATGATGCGATCGACCGGCTTGACCATCAGGTGGACGTCGATCGGCGCGGTGACGCCGTGCTTGCGCAGCGCGTCGCAGACCAGCGGGCCGATGGTCAGGTTGGGCACGTAGTGGTTGTCCATCACGTCGAAGTGCACCCAGTCGGCGCCGGACTTCAGGACGTTGTCCACTTCCTCGCCCAGGCGGGCGAAGTCGGCCGACAGGATACTCGGGGCAATGATGTAGTCGCTCATCTCGCGGTCCTCGGATACTTGGGAGACTCGGGCGAGCGCGCCCCGGGCCGATCGCCACGACGGGGATCGGTCGCACGGGCACACGCGCGGAAACTGGCGGTCAATGTACCGGATTCCGCGCCGTTTTTTAAGACGAACGCCCCCACCCGCCATCGCCCCTGACGGCCACGGCGCGGCGAGCGGCGGCCAAATCGGCTAGAATCCCGACTCATTTTCAGCACAAAGATATCCCACACGCTTATGTTCCAGACCGAACTGCTGCTGCGCGAATTCGTTACCCACGACGTCCAGCGTTACATCCTGGCCAAGCCCGAGGGCTTCTCGTTCACGCCCGGCCAGGCGATCGAGATGGCCATCGACGAGCCGAAATGGCGCGACGAGGCGCGGCCGTTCACGCTGACCAACCGGGTCGACGACCGCGTGCTGGAACTGATGATCAAGAGCTACGGCGACCACGACGGCATGACCCAGACCCTGGGGCGTTCGCAGCCGGGGCAGAAGTTCCTGCTCTCCGAGCCGTTCGACAGCTTCACCTACGAGGGACCGGGCTGGTTCATCGCCGGCGGCGCGGGCATCACTCCGTTCCTGGCCATCATCCGTGACCTGGCCGACCGCGGCGAGCTCGAGGGCCAGAAGCTGATCTACTCCAACAAGACGGCCGGCGACATCATCCAGCAGCGCGAACTCGAGGCGCTGTTCGGCGAGAACGCCCACTTCGTCTGCACCCGCGAGAACTCGCCGCTGTGCACCCACTTCGGCCACGTCGACGAGGACTTCCTGCACAAGCACATCCGCGACCTCAACGAGGAGTTCTACGTCTGCGGCCCGCCGCCGCTCACCCAGCAGGTGAAGAAGATCCTGCGGGATCTGGGCGGCAACACCCGCAGCATGGAATTCGGCTGAGGCCGAACGCCAGCCGGACACAGAGAAGCCGCGCTCCCGGGCGCGGCTTTTTCATGCCCGAATGGAACCCCCACTGTGGGAGCGAGCCCTGCTCGCGAATCGCGCCCGAGGCGCGAGCCCCGGCCGACCCACGCCACTCGTGTCAGGCGCATCGCCACCTCGACCCGGCACGGCCGCTGGTACGGCCTTCGCGAGCGGGGCTCGCTGCCACGACGGCGCCTCGTCGCGCTCAGCGCAGGTCAATGTCGAAGCGTTCGGTGACCCGCACGCGGGCGAGGTGGATGCGGTAGACGGTGGTGCGGGTGATGAGGCGCCCCTGCCGGCTGACCGCGAAGGTCTCGCGGCGGCAGCGCGGCTGGCGGGCGAGCACCGCCATCAGCGGGGTATCGCCCAGGCCGGTGATCGCCCGATGCAGGCGTGGCGTCAGGGGGCCGATTACCTCGGTGCAGGCCTCGACGCGCGCCCCGGCGCTCTCCAGGCGCACGCGGCGCTCCCAGACGCGCGTCGCCCGCGGCAGCGGCCAACTCTCGGCCGTGTGACCGCGCCAACCCTCCGCCAGCCGCCGGACGGCGACCGGGTGACCGGTGTGGCGGTGCAGTGCGCGGGTGAAGGAACCGGCCGTGCCCGCCAACCGGCGCAACCCGGCCGGCAGCCCGAACAGCACGGCGGTACCGGCCGGGCGGCTGCCCCGACGGAAGCAGCCCAGCGCGAAGCGCGGATCGGTCATCAGCGCTCGGCCCGGAACACGATCGCCTCGCCCTCGCCGCGCGGGTCGCTGGCCGCCTCGAGCCGGTTGTCCTCGCGCCACCAGGCGACCGCCTGCATGTTGCCGAAGCCGTCATTGCTCTCGATGCGGTGCCCCATGCCCTCGAGCTCGGTGCGCTGCGCCTCGGTCAGGCGATCGGGTTCGACCTCGACCCGGTCGGGCAGGTACTGGTGGTGGATGCGCGGCTCGGCGACCCAGTCGGCCACCGGCTCGCCGCGGGTGGCCGCCAGCACCCCGCCGAGCACCATGGTGATGATGCGTGAGCCGCCCGGCGTGCCCAGCACGCCGACCAGCTGGTCGTTGCGCACGAAGGTGGGCGACATCGACGAGAGCGGCCGCTTGCCCGGGACAATCGCGTTGGCCTCGGCACCGATCAGCCCGTAGACGTTGGGCACACCCGGCTTCTGCGAGAAGTCGTCCATCTCGTCGTTCAGCAGCACGCCGGTGCCCGGCACGGTCACCGCCGCGCCGAAGGGGTAGTTGATCGAAAGGGTCGCGGCGACGTAGTTGCCCTGCGCGTCCATCACCGAGAAATGGGTGGTGTGCGGCCCCTCGGGCTCGGTGACCACCGGGGCGAGCGCGGCCGACGGTGTCGCCTCGGTGGGCGAGATGCCCACGGCCAGCCCGGCGGCGTAGTCGGTGCCGGTCAGCCGCTCGACCGGCACGTCGACGTAATCCGGGTCACCGAGATATTCGGCCCGGTCGCGGTAGGCGCGGCGCATCGACTCGATGCGGTAGTGCAGACCGGTTACGGAGGCGTCCTCCAGCGGGCCGGCACGACGCTCGACCCGGTCGTAGGTGTTGAGTATCTGGGCGATGGCCACCCCGCCGGAGGACGGTGGCGCGGCGGAGACCACCTCGAAGCCGCGGAAACGACCGATCACCGGCTCGCGCTCGACCACGCGGTAGCCGGCCAGATCCGAGCGGCACCAGATGCCCCCGGCCTTGCGCACGCCGTCGACCAACCGGCCGGCCAGCTCGCCCTGGTAGAAACCGTCGCGACCTTCGATCGCGATGCGTTCGAGCGTCTCGGCGAGGTCCGGCTGCCGGATCAGGTGACCGAGCTCGGGCACCTCGCCGTCGTCAAGAAAGAGCGTGCGACTGACCGGGTCGGCGGCCATCACCTCCTGGCGGAAACCGGCGAGATCGCGATACATCTCGGTGACCGCGAAGCCCTCGCGGGCGGCGCGGATGGCCGGGTCGAGGCTGACGGTCAGCGGCAACGCGCCGTAGTCGGCGGCCAGGTGGTCCAGCGCGGCGGGAATGCCGGGAATACCGGCGGCCAGCGCCCCGTCGACGGAGAGCCTGGGCTGCGGGTTGCCGTCGGCGTCGAGGTACATGTCGCGGCTGGCCTGCCCCGGCGCCCGCTCGCGGGCATCGAGCATCACGTCGCGACCGGTCTCGGCGTCGTGGAGCAGGTAGAAACCGCCCCCGCCCAGTCCCGAGCTGTAGGGCTCGACCACGGCGAGCGCGGCGGTGATCGCCACCGCCGCGTCGAAGGCGTTGCCGCCGGCCTCTAGCACCTCGCGGCCGGCAGCGGTGGCCGCGGGGTGCGCGGTGGCGATGGCCGCCTGTCCGGGACCCGCCGACGCGGCCGCCCAGGGCAGCACGAGGACGAACGCCAAGGCCCAGCGGGCAAGCCGGGCCACGCGGGACATCGGGACGTTCATGCTCAGCCCCCGCCGATCGCCTGGACGATCTCGACCCGGTCGCCGTCGGCCACCACCGCCGAGGGATGTTCCGCGCGCGGGCAGATCTCGCCATTGACCTCCACCGCGTAGCGCTTGCCACGCGTGCCGGCCAGCGTGACCAGCGCCTCGAGCGTGGTGCCCTCGGGCACGTCGCGCGGCTCGCCGTTGAGCTCGATGCGGATCGTCGATTCAGCCATCGCCTCTCTCCTGTGGCACCGGAACCGTCCGTCCGGCGCGTCTGTCTGTACTGGTAGTATCTACCGTCGGCGTTTCGCCGACCCATTCAATCCGGTTAGCCCCTGCCCATGAGCGCATCCCCCGCAACGAGCCTCGCCCTGCCGTGGGACGAGATCGACACCGTCCTGCTGGACATGGACGGCACGCTGCTCGATCTCGACTTCGACGCCCGCTTCTGGAAGGACCACTTCCCGCAGCGCTACGTGGAGCTTAGCGGACTCGCCGCCGAGGAGGCCCAGCGTCGCCTCGAGGCGCGTTTCGAGGGGCTCAAGGGCCAGCTTGCCTGGTACTGCCTCGACGACTGGCACCGGGCACTGGCCCCCGATTGCCGCGATGGGCTCGATCTGGTCGCGCTCAAGCGGGAACTCGCCCACCACATCCGCTACCGCCACGGCGTGCCCGACTTTCTCGAGCGCCTCGGCAGGGCGGCCAAGCAGCGCGTGCTGGTGACCAACGCCCACCCGGCGAGCGTGAACCTCAAGTTCGAGCGCGTCGACCTGTCCCGGCGGCTCGACCGGATCTTCAACGCACACGAGATCGGGGCGGCCAAGGAGTCACCGCGCTTCTGGGAACAGCTGGACCGGGAGCTGCACTTCGACCCGGACCGCACCCTGCTGGTCGACGACAACCTGGTCGCCCTGGCCGCCGCCGGCGACTTCGGCATCCGTCACCTGCGGGCGATCACCCGGCCGAACAGCCGTGGCGAGCCGATGGAGACGGCACCGTTCGAGCCGCTGGACGATTTCCTGGCCGCGACGGCGGCCTTGGCGTCGCGCAACGACGCCTGATCGCCCCCGGCCGCCGGAATATCGGCCTATCGGCCGGTGTTGGGCTGAAGCCCAACCCACAACGCGGGCAACATTATCCCGTGGGTCGGGCTTCAGCTCGACAATCCGCCCGAACAGGGGCCGATCCCAGACTGAGGTCCGACCTGCGCCAGCGGCCCACTCATGAGGCTCACTGGCCCTCGCTCGGCGGGACGTAGTCCTCGGGCTTCTCTTCCTTGCCCTCGAACAGGAATCGCTCCATCTCGCGGACCAGGAATTCGCGCGCCTTGGGGTCGACCGGCGTCAGGCGGTACTCGTTGATCAGCATGGTCTGGTGACCCAGCCACTGCTGCCAGGCGGCCTTGGAGATGTTGTTGTAGATGCGCTCGCCCAGCTCGCCCGGGTACGGCGGCTTGGACAGGGCCTCGGCCTCGCACTGCAGGCGCTGGCAGAAGACGGTGCGTTCGCTCATGAAAACCTCGTTCGCGCGTCGATTCGAATGGTGACCGGGGATGATACCAGTGCCCGCCGGCCGACCGTCAGGCGAAGACCGGCGCGCCGCGTTCACGGATCAGCCGCTGCACCGGCGCGGGCAGCCCCACCGGCGGCTCCTCGGCCAGACGCTCGACCGCGTGCCACTCGCCGCCCGGCTCGCCCACGGCCGCCGGCCGGACCGGGGCACCCAGCACCTCGGCGGCCAGCTCGAAGTGACTGAAGGCGTGGCGAACCTGCCCCAGCGACCGCCACTCGCCGTCCCGCTGCAGCCCCAGCTCGGCCAGGCGCGCGTCGACGCCCGCCGTGTCCTCGCTCACCGGCAGGCTGGCCAGCCCGCCCCAGATGCCGCTTGGCGGGCGCTTTTCCAGGAACAGGCAGCCCTCGCCGTCCTCCAGCCACAGGAGCACACGCTCGCGTACCGGCCGGGCCTTGCGGCGGCGCCGGACGGGCAGTTCGGCCGTGCGCCCCTCGATCCGCGCCCGACAGTCCCCGGCCACCGGACACTGCTCGCAACGCGGCCGGCCGCGCCGGCAGACAGTCGCGCCAAGGTCCATGATCGCCTGGGTGTAGTCGGCAGCGCGCCCGACCGGGGTGCGCTCCTCGGCCAACGCCCACAGCGCACGCTGGGTGGCGGCGGCCTCCTGCGGGGTATCCACGGCGGCATGGCGGGCCAGCACGCGCTTGACGTTGCCGTCGAGGATCACCGCGCGTCGGTCGAAGGCCTGGGCGACGATGGCCGCGGCGGTCGAGGGGCCCACGCCCGGCAGGGCCGCCCAGCCATCCACCGTCTTCGGCACGCCGTCGGCGGCCATGACCCGTGACGCGCGGTGCAGGTTGCGTGCCCGGGCGTAGTAGCCCAGCCCCGACCACAGCGCGAGCACCTCGTCGGTGCCGGCGGCGGCGAGCACGTCGACGTCGGGGAAGCGTTCGAGAAAGCGCTCGAAGTAGGGAATGACCGTGCCCACCTGGGTCTGCTGCAGCATGATCTCGGAGAGCCACACGCGGTAGGGCGTGCGCGGGTGCTGCCACGGCAGGTCGTGCCGCCCGTGGTCGTCGAACCAGGCCAGCAGGCGCTCGGCGAATGGCGGTGTCACGACCCGCGAACGGGCCGGACGGCCGATCGGTGCCCCGACCAGTCGACCAGCGGCATCACAGCCCCAGGCCCTTGATCAGGCCCTTGACCGGCGAGTCCTCGCCGAGGCGCTTTTCGATCTCCTCCTCGACCCGCTCCTTGGCCTTGCTCTTGACCGCTTCCTTGGCCAGCGACTCGAGATCGAGGCTGATCGACGGGCTGGCGAGCGCTCCCTCGATGCGGATCGGCACCGGCACCTGCTTGAGGCGCTCGAGCTCCTTGCCGCCCTGTCCGGTGGCGGTGTTGACCACCGTCGTGGTCAGGCGGTAATCGATCTGATCGCGCGGCAGGTCGACTTCGCCTTCACCGGCGACACGCAGCAGCGGCGAGGCGCCGGCGAGATCGTCGTTGCGCACCACGCCGTTGCGGATGGTGGCGCTCGCGGTGATTGAGGTGAAGTCGGTCGATTTCTCCGCCGGCTCGGGCTCGGTCCGCCCCTCGAGCTTCGCCTGGGCACGGCGCAGCAGGTAGCCGATGTCGAGGCCCTTGACCTTACCGTCGCGCAGGGCCATGTCCGCGGTGCCGTCGAGGCCCGCCTTGAGCTGGTCGACGCGCTTGCCCTGGGTGGCGAGGTCGAAGGTGACGTCACTCTTGCCGAGCAGGCGATCCTCGTCCATGACCGCGGTCAGCAGCGGCTGCAGCGAGACGCCCTGCACACGCCCCTTGCCGGCGTAGCTCGGCACCTCGCCACGCACGTCGAGCGCGCCGCTGGCATCGAGCCGCCCCTCGAAGGCGTTCGCCGCCAGTTCGGCCAGCTGGACACGCCCCCCGGCGGCGGTAACGTGCACGACCGGGCTGCCCAGCAGGTAGTCCTCGTAGCGCAGGCTGGCCAGCGCCAGGCGCGCATCGAGGTTGAGGCCGCGCAGCGTCTCGGTGGGCAGCTGGATTTCGGTCGAGCCGGCCGGCGTCGCGACACCGCCGCCACCGCTCGACCCGTTCGATGAACCGGCGGCCTTCTCCTGCTCGGATTGCGGCGCGAGATAGGGGTTGAGGTCGAATTCCCCGCCCTCGAGGCGGGCGAACAACCGGCCGCTGTCGAGATCGTCGATGCCGGCGCGGCCGGTGAGCGTGCGCCCGTCGAGGGACAGCTCGATCTGGTCGAGCATCGCTCGGCTGGGCGTGAGATCGAGCCGAGCGGTCATCTCGAATCGACGCAGGGCGTCATCCGACCGCATGGCGGGCAGCGTGACCCCCAGCCGGTCGGCGAGCGCGTGCGGATCGAAGGCGGCGATCTGCACCGGCCCGGCCGCGACGAATGCGCCCGTGTCCAGACCGCTCACCTCGATCTCGCCGGTTGCCCGCACCGGGTCGGAGACGAGCAGGAAATCACCGACCGTGGCCGTACCGGCCCCGAGGTCGGCATCCACCGTCGCGTTGGCCGAGACGCTGACCGCGTCGTCGACCTCCGGCAGCCCCTTGAGCTCGGCGTTGATCGAGAGGCTCGGCGCCTGGTAGCGACCGGAGGCCCAGTCGGCCTCGAGCACGGTCTCGACGCGGCTCTCGAGGTAGCTGAGCGGCCCCACGGCCTTGCCGTTGAGGTCGAGCACCACCCCGTCGAGACGGGCCTGCGACTTGGCCAGCCGCAGGTCGGCCTTGTCGACCTGGAGCATCACCTCGATGCGCTCCGGCAGTGTCGAGTCGTCCTTGCCCTCGCGGCTCGCCACCAGGTTGAAGGCGACGCCCTCGAGGAGCACGTCCTGGCGGTCGAACCACAGCTGCGCCTCGGTGGTCAGGTCGAGGCTGCCCGAAAGCGGCGGGAGGTCGGGCAGGTCGAGGCGGAAATCGGAAACGAGCTCGATCTCGGTGGGCTCGCCCTCGGTCAGGGTGCCGGTGGTCAGGTCGAGCCCCTCGATGGTGATGTCCTGTCCCGCCAGCTCGTCGCGCCACTGGACGGTCGCGTCGCGGATCTCCACCCCGCCGACGGTCAGCTGCATGGCGGGGCGCTGGCCGTCGTCCGGCGAGACGGTGTCGGGCTTGCCGGCCTCGGCGGCCGTTCGCGCGACCAGGTCGTCCCAGTTCGTGGTGCCGTCCGCCTGGCGGGCGAGGTTGATGCGCGCCCCCTCGAGCAGCAGCGTGCCGATCTCGAACTCGCCGCGCAGCAGCGGCAGGAGCGCGGCCTGGGCCTCGAGGCGCTGAACCCGGACCATGGCCTCGGGGGCGAACCCCTCGGCGTTGGCGAGCACCACGTCCTCGGTCGCCGCGCCCAGCCAGGGGAAGACCGTGACCGAGAGCTCGCCGTTGAACTGGATGCTGCGGCCGGTCTGCTCCTCGACCTGCGCGGCGATCTGCGGCTTGTAGTCGTTGGGGTCGAAGGTGAGCACGAAGGCGGTCGCGGCCAGGATGGCGAACATCACCAGCGCGACGAACAACAGGCCGAGTCGTTTGATCCATTTCATGCGGCGAGATCCTCGAAAATCGGTGGCCGGACGAGCGGGCTGCCGGCAGCGTCGCCCCGGCCGGACTGGGCAATCCGGACCAGGCAATCCGGACTAGGATTGAAACAGACTTTAGCAGACAATATATCGGGTCAGAGCGGGCGTCTGCCCGGCCCCGGCGCCGCTCGGGCGGACCGCCGACATGCACCAAAAGCGAAACGAACGACCTTATGAGCATTACCGTCCGCCTGTTCGCCGGCCTGCGCGAACGCATCGGCTTCGACGAGACCCGTCTCGAGCAGACGCCGGCCACCGTCGCCGAGGCCTGGCAGCAGGTCACCGACATCGAGCGCCCCGGCAACACGCTGGCGGCGGTCAACCACGAATACGTCGATCTCGACCACCCGCTCGCGGACGGGGACGAGGTCGCCTTCTTCCCCCCGGTCACCGGAGGCTGAGCCATGGCGAACGACATGCCCCGCAACGAAATGCGGCAGATCATCTCCCGCCGGCGGCGCCTGATCCGCGTCTGGCCGGCGATCGCCCTGCTGCTGGCCGCGGTGACCCTCGGCTTCTATACCTGGGCGTTCTTCCACCAGCCCATCCTGGTCAACCCGCTGCACGTGCTCGAGCTGATGCAGAGCGGCAACCTCGACTCGGCCACCCAGGCCCTGCTGGCCGTGACCGCGCCGATGCTGTTCCTGGCCGTGGGCGCGCTGGTCCTGCTGCTGCTCGCCTTCGTGACCGCCGGACTGGTGAGCGAGGGCCGCCTGATGCGGGTGCTGGAGAAGAACCTCTCGCGGTAGGGATGGCCGGCACGGTCCCGCGACGCCCGGGCGGAACCTCACCGGCCCGGATGCGGGGCTCGGTCTTGCACGATGGGCCGCGCCGCAGGCAGCCCAGCGGAGACCGTGCCCACCCAACGCTCGGCGCACCGTCACATGTTCGTCAAGAACGCCCGGTAAACAGGGACTTGACGCAACCGGCCGGTATATACTGGATTCCCCGGGATTCTCCGGCCCTGACAACGGAGTGCCGAGCGATGGCCATTTCCAAGAAGCATCTGAAAGTGCGGCCGGAGTGCCGCGTGACCTTTTCCTACCAGCCCCGGGACGAGGTCCTTCACGGCGTCGAGCTGCGCGGCGATTTCAACGCCTGGGGCGAACAGGCCCTGCCGCTCAAGCGCCAGCGCGACGGCAGCTACCGGGTGACGGTCAACCTGCCGCGCGACGGCGAGTACGCGTTCCGCTACCTCGTGGACGACCAGCACTGGGACAACGACGAGGCCGCCGACGCCTACGTGCCCAACCCGTTCGGCACGGGCGACAACGGCCTGCTGCGCACCTGAGACCGGCGCGCGGCGGTCAGCCGCGGGTGAGGCGCAGGCGCTGGAACCGCATCACCGCCCGGTCGATCGCCTGGCTCTCGAGCGGCGGCAGGGCGTTGAACTCCAGCCCGTAGATGACACTGGTGCCCACCCCCGGGCGCCGGTTGCGAACGATGAACTCCAGGCGGGCGTCGATCTCTTCGCCCACCTTGAGCCGGGCGGCGTTGACCTCGTCGCCGGGCGTGAAGCCGGGGTCGCTCTTCTCGACGAAGCTGACCGCGCAACCGGTCGCCGAGATGTTGACCACCTCGCCCGAGGTGACCTCGCGGAGCCCGGGCATGCAGAAGGCGAGCGTACCGGGCACGTCGGGGGGCAGGTCGATGCGGAAGGCGGCGCGGCGCTGCAGCCGCTGCATGCGCTCGGGGTAACCGACGTTCAGGTAGCAGTCCCCGCCGTCGCGCTCGAGCTTGATGTCACTGGTGTAGAACCAGCTCAGAAGCCCGTCGATCACGGCCTGGACCCGAATCTGGCGGGCGTGCAGCAGATGGCGCAGGACCACTGGCTCGGGACAGTCGAGGACCAGACGGCGATCGTCGGCCTCGTTGCCGACCACCTGCACCTGGTCCTGGAAATCCGGATCTTCGTCCGGCACCAGCCAGGCGTGGCCGCGGGACTCGAACAGTCGGGCAAGCGTACGCTCGATGGTGCGAGGCGCGCGGACGGTTTTGATGTCCTGATCGTCCAAGACCGATGGCTCCGGGTCCGGGGTTCGGCGGGCGATCGGGACCACCCGCGCTGGAAAGACGGTAAGCATACCCAAGTTGTCGCGGCTGTGCAGCCGGCAGCCGCACTCCGGTGCGGGCGGCGGGCCCAGGTTCGGTTGCCGCCGGCGATCGGTTACCATAGGCGCCGCATTTACGGACAGGGCGGCTCTGAATGCCCGCGCATTCAAAGACTTCCTGTCCCAGATTTTCGTTTACCCATTCGACTGACACAGAGGATCTTTCCATGTCTGATGCCAAGCGACTTTCGCAGTACCTGGCCGAGCACCAGCGCCAGGGCCGCGTCGACGCCGACTTCGTCGGCCTGATCAGCGACGTGGCCGCCGGCTGCAAGCTGATCGCAGACCAGGTCGGCCGCGGCAACCTCATCGGCCTGCTGGGCTCGGCGGAGACCGAGAACGTCCAGGGCGAGACCCAGAAGAAGCTCGACATCATCTCCAACGACGAGTTCACCGACATCCTCACCGAGGGCGGCAACGTCGCCGGTCTCGCCTCCGAGGAAATGGACGAGGTCTACGACCTGCCGGCCGGCAAGCACCGCGGCCCGTACCTGTGCACCTACGACCCGCTGGACGGCTCGTCGAACATAGACGTCAACGTCACCGTCGGCACCATCTTCTCGGTCCTCAAGGCCCCGACGGCCAAGGAGAACCCGACCGAGGAAGACTTCATGCAGGCGGGCACCGAGCAGGTCGCCGCCGGCTACGTGACCTACGGCCCGTCCACCATCCTGGTCCTGACCATCGGTGACGGTGTCGACGGCTTCACGCTCGACCGCTCGGTCGGCGAGTTCAAGCTGACCCACCCGAACATGACCATCCCGGAAGACACCGCCGAGTTCGCCATCAACATGTCGAACATGCGCTTCTGGGACGCCCCGGTGAAGCGCTATGTCGACGAGTGCCTCGCCGGCAAGGAAGGCGAGCGCGACAAGGACTTCAACATGCGCTGGGTCGCCTCGATGGTCGCCGAAGTGCACCGCATCCTGGTCCGCGGCGGCGTGTTCATGTACCCGATCGACAGCAAGCACCGCGAGCGCGGCGGCAAGCTGCGCCTGATGTACGAGGCCAACCCGATGTCCATGATCGTCGAGCAGGCCGGCGGCCTGTCGATCACCGGTCCGGACCGGATCATGACCATCGAGCCGGAAAAGCTGCACCAGCGCGTACCGGTCATCCTGGGCTCCAAGAACGAAGTCCAGCGCCTCTGGGACTACCACAAGGAGGGCTGAGCGCCCTCCGGGAATCCCGGGCACGAAAAAGCCCCGCGGCAGCGATGTCGCGGGGCTTTTCTTTTTTCGGCAGCTCGAAGCTGACAGCTTGAAGCTGGAAGAGGCCGGCAGCCGTCAGGTCGGCGGCAGCAAGGGGAAGCGAAGCCGCCTGCGCCGCTCTTCCAGCTTCCGGCTGTCAGCTTTCAAGCTTAGCCATAGCGGCCGGTGATGTAGTCCTCGGTCTTCTTCTCCGCCGGGGTGGAGAACATGGTCGCGGTGTCGTTGTACTCGATCACCTCGCCAAGGTGGAAGAAGGCGGTGTAGTCGGCGATCCGCGCGGCCTGCTGCATGTTGTGGGTGACCACCACGATGGTGTAGTCGCGCTTGAGCTCGTACATCAGCTCCTCGACCGTGGCCGTGGAGATCGGGTCGAGCGCCGAGGTGGGCTCGTCCATCAGGATCACGCTCGGCTGGACCGCGATTGCCCGCGCGATGCACAGGCGCTGTTGCTGACCGCCGGAGAGCGACGTTCCCGGACTGCTGAGCTGGTCCTTGACCTCGTCCCACAGGCCGGCGGCGCGCAGCGACTTCTCGACCAGCTCGTCCTGCTCCTTGCCGGCGGGAACGATGTCGTGCATGCGCGGGGCGTAGGCGACGTTCTCGTAGATGCTCTTCGGGAACGGGTTGGGCTTCTGGAACACCATGCCCACCTTCTTGCGCAGGGCGACTTCGTCGACCTCCTTCGAGAGCACGTTCCGGCCCTCCATCACAATTTCACCCTCGGTCCGCACGGTGGGAATCAGGTCGTTCATGCGATTCAGGCAGCGCAGGAAGGTCGACTTGCCGCAGCCGGACGGGCCGATCAACGCGGTGATGTTGTGCTGGTAGATATCGAGGTCGATGCCTTTGAGCGCCTGCTTTTCCCCGTACCAGAGCTTGAGATCCCGCACGGTCAGTTCGAGTTCGTGCGTGGTCTCCTGGTTGAACGTGACGGGGGCGCCCGGAGATGCGAGTTTGCTTGTCATGCTCGCCGTACCTGTTGTTGGTTGACGTGTGGGAAAAAGCGTCTGGGCCGGAGGAGCCTCTCTGCGAGCCCGGTGCCGCTCTACGCGGTACCGGACTCGTGCCGGGACTCGATTTACCAGCGGCGCTCGAATTTCTTGCGCAGATAGACCGCGGTGGCGTTGAGCGTGATCAGTACCGACAGCAGCACGATGATCCCCGCGGCGGTGCGCTCGACGTACGCCGACTCCGGCATGCCCGCCCAGGTGAAGATCTGGGCCGGCAGCACCGTGGCCGCCTCGGTGAAGCTGCCCGGCGCGTCCGGGATGTAGGCGATCATGCCGATGATGATCAGCGGCGCGGTTTCGCCCAGCGCCTGGGCCATGCCGATGATCGAGCCGGTCAGGATGCCGGGCATCGACAGCGGCAGGACGTGGTCGCGCACCGCCTGCCAGCGGGTCGCGCCGACACCGAAGGCGGCCTGTCGGATCGAGTCGGGTACCGCGCGCAGGGCCGCGCGGGCGGTGATGATGATGATCGGCAACGTCATCAGGCCCAGCGTCAGGCCGCCGGCCAGTGCCGAGGAGCGCGGCGTGCCGAAGAAGTTGATGAAGATCGCCAGCCCCAGCAGGCCGAACAGGATCGACGGGATCGCGGCGAGGTTGTTGATATTGATCTCGAGGAACCGCGTGAAGCGGTTGTCCGGCGCGAACTCCTCCAGGTACACGGCCGTCATCACGCCCACCGGGAAGGCGAAGGCCAGGGTGACGATCAGCACCAGCACCGAGCCCACGGCAGCCGAGGCGAGACCGGCCATTTCCGGCAGCTTGGAGTCGCCGTTGGTGAAGAAGACGGTATTGAAGCGCAGCTCGGCATTGCCCTGCTCGACCAGCCGCTCGATCACCGCGATCTGCTTGTCCTTGAGGCGGGTATCGCGGCCCTTCAAGTGCTGGTCGACGGCATCGTCCGCCAGCACCCACTCCATGCGCTGGGTGCCGAGCAGGTCGGGGTCGGCCTCCATGCGGTTCGGGATCAGGCGCAGGTAGCCGCGGCTGACCAGCTCGCGCACGTCGGCCTCGACCGCCGCGAGCGGCAGTTCGCTGGCCCGCTCGCTGTAGTCGACCTCGACCTGGATGTAGGCCTGCTGGAACGCCGGCAGCCCCTTGACCACCATGTCGACGAGGAACAGCACGAGAAAGGCGGCAGCCGCGATCAGCGCGCTCATCGACAGCCACTTCATGTGCTTCGACTTGCGGTGACGCTTTTTCAGCTGGCGGGAAATGTCGTCCAGGGACTGGGCCATGACAGAAAGCTTCCGATTGATCGGTTTACAGGTCGTTGATCGCGTACTTCTCGCGGAAGCGGCGGATCATCATCACGGAGACGGAGTTGAGCGCCAGCGTGATCGCGAACAGCATCAGGCCCAGCGCGAAGGCCGACAGCGTCGCGGCCGACTCGAACTCGTTGTCGCCGGTCAGCGAGGAGACGATGCTCACGGTGACCGTGGTCATGTCCTCGAGCGGGTTGCCCGTGAGGTTGGGGCGCATGCCGGCGGCCATCACCACGATCATGGTCTCGCCCAGGGCGCGCGAGACGCCCAGCAGCGTCGCCGAGATGATCCCCGGCAGCGCGGCCGGCAGGACCACGAAACGGATGGTCTCGTTGCGGGTGGTGCCCAGCGCCAGCGACCCCTGACGCATGGCGTTCGGTACCGAGGTGATCACGTCGTCGGACAGCGACGAGATGAACGGGATGATCATGATGCCCATGACGATCCCCGGCGCGAGCGCGTTGTTGAACGAGGCATCCAGCCCGACCGAGTCGGCCGCGGAGACGATCAGCGGTGCGACGGTGATCGCGGCGAAGAAGCCGTAGACCACGGTGGGGATACCGGCGAGCACCTCGAGCACCGGCTTGGCCACGGTGCGCACGTGCTCCGGGGCATACTCCGCCATGTAGATGGCCGCGGAGACGCCGATGGGCACGGCCACCAGCATCGCGATCGCCGTGATCATGAAGGTGCCGGCGAACAGCGATACGGCGCCGAAGTTGCCGGAGGGGCCTTCGGCACCCTCGCCACGACCGGCGGCCTCGAGGAAGGAGTCGCCCGGCGCCCAGTTGGTACCGGTGATGAAGTACCAGAAGCTCTCCATCTGGAAGAAGCGGATCGCCTCGAACAGGATGGAGAACAGGATGCCGAAGGTGGTCAGGATCGAGATGGACGCGGCGGACAACAGGGTCCATTTGACCGCCTGCTCGAGCGAGTCACGCGCCTTGAGCTCGGGACGGATGCGGTTGAGCCCGACGAACAGGCCGAACGCCCCCAGCCCCAGGGCGCCCGCGACCGCGAGCCAGCCCGGAAAAGCGTTCTCGAACACCCCCAGGACGATCGCGGAGAAAAAGGCGACGATCAGCGCCGGACCGGCGGAACTCAGCACCGCGAACCAGGCGTACTGATCGGGCTGGGAGTGCATGTGCGTCCCACCGGCGCGCGTCCGGGCCGCCTTGCCGCGGCCGAGGAAGAACCCCAGCGCGCCGAGGAGTAGCACCCCGGCGAAGAACATCATCAGTATCTGGTCGGTCTGCATGTCTGCGCTATTCCGTCGTGGATCACGGTGGTGGCAAGGCTCGATTCGATCCGTCCCACCGGGCATCAAATCGGCCCATTATTGGGAACCTGCCTCCTGTTGCAAGCATTCGGGGCCAATAGCGCCGAACGCTTGCGACAAGAGAAGGCCGGCGAGTCCCGCCCGCCGGCCTTTCCCGTCCCTGGGAGGGCATCCCTTCCCCCGTCCCTGGGGTGCGAATCCCTCGCTTACTTCAGATCGGACAGCTCGAGCTGCTTGCGATCGGAAACGTTGGTCTGCCACTCGTTGAGCAGATCTTCCGGCATCGGGATCAGGCCGATGCCCTTGAGGTAGCCCAGGTCGCTGATCATCTTGTCGCTCATGAACAGCTCGACGTAGTCACCCATGGCCGGGACGTCGTCGGCGTGGCTGTTCTTGATGTAGAACCACAGCGAACGGGAAACCGGGTAGTCACCCGAACCGATGGCTTCCGGCGCCGGAGAGACGCCGTCGATGTCCGCGCCGGCGAGCTTGTCGGCGTTCTCTTCCAGGAAGGAGTAACCGAAGATGCCGAAGGCGTCGGTGTCGTTGGCGAGCTTCTGAACGATCAGGTTGTCGTTCTCGCCGGCGTCGATGTAGGCGCCATCCTTGCGGATGTTGGTGTAGCCCTCGCCACCGAAGGCGTCCATCTCCTCGGTCACGGCCTCGAGGACCAGCTCTTCGAAGGCGTCACGGGTACCGGAAGTGGTCGGCGGGCCGTAGACGCGGATCTCGCGGTTCGGCAGCGAGGAGTCGATGTCGCTCCACTTCATGTACGGGTTGTCGACCAGCTAGCCGTCCTGCGGGACCTTCTCGAGCAGCGCCATGGCGATCTGCTCGCGGGTCAGGGCGACCGCGTCGTTGGTGTTGCTCTGGGCGAAGGCGATGCCGTCGTAGCCGACCATGGCCTCGGTGATGTCGGTGACGCCGTTTTCCTGGCAGCGCTCGAACTCGGACGGCTTCATGCGACGCGAGGCGTTGGTGATGTCCGGGGTGTTCAGGCCGTTGCCTTCACAGAACAGCTTCATGCCGCCGCCGGAACCGGTGGATTCGATGACCGGGGTCGGCCACTTGGTGGTCGCGCCCAGCTCTTCGGCGACGTAGCTGGCGAACGGGAAGACGGTGGACGAGCCGACGATGCGGACCTGGTCACGCGCCTGGGCGGCGCTCATGGTCGCGGCCATCACGGCGGCCAGACCGATGCTGGAGACAGCAAAACGTTTCATCAGTAAAAACCTCAATTGGTGTTCAACACAACGCGATTGCGAGGAAGGAGTCTGATGACGGTTTGTGACAGCAGGATGAATTTGTGACAACGGTTCGGTGACAGGGAGAGCGAAAGGCTTGGGGGCCTGTTTGCTTAGCTCCAGCTACGCACCGAGCGAGCCCTTCAGTCGACCGAAACTCACCCGCTCCTGCTCGAGCCGTACCCGGTCTCCCAATCGATTTTGCCGGAGGTCGTCGAAGAGTTGCCACTCGTCGTTCGTCAGGCGGTCAAGTTCGCCCATGAAGCGCTGATTACGGCCTTCTTGCGTCCAGAGTCGGCGATGGGCGTCGAGAGTGGCGCGGTCCATCAGCAGCGAGCGGGCGGTGGGGATGTGGTGGCGGAGGCGGTTGAGGATGGCGAAGCCGTGGGTGTCGATGTCGCCCCAGTAGATCACCCCCTCGGTCGGCAACCAGGGGATGCTCGCCAGCTGGTCCAGGCCGTAGCCCAGCCCCATGATCACGATCGCCCCGGGCAGGACGGGGAAGGCCAGGCCGTTGATCTTGTTCTCGGTGACGAACACCCGCGTGACCGGCAAGTCGAGGGCGGCGAACTGCTCGATCGGCACGGTCAGGTCGGTCAGGCCCCGGATGGCGAGCCGTGCATCGAGCAGGCGAAAGCGGATCAGCGCCGGCTCCTCGCGCAGGCCGAAACGGCGGTCGAAACCGCGCGCGCCTCTGGCCGAGTGGTCGATGAGTTCGTCGGGTAGCACCGCGTCGAGCAACTCGGCCAGCAACCTGCGGCGGGCCTCGATGAACTTGGTGTCCACGCCAGGGATTTCCAGCTGGCGGCGGTAGAGGCCAGGGCGGGGGTGGGCGCGGAAGTGCTCAACCACCGCCAGCACGCGGTCCCAGTCGTCGGCGTGCTCGAGCAGTGTCATCGGCCGTTCGGAGAGCCAGTCGGCCAGATCGGGCAGGCATGCGACGGTCTCGGCGGCGAGCCGGTCGAACCGCTCGGCGGCCTGGCGTCGGCCGATCAGGCGCAGGGCGTCGGTCTCGTCGGGCACGATCACCCTCGCGGGCAGCCGGTTGCGGCCATGGACCCGGTGCCGCACCTCCTGCCATTCGATCTCGTAGCCGAACCCGCGCCTCGCGCGGCTGCCCGCCTCCAGCTCCCCCACCCAGCGGCGCACGGCCTCGAAGTCGTCGGCCAGTTCCCGCGAGCCGGGCTTTTTCAGCGGGATCGTCAGCGGGAATAGCGACTCGCCGCGCAGGCGGGCGGCCAGCAGTTCGCCCCGGTTCCAGCGGCGCAGGAGCCGGGCGCGGATGTCATCCGGCGTGCCCCAGCTCATCCGTCGTCGCCACGCCCGCGCGCGGCCTTCTCGGCGTGATATTCCTCGATGCTGAGGTTGCGCAGTTTCGAGTACATGCCGGCCTCGCCGTGGACGAAACCCACCGCGGCGACGAACGGTTCGATCACGTGGATCTTCTGCAAGGGCGTGACGATCAGCAGTTGCAGGTTGAGCCGGTCGAACAGCGTCAGGCCGAACCGTGCGGATTCGTCCGAGCCGCGGCCGAACGCCTCGTCGATGACCACGAAGCGGAACGAGCGCGAGCGCTGCTCGCCCCATTCCAGACCGAACTGGTAGGCCAGGCTCGCGGCGAGCACGGTGTAGGCGAGCTTTTCCTTCTGCCCGCCGGACTTGCCGCCGGAGTCGGTGTAGTGCTCGTATTCGGCGTCGTCCTCGCGCCAGCGTTCGGAGGCCGAGAAGACGAACCAGTTGCGCACGTCGGTGACCCTTGCGGTCCAGCGCCGGTCGATTTCCGTGGTGCCCTCGCGGCCCTTGAAGCGCTCGACGATGGCTTTGACCTGGAGAAAGCGGGACTCGGTGTATTGCGCCTCTTCCGCCCCCGAGACAGCGCCTTCGGTGCAGGCGCGCAGGTCACGCTGGAATTCGCGCACATCGGTGTCCGGCGCGGGTTCGGCGAGCAGCGTGATGTAGCGACCCTCGTTGTAGTCGATGTCGATCAGCGAGCGGTTGATGGTCTCGATGCGCTCGCGCATCTTTTCGCGCTCACGGTTGAGTTGCGCCTGGAAGTTGGCGATCTCGTTGATGGTGTTCTCGCGCAACAGGGTGCGGAAGCGCTGCTCGAAGCGCGGCAGGTCGTCGGCCTGCAGGCGCTCGAGCATCGCGGCGAAGTCGTCGATGGCCGCCAGGCTGGCGTCCATCTCGCGGGTTTCCTGCGGGTATTCGTTTTGGAAGGCCTGCATGGCGCGCACCACGCGTTCGGCCAGCCGGCCGAGGCGCTTGTCGGCGCGGTCGATGCGCGCCTGAAGCCAGTCGCGCATGTCCTGCTGGCGGTTGTCGCAGCTCTCCACGGTCAGCTTGCGCTCGCCGAGCGCCTCGGGGCGCATGGCCGCCAGGCGCGGGTGGATGCGCTCGCGCACGGCCTCGTCCACCGACTCGACCGTCTCGGCGAGGGCCTCTGATTCGCGGTCGACCGCCTCGATGCGCGTGCGTGCCTCGGCGAGTTCGTCCCTTGCGGCGTCACGCTGCTCGCCGGTGGCGCGCAGGGCCTGTTCGAGTTCGGCGAGCTGGCGCTGCAGGGTGTGCAGGATGTCGGAGCTCGCCTCCAGCGCGCGGCGTTCGGCCTCCAGCCGGTCGATCTCGGTGCTCGGGGTCTGCCAGTCGAGCTCTGCGAAGTCGGCGAACATCTCCAGCTTGCCGAGCACCTCGCGACTCTCGCCGGCCCGACGCCGGGTGGCCTGGTCGGCGGCGATGGCGTCGCTAATCGACTGCATGCGCGCCTCATGCTCGGACTGTTGCCGCTCGAGGGCGGCGATCTTGTCGGCGTTGCTCCAGCCGAGCACGAAGCGCGAGCGGTCGTCGATCCGGTGACGGTCGTCCTTCTCGTGGCGGTCGCCGCCGGCCTTGATCTGCCCGGCGCGCGTGACCGCGCGTTTCTCGCGACGGAAATCGGTCAAATCCTCGCAACAGGCATAGTCGAAGCGCCGGGCGAGCTCCGCTTCCAGCCAGGGATAGAAGGCCGAGTCGGGACGGATGGCCAGCTTGCGCACCAGTGAGCGCGGGTGGACGTCGGCCGGCGCGCCGCGTGGCCGGCGCACCCGGTAGTAGACCAGCCGGCCGCGCAGGTGGGTGGAATCCACCCACTCGGCCACGGCGGCGTAGTGCGTCTCGGGGACCAGCAGCGAGAGGCCGAAATTGTGCAGCAGGCGCTCGGCGGCGCCTTCCCAGTCACGCTCGTTCTCGTGGACCTGGATCAGTTCCCCGGCGAACGGCAGGTCGTCCTCGGCCAGAGCCAGGGCCTCGCAGAGCCGTTCACGCATCGCCAGCACCCGAGCGGGGATGTTGGAGCGGCGTCGGCGTAGCGAGGTGATCTCCTCGCTGATCTGGTCGTGTTCGCGCTTGAACTCGCGCAGGCTCACGCCGTGCTCGGTGAGGCGGTTGTCCAACTCGGACACCTCGTCGTCGAGAGCCGCCCGACGCGCATCGATGGTGCGGCGGTTGTCGATGAAGACCGGGGCATCCGCTGCGGCCGGCAGGTCGACCTGCTCGGCCAGTCGTGCGTAATGATCGGCCCGTTGGCGGCGCTCGTCGCGCAGGCCGCGCTGGCGGTCGATCTCCCGGCGGATGGCTTCAAGGCGGTCGCCACCGCTCGCGCGGATGGCCTCGTGGAGCTGCTCGCGCTCGGCCTGCTGTTCGCTGATGCGCGCATCGATCGTCGCCACGCGCTGTTCGGCCTTCGCCCGGCGCTGCTCCAACTTGTCCCGGCGTTGGGCGAGCAGGTCGCGCTTGATCCCGGCGAACCACCCGCGTATCGCCTCGCGGGCCTCGCGCAGCGCATTGGCCTCGCTGGCCAGTTCGGCGTGTTCGCGCGCCTCGGCCACCAGCGGCTCGAGCGCCTCGACCTGCCGGCGGGCGCGCACCACGGCATCGTGGGCGCGAGAGAGGTTGTCGAAGTGCTCGATCAGAGCCGCGATGCGGTCCTCGACCGCGAAGGGTTCGAGCATGTGGGCGCGCACGAAGTCGGTGAGATTGCCCACCGATTTCATGGAGACCGTCTGATGGAAGAGTTCCAGGGCCTGCGGGCTTTCGATGCCGAAGCGGCGGCGGAAGGCGTGCTCGTAGGGCGGGAAGGTGTCGAGAACCTCCACGTCTTCGGTCTTGCGCAGGCGCTTTTTCAGGTCGTGGATGTCGTCGCCGAAGTCGGCGAAGTCCGCCGCGATGCTTAACGGTCGGTCGGCGACCACGTAGAAGCGCGCCGGCTGGGCCTGCGGGTCCCTGATCCAGAACACATGTGCCAGCGTGGCGTCCTGGCCGAAGCCCTCATTGTGGAAACGTCCCAGGATGACCGAGTAGCTGTCGTCGCCGCGCAGGGCCCTGGGTCGGGCGGCCAACCCCTCGGCGCTGCGCTCGGTCTTGTAGTGACCGAGCACATAGGACTTGAGCGAGCGTTCGCGCGCCTCGGCACCCGCGGCCTTGTTGTAGGTGATGCGCTGGGCGGGTACCAGCAACGTGGTGATTGCGTCGACCAGCGTGGACTTGCCCGAGCCGATGTCGCCGGTGACCAGCACGTTCTCACCGCCCGGCTCCAGCCGCCAGACCCGGCTGTCGAAGGTGCCCCAGTTGAGCACCTCGAAACCGTGCAGGCGAAAGCCGGCCTGCTCGTCGGAGGCGGCGAAGTCGAGCATGGGTGCCTGCATCATGGGTGCCTCGAAAAACCTTCTACGCCACCCGGTTGCTGCGTCGCGTGCTCATTCGCTCCTCGCCTATCTTCTTGATATATCTCGTTCCTCACTGCGCGGCTCCTTGCACTCTGGCGGCTCGCTACGGTTTTCGAGGCTCCCATCATGTCATTCCTCTGCCGAGTCATCGTCGATGTGGTCGGCATACTCGGCCAGCCGCCTGTCGAGATCGGCCAGCCAGTCGGCGTCGATGAAGCTTACGATGATCCGCCGGACCTCGAAGCGGTCGTCGGTGCCGCGCAGGCGGCGCAGGAAGCCCAGGTCGACCACCTTGTTGATGTGGCTGTCGATGCGGTCCATCAGCCGGGCCTCGTTGGCCGTTTCGGGCAGGAACACGCGGATCAGTTCGACGATCTGCTCCCGGGAAAGGATCAGGCGCGGATCGCCCCCGCCGGCGTCGTGCTCGGCGAGCTTCTTGCGGATCAGCGCGAGCAGCAGACTGACCGGGTAGCTCAGCTGGCGGCGACGCACCAGTCGCGGCAGGGGTGTGCTGCCGTCCTCTTCCGGGCGCTGGCGCAGGTAGGCGAAACCTTCGGCCTCGTCGAGGACCAGCATCAGCCCCAGCACCTCGACGTAATCGCGCACGCGGGCCTCCAGGGCGAGCAGCGATTCCCACAAGCGCACGTCGGCGTCTCGATAGAGCACGCCCTTGAACAGGCTGATCAGCACCAGTGACAGGCGCTGGTCGGTCGGGGTGGCGGTTTCGGTCATCGGCGTGGTGGTCGTCCAGGGATGGATGGTCGATCGGCGTGAGGGCCCGGTCGGGCCGGCACATCCAGGGCGACGGCTCAGGGATCCAGCGGCGGCAGTCGCTCGACCAGCGCGTCCCAGTGGATAGTCACCCCGGGCAGGGCCTGGACCTCGGTCTCGCCGGCCAGCTCGACGAACTCGGGCTTGCCGTATTCGCCGTTCTCGTACCGGTAGACGGTCAGGAGGCGATCAGTGGGGTGGACCAGCCACAGTTCGGTCACGCCATGGCGCTCGTAGACGCGGCGCTTGTGAATGTGGTCATGGCTGGCGGTGCTCGGCGAGAGGACCTCCACCACCCAGTCGGGCGCGCCGCGCACGCCGCGATCGTCGAGCTTGCCCGGGTCGCAGACGGCCAGTACGTCGGGTTGCACGACCGTGTCCACCCGGTCGTCCACCTCGTCGCCCTGCGGCAGCCGGACGTCGAGTGGGGCGATCAGCACCTGACAGTCGCTTTTCGGGTCGAGCCGCTGGCGCGCCTGATAATAGATCTCTCCGGTCACTTCCTGGTGATGCCGCGTCGGTGACGGGGACATGGCGTAGGCCACCCCGTCGATCAGCTCGTAGCGGACATCGTCGCCCCAGCGGCGGTAATCGCCGTAGTCGTGATGTTCCGGGTCTCTGATCGGCAGGCCCATGATGATTGCTCCGTGGCACGCGGGGCCCCCGATTCTAGATGGGTCGGCGGTCTCGCCCAAGCTTGGCACGAGGTGATCTCGTCGGGAATTGCAGCCCTACCTGCGCTTGCGGGAGGGTACGGCCTCGATGCTTTCCGCATGAACAACCTATCGAGAGATCACAGCTAGGCCCGCTCGCAAGTGGAAGGGCGGCGCCGGTCAGCGACCGAAGATCACCGTCGGCACGGTCGCTTGTCGTCGGACGCCCTCGGCGTCCACCCAGCTGACCGTGCCCTGGCGGTTCTCGTCGATCAATGAGCGCTCGTCGTCTGCCGCGATCCCGAGGTAGGCCACCAGTTCGGCCAGCCCCTGTTCGAGCGGGTTGGTCTCGAGCAGTTCGGTGAGCGACACCTGCTCGTTCGATTGCAGGGCGCGTCGCACCCGGGCGCGCAGCCGCTCGCGGTCGACGTAGGTCTGTTCGAACAGGGCGTCGGTGTCGATGGTCGCCTGCTCGGCCTCTTCGATGGACTGTGTGCGGATGACCGGGTTGCGCGGTGGCGAGAACAAGGGGCGCTCCATGGTCAGGTCGATGTGCGGGGCGGGTTCGTCCACAGCCATGAAGTCGCCCCGTGGCGGCGAGCGGCGGACCGTCAGCGCCCGTTGCTCGGTCTCGCGGATCAGGTTCATGATGCGGCGGTTCTCCAGCCACGCCTGCTCGTCGAGATACCGACGCAGCTGCTCCGAGAGCCGGGCAACCGTGCGCTGGGTGGTCTCGCCGGCCTCCAGCCAGTCGTAGTGGATGCGCGCGAGGCGCGGATCGGGATCGAGTTCGGCTACCGGCTCGAGCGACATGGCGTGTGTCAGCATCTCGGTCAACGCCTCCTGCCGGGAGGGAGACATCAGGAAGTCCCAGAAGGCGCGGAAGCTTCGCCCCTCGTCCGAGTCGCTGATCTCGTCGCGCTCCCCGAAGAATTGATCGAGCAGTTCGGCCTTGCCGCCCTCCCAGGTGGCGATGCGTTCGCGCACTTCGCGGTCGAGCTCGCGGAAGTTCTGCTCCACCTGGCGGAAGTCACCGAGCAGGCCGCGCGCGGTGCGTTCGACTTGCATGAAGCGCTCCCGGATGCGCGCCGGATCCATCAGTTCCAGTTCGCCCTTTCGCACCCGCTCGATCTCGTCGTCAATAGCATTACGGCGGCGTTCGAGATCACGGATACGGGCCTCGGGGTCAGTCTGGGTGCCCTCGACAAGCTGCTCGAGCAGGTCGAACACCGCGAGCAAGCGCGACTCGGTACCTACGAACTG
>Ga0102930_1000094_pt1 | contig 27114 bp, 23 predicted proteins | sample SalPon1_B_H2O_MG_FD_84514 | JGI IMG/M metagenome (GOLD analysis project Ga0102930, IMG submission 84514) | Salt pond water microbial communities from South San Francisco under conditions of wetland restoration - Salt Pond MetaG R1_B_H2O_MG | ecosystem: Environmental > Aquatic > Non-marine Saline... | reverse complement strand
CAAATGCAGATCCTTTTGCTGAACCGGAAGATAATGGGGAAGAACCGGAAAAGTTTGGTGCTTCTGATGCTACTGATCTTTCCTGGTTTCAATTATTAAGTGCCTATACTTGCACAGAATGCGGACGTTGTACTTCTGAATGCCCGGCTAATCAAACCGGCAAATTACTTTCTCCCAGAAAAATAATGATGGATACCCGCGACCGACTAGAAGAAATAGGGGACCACTTGAACAAAGGAGAATCATTTAATGACGGAAAGTCGCTGTTAGGAGATTATATAACTAAAGAAGAACTTTGGGCTTGTACTACCTGTAACGCATGCGTGGAAGCTTGTCCGGTAGGAATTGATCCCCTTTCTATAATTATGGAGATGCGTCAGTATTTAATGATGGAAAAGAGTGATGCATCACCAGAGTTAAACAATGCAATGTCTAATATAGAGAATAATGCAGCACCATGGCCGTATAATCAACAAGACAGATTAAATTGGGCTAAATAAATACTAACTAATTATGAAAGATAAAAACGAAAAAATTCTTAAAGAAGCAAAAAAAGGAGGACATAATATAAGTCCGCTCTTACCAGAAAACATAAAGAATTATCTTATTGATATAGATGGGACAATCACAGAAGATGTTCCTAATGAAGAACCGGAAAGAATGGCCACCTGTCAAGCTTATCCGGATGCGCTTAAAACCTTGAATAAATGGTATGATCAGGGGCATAGGATATGTTTTTTTACATCAAGAACAGAAGAACATCGTGAAGTTACAGAAAATTGGTTGGAGTATAATGGTTTTAAATACCATTCCCTTTTAATGGGTAAACCTAGAGGTGGTAATTATCATTGGATTGATAACCACTTGGTAAAAGCTACAAGATATAATGGAAAATTCACGGATTTAGTTGAAAAACAAGTAACTATTGAAGTGTTTGATGACTAAAAGATAAATGAATTATGAGTGAATCAATCAACGTGCCTACAATGGCAAGCTACGCAGCAGAAGGAAAACAACCTGAGGTTTTATTTTGGGTAGGCTGTGCCGGAAGCTTTGATGATAGAGCAAAAAAAATCACCAAAGCATTTGTAAAAATATTAAATAAAGTAGGCGTATCCTTTGCTGTGTTAGGGACTGAAGAAAGCTGTACCGGAGACCCGGCTAAACGAGCCGGTAATGAATTTTTGTACCAAATGCAAGCTATGACTAACATAGAAGTGCTTAATGCTTATGAAGTTAAAAAGATTGTTACTGCTTGTCCGCATTGTTTCAATACCATTAAAAATGAATACCCTGAATTAGGAGGGAACTATGATGTTGTGCATCATACACAATTTTTAAAAGACCTTTTAGATAGTGGAAGACTTAAAGTAGAAGGCGGGAAATTTGAAGGTCAAAGGATAACTTTTCATGATCCTTGTTATTTAGGAAGAGCCAATAATGAATATGAAGCTCCCAGAACCTTGTTGAGAAAATTAGATGTAGAGCTCGTAGAAATGAAAAGCTGTAAAAAACGAGGACTTTGCTGTGGAGCCGGTGGAGCTCAAATGTTTAAAGATGCTGAAAAAGGAGAAAAAGAGGTGAATATACATAGAACAGAAGAAGCACTTAATGTTAAACCGGACGTGATTGCTGCCGGTTGTCCATTTTGTAACACCATGATGACTGATGGTGTCAAGAACAAAGAAAAATCTGCAGATATTCAAGTGTTAGATGTTGTTGAATTATTAGCAAATGCTCAAGACCTATAATATATGTTTGTAAATTTTGAAGAACTACCAGAAGATGCTAGAATTTGGATCTATCAATCTAATAGAGCTTTTAATGATGAAGAAATAACAGAACTCAAAATACGTTTAGCTGATTTTTTAGAAGAATGGTCTGCTCATGGAGCATCTTTAAAAGCTGCCTACACTTTACCTTATAATCGGTTTATAGTGATAGGTTTAGATCAATCTCAGGCAGAAGCAAGTGGATGTTCTATAGATGCTTCAGTTCATTTTATTCAAAAACTTCAAGATTTGTATGAAGTAGATCTTTTAGATAAAATGAACGTAACATTTAAACAAGGACAATATTTAGCTTATAAAGACTTAAAGGAGTTTAAATCACTTGTAAAAAATAAAGCGGTCTCTGCTAATACAATTGTTTTTAATAACTTAGTAAATACTAAAAAAGACTTCAAAGAAAATTGGGAAGTTCCCCTTAAAGATAGTTGGCATTCAAGATTTCTTTAAAATAACTTACATGAAAAAAATACTTTTGATAGGCTTGCTTGTCAGTAATATGTTAATGGGGCAGGTCCAAGATAGGGCTATTCTTACTGAAGATTTAAAGAACCAACGAAAATGGGTTGATCGTCAGCTTAATAATATGACATTAGATGAAAAAATAGGTCAAGTATTCACCGTAGCGGCTTATACAAAAGATGAGCTTGATAACACTACAAAAATCAGTGAGTATATTGATAAATATCATATAGGTGGTGTAGTTTTTTCAAAAGGAAATCCTTATAAACAGGCAAATATCACCAATCGTTTTCAGGGTGAATCTAAAACACCTCTTCTTATTGCTATGGATGCCGAATGGGGCTTAGCCATGAGGTTAGATAGCACCTATGCTTTTCCCTATAATTTAACTTTAGGAGCTGTGCAAGATGATAATTTAATAGGAGAGCTGGGGTATCAAATAGGTATGCATAATAAAAGGTTAGGAGTTCATATAAATTTTGCGCCGGTTTTAGACATCAATACAAACCCTGATAATCCTATAATAGGTAATAGATCTTTTGGAGAGAATAAATCAAATGTAACAGATAAATCCATAGCCTTCATGAAAGGAATGCAACAAGCAGGAATATTAGCTTGTGGTAAACACTTTCCAGGTCATGGCGATACAGATGCAGATTCTCATAAAACCTTACCAAGTCTTGGTTTTTCAAAAGAAAGAATTGAAAAAGTTGAGTTATATCCTTATAAAAAATTGATTAATAAAGGCCTAAATTCGGTAATGATTGCTCACTTAAACATACCAGAATTAACTAAAAAAAAAGGTCTTCCTACGTCTTTATCACCTCGGGTAATTCAAGGTCAACTTAAAGAAAACTTAGGTTTTAATGGTTTAATCATTTCTGATGCGTTGAACATGAGAGGGGTTAGTAATTACAAAGGAGATCAGCCCAGTATTGTTAAAGCATTTCAGGCTGGAAATGATATATTGTTAATACCTGAAGATTTGCCTAAAAATTTTAATCAGCTTAAATCAGCTATTAAAGAAGGGATAATATCAAAAGATAGGTTGAATTATTCAGTAAAAAAAATACTTTTTGCAAAATATAAGGTTGGACTTTCAGATTATCAACCTGTACAAACTGAAAACATAACCAAAGATTTGAATTCAAAGTACAATAAAGCACTTACATATAAAATATACTCTTCGGCTGCAACACTAATAAAAAATGACACAGGAACTTTACCATTACAAAATTTAGAAAGAACAGCACTTGTTAAATTAGGAGATGGAAACGCATCAGAGTTTAAAGCAGAACTTGATAAATATGATTCAGTTAAAGTAATTACTGCTCAGCAAATCAAGAAAAATAAAGTAGACTTTAGTCAATTTAAACAAGTGATTATTAGTCACCATAAAGATACATCAACGCCCTGGAAGGATTATAAAATATCAGATAGTGATAAAAAAATAATTGATCAAGTAAGTGATAAGACTTCAGTCATATTAGTCAATTTTACCAGTCCTTATGCTTTAAGTAAACTTCAATCAACTTTATCAATTGATGCTATCCTAAATCTTTATCAAAATCATCCAATAGCACAAAAAATAGCAGCGAGTATAATTTATGGTGCTCGTCAAAGCAAAGGTAAATTGCCGGTAAGTATCAGTAAAGCTTTCCCGGTAAATAGTGGTTTAAAAAGTCAAAATTTATATAGATTATACAGTGATTTACCACAAAATGCAGGTTTTTCAGAAAGAAAATTAGCAAAAGTAGATTCCATGGTTCATGCTGCTATTGAAGAAAAACAAATGCCGGGTGTTCAACTTCTTATAGCAAGAAATAGAAAAGTTATTTATCAAAAAAACTTTGGGTATTATCGATATAAAAAAGAGCATCCGGTAACAGATTCTACGCTTTATGACATTGCTTCATTAACAAAAATAATGGCCTCGCTTCCTGCACTTATGTATCTCTATGAGCAAAATGAATTGGATTTTGAAGATACTTTAGGTGATTTATTAGCTTATTATAAAGGAAGCAATAAAGAGAATGTAAATATTAAGAGAATGCTTTCTCATTATGCAAGATTAAAAGATTGGATACCTTTTTTTCATTCAACTTTAGATAATCGCGAAAAATATTATCGGGAAGAAAAAACAGATTCTTTTTCTATAAAGCTGACGGATAAAATGTATTTAAGAACAGACTTTAAAGATTCTATTTATAATCAAATTAAAGAAAGCCCTTTAAATGATTCCCAGGAATATGATTACAGTGATTTGCCTTTTTATATCTTGAAGCACTATATTGAAGAAAAGTTTAATGAACGTTTAGATGAGGTAGTAAAAAGAATGTTTTACAAACCTATAGGTAATAGACATATGTTATATCATCCGTTAAATAAATTTGATACAACTCAAATAGCCCCATCCTATATTGATAAAATATGGAGAAAACAGGAAATACAAGGTGTGGTTCAAGATCAAGGAGCTGCTATGTTAGGTGGAGTAGGAGGTCACGCCGGATTATTTGCTAATTCCAGAAATGTGGCTAAAATGATGCAACTTTATCTCAATGGAGGTCATTATGGAGGAAAAATATATTTTAACGAAGAGACGATTAATGCATTTAACACTTGCTACTATTGTGAAGAAGAGGTTCGTCGTGGGGTAGGCTTTGATAAACCACAATTAGATGATGTAGGTCCTACTTGTGGATGTATTTCCATGAAAAGCTTTGGTCATAGCGGATATACAGGAGCTTACACTTGGGCAGACCCGGATGAAGATTTAATTTATGTTTTCTTAAGCAATAGGACTTATCCGGATATTGATAATAAAAAAATTATAAAGAAAAACACTAGAACAGAAATTCAAAGATTAATTTATGAAGCTATCATAGATTAATAATTTTGCGAATAATTAAGATTTAGAAGCTTATATAAAGTTTATTTTTACGTAAAATAAATTAACGGAATGAAAATTGCCATTGTTTGTTACCCTACTTATGGAGGTAGTGGTATTGTCGCTACTGAATTAGGTATTGAATTAGCTAATAGGGGTCATGAAATCCATTTTGTCACGTATAAACAGCCGGTAAGATTAGCCTATTTGTCAAAAAACATTCATTATCATCAAGTTATTATTCAAGAATATCCTCTTTTTCATTATCAACCATATGAGTTAGCTCTTTCCAGTAAGCTGGTTAATACCATTAAAAATTATAAAATAGATCTTCTTCATGTTCATTATGCTATACCTCATGCTTACGCCGGGCTTATGGCACAGCAAATGTTGAAAGAAGAAAACATAAAAATCCCTATGATTACTACACTACATGGAACAGATATTACCTTAGTCGGTAGTCATCCGTTTTATAAACCGGCGGTTAATTACAGTATTAATAAAAGTGATGTAGTAACTGCGGTTTCACATGATTTAAGAAAAAACACTTTTGATATGTTTGATGTTAAAAATGAAATTTATCATGTACCTAACTTTGTCAATTTAGCCAATAATAAAAATAACTATGCAGATTGTGATCGAGATTTAATGGCAAATAGAGATGAGAAAATTATTACTCATGTGAGCAACTTGCGTCCGGTAAAAAGAATCCATGATGTTGTTAAAATTTTTTCCCAAATTAATCAACAGCAAAAATCAAAATTAATCATAGTAGGCGATGGGCCTGAGCGAGAAAGTGCAACGCAGTTAGCTTATGAGCTTAATGTTAGAAAAAATATCTTATTTTTAGGTAAAAGTGATGAAATTGACAAAATACTTTGCTTTACAGATTTATTCTTATTGCCATCAGAAAAAGAGAGCTTTGGTTTGTCAGCCTTAGAAGCTATGGTTCATGGTGTGCCGGTCATATCAACTAACTCCGGCGGCTTGCCTGAAGTAAATCAAAATGGCTTTAGCGGTTTTTTAAGTGATGTAGGTGATGTAGATGATATGGCAGAAAAAGCCTTATCTCTTTTAATTAATGAAGAAAAGCTTAATTTATTTAAACAAAATGCAAAAAAAGTAGCAGAACAATTTGATATCAAAAATATCATTAGTAAATATTTAGATGTTTATCAAAAAGCTATAAATACTATGAACTAAGTTTAATCATCTTTGTTAATAGAATTGATGTCTATGGTTTCAGATCTAAATTTGTTTTTACCAAAATCAAGCGTTCTAATAGGAAATGGAATATTGATGCCATGTTGATTATATGCTTTTTTGATTGCTAATATGGCCCTGTGTTTACCTTCATATACGTCTCGCTGATCTCTTACATTACTCCAGAACCAAATAATATAATCAATTGAACTATTTTCAAATCCAGTATAGTAAAATTGAATTGATTCACTTACACCCTGAGGAAATTCTTCTTCAATGGCTTCTGTTGTAATTTTTTGAACCAAGTCTAAATCACTTTCATAGCCAACTCCACAGGTTACTGCAATTCTACCTCTTGGAGTTCTACTATAATTTTTAAAATCTGTATCAATGATTTTCGCATTAGGAATGATTACCATATTCTGATCTGCGGTTTGCAACACCAAACTTCTTAGGTTGATATCAATAACTTTACCTGCATGATCATTGGTTTCAATCCAATCACCAATTTGAATTTTGGGTAAAAAACTTAATATTAAACCGGCAAAAGTATTATGAAGAGTGCCCTGTAAAGCGAGACCTATAACTAAACTGATAACACCTGCTGCACCTAAAACCGCAGTAAGAACCTTATTGAGGTTTAATATGCCTAAAGCTAGAAAAAATCCAATTAAAATAATACAGATTCGTAAGACTCTACTAGATATAATTTTGATAGACTCCTGAGCTTGAGTTTTACTAAGTAGTTTATAAAGTAGTTTACTGCTATATTTAGCTAATACTATAAAAAATAAGAGACAGAGAATAGCTAAAATAAAATTGGGTAAATATTCAATTATGATATTTACCCAATCTTCTAAATTATTCTGAAGTTGATTACTTATAGATTGAAAAGAATCATCGGTTTCTTTCATCAACATTCTTATTATTTAGCTTTTTATTTTTTTAGTCCAAACATCTAACATCCAGCTGGTTTTTTCTAACTCTCTGATGTAAGCACCAACCAGGTCTATGGTTCCTTCATCATTAGCCTCATCAGCTGTGTTAACTACTTTTCTCATTTGTTGGATAATTGTGCCATGATCTTCTAATAAAGTATCAACCATTTGACGATCATTAAGACCTTTTGGAGATTCTTTAATATTAGATTTTTCTAAATAAGTAGCCAAATGGCTATCCGGCGTAAAGCGTAATGTTAAAATTCGTTCAGCAATTTCATCTATTTTCTCTTTAGCATCATCATACATTTGCTCGAATTGTTCATGTAAATCAAAAAAATTAGTACCTTCAACATTCCAATGAAAATTTCTTAACTCTTGATAATAAACATGATAATCAGCTAAAAGAACATTTAATTCTTCTACTGTAGATTCGGTTTTTTTTCTGTCTAAGTTTAAATAAGCCATAATGTAAATTTATAATTTTTATTTATGAAATACAAAAGTATAATAGTGAAACGTTATAGTAATGGGTTTTATAGAATTTAATATGAATTTAACGGCTTTATTTATCGATTTAATTTTTTAGCTAATTCAATTGAAGTCTGACCTCCCGAAATGCCATAACCGTCAACTAAAACACCCTTTATGTCATCATCTGTTGATATAGCATATAAAATGCAATTATCATCTGGGTTAGAGCTGCCTTCAAACCTATAAACTTGCTCAATATTGAGTTGATCTACATTATAGATAATTGAATTTGAATTGTTTGAAATTTTTTCATCCTCAAGGTTGAAATCTGTACTATACCCTTCTTTTCTGAGTTGTTCTATGCGTTCGCTAAGTGTGTTTATATGATTCATTGCTACTTATTTTTGCTCTTCATCCTCTTTATTTTTATTAACATAAGTAGTAATACCTAAAGGAAATGCCAACAAAATAAATAAATATTGCCCCGTAACAATACCAAAAAGCGTTACTATAGCAGCTGCGATGTATATCCAATGGTAATTTTTTATTTTCATATTTAAATATACTAATTTTTAATTATGATCACTAGTAAGAATCTGATTATTTTTTCTTAAAAATTCATAAAAATAAGATTATTTTACTTCTGATCGTCTTAGTGAAAATTCAAGTTATACCTTTGTAAATTTATGAAATCATTTTATTTTATTCTAGTTTATTTTATTCTGATAGGTCAAACGCAATCGCAGGTTATTCAGATAATTGATGATAGTTTCACACCTCAAGAACTTATAGAAGATGTGTTATTTCCGGATAATACGAATTGTATTCAAAATGTGAGCCTAAATAATGCGGTTAGTGGTAATTTCTCAAATACTTCTAGCTATGGTTATTTTCAAAGCAGTAGTAGTGGGTTTTCATTAGATAAAGGTATTGTTTTAAGTACGGGTAAATTAACAAATGTTCCCGGACCAAATGATAATCTTAGTGACGATGATGCTCCAGGTTGGATGGGTGATTCAGATTTAGAAAATATTTTAGGTATTACTAATACAACCAACGCCACAAGTATATCTTTTCAATTTACACCACAAGCTGATAATTTAAGTTTTAGATATATATTTGCCTCAGAAGAATACAGAGAAAACGAGCCTACTACCTGTGATTTTTCAGATGTTTTTGGTTTTTTAATTCGTCCTTTAAATGGAAGTTTTGAAAATATAGCCGTTGTTCCGGGAACTGATACACCGGTTTCTGTAACTACCGTAAGACCTGATATTCTTAATGCTTGTGATGCACTTAATGAAGAATATTTTGGTCAATTTAACGATTCTAATGCTCCTATCAATTTTAATGGACAAACAGATGTTTTAACTGCTCAAACTGATGTTGTAGCCGGTACCACTTACGAAATTAAACTAGTTATTGCTGATGATCAAAATTATAGATATGACTCAGCTGTTTTTATAGAAGCTGATAGTTTTAACTTAGGCCTTAATTTAGGGCAAGATCTTATAGGTGATCAGTCGCTGTGTGTTGATGAGAACGCATTATTAGAAGTTGATGATAATCTGACAGATATTGAATGGTTTGTAAATGATAATTCAGTTGCTCAAAATGTTAATCAATTAAATGTGACGGCTTCTGAATATGGAGAGGGGACATATAGAGTTATAGCTACATTGCCTTCTGGTTGTATTGCCGAAGATGAAATAGAAGTTGATTTTCAACAAATAGAAAACTTATCAGAATTAAGCTTAGAACAATGCGACGATAACAATGATGGATTAGCGCATTTTAATTTACTTAGCATCAATCAATTAGTAGCTCAACAAAATCAAAATTTAATGATTGATGATTATTATGAGACCGAAAATGATGCCTTACAGCAAATTAATCCTATTGAAGATCTCCAATCTTATACCACTTCTCAAATAAATCAAGAGATATTTGTAAGCATTGTTAATTCAAACGGATGCAGTAGCGTTAGTAGTGTAGAATTACAAGTAAATAATCAATTTTTTGAACAAGTTAATATAGCGGATTGTTCAGCAATTGAATCATCTAACATTTCTTTTGGGTTTTCTGAAACTATGAATCAAATAGCTGATTCAATAAATGAAAACCAATCTGATATAAGTTTACATATCACTCAGGCAGATGCAGCTTTTAATTTGAATCCACTTCAAACCGGATCCATTGATATTCCCCAAGAAGAGTTACCTAAAACACTTTACGCAAGAGTTCAGTCTAATTTTGATTGCGCCGGAATTGTTCCCGTTAAATTTTTCAAACTAACACCACCAGAGTTTCCTACATTAGATGAAGATATTTTACTATGTGAAAATCAACAAGAAGGCGTCTTGCTTAATCCCCAAATTGTAAATGATGATTCCGTATCTTTTATATGGAGCAATGGAGCAGTAACACCAACCATAACCGTATCTGAGCCTGGGGCTTATTCCGTTACAGTAGATCAGGTAACAGATATAGGTGATGAAAGCATAACATGTTCAGCATCTAACACATTTGAGGTTGTTTCATCCAGCATTGCAGAGGTTTCCACGGAGATTACCGGCGCACCCGGAAATTATCAAGTGCTTATCACAGTAGAGGGTATCGGAGATTATGAATATGCATTAAACAATACTGAAAATTTTCAGGATACTAATCAATTTCAGCTTACCCAATCAAATAATACCTTTTATGTTCGGGATAAAAATGGTTGTGGTATTATATCAAAAGAAATTGAAATTGTACAGTTTAACGAATTTTTCACCCCAAACGGAGATGGTTATAACGATGTTTGGGAGCCTGTAAAAACTCAAACTACTAAGCAGCAAATTAAAAGAATTGATATTTTTGATAGATATGGTAAGCTTATCAAACGCTTAACTGAAAATGACTTTATTTGGGATGGAAAGTTCAATGGGAAAAAGCTACCCTCAAATGATTACTGGTATCAGGCCATTTTTAAAAATGGACATCAATTAACCGGAAACATCACACTGAAAAGATAGATCATGAAGTTTGAAGTATTATCTGATTTTAAACCAACCGGCGATCAGCCGCAGGCTATTAATAAATTAGCTAAAGGAGTAGAAGCTGGTGAAAAGCATCAGACGCTTTTAGGAGTGACCGGTTCCGGTAAAACCTTTACCATGGCTAAACTTATTGAAAAAGTAGAGCGACCTACTTTAGTACTGGCGCATAATAAAACGCTTGCTGCTCAACTATTTTCAGAATTCAAAGCTTTTTTTCCAAACAATGCGATAGAATATTTTGTTTCTTATTATGATTATTATCAACCGGAAGCTTATATTCCTACCAGCGGAACATATATAGAAAAAGACCTTTCTATAAATGAAGAAATTGAAAAGCTTAGATTAAGTACAACATCTTCATTGTTATCGGGTAGGAGAGACGTACTGGTTGTTGCTTCTGTAAGTTGTTTATATGGTATTGGCAACCCAGTAGAGTTTCAGAAAAATGTTGTTTGCCTGGAAGTGGGTCAGGATATAGGTAGAACGCAATTACTTAGAAGGCTGGTTCAAAGTTTATATTCACGAACTGAAACTGAGCTCACACAAGGAAAATTTCGCATCAAAGGCGATACTTTAGATGTTTTCCCAGGTTATGCAGATCACGCTTTTCGGATTCATTTCTTTGGAGATGAAATCGAAACAATAGAAGCTTTTGATGTTGAAAATCAGCAAGTCCTAGAAAATTATGAAAAGTTAAATATCTATCCGGCCAATATTTTTGTTACTTCACCTGAGCAATTGAATACTGCGATTGATCAAATTGCTTTAGATCTGGGCAAGCAGGTTGATTATTTTAAAGAAATAAGCAAACCAATCGAAGCTAAGCGAATTGAAGAACGTACAAACTTTGATTTAGAAATGATCAAAGAATTAGGCTACTGCTCAGGCATTGAAAATTATTCCCGATACTTAGATGGTAGAAGTCCCGGAACCAGACCTTTCTGTCTGTTAGATTATTTCCCAGATGATTACTTGATGATGGTTGACGAAAGCCATGTGACTATACCTCAAGTTGGCGCCATGTATGGAGGTGATCGGTCTAGAAAAGTTAATTTAGTGGACTATGGATTCCGATTACCGGCTGCATTAGATAACAGACCGCTAAAATTAGAAGAATTTGAACTACTACAAAATCAGGTTGTTTATGTAAGTGCCACACCAGCCGATTATGAGCTGCAAAAATCAGAAGGAATTTATGTAGAACAAGTGATTCGCCCAACAGGTTTGCTTGATCCGGAAATTGAAGTAAGACCCAGCCAAAATCAGGTTGATGATTTGATAGAAGAAATTCAGATTAGAGCTGAAAAAAAACAGCGAACTTTAGTCACTACCTTAACCAAAAGAATGGCTGAAGAATTAACTAAATATCTGAGCCGCATCAATATAAAATGTCAATATATTCATAGTGATATTGATACCTTAGAACGCGTAGAAATTATGTCTAATCTTAGAAAAGGTGTTTTTGATGTGCTAGTTGGAGTAAATCTTTTAAGAGAAGGTTTAGACTTACCTGAAGTGTCTTTAGTAGCTATTTTAGATGCTGATAAAGAAGGTTTTTTAAGAAGTAACAGAACGCTTACGCAAACAATAGGTAGAGCAGCAAGACACCTGGAAGGTATGGCTATTTTATATGCTGACAAGATAACAGATAGTATGCAAAAAACCATTGATGAAACACGTTATCGCAGACGTAAACAAATGGACTACAATAAAGAACATAATATAACACCTAAAGCATTAAACAAAGCAATAGACACACCATTTGATGCTAAAAAAGAAGAAGTAAATTATGAATTACCGGTGAGTAATTCTATGCAAGCTGCTGAAGAAAAAGCAAAAGACTATTCAAAGAAAGATATAGATCAGGAAATTAAAAAGCTTAGAAAAGCAATGGAAAAAGCTGCTAAAGATCTTGACTTTATGGAGGCAGCTAATTACAGAGATCAAATAAAAATGCTAGAGGAGAAGCGTAAAAAAACAGAGAATTAATGCGCTCGTTGCCAGGCATTAAAACCACCTTTTAACTCATATATGTTTTCAATCCCTAACTTGGATAAGGCTTTCGCAGCTTTTTTACTTCTCATTCCGGATGCGCAATACACAAAATAAGTCTTATCTTTATCTAATTTGGCTAGTTTGCTTTTAAATCCCGGGTCATAGAAGTTTATCAAGGTTGCTTTTTTAATATGTGCTTTTTGATATTCCTGTGGTGTTCTAACGTCAAGAATTATTTTAGACTTTTTAGCATTCATTTTTTCTTTAAACATCTTAACATCAAGGCGTGTATATCCCTGATCTTTTTGTGAAAACCCAAATAATGAAGCTAACATAAATATAATATTTAATAATAATGTCTTTTTATTCATAATAAAGCAAAAATATAAAACTTTATTTAAAATTGTGTAAAATAATTTTAATTATACTGTGTCGATTTATTCAAATATCAAATAATAAAGAAGTTTATTCAAATCACTTTAGGTTTTGATGAGCGTCATAAATTCTTACTTTAAGCCAAATGACATTCAATTAACCTGATTCAATAAACTGTAATACAATAAAATAAAATAAATATTTAAAGTAAAACTTTAAAAGTGTTTGATTTATTATTCAATTTACAATTACGATAAAAAAAACATAAACACTTGGCTTTAATGTATTATATACAGCCCATAATTCTTAGACCCTAAACAAGATTTAAACACCATCATATATTTTAATGGATTATATCATAATAAAAATGTTTAGTGAATGAAAGTTTTATAATATTAAATAAATAATTTAAATAATTCTTATAAAACCCTGTTTATCAATTTATAAAAAATATTTATTCTTGTTCTATATTTCATTGTAAAAAAAACATATTGGAGTCTAAAGGCTTATAAGTCATTCTATAAGCATCTTTCAAACATTAACAGAGTAGTTAATGATTTTTACATTTATTTTACATAATATAAATTATAGTGCATTTATAGCGTTGAAAATTAATCCTTCTGATATCTTAGTTGGACACGACTAATTTGAAACCCTTAAATGATTATTGTTTTTGTTTCTCTTTTTTATAGATGCGTTTCTCTTGGTGTAAATCATCATATCTATAAGAAACACCAAAAGCTGCGTACCATCTGGATGGTGTGTCCTTAGCATTAAGCATTACAGATGCGTCAATTTGCATATCTTTAATAGCTAAATACCCGGCTCCAAGTCTAAAAAGATCGTCGCTGTATAAATCATTGATGATGAATTGATATTCACCAAAAATTGCAATATCTCTAGTAATTGTATGTGTTATGGTAAATATTCCTTCATAACTAGGATAATCTGTATTGAATTTATCAGCTATAAAATTAGTCACAAACACCCAATTTTTATAATTATTTTGTGTAATAATGCCGACTTTAGGTGATATATTTGGCTCATTATCAAACATAAATGGATTATCACCAAATAACAAATTAGCTCCGGCATAAACAGATATTGATGGTATTAAATCGTCCCATTGAAATGTATTATTTGCTTTCCAGCTTATTACATTAGGCCCCTCTAAATCTTTTTTTAGATTTCGATCATAGACTAAATACTTAGCGCCAAAAGTATTTCTTTTAAAATTATTATTGGTAAAGTTTTCGCTTGATAAACCTCTGGAAATCATCACTTTTTCACGCGAATAAGTTCCATCTAATATAACTTCTAATCGCTCTAAAATTAAGCCATAGCGAAGACTATAATCTAAATTAAAAATATCAACATCTTCTTTTAATAAATCATGATTATCATTTCCATATCTAGCTCCCATTTCTCCCTGAATAACACCAGCTCCTACAGCGTATGCACCATATGAGAATCCGGGTCTATTAGAGTTGATCGTTTCTGTGTATTGCGAAAATGATGAACTGCTTATTACGAACAGCAAAATGATTAAGGGTTTTCGAAGCATGGGATATAATTTTATGCCAAATATAGTTTAATTTGATATTTTCTCAAGCTTTTTCAACTTACAGATACTTGTGTTTGCTACATTTGTACTTTAAAAATAATTGATTTGGAAATAATTTTAATCCTTTTGCTGATAATATTGATAAGTATTTATCTTATCAAACGTTTTTGGCCATTGATTCTGAAATTTATCATCAAAAAAATGCAACAGAAAATGCAGGATCAATATCACCAAGCCAGTCAGCAAAAACAAAGTAAGCATACCTCAAAACAAAATAAAAACAAGCATTCTACTTCTACAGATCATCTAGGTGAATATGTAGATTATGAAGAAATAGAATAAATCAAATAAATGAACTATAAAAAGATCAGTTTACGTTTTTTACCGGTTATTGGGTTTATTATTGTTGCCTTGGCCTTTTTCTATCCGGTATTACAGGGCAAAGTGATGTATCAAAGCGATATAGCTCAATATATAGGCATGTCCAAACAGATGAAAGAATACCAGCAGGAAAACGATGATTATTTGTATTGGACAGATCAAAGTTTTGTTGGCATGCCTACTTATCAATTAGGCGCTGAATTTGATTACAATTATGTAAAAGAATTTGATAGATTACTCCGATTTCTTCCGCGTCCGGCTGATTATTTATTTCTCTATTTTATAGGGATTTATATCTTATTTTTAGTTTTTAAAGTAGATTATAGGTTAGCTTTTATAGGTGCCTTGGCTTTTGGTTTATCAACTTATCTAATTATTATTTTACAAGTTGGTCATAATTCAAAAGCACATGCCATTGCTTACATGCCATTAGTTATTGCTGGCATAGTAAGTGTTTTTAGGAAAAACTATATCATAGGCGGTTTAGGACTTTCCCTGGCGGCTGCTTTGGAAATTTCTACTAATCACTATCAAATGACTTATTACCTTCTTTTCCTGGTCATTATATTAGGTTTAGTATATCTAATTGATGCCATAAAACAAAAAAGCATTCCGAGCTACTTTAAATCTATTGGGGTTATGCTAATCGCTGCCATCATTGCCATCAGTACAAATTCTACCCGTTTATTGTCAACTAAAGAATACACAGAGTTCAGCACACGCGGTCCATCTGCTTTAAAAGATACTTCAAAAAATAATAACTTAGCTTCCAGTGGTTTAACTTATGATTACATCACTAGCTATAGTTATGGTATTTTAGAGAGCTTTAACTTATTCATTCCTAATTTTATGGGTGGATCAAGTGCTCAATCTTTAGATAGCGAATCAGCTATATATAATCAATTTATACAAATGGGTGCTTCACCGTCACAAGCTGCTCAATATGCACAACAAATGCCGGTATATTGGGGAGATCAACCTTATGTGGCGGCGCCAGCATATATAGGTGCTGTTGTGATATTTCTGTTTGTTATGGCATTGTTTATTATAAAAGGAAAACATAAGCAGTGGATTGTTGCCACTTCCCTACTCGCTTTAATGCTTTCCTGGGGAGATAATTTTAGTGCTTTAACTCAATTTTTTATAGATTATATACCTCTATACGATAAATTTAGGGCGATATCATCTATCCAGGTTCTTATAGAATTGTGTATACCATTGATGGCGTTTATAGGATTGCAGCGTTTCTTTTCTTCACAAGTTGATCGGGCTGAAAAATGGAACGCTTTAAAGAATTCATCTATCTTATTAGGCGGTTTAAGTCTTCTTTTTTTAGTTTTTGGCACAACATTTTTTGGTTTTACAGGTGCCGCAGATCAGCAACTTTTACAACAACAAGGGGGTCAGCAGTTTGTTAACGCGCTAAAAGAAGACAGACAAGACCTTTTTATGGCGGATACCTTAAGAAGCTTGATCTTCATTATCATTATTGCCGGCAGTTTTTGGTTATATATTCGTGAAAAACTCAACAAAAAAATCGTCTTTTTAATTACGGGTTTACTCATCGTTATAGATTTAGCTTCAGTTGATTACAGGTATATTAGCGAAGATGATTTTGTTAGAGAACGGCAAATGAAAACCCCGTTTCAGCCTAATCAAGCTGATAAAATGTTGATGCAAAAAAATGGTCTTTTTAGGGTTTTAGATTATTCGGTAAATCCATTTAACTCAGCCAGGGCTTCTTATTTTCATCATTCCGTAGGCGGTTATCATGCTGCTAAACCCGGCAGAATTCAAGATTTATATGATTATTACATCAGTCAGGGCCATCCGGAAGTTTTAAATATGCTAAACGTCAAGTATGTATTGATGGAAAATCAAGGAAAAACCATGGCTCAACCAAATACGGAGGCCTATGGCAATGCCTGGTTTGTAGATTCACTTCAATTTGTTACTTCAGCTCAAAAAGCTATAAAAAGTTTAGCCGAAACCAATCTTCAAAACACCGCAATTGTGCATGAAAAATGGAAAGAGCAATTTGATTTCCAGCCGATACAAAAGGACTCCACAGCTAGTATCCAGTTAGTTGACTATCAACCCAATCAACTAACTTATGAATACGATACTAAAAATAGTCAGGTCGCAATATTTTCAGAAAATTATTATCCGCATGGATGGATAGTAAACATTGATGGTGAACAAGTTGATCATTTTAGAGCTAATTACAGCTTGCGTGCCTTAGAAGTTCCGGCCGGAAAAGGAAAAATCACATTTACTTTTGATCCAAGTGTTGTTAAAACAGGAGAAAAAATTAGTTTAGTGGGTTCTATTTTATTTATACTTTTACTTATAGGCGGTGGATTTTATTTGTATAGCAATAAAAAACATTTATGAAAAAAATTATGATTATCACCTATTATTGGCCACCAGCTGGCGGTCCTGGTGTTCACAGGTGGATTTCTTTTAGTAAATATTTGCTTGAATTCGGCTACCAACCCGTCATTGTTATCCCTAAAGATCCACAGTATCCTTTATATGATGATTCTAATTTGAAAATTATTCCTAAACATGTTGAGATCATAAAAGTTCCCATTTTTGAACCTTATAACATAGCCGGAAAATTATCCCCTATGTCAACTAATAAAAATAAGAGAGGTATAATTGATCCGTCTGATCATCAGTCTTTTATACAGCGATCTATGCTATATGTTCGCGGCAATTATTTTATACCCGACGCACGTAAATTTTGGGTCAAGCCGGTAGTTAAAAAATTGAGAAAATATCTTAAAGATTCGCCTGTTGATCATATGATTACTACCGGACCACCTCACAGTGTTCATTTGATTGGAGAGAAGTTAAAAAAAGATTTTCCAACAATAAAATGGTTAGATGATATTAGAGATCCCTGGACTAACATCAGCTATCACGGGCAATTAAAAATGAAAAAGGCAGCAAAAAATAAGCATAAAGCCTTGGAAAAAAAAGTGCTGGATGCAGCAGATCAACTTATTGTAACCAGCTTTAAAACACAAGAAGAATTTAAGCAAAAAACCAATACATCGGTTGAATTGATTACCAATGGTTTTGAAAATTGGGAAAAACCGGAAGACTTAGCATTAAGTGATAATTTTACATTGCTTCACATTGGATCACTGCAAAAAGGGAGAAACCCAAGGGTTTTATGGGAAGTCTTGAAAGAATTAGCTGATGAGGATTTAAAATTTAATGAGTTTTTAGAAATTCAAATCATCGGCAGTATTAGTAATGAAATAAACCAGTCTATTGAGCACTATAAGCTGAAAAATTATACCTATTATAATAAACATATCAGCCACCAGCAATCAATAGAAATGCAATGCCGTTCAATGCTTTTGCTTTTAATAGAGGAAAATACTAATCTTAAATCCGGAATTATACCTGCTAAGTTCTTTGAATATCTTTATGCGAAAAGGCCTATCATTGCCATTGGACCGGAAAATTGGGATGTTGAAAAACTGATAAATCAAACGAAAAGTGGTCGCATCTTTTCTTATCAAGATAAAGCAGCACTAAAAAAACATATATCAGAAGCTTTTATGAAATATCAGAAAGGCAAACTCAATGTCAAATCAAAAAATTTAGAGCAATTCAGCCGGAAAAAATTAACAGAAAATCTTATCAAACTAATTGAATAATGGGCGTTGTCTCTAGTCAATCTTTTAAAAACCTAATCAGTACATACCTAGGTTTTGCCATTGGAGCCCTCAATGTTATTATTCTTTATCCCTATTTTCTTAGTCAGCAATATTATGGATTAGTTACTTTTTTGCTTTCAGCTGCTAATTTGTTTTGGCCTTTATTGGCTGTTGGTTTTCATAATGCAATCATCCGTTTTTACTCGGCTTATAAAAACAAAGAAGATAAAGACTGCTTTTTGTCATTTGCGCTGATTGTTCCCCTGATTAGCGGTTCTATTATTGGATTGTTAAATTGGTGGCTATACGATCATTTATTAGAGTATTTTTCCGATAAAAATCAACTCATTCAGCCTTTTGTATGGTTAATCGTACCACTAGGTATACTCAATGCCTACTTTGAGATGTTTTATTCATGGGTAAAAGTATTTTTAAAAAGTGTATTTGGCAATTTGATGAAAGAGATTTTTCATCGATTAGCTATTACGATCTTGTTGGGTTTGTTGTATTTTGAATGGATTGAGCTCAATAACTTTATTTATTACGTAGCTTTAATATATCTGCTGCGTGTTGTAGTTATCGGTATCTATGCTTTACAGGTCTATCAGCCTAGATTTCAACTGCGGCTACTCCATAATTATAAATCGGTTTTAAGCTATTCAGCTTTAATCTTATTAGCGGGATTTATCGCTGTCTCTTTGTTTGATTTAGATAAAGTTATGATAGAGTATTTTATGCCTGTAGAAAATGTGCCTGTTTATGGAATAGCTGTTTATATTGCCGCTGTTATCGCGGCACCTGTAAAGGCTATGAATCAAATAGCAAAGCCTCTTACTGCATCTTATATCAATAATCATAAATTAAAGCCGCTAGAGGATTTATATCAAAGAAGTTCTATTACGTTGCTGGTTATCAGTGGATTTATATTTTTATTAATCGTTTGTAATTTAGATCAGATTTATGCTGTTATTCCTGAAGAATATAGAGGCGGATACATGGTTGTAATTTGGGTTGGTTTGATCAAAGTATTTGACAATCTTTTAGGTAATGGCGGAAGCATATTGTACTACTCTGATTATTATAAAGTTACTTTAGTTGGCGGTTTAATTATAGTTGCTTTAGCCGTTTTTTTTAATTTTATTTTGATACCCATTTATGGAATTTTAGGAGCTGGTATCTCTACATTTTTAGCTTTTTTACTTTATGATCTTTTAAAGTTGATATTGGTTTACCGCCGATTTAAAATTATTCCTTTTAATGTAAAAACCTTCTATGTAATCATCTTGTTAAGTGTTCTATATCTGATGTTTGCTTATTGGAACTTTGGCTTTCAACCCTTAATTGATATTGTTTTAAAATCACTCATCATGAGCACGCTGTTTATTTTCTTAGTAATGCGTTTACATTTATCTGATGATCTGAATAGCTTATTGAAAAACTATATAGAAAAGAAAAATTTTTAAAATAAATCTTGACCTAAGGCAACTTAGCTGTAAATAATGCTCATTTAATAAAGTGTCCATTAAGAACTACACATCTCTAAAATATTCATTAATTCTAGTTCTTAACTTTCTATTATAGTCTTCAAAGAGCCATTTTTTATAGTTTTTAGTATTATTGATGATGCAAGTGGAATATTCTTTGATCCTATCCTGAATATCATCTTTTAACTCTCTGGATAATATTCTCGCATCAAAAACATCTTCAGCATTTTCAGCACACATGCGGGCGTGCTGTTCAATTGATTTATCTAAAACTTTCTTTGATTTTTCACCGTTATTTACGGCTTTATTATATTGGTAACGGACATCAAAATCAATATCATCGCTATTTTTAAATTTTGCTCTAACCTCTTCCGGCATTTCATATTTAAAATAACTTTCTATTTCTTCATCAGTTACTAAATTATCTAAGAAATAATCAGGGTTTTTAAATATCAATTGCCAATCAACAGGCGCTTCCCATGGACCAAAACGAGCAACATTATTCCCTAAATCTATAATATTAAACTCGTTCTTGTTAGGAAGTTTACGGGAGCCGCGACCAATCATTTGAAAATAAAGCGTAAGCGATTTTGTAGCTCGATTTAAAATAATATTTTCAACCGTAGGTTCGTCAAAACCAGTAGTCAAGATACTTACTGATGTTAATATAGCATTCGGTTTTTCCCTAAACCATTTTAATATATCGTTTCTTTCTTGCTTGTTATGCGTATTATCAAGGTGTTTAATTTCATAACCCGCTTGTTTGAATGTCGTGTAAACAAACCAAGAGGTATTAATACCATTATTAAAAATCAATGTTTTTTTTCCTTTACACTTCTCTTCATAAGCTTGCAGGAGTTTGCCCTGCATAGACATATTGGTGTAAAGATCTTCAGATGATTTTACGGTATAATCACCTGTCATACCTACCTGTAACTGCCCCAGAGAGACATCATAAGAATAAGTATTAGCTTTGGCTAAAAATCCCTTTTCTATAAGTGAAGTTATAGACTCTCCTACTAAAAGTTCATCATAATTCTTATTCATCGGTAATTTGATGTTAGAACTTAAGGGAGTAGCCGTAACGCCTAATACAAAACTTTCTTTAAAATAGCTAAAAAGCTTTGTGAATGAGTTGTAATGAGCTTCATCAATAATAGTTAAACCGATGTTTGAAACATCAATTTTCTCTTCATTGAGTCTATTATTAAGGGTTTCAACCATGGCAACAAAACACATGTAATCATTATTATTAGAGAGCTCTTTGACTTCACTATTGATTATTTTATTCCTAACACCAAATTCTTCTAGCATATCAGATGTCTGCTTGCATAACTCAATACGATGGGTTAAAACGATTACCTTCTTCCCTACTTTCTCAATATATCTTCTTACAATTTCTGAAAATACTACTGTTTTCCCACCACCAGTGGGTAACTGGTACAATAAGTTATAATTTGATGGGGCATTGTGAATATGATCAAATATATTTTTAAGATCTTTTTCCTGATAATCATATAGTCTTTTTTCCAAAGCTTCCTGCATAATCTTCATTTTTCAGAATTGCAAAAATAATCAGATTTAATACTTATGTAAAACTTTTTATGCATTAAAAGTTTTTTTCTTCAAATACGTTACTATGCATAGTTTTACCTAATTTTGCAATAAAAATAATAGCAGTGAATAATAAAAAGACCCAGAAGTTTTTAGAAAAAATAATCGAAGATGTTGATCATAATGGAATTTTGCACAACACTTTAGCTGAAAATCTTAAAGAACTCAGAGAAATGGTGGTAAAAGAAAATTTGCCAGTATTAGCAAAAGTGATTAGACTAACCTATCAACACTTAGAAAGTTTTGAAGATTTTTATATTCCTATTCCGGAAGATGAACCCTTAGATGAAAATCAAGAAAAGGAAAATATAAAAGGCAAAGAAAGCGTTTTATATCTCCTTAATTTGATTAAGCATCATAATAATAAATTGAATAAAGAAGAGATTAGAGAATATATTGAATACTTAGAGGTATTTGCTGAAGATGATTGATTTTACTTCATCTCATCAAATATGGTGTGCATTAATCGCTTTTTATCGTTAAGGCTTTCTTCTAATGAAATCATGGTTTCAGTTCTATGTACACCTTCTATATCATCAATTTTAAATATTACCCTTTTGGCGTGTTCAGTATCTTTTGCTCTTACTTTGCAAAATAGGTTGAACTTACCTGTTGTTATATGAGCCACTGTAACATATGGAATCTCATGTATACGGTTCATTACAAATTGAGTCTGGGATGTTTTTTCTAAGAAGATTCCAACGAATGCGATAAAGGTATAGCCTAATTTCTCATAGTTTAAAGATAAAGAAGAACCGGTTATAATTCCTGCATCTTCCATTTTCTTTACCCGAACATGAACAGTGCCGGCTGATATCATTAATTTTTTAGCTATATCAGTAAATGGAGTTCGTGTGCTTTCAATAAGCATGCTTAGTATTTGATGATCCGTTTGGTCTAATTTGAATTTATTCATTTAATTTAATTTTTTTGCAAAATTAATAATTAAAAAAGAATAATTTATTCTAAATGTAATTTTATTTTTAATAAATTGAATAATTAACAGAATGTACAGATATATCTGATAAATATTCACCTATAGATAAATTTTTAATGATGTGGTTGTTAGAATTGCGTAAATGATTTCCGTTAGCATCTATGATTCTATGTGCGGCTAAAACTTCAGTTTGAATATACCTTATTACTAAATTATAAGCTTTATGATGATTATGAACCCTCATATCATACATAATACCAATATGAAATACACCATCATTTAGGCTTACATTTTTAATCAGTAAATCTGTAAACACCTTTTTATTCATCGGAATCTTATAATAGTCTTTAATTCCATATTTTTTGAATTCATTTGTTACAACTGAATGAAGAAAAACATATAAACTCAACATAGTATAATAAACGGAAAAGTCTCGGTTGTAATCTAACTGCAATTGTCCGGCTTCAAATAAAATACAAGGTGTGTCTTGACATTGAAAATAATCTCCAAAACAATTTTTATTGAATGCCTCATCATATCTACCTATTTTAGCTTTTAAACCATTTTTAGATAAAACATCATTAATATGGGCTACAATTTGCATACTTATTGTTCTATTGTGATTCAAGCTTTGGTCTTCATTAAAACTTGGTGCTAGAAATGACATTCCTGCAAAATCATCATGAACTCCAAATATACTCCTTTGATCATGTAAGTTTAAGCAAATATCAGGTTGTGTTGTTTTATAACAATCCATGAGAATTTGGCTTTCCGGTTGAGATAACTCTAAAGCATCTCTGTTTAAATCAACCTGATTGGCATTATAACGAGTCCAGTTTAAGGCTCCGTCTGGATTTACAATAGGTATAATTATTAGTTGCAACTGTTCATATAAACTTTGATAGGCAGTTTGATTTTCATCTATATGAAAAAGAAGATTAACTAAAGCACGAGTAGTTGTTGATTCATTTCCATGCATTTGAGACCACATCATTATTTTAATAACGCCTTTGCCCCATTTAATTTTTTTAATCGGTTTACCTTCTACACTATAACCGATCTTTTCCTGCTCAAAGTCATTAGATAACAAACTTAATTCAGCATATACTTTATCTGGATCTAAAAACCTATCTAAGGTAAGCTCTCTTTTGTAGTTACCATGGCTAAGTAGGTCTAAAAAATATTCTAAACTCATATTACAAATGTAAATTATTTATTATTCACAAATGTAAACCAATGAATTCAACCAATAATTACATTTGTATACAGATAAATAATAAACAGATCGCGATTGTATACTAATCGATATGAATACTATAAAGATTTATTATAATAACTAATTAAAATCTTATTATCAATACAATATATAATTTATTTGAAGTAAAAGTTTAAAATATTCGTGTTGTTTTTTGTGTAAAATTCACTAAAAAGTTATATTTAGTTTACATTTGTAAATAATCTTAAAAAACAGTGATTTACAATGGTAAACAGTGAGGATTTTGCAAACAGACTAGAAAGGGTTTTTGAATATTACGATCTAACGGCCACTACATTTTCTGAAAAGATTAATGTAGGTAAAGCCACTATCTCTCATATTTTAACCGGAAGAAATAAACCAAGCTTAGATTTTGTTTTAAAAACAGTGAAGGCTTTTCCTGAAGTTGAATTATATTGGTTATTAAATGGTAAAGGTGGTTTTCCTGCTTCTACTCCTTTATCTGCTGAAAGTAAAAATACTAAAGCTGATGAACCCTCTAAAAATTATAAAGCGGTAGATTTAGAAAATAACTTTCAGAATCAAGATAATGCAAATTTAGTTAACGATCATTCATCTGAAAAAAAATTGGTAAAAGTGATTTTATGTTATGATGACGGGAGTTTTGAAAATTTTACAACCAATTAATCAATAAGGTTTGTATTTTTGTGATATGAGAATTTTTCTTTTAATCATTGTATCACTAAGCTTAGGGTCTTGTTATAACACAGAGCGAAACTGTTCTAAATTTAAAAAAGGAACTTTTGAGTTTAAAACACTTGTTGGTGATAGTATTGAAAAAACGATTTTTTATAGAAATGATAGTATAGAAATAGAAAGATATAAAGGAAAAACCGATACATCAAGTATCAGATGGATCAATGACTGCGAATATATACTAAAAAGCATTTCTCCTGAAAGCATCAATGAGAAAAAACAAATTCATTTTAAGATACTTTCCACAGAAAATGATACTTATCGTTTTGAATATAAGATGGTTAATTCTGATAATACACAAACCGGTAAGGCTGTCAAAATAAGTAGTGATAATCAGGTTAAACGTTAAAACGGAAATTCATTACATCGCCATCTTTAACCACGTAATCCTTGCCTTCTATTCTAAGCTTACCGGCCTCTTTCACTTTTGCTTCACTTCCATATTTTACATAATCGTCATAGGTGATCACTTCAGCTCTGATAAAACCTTTTTCAAAATCTGAATGAATAACGCCCGCAGCCTCAGGAGCTTTTGCACCAGTAGGAAATGTCCAGGCTCTCACTTCTTTTTCACCAGCTGTAAAATAGGTTGATTGATTTAATAACGAATAGGCTTTTTTGATTAATTTATTAACGCCGGCTTCTTGTAATCCGATATCATTTAAAAATTCTTTTCTTTCTTCAAATGTTTCTAGTTCTGCAATATCAGCTTCAATACCAACTGCTAATACTAAAACATTTGCATTCTCATCTTCTACTGATGCCTTTACTTTTTCCACATACGCATTACCACTTACAGCCGAGTTTTCATCTACATTACAGACATACATCACCGGTTTATCTGTAATTAGCTGTAAAGGATTTATGTAATCTACTTTGAGATCTTCATCAAGTGTTAAACTTCTTACAGATTGGTTGCTCTCCAACCCCTTTTTTACTTCTTCAAGAATAGACGCTTCAGCTTGAGCTTCTTTATTACCGGTTTGAGCTGCTCTTTTAGTCTTTTCTAGTTTTTTATCAACGGTTTCCAGATCTTTAAGCTGCAATTCGATGTCTATGGTTTCCTTATCAGTAATCGGATCTATTTTGCCATCTACATGAACTACATTATCATCATCAAAACATCTTAGAACATGAAGTATGGCATCTGTTTCTCTAACATTAGCTAAAAATTGATTACCCAAACCTTCTCCTGTACTAGCTCCTTTTACTAATCCGGCAATGTCAACAATTTCTACATTTGCCGGTATTACTTGTTGCGGATTGACAATCTCTTCTAACTTCAGCAATCGATCATCCGGAACATTGATAACACCAACATTGGGTTCAATCGTACAGAATGGAAAGTTTGCACTTTGAGCTTTTGCACTCGACAATGAATTGAATAAAGTTGATTTTCCTACGTTAGGTAAGCCTACTATTCCCGCTTTCATATCTAAAATTTTGAATGCGCAAAAATAGGTTTTTTGTTTGAGTATTTAGGTAGTTTTACAGATAGATCAATTGATCAATAAATTAGCTATTATTAGGTGAACTTTCTTGAACTGACCTCATTAATTTAATTTGGTAAATAAGATTTTTTAATCAAATCTGCTGAGAAACCTTCAATCTTTCCATAGCGATGGATGTTTACATCTACCGGAAGAGGTTCCATAACACCTTTTAATCCTTCATAGTAGTGCTTTCCAGCTTTTAATTTAAGGCTTTCATCCGGTAAATTGGCCGGCTTATGAGAGGCTGGAATGATATAAATAATTGAAAAATCAACCCTTTTTCTTTGAAGCTCGGAAATAATTTCATCTACCTGCTGCATCGTTTCTTCAATAAAAGGCGGATCTAAACACCAATGTGCATTTTCCGAGAATTCTTCCAAATCAAAAAAGCTACCACCACTGCCAAATATAGCATCTGTATCATAAAATAGACTGTAGAATTTAGCATCTTTTTTACCTAATAAACGGGCATTAAACGGAGACGCAAAGCCTTCATGGCGTATTCCCCAATCATAAAATAATTGATAAACTCGCTCCGGAGGTCCTATGTGTCTGGTTTCTGAAAATATAGATGCATATCTTAATGCAGCTGTTAAAATACTGGTTAATGCCTTTGATTCATCATGATGTAAGGCTACATAATCAAAGGCTCTTTGCGTATATTTATTTTTCGCCAATTTAAAATCACCTATTTTGTAATAAAGTTGGGTCTCCTCGGGCTGTAAGTTTTCTACTTCCTGTTGAGTAACCTGAGCACTAAGAATAATTTTTTTTATATCATTAATTGAATCATTGAGTTCATCTTCTATGTTTACGCAGTTAATTCCCTCTTT
>Ga0102930_1000093_pt1 | contig 27134 bp, 24 predicted proteins | sample SalPon1_B_H2O_MG_FD_84514 | JGI IMG/M metagenome (GOLD analysis project Ga0102930, IMG submission 84514) | Salt pond water microbial communities from South San Francisco under conditions of wetland restoration - Salt Pond MetaG R1_B_H2O_MG | ecosystem: Environmental > Aquatic > Non-marine Saline... | reverse complement strand
TGGACGATACTGTACAACAATATTTCCGTCTAGGTGTCTCTCAGCCGCTGAAACAAATGTTCGGGCTGCCAAATCAGAAGAACCACCCGGTCCATATGAAACCGTAACTTCAATGGGTCTTTCGGGAAAGTCTTGCTGAGACATAACAGTTAGCGGCAGCAATGTGATCGCTGCAACAGTAGTGATCAATAAGCGAGGGACTTGTTTTCGACCCATCAGATTCGATATGACATTCATAACTCTCTCTCCTTTACATACTTTTTTAACAGATCTTAGTTTTCCAAACTTTTTTTATGAGAACGTAATTTCCATTCTCAAAAAGCAGCAATTTGACCATCGGCCCTTGTCTCAGAACCACCAACCAGCACATCGTTTTCACATCGCCAAATAATCTGGCCTCGCCCAAACCCTGTATCGTCTGGCATTACCGATATGTCGTGACCACGAGCCATTAATGACTTAACAATATGTAAAGGCATACTTTGCTCAACCTCCACTCGCCGCCCCTCGATCCAGCGCCAACGCGGTGCATCCAACGCAGCCTGTGGATGTAGTTGGTAGAGAAGCGTGTTCAGTACCACTTGAACGTGCCCTTGGGGTTGCATAAACGCCCCCATCACACCAAACGGTCCAATAGGCTTGCCATCGCTTGAACTGAGGAAGCCCGGCATAATGGTATGGAAAGGCCGTTTGCCTGGTGCTAATTCATTGGGATGCCCGCTTTCTAGTGAGAATCCACAACCGCGGTTGTGAAGCGCTATGCCAGTATCAGGAACTAGAAGGCCACTACCAAATCCTTGGTAGTTTGACTGAATAAAACTTACCATCATCCCATCGCTATCCGCGACGGCTAAGTAAACCGTATCTCCACCACCGGGCATCCCAACAACCGGATCAATAGCCCGATCACCGATCATCCCGCATCGCTGTGCAACATACGCATCATCCGTAAAAACATCGGGTGATATCTTCATATGGTTGGCATCGGCAACATATGCTAGCGCATCAACGAGACCTAGCTTCATAGCCTCAATCTGCAAGTGCAGCCCAAACTCGTTTTCTCGTTGAGCGGGCATCTCCAAAAATTCTAGTATTCTGAGCGCTTGTAAAGCGGCAATCGCCTGAGTGTTTGGCGGAATTTCCCAGACTCGATATCCACGATATTCACAACTAATTGGATCTACCCAATTGCTATGGTGAGAGGCAAGATCTTCACCTCGAAGATAGCCGCCTGTCTGCCTCGAGAAGGCATCCATCATTTCTGCTAAATCGCCTTCATAGAATGCTTTCCCTTTTGAGGTCGCAATTTTTTCGAGAGTGCTCGCATGCCCTTCACTCGACCATCGTGCCCCGGGAATTGGCTCGAAATTATCGGGGAAAAACACCTCCCACCATGGTTTGTGTTGCAAACCTAGGCAATCTTTATAAACGGCTCTCGCTCGTCGCCAATACTCAGCAACTACTGGACCCAGTGGCATGCCATGCCTTGCGTAGTGAATCGCTGGCACAAAAAGCTGCTCGAAAGGAAGCTGGCCAAATTGCTCGTGCAGATCTGCCCATGCACGAGGGGCACCCGGCACGGTAACTGGAGCCCAGCCGTGAGGTGACATAGGTTGTGTTTCTGAACTAAGCCCAAGCGCCTCTTTGCTAGCCTGTGCGGGCATGCACCCTGAGCCATTCAATCCATGTAAATCCACTCCATCCCATACAAGCGCAAAGGCATCACCGCCAATTCCGTTTTGGGTCGGTTCTAAGACGGTAAGCGCTGCCGCCGTCGCGACGGCGGCGTCTACTGCATTGCCGCCATCCTGCAAGACAGCGAGGCCCGCTTGCGCTGCTAACGGCTGGGAGGTAGCTACCATTCCTCCCGCCGCATAGACTGGCTCACGGGACCGACTGTAGGGATTAATGGAAGCGGCCATCAAAACATCTCACTATAGACAAACGACTAAGAAACCCAGCGATATCAGTAAAAATCATAAAATTGAAGCTAGCAACGTGAGACCAATGTGTCAAATAGGGTTTGTCAAATAGCTAATTTTAAAAGATAATTTGAAACATAAATTGAAAAAATACTAATTGGTCACGCAATGGTTCCATTAAAAAATCCTACCGAGCCGATCTCTCAGCGAGTATTAACACGCCTTCGTGAGCGCCTTCGAGAAATGGAAGTGAACGGACGCAAACGCCTTCCACCGGAACGCGAACTTGCACGTGAACTAAAAGTCGGCCGGCGTTCTGTACGTGATGCCCTATCTCGACTGGAGGCCGAAGGCGTTGTATGGCGGAGAAGCGGCGTCGGCACAATAATCGTTACAAATTCTGACCCAGCGTCTAACCCAATTAACGCTAATGACATTCGTCACCACACAAGCCCGCGGGAACTCATGGAGTCACGTCTCGTGCTAGAGCCAGGCATTGCTGCTCTTGCCGCACTCAATGCGACTTCGGTGGACCTCGATAATCTGAATCGTTGCTTCGGTCACACCAAGAAAGTCACTGATCACCAGGCATGGGAAAAATGGGATGGTGCTTTACATAAAAGCATCGGCCAGGCTTGTCATAACGGCTTAATTGAACACCTCTATGACCTTTTAAACGTAACAAGGAGCCATACAGAGTGGGGGCGGCTGCGCAAGTCCTCTCTCACACCTGAACTGCAAGCCATCTATACCCGTCAACATGCTGTCATCATAAAGGCGATTGCAGATAGAGACCCTGAAAAAGCTGCAGCAAGTATGCGTGAGCATCTAACCGCGGTCAGACACACACTCTTTAATCAATCTGGCTGGAGTTCAGACAAAAGCCTAAGCACCGACGAAAACTAAGCTTGCAGAGACTTTTACACTGGCAAAAGGAATTTGAAACAATGGAAGCGGATGCTATCCAGCTTTACCTATATTTTGCAGCGGCGATGGCTATAGCCGGAATTGCCGCCGGTTTTCTTGCCGGCCTACTCGGTGTTGGCGGTGGCATAATCATTGTCCCCGTTCTCTTTCAGGCATTCACAGATCTAGATGTCGAGCCCTCTATTCGGATGCACATCGCAGTCGGCACTTCCTTGGCAACGATTGTTTTTACTGCAACAACCTCTTCGCTTTCCCATTGGCGTCGTGGCTCCGTAGACCTCTCGCTATTGAGTTCTTGGGGGCCATGGATTTTTGCTGGAGCTGTGCTTGGAATGGCTTTTTTTGGCAATGTGAATTCAACAGCTTTGACACTCATTTTCGCGTGCACAGCGCTTGCTGTGGCGGGGTATATGATAATAACTGCAAAAAAGAGTGCGGCAATTAGAGAAGCACTACCGGGCACCCCGGGACGCCAAGGTCTTGCGCTAGGAATTGGTGGGCTATCTGCTGTCATGGGCATAGGCGGCGGCACACTTAGCGTTCCTGTACTCAGTCTATTTAGCTTCCCAGTTCGGCGCGCTATCGGCACGGCTGCCGCTGTTGGGTTAATTATTGCCATTCCTGGGACATTTGGTGCTGTTATAGCAGGGCTAGGAGATTCTCGACTTCCTCCATTTAGTCTCGGCTATGTCAATCTATTAGGGTTTGTCTTGCTGGTTCCTTTAACAGTTTCCATCGCACCACTGGGAGCCCGCCTAGCCCACACGGCACCACCTACAATGTTGCGTTATGGTTTTGGCGGATTTTTATTACTTTCTGCTGCGAATATGATCTGGAAAACGCTCTAATTTAAGCGCGAGCCCTAACCGTTCATGGTTACATCAGTCAGAAGGTCGACTAATAAAACTGAAATAAACCAAAACAAAAAGAAGAACACTCCAACATGGAGATATCGCTCGGAGATTATGCCTGGTTACGGCGTAAAAGCTCAGCATGTACGCCATCATCCAATATCAAGGTGCCAGTATAGGCATCACGGATGGCTAGTCGTCTTGCGCCAGGCAACCGAACGCCATCTTGAGCGAGCATAGTGGAGAGAATATCTTCCACTCGGTCCAAAAATCCGGCACCCACTCCGAAAAATGAAGGGTCAATTGCTAAGAAACATTGACCTAAGCGAGGCGGCTCTCCGTCAGATGTGAAAAGCGAGGAGGCTTGATAACCAAAAGCCGAACCGCTAAGTCCAGCGGTTAGCAGTTCCACCATTAGCGCAAGAGAAGACCCCTTGGCATCACCAATTGGACGAATACTACCTGCCATAGCGGCGGCGGCATCTGTTGTAGGCTGCCCCTCGGCATCCAGTGCCCAATCATCCGGAATAGGTTCGCCTCGATTCTGCGCCATCATTATTTTGCCACGCGCAATTTTGCTCACCGATAGATCTACCACGAGTGGATGCGCCTCGTTTCGCGGCGCGGCAAAGGCGATGGGGTTAGTCCCAAACAAAGGCTCTTTACCGCCCCATGGCGCGATTGCTGCAGGGCTATTACCAAACCCAATTGCGACCAAATTATGTCGTGCGATAGCCTCAACATGATGTCCAGCCACACCAAAATGATGAGAGTTACCTACCGATAAAGCAGCAAGCCCTGATTCACGCGCACGATCGATCAGCGGGCCAAGTCCTTTATCAATCGCAGGAAATGCAAATCCCTCACCCGCATCAACATTAATAACGGAACCCCGCTCTGTTATCCGTGGTTCAACGTCGCCCTTAACCTTCCCACTCAACGCTTGGTCGGCATAGTAAGCAACCCGTGATAACCCATGCGATGGAATTCCATCAATCTCAGCAGCAATTAATGCATTAACAACAGAGCGGGCATTATTCTGATTCACGCCGGCTCTCTCGAGCGCCTGGCAAGCTAGAAATTCCGCTTGGGTAACATCACATTCAATGGCCACAGTCTTTTTCCTCCAGAACAATTAAGGCTTATTGATTTCTAGCCATTCGTTAACAACTATGGCAACTGGAAACACTCTCTCATGCGCTCCAGCGGTTACCTGGCTATTCACCGCTTCCTGCTACTACGCTTTCTAGCGCCCTTGCCATCGCTAACAATCTTCCATCCTGACCTGACCCAGCTGCGATCTGAAGGCCAATCGGTAGTGCCGCTTTTTCAGCCTCAATAGGCACGCTCACCGCACAATAGTCTTGGACATTAGCAAACCGACTCAGGCGCAGCGCCTCGGCAACATAGCGAACTGCCACATCAGTATCAGCGATTTCCATCAAAGGTGGGCTCTGAACAGGTGCGGTGGGAGATAGTATGCCATCCAACCCATCCATGCGATCTATTGCTTTTTCCTTGAGGCGCTCAAGCTCCTTTTCAAGCGCCTGCCTAAGCGGTTTGCCCACCCCCTTAGCCCCGTCGAGACGCCGCTGAACGACTGGATCAAGCTCATGAGCAAAATGCTTGAGACGATTTTCGCCAAGCATCATCCGAAGATCTCCGGCCACTAAGCGTGAAAATATCTCATCAACAACCAAAGCCTCATCTTGCCAAGACGATAGTTCTACCAACTCCACACCAACACGGTCCAACAAGCGCAGGGCGTTTTCATAAGCGGCCGCAACAGTGGATGTCAACTCCAGGTCTACCGCCCGCTCGTACCCCATACGCAGGTGCTTCAAAGCCGGGGGTTGAATCTCTTCTTCTCCCTCAATAGCGGAGAAAATCAAGGCTGCATCATCAGCACTTTTGGAAAAAACCCCAAGCGTATCCAAATGCGAAGACAGCGGGAAAACACCGTCTAATGGCCACAGCCCACGAGAGGTTTTTAAACCGAAAACCCCACAAAAAGCAGCAGGTACTCGCACTGACCCACCAGTATCGGATCCAATCGCGAATCCAGTTAATCCCGCTGCCATCGCAACCGCAGATCCGTTGCTCGAACCGGCGGGGCTGCGGTGTATTTCAGGGTCGCAGGGATTCCAGGGCGTTGGGTGGGTCATATTGTGCGCACCTGCAGCAAACTCAATCATTCGCGTTTTCCCAAGCAACACGCAGCCAAGCGCTCTAAGGCGACGAACAAAATCACCCTCCGGACCAATAAGATCACTCACATCAAGCCGGGACCCAGCGCTTGCAGGCGGCATGCCCTCCACCTGCACTAAGTCCTTAATAACAACTGGGACACCAGCAAGAGGCCCAAGATCTCCACCCATAGCCAGACTTTCATCCACCGCTCGCGCAGAGGCCATGGCTCCGAGTTCATCTAAATGAACAAAAGCCTGAAGTTTTTCGTCTTCAACTCGAATTGTCTCAATGAGTGCTTGAGTAACCTCAGCAGCCGAACATTGCCCAGATCGAAGCAGTTCGCCAAAATGCCGAAGCCCTCCATCTAATAAATGATTCAAAGGGCGTTCCTTAAGGAATAAGCGTCAGACTCAATGCTGGAACAAAGGCAATCACCAGCAGTGATATCAGTATGGCCAAAAGAAAGGGCAGGACAGCGAAACTAAGCCGTTCAATGCTGATATTACCAATGCCACAGCCAACAAACAGATTGATGCCTACTGGTGGTGTCAAAAACCCAGTTGCGACACCGATCAGCATCACAACACCAAAATGAACGGGATCCATGCCAAATTCACTGACTACCGGCACAAACAGTGGCGCTAGTATGAGAATATTCGCCAATGCATCCATAAACGTTCCCAGCACAAGAAGAATCAGAATGATGAGCAACAATACGACATACCGGTTCTCGGAAATGCCAGTCATCGATTCAACGATCTGGTTCGGAACATCGTTAAAAAGCAAAATTTGACCAAATGCCGTAGCAGTTGCCACAACAAGAAAAATCGAGGCCGTTGTGAGGCCCGTGCTTCGCATTACATTCCACAACTTTTGCCAATTTAAACTTCTAAGAAAAAGCGCTTCTGCAAGCAGTGCGTAAGCGACAGCGCTCACACCCGCTTCTGTTGGCGTCATTATGCCTCCATAGATTCCACCAAGAACGATGAGTGGGACCATAAGCGCATGCCCTGAGGCCCAAATCGCGCGCAATGTCTCCATGCCTCCGGCTCTTGGACCAGCTGGACCATGACCACCACGTCTCGCCAACACATAGGCAGTTACCATGAGCGCAAAGCCCACAATCAAGCCTGGGATAATCGTAGCGATAAAAAGATCGCCAACGGAAACACCAGCGGTTGTTCCATAAATGATCAATGGAACACTCGGTGGAATCATCACGCCTAAGCACCCGGCAGACGTACTAACCGCCGTCGCGTAGCTACTACTGTAGCCTTCGCGCTGCATTGACGGGATCATGATACCGCCCACGGCAGCGACAGTCGCAGGTGAGGATCCGCTAAGTGCTCCAAAAAATAAACTCGTCAATATGCTGACCTGCGCTAGGCCGCCCCGCAGATGGCCGACGAGGCAACGCGACAATTTAAGTAAACGCGTCGCCATACTGCCTTTTTGCATAATCTCCCCGGCCATAATGAAAAATGGCACGGCAAGAAGCGGGAAACTATCCAAAGAGGTGACGAGCTTTTGAACTAAGAACGTCGTCGACATATCGCCCATTAAAATAGCCAGCACGACTGTCGCACCGAGTGCAAACCCGACCGGAACGCCAAACAGTATGAGCCCGAAAAGCGCTGAAAAAATGAGGGGGATGGAAACGTCCATTCAGTCGCCTTCCATTAAACCTTCGATTCACTCGGCAATGGCGTAGAAAAATCCCGACGCCACCGTGTCAACCGCGACATGAGTCGAATGCTTGTCAGTCCAAATCCAATGGGAACGCACAAATAAACCCAAATAATAGATACGCCTAGAGCCGGTGCCTTCTGCCCAGTCATTGCTAGGAACTGAAGCATATCGATGCTCCACCACGTCGCAATCAAACAAAAAGCCAAGCTAATGAGATCAGAAACCGTACGAGTAAACCGACTTACCCTAGCGGGTGCGAACCGAGTAATCAGCTCAACACCAAAATGCTTTTCATGCTGTGTTGCGTAGGCGCAGCCAATATAAACAGCCCAGATAAACAGATATCGCCCGAGCTCCTCAGACCAATAGAGTGAACTTCCCATCACGTAGCGATTAAAAACCTGCAGTGAAATAGTCACCACCATGCCAGCAAGGCAGAGTGACGCCATAACCTCCTCAAGACGACTGACTAGCGGGAGCACTCGCATTAATGACTCTCCGACATTAGAAAACTACCGCGACCCAAGATTAGATCGCGGTAGCTAACTGATAACGCTTACTGGCTTGCTTCGATTGTTTGACGAGCAGCTTCAATCAGGTCCTCACCGACCTTATCATTGAACGTTTCGTAAACCGGCGCAGCGGCCTCAACCCAGGCTTCTCGTTCCGCCCCGGTAAGCTCGACAATCTCGACACCTTCATCCGCCATCTGCTCGAGGATGCGCTCCTCATTGCTGCGGATAAGATTACGCTGATAGAGCTTCATCTCAGTAAACGCCTCAACCACCATGACCTGATCAGCAGGGCTTAGTGAATCGTAAAATGGCTTACTGAGCATTACCAGATGGGGGCTATACAGCGACCCTACTAGCGTCAGGTTATCGGTCACTTCATGGAAATTGTTGAACCAGGCGAGGTTCAAATCAATATCAATGCCGTCCACTGTTTCCTGTTGCAAAGCGGTATAGACCTCACTCCATGCGACCGGTGTTGGATTGACGCCAAACGACTCAAGCGTCTGAATGTGGGCCTTACTCGGTGTCGAGCGAATCTTTAAACCGTCCGTATCTGAAAGACCCTGAATGGAAACTTGGTTGTTAAACAGGTGCCGAAAACCGATTTCGATATAACCAAGCCCCATGATATCGCTGGCTTCCAGTGCCTGAGCGGCATTTTTACCAATAGGTCCGTCAGTGATGAGATCCGCAGACTCGTAGTCTGGAATCAAAAATGGCATATCAAAAATTAGAAAATCATCCGAAAACGGCGACAGGTTTGGCGTTGAAGCCGAACCCATTTGCAGCGTATTCGTCTGAAGTCCCTGAACAACGCTGTCAAAATCTCCAAACTTACTGCTGTCAAAAATCTGCACACGGAATTCGCCGTTGCTGCGTGACTCGACAATCTCCTTGAAGTATTCGAATCCCTGTCCCATCGGATGTTCTGGAACATTCGGATGAGCAATCCGAATCACTGTCTCGGCACTTACCGTGCCTGCAGCACTCAACGCAATCGCTGCGGCACCCACAAGCCATGCATTTTTAATCATATTTTTTGTACTCATATACTCCCCCATTGATGCTCTATGTCTTCATTCAATAACACGACAACACTCACCAAAAGTGCATCGACCCTTCAAGATCACCTGTTTTTTACCACAACGCCAATGCTCATTCAGCTGACACTATAAAGAAATGGCATAACCGATCACCGCTGAGATTAATTACCACCCAAAGGCGCATTCAGTGTGATCTCGCCAATATGATTCCAAAGCGCGTCCAGCGCCGGATTAATGTAATCCGGCAAACGATAGACGTTTATATCGAGCGATGGCGATGGTAGACGGTCAGCCAAAGAAATCAGTCGCCCCTCTGCTAATTCCTCGCTAACTAACCCAAGTGGCAGCCAACCCACGCCCAGGCCAGCCAGACACATTGATTTTATTCCCGCAGCAAATGATGTCTCACAAACCGTTTCAATTAACAATTCGGGCTCTAACTCTCTATCACAGACTTCCTTGACCACTTGCGCGAAAAAACTCCCCGATCCGTAGTTAATCAAACGCAACGTGGTCGGCCAATCCTGTAACTGTCGGCTTGCTTGTGGCGCAACGGTCGGCACGAGTGACTCATTGGCAACAGTAAGGCAGCACAAATCATCCATTTGATTGTCTGGAGATGGAGTGATGGAATCGGCCTGATAGGCAATCAACAGGTCAGATGCTCCAGAGGTAATCTGAGTAACGCAATCGTTGAGGTCTCCGGTGCGCACTTGAAACCGAGTCGATGGCTGCCAGCGTTGAAATAACTGCAGCCAATTTGGCAAATGCGTCAACATAAGGGTGTGTTGGGTGGTAACCGTCAGCGTTTGCTGCTCGTTCAAATCTCCCGCGACCCGAATTTTGAGATCCTTCCAGCGCTGAACGAGCGAGCGAATTTCAGGCTCGAAACGAAGCGCTGTCTCTGTCAATCGAAATTGGTTTTCCCGACGATCAACAAGCTCGACACCTAGCCAATCTTCAAGCATGCGTATTCGTCTCGAAAACGCAGGTTGCGTGATGTTTCTGCGCTTAGCAGCAGCAGAAAAAGTTGAGCTGTCAGCCAGCTCCAGAAAATCTTCAAGCCAGGTAAGCTTCACGGCATGCTTTCCCACAACCTTTAGTGGGAAGCTAACACAGGTTGAAATTCATTGGGATTTAATTTGCTTGACCTATCGACTAGCCCTACGCCGCATTCCATGGAATAAAATTACGAATCATCATTACGTCAGCGTAAAAGGCTCCACCTCGACCTGACTGCCCGCAGGCACATCATCTGCATCAGCTGGAAGCACGATAAAACAATTAGCCTCACTCATTGAGCGCAAGATGCCAGAGCCTTGGCGTCCCACACTTTCAACCGCGCGCTCACCGGTTTCAGTGGTTATGATTCGGCCACGTTGGAACTCCTGTCTCCCGGGCTTTTTCTTTAACGCGGACAAACAGGGCATATAAAAACGTGGCGCTTGCCATGGCTGCCCCGCTCCGGCGAGCTTACGCAGCGTGGGGGCGACCATTTGCGAAAAAGTAGCCATTGCAGAGACCGGATTTCCAGGCAAACCAAAATACCAAGCTTCACGGTAGCGACCAAACGTAAGCGGGCGCCCGGGTTTCATGGCAATGCTCCAGAAATGCGGTTCACCATAAGCCCGCAGTAGTTTGACCATATAATCTGCCTCACCCACTGAAACACCGCCAGAGGTGAGCACTACATCAGCATCAGCAGCGCATTCATCGAGCGCATGGGTCAATGCTGTTTCATCATCTTTAACCACGCCACGATCGATGATTTCGACTTGCAGATTAGTCAACATGCCATAAAGGGTATAGCGATTGCTGTCGTATATCTGTCCAGCGGTTAAAACTTCGCCAAGACTGCGTAACTCATCGCCGGTGGAGAAAAATGCCACCCGCAGGGGTCGCCATGTCGTCACCTCGGCTTGGCCGGTAGAGGCGATGAGACCGAGATCAGCCGCGGTAATACGACGCCCCGCAGGCAAAATGATGTCACCGGCTTGTAGATCCTCACCGGCACGACGAATATTCTCTCCTGGCGCTGGCCATTGATTAATGACAACGGTCTCGTTTTCATGTGTTGCCCGCTCCTGCATAACCACCGCATCGGCTCCGGTTGGAATCACACCACCGGTCATAATGCGCACGCACTCGCCAGCATCAAGCGTGCTAGTAAACGGATGTCCGGCAAAGGCGCTACCAATCAGCTTTAATGCTGGCAGTGCAGCATCGGCTGTACGCACGGCGTAGCCATCCATTGCCGAATTATCATTTGCCGGCACGGCAGCAGAGGCGGTAACGGGCTTGGCCAGTATTTGGCCGAGCGCACTACGCAGTGCGAGCTGACGATAGCCGGTGATCGGAGAAACGGCATCCAGCATATGCCGAAGTGCCTGCTCAACCGATAACGATGGGACGTCATGACCACAATCACCAGCCGTTGAGTTTAATTGTTGCTCCATCGAATCGCGCTCCATTGGCGTATTAACATTGATGAATAAAGCCCTTTGATCTGAACAGTCAATGACATGCTGATCAAGTTCGGCATACCATTGATCCACCTTTCGTCCACCCCCTGCCATAAAACGCTGTAGGCTCGGCAAGCAGCGACGCCGCACTAAAGCATGGGTCGCCTGCAACCGCTCGCCATCATGGACCACCGCCAAATCACCCTCACCTAACGCCGCTAGAAGTCGGGCAGGAAGGTCACTTGGCAGAAGCGGTGTATCACAAGGAACAATGAGCAAATGCTCGGTCGGACTCCAACCTAACCCGGCTGCTATGCCAGCGAGTGGGCCTTGATGGCCTATGCTTTCATCATCGATGATCGGATAACCAAACTTTGCATAACGCGCGTGGTTGCGATTAGCACTAATGGCGAGATGCTCGACTTGCGGTGCAATGGCCCGAATAACGTGTTCAACCATCGGCCGATCGCCCAAAGCGATTAGCCCTTTGTCTTGGCCACCCATACGCGCCGCCTGTCCGCCGGCCAAAATCATCGCGCTCACTGGTGCGGGCATAATGGCTGACCTTCGGCTGCGCCTGTCTTTCCCGGCGGCCTCTCAAGAATATCGATAAGTGGCTGCTCCGCAATCATTGATCCAAGAACAACACGGCTCGGTGGTTTCTCCCCGGTTAGCGCGGTTTTTGCCACCGTCATGGCTAAAGCACGCTGCCCCGGGCTATCCACTTGATTAATGAGCGTGACTAATGGGCATTGCTCAACACCTTGCCAAGCGCCTTGCGGATGACTTAACAAACGGCCGATATGCATGGGCGTAATACGCTCCCCAACGGTCATACCAAGACGCTCTGCAAGAATGGGTACCCGGTGAGCAATCGCTTCGGTCAGCGGCTGCCCTAGAACGTGAGCAGAGACCACGAAGATAACAACACTGCAGCCCGGCACAAGACAAGGCTCATCAGCGCGTGGTGCTTTAATCCCCCGCATCCGAGCACCATCAGCTTTTACTAAGGTAAGATTAAAATCGCCGTGCTCGTGTAACCTTGCAACCAGTCCGGGTGGCAGCCCTGCGATACGCCCAGATTTTACACTTGGACAAGCGTAAGCGATGCGATGTTGATGAGATGCCGCCCGGGGCACATCGAGTGCTAATCGCCCGGGCTCTGCCAGAATGCAGGCATCAAACCGCTTTTGGTCTGGTGTTGTGCTCATCGTCGTCGCCGTAAAACCAACGCGACCAGAGGCTTGATCAATAAGCCGATAGAGCGTGCTCTTTTTCCCACCGGCGCCAACCACACACACAATGCCATGGGTAGCCAATAGCGCTTCAGGCAGAGATGGTAAAACTTGAATCACACTGAATCCCGTCTAACCGATAGCGGCAACATACTCGGCAAGAACGTTTCAATAAAAAGTGATTGAGGGCAAGAACGTTGACGCACCACCAGCCATGCTGAATAGTGACCACGTCGCATGGGTGAATCGTCTCGCCGATAGCAACGATCATCGATAGGGTTAATCCGTCGGCGATACGCCTGGATCCAACACGATTCATTCATCACACTTTCATCTCCAACTGGAGGCGCTCGGATGATTGGCCTATTCAAGCTCCTGAGACTGCTTTTCAGCCTCGTCAATCCGGCAACCAATGCTTTATCTAGTGCTCCGCTCGAATGGAAGTACCTGGCCACCAACGTGCTGGCCTTTTTGTGGTGTGTTTCATTTGGCGTCTACGTTGGTGAATACGTCATGATTGGTTATTCCATTATTGGGCACATCGCATTAATCAGCATGTGCTTTTTAACCTACTACCTCATGCGTCATAGCCGCCAAAATTTTGATATCAACACCGATAAAGACCACTCCGAGTAAACAGCGACGAAGTCACATTCATGTACCAAAGCCCGCGTACAAAATAACGCCAAGCACTAACCCTAATAGTAGAACGGTCTCAAAGAGCATGAGCCAAACCGGGCGCCATCCCACGGTAGCCAGATTCTGCAGCGATGTTTTTAGACCTAAAGCAGCAATAGCGGCAACAAGACACCAGCGCGAAAGAGTGGATAGCCCATCACCAAGGGCATTGGGAATCAAACCAAAGCTGTTAATCGCCACAAGCAAAATAAAGACCACCAAAAATCCGGGCAACATGACCGCGTGACCGCCCGATTTCTGATCTTTCCGGGCTTTTCGGAAAAACCACATGAAAGCAAAAACAACAGGGACTAACATTGCCACACGCAATAACTTAATCAACGTCGAAACGTCCCCTGCTTCATCCGAAATCATATAACCCGCCCCAACAACCTGAGCGACATCGTGAATGGTTCCACCCAGGAATATGCCCGCTTGGGTATCAGGTAAGTCCAGTGCGCCTACAATCAGCGGATAAGTCACCATGGCGAGGGTTGATAGTGTTGTTACTCCAACCACTGTAAGAATGGTATTTCGCTCGTGGGTGGCATTTCGTGGCATGACCGCCGATAACGCCAAAGCCGCAGAGGCTCCGCAAATCGCAACCGCACCGCCTGTTAGCAGACCGAGATCTCTTTGCAGCCCTAGCAAACGCGCAAACACCGCACCGCTGATAATGACAACAGAAACCGCGACAAACACAAGCGCAATAGGCCCAATGCCAAGCGCTTGCACTTGTTCATAGGTGATCCGCACGCCAAGTAACGCGACACCAACCCGCAGCACCGTGCGCGCTGCAAACTCAATCCCGGGACGGCAGGATTCGTTTTCACTCAGAAAGTGGAGTGACATCCCAAAAAGCAACGCATAAAGCAACGTTGGACCACCATAGTGATCGGCAATAAATGTGGTTGCTAACGCGATCATCAGACAAATAAGAAGCCCGCGATGGACGGACCGATACCATATCGCTTGTCTGCGAGAGAACTTCTCGAACTCCTCTCCCAAGGCTTTCATTGAATAAACTCGCACATCGCCCCCGCCGTAAAAATAAATGTAGTTGCTCGAGACCGACGTTCCCTTAGACCGGCCGTTAACAACCTGATTAATGGCACATGAGTTATCCCCATTGCTATAATTTCCTGCTCACCGGCGATAAAGTAACCTTTTGAGACTAAGCGACTTATCCAAACTGCGGCATTATCACCCGGTCATTATCGAAGGGATGGGCGGTTATGACACTCGCCATCCAGAACGAGTTGCCAGCAAAATCACAAAGCAACTATCTCACCACTGGCAATCACGACCTGCTCAAAAGCCAAAGCTCATCATTATTCAAGGCGACCCGCTCGAGACCCGCGGTATTTCCGCGATCACACCCCAAATCGCGAAACAACTTGAAGTAAAGCGCTGTTTGATTTGCTTGGATGAACATCTTGCCGCCTATCATGCTCGCGACGCTGATCGTGAGAATGTCATTCTGGAATATCGCTATTCACAGCTTGTCGATGTCTTGCAGGCTGGCAAGCCTGCAACAACAGAGCAGACTCAAAAGCCAATCATTGAAAATCTCGAAGCGGCAATTGCAACACGAATTGAGCGCTGCAACCAGCAACGTGCGGATCTTGGGAAATCGCCACTGAAGGATTACTACCCGCTATTTGCTCAACTCCAAGAGGTGACAAAGGCGGCTTGTCGGGCGCTCTGCGGTGAAATCACGGTTGCGCATACCAGCGCCGACATCAATGCATTTTCAGTCACCAGTTTCTACACCATTGGATTGGAGCTAGGACTCATGGACCCACAAGATATGGTGAGGTTTGATTGAGTCGTCATAAGGATCAACTAGAGCAAAAAACCTCACCCACACGCCGGGAAATTAGTGTACTTTTAGATGCGAAAAAAATGATAAAGAGAGCGAGGTATGACCTTACAGCCAAGTTGGCGGGCAGCAAGGGCATGGTGGGCGATTTTACCCGTGCTCTTAGCCATTACATCGCTTGCTCAAGGAAGCTCGCATCCCAAAGAATTCAATTATGTGCTTTGGCATTGCCCCACCGACATCACACTCAATAGCGTTGATGCAGCCGAGCGCTGCCAGCTCACCGAGCGACCTATCGCCAGCGGCCAGCGATTTGATAATGCCAATCAGCTCATGCGCATTGAAATTATCAACCCCACGGCTCAAACCCAAACCGCTCAGCTTTTTATTGGCCCATACTACCTCCCTGATCTGTCAATACTTAACCTCGACGACCCTAGCGCACCGATTGCGCAAGGAGGTGCCTTCGCTGGCGGCAGTCACAGCGCCGCTAGTCTTGGTGGACATATATTTACGCTTGAACTAAGCCCCGGCGCTAATCAACGCCTCATCGCAATACGAGCACCTGGATTTGCCCATATCTCGATTCAAGTCAATTCGATCGATGCGTCTGGCCTTACACCCAATGGCCGTATTTTAAATATTGGTGTCCATTTAGGCATGCTGGCCGCGCTTACTGGGTTAGCACTGGTGGGCTGGTTTCTGCGCCCGAATGTAGTCAATAGCCGGCTACTGCTGCTAACAGGATTAATTGCTATTCAAGTGGCACTGGGAACCGGGTTTGCATCACTGCTTATGCCAAGTGTTTCTGGCCTCGCCCTCATGATGGCTTTTAGCGTTCTCATTATGCTTCGCACTGCGGCTTGGGGCTGGCTCTACCAGAGTTTAATTGAACCGCATTACTCACAACGCTGGTATCAATGGGGCTGCGGGTTAAGTTATTCACTGAGCATCGTTGCCATTGCTTTTTATCTCATGAATTGGCTGGTAGCAGCACGAATACTTAGCTTAGCCCTAATCTTAATGATCCCACTCCTTCACACAGTTGCCGCTCTGCGTGTCCGCACCTTCGTGCCTCTTTTAAAGCCCGCACTCGTTGGATCGTTGGTAATTTACGATGCATTGCAGATTATCGCTTTGGTGCTTTTGACAGTGAATGCCGGCATGTCGGATTTACCCATTGTTATTTCCCGAATTTTGGATATTGCTGTGCCATTGCTAGCCATGGCGGCGGTATTATTGCGCAATCGAGGAAGCGATCAGCAACTGGCTAGCACAGAGCAAGATCTCGCACGCAGGGAGGCATCGCTGGCCGCTGAGACGGCCGCGCGTAACGATAAACATGCGCTCATTCACATGCTCACTGAAGAAGTTCGCGACCCGCTCGCCGGCATTCAGACCGCTAGCCGCGAGCTACTCGACCCGTCGATCAAAAACATGGCAACGGTTCAGCAAACAGTCCGCCGTATCAATGTTAGCGCTCGTACGATTAATGAGATTATTGAACGCTGCGATCTTCATAACCGTCTCGAGGATGAGGGAATCACGCCTAATCTGCGCAATATAGACTGTCAGCATTTACTCAAAGAGCTCATCACTCGGTTTGATCTACATGGCCGCGTCAAACTCACCGGGCCTCCATTGACATGGGTGAACAGTGACATTCAGTTGTTAGATAAGCTCTTTGGTAACCTTTTAGATAATGCGCGCCAATACGCCCGACCCAATAGCCTCATTGAGGTGAGCGTTTTTGACGAGCTCCAACAAAGTGACTATGGCCAAGCACCCGCAACACATCGCCCCAGCTGGGGCGTAAAGATCAGCCATGAAATCGACCCCGAAACAGCGCCTGATGGCGATCAAATTTTTAATCAGCACTATCAAGCTCACTCGGCAAACCAAGGGGGCGGATCGGGTCTAGGGTTATCCTTGGCACGCCAAATTGCCCAAGTGCTAAATGGGCAACTCAGCTACCACGCAACGAATGATCACGTCACATTTACGCTAGAAGTGCAGCACTGTTAACGCGCGGCATCTAACGCTTGATCGATATCAGCAATAATGTCGTCGATATGCTCAATGCCAACGGAAATCCGCACCATATCGCGGCTTACATCAGCCGTTGCTAACTCCTCGTCATTGAGCTGACGGTGTGTGGTGGTGGCGGGATGGCAAGCAAGTGATTTTGCATCACCAATATTGACCAATCGGGTAATCAACGATAACGCGTCAATAAATTTTGCCCCAGCTGTCTCACCCCCGTTAATACCAAAGCTCAAAATACCCCCTGCGTTACCGCCCATATACTTTTGCACTAAGGGGTAGTATTGACTATCTGGAAGCCCGGCATATTTGACCCAGTTCACACCGGAATGTGCTTGTAGATGTTTGGCCACTGTCGCGGCATTTTCGCCATGACGAGCCATGCGTAGCGGTACTGTTTCAATACCTTGCATCAGCAAGAATGCATTCATTGGTGCAAGCGCAGCCCCCATATTCCGCAGTGGTGCTACTCGACAGCGACCAATAAATGCCGCGGGCCCCAATGCATCGGTATACACTACTCCGTGATAGGAGGGATCAGGCTCGGTGAGCATCGGAAATTTCTCAGGATGTTCAGCCCATGGAAATTGCCCCGAGTCCACGATGACACCACCAACGGTTGTGCCATGACCTCCCATTGCCTTCGTTAAAGAATGCACGACAATATCGGCCCCATGCTCAATGGGCCGCCAGAGCACAGGCGTGGGTACCGTGTTATCAACAATCAACGGCACACCATGGCGATGAGCGATATCTGCAAGCGCCTCAACATCCACCACATTGCCACTAGGATTGCCGACTGTCTCGCAATAAACCGCCTTAGTTTTGGCGTCAATCAAGGCTTCCATGGCCGCCGGATCATCCGCGCTTGCAAAGCGGACATCGACGCCCATATTAGGCATGGCATGCGCGAATAAATTATAGGTTCCGCCGTAGAGCTGACTGGTCGTTACGATATTATCGCCAAGCCGCGTAATGCACTGAATCGCATAGGTAATCGCTGCCATTCCTGAGGCGAGCGCCAACCCCGCAATGCCACCCTCCATCTCTGCCACGCGTTGTTCAAGCGCGGCGTTAGTAGGATTCATAATGCGGCTATAAATATTGCCTTCAACCTTTAAATCAAACAAATCCGCGCCATGCTGCGTGTCGTCAAATGCAAACGACGTTGTTTGATACATCGGTACCGCTACTGCTTTAGTCGTGGGGTCCGGCGAATAACCACTATGGATCGCCTGTGTTTCTAGCTTCATCAGTGAGCCTCCTCAATCGCTCGACGGCCGTAGCCGAACAGAATACCGCGTTAGCGCTATGATGAAAGAATCAATCCGCAGTATCGGTATTCCACAAACGCATAAGGCACTCTGAGCGATTACTCGCAGACACTAAGCGCGGGTGGTCCTGCCATGCTTTGACTATTCCAGCATACTCCGCAGCATCCAGGCTGTTTTCTCATGAATCTGCATGCGCTGAGTTAATAAATCAGCTGTGGGCTCATCATGCGCATCATCGGCTAGGGAGAATACCTCACGGGCAGTGCGGGCCACTGTCTCGTGATCAGATACCAACTGACGGATCATTTCGGTGGCCTCAGGCGCGCCAGTCTGCTCGGGAATGGAAGTCAGCCGCTGATATTCGCTGTAGCTACCTGGCGCAGGCGCACCTAGGGCACGAATGCGCTCGGCAATCTCATCAACGGCGGTAGCCAGTTCGGTATATTGTTCCTCGAACATCATATGCAAGGTGTTAAACATTGGCCCGGTCACGTTCCAATGGAAATTATGTGTCTTTAAGTACAGCGAATAGCTATCCGCCAGCACGCGAGAGACACCACCGGCAATTTCTGCACGGGTTTTCTCATCAATACCAATATTAATTGCGGGTGTGGCCATTATGACCTCCTGTTGCGAGAGATAGACTGATTAACCCTACGGATTAGGACGTCAGTGCGCTTGGATAATTCCACAGCACTGGCGGCTAGTTGATTCATGTCAACGGATTTGCGCCTGAGGCGTGGCAGGTAGGCGTTAACCCGCTAAATTCAGACCAATGAGTCCCACCACAATGAACACCAGACTTCCGGCTTTCATCCAATTCATGGCTTCGCCAAAGTAAACCACACCAACAATGGCAACCAATGCGGTACCTAACCCAGCCCAAATCGCATAGGCAAAACTGACATCCATGCGCTTGAGAACAAACCCCAAGGCAACCAACGCGCAAACATAGCCCACCACCACCACAACACTCGGCCAAAATCGTGTAAAGCCATCAGATAATTTCAGCGCTGTCGTACCAATGACTTCCATGACGATTGCGCCAATTAATAACAGCCAAGCCGGCATTAAATGTCCTTTTTTATGGCAGGATTACCAAGATGAAACGTCACTTACTCCGAATCATCATGGGTTTGTTAATCGGTGGCATTGTGCTCATCATCTTCAAACCGTACCAAGGCGACGACAGACTCGCTAGCGCGAATTCTCTTACCGCCTCCAGTCTGCCAGACGCTTGGCAGTCAATGGATACCGCCATGCTCAATATTCAGCCAGCCAATCAAACCCCTCCACACACACTGCGTGTCCGCGTTGCGGATGACTCCGCTGAGCGCGCCCAAGGCATGCAGCACTTGCCTAGCCGTGTTGTACGTGACGAACCCATTTGGTTTGTCTTTCCAACGCCAAGACGAACTGGCTGGCATATGCGCAATGTGCGCATTGCCCTTGATATTGTTTATGTTGATGCGAGCGGCCGCGTGATCAGCATTGAGAGAATGCAGCCTGAGGGAACGGGATACGGTATTGATGTTCCCATTGCGGCGGCGTTAGAGGTAGCCGCTGGCCAGGCCAAAAAACTCGATATTCAACCCGGCAGCATTGTATCGCTAAGCCAATAACAAACGCTTGGCTAACCTTTTTGGGGCAAGCGCACCCTTATGTGTAAATCTTCCAGCGCAGACTCATCCACCGCAGCGGGAGCTTCAGTGAGCAAGCAAGCGCCCGTTTGAGTTTTCGGAAATGCCATCACATCACGAATTGAACTTGCCCCGCTAATCAACATAACAATCCGATCAAGACCAAAGGCAATGCCACCATGCGGCGGCGCGCCATACGCTAATGCATCGAGTAAAAAGCCAAACTTATCGCGGGCCTCTTGCTCATCGATACCAAGGCGCTCAAACACCGCTGATTGCATCTCTGGTTGATGAATGCGGATTGAGCCGCCACCAAGCTCTGTGCCGTTTAAAACCAAGTCATAGGCACGCGAGAGAAGCGCTTCTGGATTAGCGCTGGCAAATGCCTCGATGGAATCGACTTGGGGTGCGGTAAACGGATGATGCAAGGCGTAGTAGCGCGCATCACCCTCATCGTATTCGAACATTGGAAAGTCCACGACCCACAATGGCCGCCACTCGCCTTCAAGCAGTGCTAGATCATGGCCGAGCCGAACCCGAAGTGCCGCTAGTGACTCGTTAACCACTTTAGCCTTATCCGCCCCGAAGAAAATCAGATCACCTGCCTTTGCTTCGGTACGAGTAAGAATCTCAGTAATGGCAGAGTCGGGTAGGAACTTAAGAATCGGTGATTGCAGCCCGTCGGCGCCCGCGGCTGGATCATTGACTTTAATATAAGCCAACCCCTTCGCGCCATAACGACCAACAAACTGCGTGTACGCATCAATTTGCTTGCGTGTGAGCTCCGCACCGCCAGGAACTTTTAGTGCGGCAATGCGGCCTCGTGGATCGTTAGCAGGACCCGCAAAAACTTTAAATTCAACATCGGTGAGCAGATCATCAACGCTTACAAGCTCCATGGGAATACGCAAATCAGGCCGATCGATGCCATAGCGCTCAACCGCCTCGGCATACGTCATGCGTGGGAACGGATCTGCTAACTCAATGCCCGCCACTTCTTGCATAAGCAAGCGCACCATTGCCTCCATGAGTGCAGTAATCTGATCCTCATTCATGAATGAGGTTTCGACGTCTAATTGAGTAAATTCCGGCTGCCGATCCGCACGCAAATCTTCATCTCGAAAACAGCGCACGATCTGGTAGTAACGATCAAGACCAGACATCATCAAGAGCTGCTTAAACAACTGAGGTGATTGTGGCAGGGCGTAGAAGCTCCCGGCATGCAAGCGACTCGGCACAAGAAAATCACGCGCGCCCTCGGGAGTTGCACGAGTCAGCATTGGCGTTTCTACATCTAAAAAACCATGTTCGTCTAAGAACCGATGCATAAAGCCTGTCACTTTCGCGCGAGTTTGCAGATGCTTTTGCATCTCAGGCCGACGCAAGTCGACGTATCGATACCTTAGCCGGACATCCTCACCAACCTCATCCTCATCAAGCTGGAACGGCGGCGTCTTGGCTTGATTTAATACCTCGATCTCAAGGCCTAAGACTTCAACTTGGCCTGAGTTTAAGCCGGCGTTTGCCGTGCCCGCTGGACGATGGCGTACCCGGCCGCGGATTTTTAGCACCCATTCAGCTCGGGCACGATCCGCATCAGCGAAAGCCGCCTCACGGTCGGGATCAAAAACGACTTGCAGCAATCCTTCTCGATCACGCAAATCAATAAAAATCACACCGCCATGGTCGCGGCGGCGATGAACCCAACCACAAATTTCAACTTCCTGATCGAGCAAAGCTTCGGTAACGTCGCCGCAATAATGGGTGCGCATGGGAGAAAACCGCCGTTATCTATTGATGACCGTCGAACCGCCGAATGGTAAGCGGTGGGGGTCAGACAGGCAAGCCACAGGGATACGTTGCCCGAACCTGACAGGTTGTAAACACGGCAGCGGAGCTAAGCAGTTTGCATCTTTTAAGACTGATTTTTGCTGGCTTTTGAGGGTTTATTATCTGAGCTGCTCGCTGTTGGTTTTTCTTTGCTAGGGGTTGAGCTTGATTGCCCACCCTCCGCAGAACCCGCGTTTGTTTTAGCCCCCTCTTTTTTGCCTTCGCCGGCTAAATTTCGACGATTATCTTTCTTAAAATCTGTTTCATACCAACCACTACCTTTTAAGCGAAATGCGGCAGCAGAGATTTTTCGACGTAACGCGGAATGATCGCAGGCGGGGCAGTCGGTCAGTGTTTCATCACTGATGCCTTGCAGGGCCTCAAGCTCGTGGCCGCAATCATCGCAAATATACTCATAGATCGGCATGCTGGTTGTCCTCACTGGAAGCCGATATCGGCAATGCAACTGTAATAGGGGCTGGTCTGCCCGAATACAAGACATGATAGCCGGTTTTAGTAGATGCTGGGGTTAATCAAGCGTTTTGCTTTACCGTTTCAGCGCATTGCCGTTATTTTCTATCTGCAACGCCATTGATAATGATTACCGGTAGAGTGGCTGTTGTGCTTGGCGACGTACTTGGAGAAACACAGCAATGGACTTTAATCAATATCGTGACGCGTTGGCTGAGCGCGTAGGCCGCCTTGCGCTACCGTTTGATGATGCGGAATATGCCCAACGCCGCAATGCAGTGACTAATGCCATGGATACAGCCGGGCTTGATGCGCTGTTAGTCACGGATGCCGCTGATATTTGTTATCTCACTGGTTACAACACCTTTGAGGTCTCTGTTCATACCGCGATGTTGATCACCGCTGGCGCCAACAGCCAAGCGATCTTACAAGTACCATCCATTGAGACGGGACCCGCGGTGACAACCGCTCGGGTTGATGGTGTTTGGGGCTATCACTGGGAGCAAGCCGGCGCGGCTGTTCAACAAATGGCACAAATTCTAAGCGATGTTGGCCTCAGCACTAATCGATCGAGTACATCCAAATCGAAAGCGCTACGATTAGGCACAGATAATTGGGGTTCTGGCCTTCGTTGTGGATTTCGAGATGGCTTAACTGCCGTTCTACCGGCGCTCGCCTTAATTGATGCTTCCGGCTTGATTGATGCCATTAAAATTGTCAAAAGCGAAGCTGAGATCGCACTGCTAAAGCGCAGTGCAAACATCACTGAATCCGGTATTGCCACATCAGAAAGTCTCATCGCCCCAGGCATAACCGATCAGCAACTCGCTGCTTCTGGATCAGCGGCGATGCTGGCGGCCGGCAGTGAGTTTATGAGCCTTCAACCGATTGTTACTGCCGGCTGGCGATCTAGTGTTATTCACTGCAATCATCAACGTCACACCGTAGCCGATGGCGAGCCCGTATTTTTAGAATTTGGGGCGACCTGGCATCGCTACACCGCGCCAATGATGCGCACCCGCGTTGCCGGTCAGCCAAGTACAAAGATGCTGCATGTTGCTGAGATTATTCGCGAAATCTACGCTGCCCTTCTAGAGAATATGCGTCCAGGTGTCCGCATCGATACGGCTGCAGCGGCGGCGGATGCAGCCTTGGCACCGTTAGCTAATCAGGCCTTCTTCTCTGGTGTTTACGGTTATGCCGTGGGCATACAGTTTCCGCCCTCGTGGGTAGAAGGCTCCGGTTATATCGCCCGCGGTGTTGAGGAAGAATTCAAACTCAATATGGTTTTTCATTTACCACTGATGCTTCGTATTCCCGGCGAATGGGGCATAGGTATGAGCAACACCGTGCGTGTGACCAACACCGGTGGTGAGGCGCTCAGTGGAAACGATTTAATACTTCGTGGAAGCGCTGATTAATGGCTCGCCGCCAACCCACCATTCAGCCTACTCAACCCGTTATCCTAATCACAGGATGTTCCACCGGCATCGGCCGACATTGTGCGATCGCCATGCAAAAACGCGGTTGGCGTGTCTTTGCAACTGCACGCAACTCAGACGATGTCTCTCAGCTCATTCGCGAGGGATTGGATGATGCCCTCGTGTTAGATGTTGATGATGACCACAGCATCGAGCAGGCGGTGGGCACATTGCTTGAGCGAACGGCAGGCCGGATTGATGCATTATTTAACAACGCCGGATTTGGTCAGCCAGGCGCTCTTGAAGATTTACCCCGCAAGGCACTGCGCGAACAGTTTGAAACCAATGTTTTTGGTGCTCACGCGGTGTCTCGCGCCGTACTCCCGGCAATGCGTGCTCAAGGCCATGGGCGTATTGTTCAGCATAGCTCCGTGCTTGGCTTTATTGCCTTGCCATGGCGGGGTGCCTATAACGCTTCGAAATACGCATTGGAAGGCCTTACCGATACGCTCCGCCACGAGCTCCACGGCAGTGGCGTCGATGCAATTTTAATTCAAACTGGCCCGGTCCGTAGCCGTTTTCGGGCCAATGGACTCCGTAAATTCAATCACTGGATCGGTGAAAACCATGAAAGCGTCCATCAAAAGCGCTACCAAGCGGTATTAAAACGCCTTGAAAGCCGTGACGAGCCGCCATTGACTCTAACGGCTGCGGCTGTCGCCCATAAGCTCGCACTCGCGATAGAATCCATTCACCCAAAACCGCGCTATCACGTAACCGTGCCAACGCATGTATTCAAGGCGCTTAAGCGGCTATTACCCAGCCGCACTCTCGATCTGGTTATTCGCTGGATTAAAGCTTAGCTCACCACTTTCACCGCTGCCTGTCGCGTCGATTCGAATACAATCACCCGGGCTAAATTTGCCAGCCAAAATGCCTTGCGCTAACGCGTTTTCAACACGCTGTTGGAGCACCCGTTTCAATGGGCGGGCGCCATAGATTGGATCGAAGCCCGCTTCTCCAATTAGATCGAGTGCGGCATCGGTGATATCGAGGGTTATATCGCGCTCACGCAGTCGCTCAGAGAGGTAGCGCACCTGGATTTCTGTAATTCGACGAATCTGCTCACGCTCGAGCGGATGGAAGACCACCACATCGTCGACTCGGTTGATAAATTCCGGTCGAAAATGTTGTGAAACGACGCCCATGACCTCGCGCTTCATTTCATCGTAATTGGCCTCGCCGGCGTGCTCCTGAATCAGGTGTGAACCTAGATTTGAGGTCATCACGATCACGGTATTACGAAAATCAACGGTTCGCCCATGGCTGTCGGTTAAACGGCCATCATCGAGCACCTGCAAGAGAATGTTAAAGACATCGGCGTGGGCTTTTTCGACTTCATCGAGTAGTAACACCGAGTAGGGCTTACGGCGAACCGCCTCAGTAAGTGTTCCGCCCTCCTCGTAACCCACATAGCCCGGCGGTGCACCAATTAATCGCGCCACTGAGTGTTTTTCCATAAATTCCGACATGTCGATACGCACCATCGCCTCTTCCGTATCGAATAAAAAGCTCGCGAGTGCCTTACAAAGTTCGGTTTTACCTACACCCGTTGGGCCTAGGAAAAGAAACGATCCGTTGGGCCGATTGGGATCAGATAATCCGGCCCGCGAGCGGCGAATGGCGTTGGCAACTGCATGGACTGCCTCTGCTTGACCGATGACTCGATCGCCAAGGCCTTCTTCCATTCGTAAAAGCTTCTCACGCTCGCCCTCGAGCATTTTTGAGACCGGAATACCCGTCCATTTTGAGACAACTTCCGCGACTTCTTCATCAGTCACCGAGTTGCGCAGTAGCTGCATGTCTTGCTGGCCTTCGGCCTGACTCGCCGTCTCAAGTTGTTGCTCAAGCTCTGGGATGCGGCCGTACTGGAGCTCTGACATCCGACCTAAATCACCGGCACGCCGAGCGGTATCGAGCTCTTGACGGACCTGCTCTAGCGACTCTTTTAATCCAGTCGTGCCTGCCACCGCGGCTTTCTCCGCGTTCCAGACGTTCTCTAGGTTGGTGTATTCCTCCTCGATTTCGACAATTTCATCTTCCAACGTCGCTAAGCGTTTTTTTGATGCTTCATCGGCTTCCTTGTTGAGGGCCTCGCGCTCAATTTTAAGTTGGATCAGGCGCCGCTCCAGGCGATCCATGGATTCCGGCTTTGAGTCAATTTCAATACGAATTCGACTTGCCGCTTCATCGATCAAATCAATGGCTTTATCGGGCAATTTGCGATCGGTGATATAGCGCTGCGATAGCGTTGCCGCTGAAACAATGGCAGGGTCTGTAATTTCTACCCCGTGATGGACTTCATAGCGCTCTTTTAATCCGCGTAAGATCGCAACGGTATCTTCCACACTCGGCTCATCAACCAATACTTTTTGGAAGCGCCGCTCAAGCGCGGCATCTTTTTCAATATTACTGCGGTACTCATCCAACGTGGTCGCGCCAATACAGTGCAGCTCACCCCGAGCTAGCGCAGGTTTGAGCATATTGCCGGCATCCATTGAGCCTTCGGCCTTACCTGCGCCAACAATCGTGTGGATTTCGTCGATAAATAAAATGATCTGGCCTTCTTGTTTGCCCAGATCTTTGAGCACTGCTTTCATGCGCTCTTCAAATTCACCGCGATACTTCGCTCCGGCGACCATCGCTCCCATATCGAGTGAGAGGACCCGTTTAGTTTTCAGCGCCTCGGGCACTTCTTGATTCACAATTCTTAGCGCAAGTCCCTCAACAATCGCGGTTTTACCCACGCCTGGTTCACCAATCAGTACAGGGTTGTTTTTGGTCCGGCGCTGCAGTACCTGAATGGTCCGACGAATCTCCTCATCGCGACCAATCACCGGATCGAGCTTGCCTTGCTCAGCCCGCTCGGTCAGATCGATTGTGTACTTCTCAAGCGCTTGACGCTGATCCTCGGCATTAGGATCGTCAACGCTCTCACCCCCACGAGTGGTCTTAATCGCTTTTTCAAGTGCGCCCTTGTCAGCTCCAGCTGACGCCAATGCTTCACCCGCTTTTGATTTGCCATCTTGCACCGCCGCGAGCAGAAACAGCTCGCTTGAGA
>Ga0102930_1000092_pt1 | contig 27451 bp, 25 predicted proteins | sample SalPon1_B_H2O_MG_FD_84514 | JGI IMG/M metagenome (GOLD analysis project Ga0102930, IMG submission 84514) | Salt pond water microbial communities from South San Francisco under conditions of wetland restoration - Salt Pond MetaG R1_B_H2O_MG | ecosystem: Environmental > Aquatic > Non-marine Saline... | reverse complement strand
GGGCACACTAAAGGTGGTATAAAACCTTGGGCGCAGCCTAAATCCATGAGCCGATGCATCTTCGCTAAGCCTTGCAAAGCGGCGGCGCGGGGATTCGACACGGCGGCTTTATGCGCTTGGCTAGCGAGATTGCCGACTGACAAACCGGCGTAGTTATGTGTTGGCCCAACAAGCCCATCGAAATTCACGGTTTGATTCATGCGGTTTTCGCTCCCGGCAAGGTCATGCTGTGTAAATCAGCGCTCAAGCTGGCGACTGGATAAGCGCAATAATCCGCCGCGTAAAAGCCTGCTGGGCGATGATTACCCGACAAACCAATGCCACCAAATGGGGCTGCCCCGGATGCGCCAGCGGTGGGCTGGTTAACGTTTAAAATACCGGCGCGTACCGTTTGCTGAAATGGCTCAAATAACTCAGCGCGGCTGGATAATAACGCAGCGGCTAAACCAAAGCGGGTTTGATTCGCAGCTTGCAAAGCTTGCTCAAAATCAGCGACTCGCGTTACTTGTAAGAAAGGGCCAAATAATTCCTCATCCGGCACAGCAATACCTGTCACATCAACCATGCTGGGCGACACAAACGCGCCGTTTTCAGCAGCAAAATCGTCATACAGCACACCAGCGCCTTGCTGGATGATAGCAGTGCGCGCTGCTTTAAAATCAGTGGCAGCTTTAGCATGAATCAAACTGCCCATAAACGGCGACGGTTCGGCCAAAGGATCGCCAATGCTGAGGCTTTTTGTTTGCGCGATCACAGCAGCGAGTAAGTCATCACCCGCTACACCTTCGGGAATAATTAAACGCCGGGCGCAGGTACAGCGTTGCCCCGCACTGACAAACGCTGAGAACACAATTTGACTAGCGGCGGCGGCTACATCGTCTACCTCCCAAGCAATAATGGGATTATTGCCGCCCATTTCTAAGGCCAATAAAACTTGTGGACGGCCAGCAAGGGCGCGATGAATAGCCAAACCCGCTGGCTCACCGCCTGTGAATAATACGGCAACGCTTAATGGATGTGCGACTAACGCTTGGCCGGTCGCGCCTGCTCCGTTTAACACTTGCAACACTTTGTCTGGCAAGCCAGCCGCGCGCCATAATTGTGCGAGTCGCTCAGCCACCGCTGGTGCTTGCTCGCTGGGTTTAAACACCACTGCGTTACCCGCTAACAAGGCGGGCACAATATGCCCGTTCGGCAAGTGCGCCGGAAAATTAAACGGCCCAATCACCACCACCACGCCATGCGGTGCGTGCCGCAAACTGCGGGTATGGCTAGCGGTGCTTTGTTGTTGTGTGCCGGTGCGTTGCTCATAGGCTTGGATGGAGAGCGCAACTTTGCCCGCCGTGGCAGCCACTTCGCTGCGGGCATCCCATAAAGCTTTGCCGGTTTCGGCGGCAATTAAACGCGCTAAGCTGTCTTGCTGTTCGGTCACTAATTCGGCAAAGCGTTCCGCAATTTGCACGCGCTCGGCAAATGGGGTGTGGCGCCAAACTTGAAAAGCCTGTTGAGCGGCTTGCATGGCCATATCAACGTGGGCGGCATCGGCTGGCAAACCCGTCCATAAGGTTGCGCCACTAACCGGGTTATAAGAGCTAAAAGGCTGAGTTGAATGCGTGCTCATTGACGCATCTCCAAGGGTGCAACCTGTACGCTATCACCAGCCGCTAAGCCGCTATGCTTGTAAAAACCTTGGCTGGCTTGCACCGGCTGTTCCGCGTCTAAGCCGCTATGGCCATAAGCATAAGCAACCACGAATTGCTGTGGCTTGGTCGCGGCGACGAGGGCTTGGGGTTTTTCGCGTGGCTCAGTCATTAGCGCTGTGCCTAAACAGCGGGGGCGCATTTCACGCACGGTAAAAATATCGCGCTTATCCGCTTCTAAGCAAGGACCCGCATCAAAAATATCCACAGCGTTGTTAAAACGAAAACCTTGTTTACGCAGCATTTCATAAGCGGGGTTAGCATCACGATGGGGGCGTCCGATCACGGCTTGCGCTGCTTCCGGCAGAAGCGCGGTGTAGATAGGAATGCGGGGCATTAAATCGGCAATTAAATGATGATTGCGCCCGGATAAAACATCCGCCTCATCAAAGGATAGATTGAAAAAACGTCGCCCCACGGCTTCCCAAAACGGTATTTCATCGCTATCGGGATCACGCCAGCCGCGCATTTCAGCAATAATAGTATCGGGAAATGCATCCAAGAAAGCGCCAATCAGCATATAACGCGCCAGCGCTAGTAGTTTGCCCCGTCCACCGCCACGAAATTCAGGCCGCAACAGCAAAGTACCGACTTCAGCCGCGCCATTGTAATCATTCATCAGTTGCAGCAAGTCCGTTGCCACGCGCAGGTCGTAGTCACGGGAGACATTGGCCACGCGGGTAATTTTGTAATTATAAAAAGGGCGCTCATAACCTAAGGGCGTATACACCGCACTTGTGCCTGCTAATTGCCCGTCAGCTTCTTCCAGTACCAACAAAAAAGCAGCGTAATCGCTTGGCGCTTGTGGCAGGCTGGCGAAGCTGGCTTGGGAGCGCTCAATCAATTGCAACCATTGGCTTTCGCTTTGCGGCAAAGTGGTCATGCCTTTTTCGCCTTGCTGAGAAAGGTGCAATAGCTGCGACACATCGTTTTGGTGTACGGGGCGTACTAGCATGACAAGCTCACCTCTTGCAGGGTATGCGTATTAAAATGGTGATAAACCGCCGTGTTTAAAGCAATGCGCTCGGCAATGCTATCCACTTCGAGAAATTCATCGTGTGTATGAATCAAACCGCCGCGCACACCCATGGTATCCACAACCGGCGTGCCGACATGCGCAATAATATTGCCGTCACAAACGCCATTAGTGTCCTGAAACTGAAGGTTTAAGCCTTGTTGGGCGCCGATCTGCGTAATGCATTGTTCGAGATATTGTTGGCGGCTGCTGCTCATTTTGGCGGGGCGGTGAATGCCACCTTGGCGCTGGACTTGCACAGCGCGTTCAGCAGCAATGGCTTGGGCCGCGTGTTCTACGGCTTGCAAAGCTTGTTCTAGCTGCTGTTGATCACGGCTACGGCCATTAATACGCAGCACCGCCTCAGCCGGTACGGTGTTAAAAGTATCACCACCGTGTAATGCAGCATTATTCAAAGTAACATCATCGTATTGCCGCCAAATAGCATCCACGGCGAATGCTAATTGCGCGGCCGCATTCACTGCATTGCGTCCGGCATGAAACTCCCGCCCCGCATGGGCGGCTAAGCCGGTAAAATGGTAGCTAATATTCGCACTGGCAGCGCGTGCCCCGGCCAGCGCGCCGCTACTCATGACCGGCTCATAAACCAGAGCCGCGCAAGCTTGGCGTGCGTAATGTTCAATCAAGGGGCGTGAATGCAGCGAGCCGGTTTCTTCATCGCCATTAATCAGCACATCCACGCCCATGGCTTGTTGTTGAAAATGCGGCAAGGCATTTTCCAAAGCGGCCAACATCACGGCTAAACCCCCTTTCATATCCGCCAAGCCGGGACCCCGCAAGCGCAGCTCATCCAATTGCGTAATGCTTTGAAACGGACTATCGGCTGGGAATACAGTATCAGCATGACCCACAAGTAATAAGCGTTGTTTGGCGGTGGGGTTGAGCTGCGCGAGTAATACCGGAGCGGCTTGCGGCTCAGCCGTTTTTTGTAAGTGGCAATCCAGCCCTAATGCTTCCAAGCGAGCTTGCAATTGCTGTTGTACCGCGATCACGCCAGCAATATGACTAGAGCCGGAATTGATTTGCGCCAGACTGAGCGTTAAAGCTAGTGCTTGGGCGGCTTGTGCAGGAAGGTCTATGGCTTGCAGGTCGCTAAGCGTCTGTATGTGTGTTGTATTCATCAGTCTAGCATAAAGAAAAAGCAGCCACTTGAGCTGCGTTATCTTGCCAAAGCTTGTGCAGAAGCTGCGTTAATCTGCTGTTTTTGGTGCAGACTCTGCGCCAAGCTCATGGTTGTCGAGCAAGCCAAGCGGCACACCGCGATGTAACTTCACTTCATCAATAATGGGCACAGTGACCAGCTTGGCAATATTAATATTCGCTTCTAATAATTGATCGGATAAGCGTGACAAAGCGGCCATATTACGTGTCATGACATACAGTAAATAATCAAAACGGCCACTGACTTTGTGCGCACTAATCACCGCATCAAGTGACTGCACATAGTGATCGAAAGCCCGAAAGTCACGTGGGAAATGTGTTTCTAAAGTGATTTCTAAAAAAGCACTCAATAAGCTATTGGCGTTTTGAGGGGTAATAATGGCTTGGTAGCCGCTGATAATCCCTTCGGCTTCTAAGCGCTTAACGCGTTTTAGGGTCGCGGAGGCGGAGAGGAAAATATGGTCAGCAAGGTCTTGGTTGGTCATACGGCCTTGTTCTTGCAAAGCCGCTAAAATTTTCAGATCGTAAGTATCAAGGCGCATGGTGTGGATTCTGCGTTGGCTAAGTTATTTGGGAACAGATTATAGCGTAGCTTGGCTTACAAAACGTGGGACATACAGGCGCAAAGCACGGTATAAATGACCTTTAATCTTACACAGCTAGCACTGGAGTCAATCATGTCTGCATTTAAAGCGACACCAGCCGCGCCTGCTGCTGGTCTGTCTAGCACAGAGCAGCAAGCCATTGTAACAGCCGATCGGCAACATTTTGTGCACCCTGCCACCTCGATGGCCACGGATCAAGCAGCACGCGTGATTAGTGGCGCCCAAGGTAATTATATTTACGATGCGGATGGTCGAGCGGTGCTAGATGGTACGGCGGGATTGTGGTGTGTGAATATTGGGCATGCGCGTCCAGAAATGGCGGAAACACTAGCGACTGCCAGTATGCAGCTTGATTATTTTCATACCTTTAGCGGTATGACAAATGTGTATGCTGCACAGTTGGCGGAGCGTTTAAGCGAGTTAGCGCCGTCGCATTTGCCGCATGTGTATTTTGGTTCGTCGGGGTCGGACGCCAATGACACGATTTTAAAAATGGTCTGGCATTACAATAATATTCTAGGGCGGCCACAGAAGAAGAAAATCTTGTCCCGCTGGCAGGCTTATCACGGCACGTCGATTAGCGCGGCGAGTTTAACGGGTTTGCCGGGCTTTCATAAATGGTTTGATTTGCCATTAGAGCAAGTGCTGCATTTGTCTTGTCCGCACTATTACCGTTTTGGCGAGGCGGGCGAAAGTGAGGAAGCTTTTGTGGATCGCTTAGTGGCTGAGGCGGAAGCGGTGATTGAGCGCGAGGGGGCGGAGACGATTGCAGCCTTTATTGGCGAGCCGATTATGGGCGCGGGTGGCGTGATTGTGCCACCGGCGGGCTATTGGGAGCGCATGCAAGCCTTAATGCGCCAGCATGACATTTTGGTGATTGCGGATGAGGTGATTAGTGGCTACGGCCGTTGTGGCGATTGGTTTGCCAGCCCACAGATGGGTATTCAGGCTGATTTAATGGCAACGGCGAAAGGCTTAACCTCAGGCGTTTTCCCGATGTCGGCGGTGTTTTTAAGTGAAGCTATATTTGAAGTCTTGCAAGAAGGCAGCCGTCAATTGGGTAACTTTGCGCACGGTTACACCTATAGCGGCCATCCGATTGGCTGTGCGGTGGGCTTGACTAATTTGGCAATTATGGAGCGGGAGCAATTGCCCGCACAGGCGGCGCAAGTGGGGCAGTATTTGCATGAGCAATTGCAGGCTAAGCTTTTGCCCCATGCGCATGTAGGCGAGATTCGCGGACAGGCTTTATTGGCAGCGGTGCAATTAGTGGATGATAAAACCAGCCGTCAATACGATACCACGCAGAAACGACCCGCTAAGCTAGCTGAGTTATGCTGGCAGCAGGGGTTAATGGTACGCCCACTACCAACGATTAATGCGATGGCCATTTCGCCGCCCCTGACTTTAACGTTTAGCGAAGTGGATACCTTAGTAGAGCGGCTGGGGAACAGTTTGGAGCAGCTTTATGCTTAGTTTAACTATACTGGTTAGGGGCATAACATGCCCCAAACCTTATCAAGTATGCTGCGCCCCATGATACAAATTAACCACATGCCGCGCTTCAGCAAAGAACAACCAACGCTCCACACCCAAGCCCACCGCCAACGATACCACCGCCAACAATGCTAATGGCCAACCGCCATAACCGCTGGCCAGCAGCGCCATAAGCAATAAAGGTACTAGAAAGGCTAAGCCGTACACGATTAGCTTCAACTGCTTGAGCAAGCGTTGTGGGGCTTGGTAAGCAAACTCATCGGTTAAGAAGGTGCCAGCAGAATGGCCGGTGTCTAATAAGCGTACCTGTGCTTGTGTAAAGCCAGTGGCGGTGTTGATCGTAGGGCCCGTGACGGTTTTAATCCAAAAGTAATAAATCGCTTTCGTGATTGCAGCGATGAATACTAAGACCGTCGCTAAAGCGGCTAAAGGCGCTACCGGATAGCCCATGATAGCCGACAAACACACCAATAAAACGGTACCACTAGCTAGTGCAAGCAAGACATAGTTGGTAGGCGTTAAGGCCGTATTCCACTGGCGAATTGTTTTGAGGCACGCGTAAATCATCCCCGTACTGAACACCGTCACGAACGCCAATAATACAGCGCCTAGGCCGAATAAGATCACCCAAGGATTGGTACCACCTTGTGCCAGCCAAGCACTGTACAGATACGCTAAGCCCAAAGGATAAAATAGCACCGCAAACACGCCTTCACGCGATAACCACGAGGTTCTAAAACGAAAAAAAGCACGCCAAGCATTTTTGGGGTTGGCGAGGTGAAAGGTGGAGGACAACAAACCTGCGGTAATTAACACTAGAGCTATAATACCCACGATTAAGACACTCTGCGCAGACAATTTCAGCCAGCCAAAGAGTTGCACCAGCGTAAACACAATAAATAAGCCATAACCCGCGCCCGAAGCGACGGTAAAGAAAATAACAGAAAAGGCCGGATGCATAAGCGAGACTCCTTAACGCGCAATGGCTTTATTAACCCAATCTTTCACGCTGGAAAGCAGGGGCTTTTTGACATCATCCGTGGGCACCGGGCGCGTTAAGCGGGGCGGCAAATATTGATTAGTGGGCTGGTAGCCTAATTCCGGCATTAAGTCATAACCGGCACGCTCACGCACTAACTGGCTAACATTAGAACTTGGATCATCAAAATCACCAAAATGCCGTGCATGCGCCGGGCAAGTAATCACGCAAGACGGTTGGCGGTCAATTTCATCTAAATTTTCGTCGTAAATACGATCAATACAGAGCGTGCATTTTTTCATAACGCCGCTTTCTCGATCCAATTCACGCGCGCCATACGGACAAGCCCATGAGCAATAATTACAGCCCATGCACTTATCCTGATCAATCAATACGATACCATCTTCCGCCCGCTTATAACTCGCACCCGTTGGGCAGACATCCACACAATCCGCCTGTTCGCAATGCATACAGGACATGGGGAAGTTAATGGTTTTATTATTGGGGTAGTCGCCTACTTCATAACTGCGAATACGGTTAAACCAAACGCCACTGGGATCTTCGCCATAGGGTCGATAGTCTGTTAACGGACCCGTGGTGCCCGACGTGTTCCACTGTTTACAGGACACCGCGCAGGCATGACAGCCAACGCATACATCTAAATCAATCACTAAGCCTAATTTCATGAGCTAGACTCCTCTCCAAGGTCACGAGTATTTTCTGTGGCAGCATGCACACTGCCACGCTGCAAGACATCATCCATGGGGCGCACCATATTCACTGGTTCATGCGTGTGATAACGCAAAATATCCGGTGAGGGCGCTTGATTGGGCAATGGTTTAATCGTCGCAAAAGTCGGCCAAGTCCCCGTCTCGCCTGCTTGCGCTGGGTATACTTTAACTTTTAAATCATACCATGCTGCTTGGCCTGTAATCGGGTCCGAGTTAGTCACCGTGTCCAATGCGTCATTTTGATGCGGCAATAATTCAGAAATGAGATGATTCATCAAAAAACCGTCATTGGATTCATTGGCATCGTCTTTTAAGCCCCAAGCGCCTTTTTGTTTAGCAATAGCATTCCACGTCCACACCGTATCGTATTGGCAGCCTTCGATGAGTTTTACTTGCACACGAATTTTGCCGTGGTGCGACTCCACCCAACACCACATTTCATCTTCAATGCCAAAAGCTTGGCCACGCTGGCGATTCATATACAAGAAATTTTGGGCACAAATTTGCCGCAACCACGCATTCTGCGAATCCCAAGAATGGTACATGAACATAGGGCGCTGATTGACCGCAAATAGGGGATATTCTTCGGTATCAATACGACTTTGCTCTAAAGGCTGATAGTAAAACGGCAAAGGATTAAAGTAACGACTCAGGCGTTCTTTATGATGTGCTTCAGTCGGCATAGGACCATCATATAAACCCTGTCCGGCTAATTTAAAGCGTTGCTGGGTTTCAGAATATAACTCCAGCACAATTTGTTCAGTGGAGCCTACCCAACCAGCATGGCGTGCAAAATTTAAATAATCCTGATTGGCATGGCGATAGTAGCGGGTATTGTGTGGCAACGGCATTTCAAAAAAAGCACCATTATCAGCGTAACGCTGCCATTGTTCTGGATTTGGCTTACCGCGCAAATGTGTTTCTGCGCCGTTTTCATCCAAGCGCCAGCCCGATAAAAACCCAATGCCCGGCTCTTTTTCCCAGTTAATAATAAAGTCTTGATAGCCCTTATATTTACGTGAACCATCTTCATTGACTAGGGCGGGAAAGCCTAAACGCGCACCAATTTCCAATTGCACTTCTTGCCACGATAAGACATCGCGGTCAGGCTGAATAACCGGCTGGCGAATAGAGTCGCAAGCCGCATGCGGCTCAGAAATCGGACGATCCAGCATGGAAATCGTATCCCAGCGTTCTAAATAAGTGGTGTCTGGAATCACTAAATCAGCGTAATTGACCATTTCCGAATGAAAAGCGTCAGAGATAACAATAAAGGGGATTTTATAAGCGGGATCGTCGTCGCCGGATGCTTGTGCGGGGTCTTCCTTTTCACACAGCATGGCCTGTACTTCCGCCGTATTCATGCTGGAATTCCACGCCATATTGGCCATAAACATCATTAAAGTGTCAATTTTATACGGATCGCCTTTCACTGCATTGGTAATGACCATATGCATTAAGCCATGATTCGAGAGTGGCGCATCCCAAGAATAGGCTTTATCAATACGCTTCGCTTTGCCTTCGTCGTCCATGACAAGATCTTCAGGGCCTGTCGGAAAGCCTAGCGGCGGGCCTTTGAGCGGCGTGTTGGGCGCACACTGTTTGCTGGGTTTAAGTGCCGGTGGAATATGCTTGGGGTAAGGCGGCTTGGCTAAATGCCCGCCGGGCACATCAATCGTGCCCAACATAATTTGTAAAAAGTGAATAGCGCGACAGGTTTGAAAGCCATTGGAATGCGCTGAAATCCCGCGCATGGCGTGCATCGACACCGGACGCCCTTTAAAGCTGTAATGCGTGCGCCCTGCCCAATCAGTCCAGCCTTCTGGCACGTCAATTTCAATACTTTCTTTAAAAGCGACATGCGCCATTTCTAAGGCGAGTCGTTCAATTTGTTCTGCTGGCACACCGCATACCTCGGCAGCTTTCTCAGGGGCATATTGCTCATCGAGGTAGGTCTCTGCAATTAGTAGCATCACTGATTTCACCGGCTTGCCGTCCACTTCGCCACTGTGTAACAGCGCGGGAGTAATCGAGGCTTGTGTGGCATCGACAGCGGTATTTTGTTCCATATCCCAAGCGAGTGGCTTGCCATCCGCATTTCGCGCTATTAAGCCATGCCCAACTTGTCCTGGCGTGTCGACGACCAAGTAATGCGCATTGGTGTAGCGAATAAGGAACTCCCAATCGAACTGCTCATGCTTGAGCAAGACATGCAGCATAGAAAGCGCTAGCATGGCGTCTGTGCCGGGTTTAATGGCAACCCATTCATCCGCAATGGCTTGGTAGCCGGTGCGGGCTGGATTAATCCCCACAAACTTGCCACCATTACGCTTGAGTTTTTCTAAACCAATTTTGATCGGATTAGAGGCGTGATCATCAGCCACACCCCACATCATAAAATACTTAGTACGCTCCCAATCAGGATCGCCAAACTCCCAAAAAGCATGCCCCATCGTATAGAGGCCGCCTGCTGCCATATTGACGGAACAAAAGCCGCCATGCGCTGCCCAATTGAGCGTACCAAACTGCGATGCCCAGAAGCCGGTTAAGGCTTGCATTTGGTCGCGGCCCGTAAAATAAGCTAACTTAAGGGGATCAGTGGCGCGGATTTTGCGTAAGCGAGCTTCGAGTATGTCCAAAGCCTCCGCCATGCTAATAGCTTCAAACTCTCCCGCACCCCGTTCTGTGCCGGGCTTACGGCGTAACGGGGTTTGTAGTTTGGCAGGTGAGTTTTGCTTCATAATGCCAGCGTTGCCCTTAGCACAAAGCACGCCTTTGTTAATAGGATGGTCGCGGTTGCCTTGGATATAGCGAACTTGATTATTCTCGACCGTCACATTAATCCCACAGCGACAAGCACACATATAACAGGTGGTGGCTTTAGTCGCTTGCTGGTTGTGCGGTTCGAACTCTGGTAATGCGCTCATGGATACCTCGAAATAGGCTAAGACAGTTAGACACTGCGGACTAACTATCTTGCGGCATCCCTCGGGATGCCACAACAATAAATCTTATCTATATAGATAAGATTTTGTTATTAGCACGTTTAGGATTTACAAATGGCACAAATCAGAAAACCTCGTATTGGCATTGCGCTTGGTGGTGGTTCCGCAAGGGGCTGGGCACATATTGGCATTTTGCAAGAACTAGCCAACATGGGTATTTATCCCGATGTTGCCTGTGGCTGTTCAAGTGGCTCTATTGTTGCGGCTGCTTATGCGGCTGGGCGCTTAGAACGATTAGAAACCTCGGTAACAGCGCTAACAAAGCTGGAACTGATGCGTTTTTTTGAATTAAATATGACGCTGAATGGCTTTGTACGTCAGGATCGTCTTAAACAATTTCTACATGAGAATGTTTGTGCGCGAGAGACGCTGATCGAGGAATTAACGTGCACATTTGCGTCTGTTGCCACTAATTTAAATAGCGGCCACGAAGTTTGGTTTACTAAAGGACAGGTATCAGATGCGATTTGGGCTTCTATTGCTCTGCCAGGTTTGTTCCCACCTTATCAATTTGAGGGACAATGGCTTGTGGATGGTGGTTTGGTGAATCCTGTACCTGTATCACTGTGCCGTGCTTTAGGCGCAGATGTTGTCATTGCTGTTAATCTTAATAGCAATGCAATGAGCCGCATGTATGCCGATAAACTTGATGCCCAAGCAACAGAAAGCAGTGATACGGCCGTGCAAATCACTGAGGCAACTCAACAAGTCTCTACGGACGAAGTAGCAACAACGACGGCAATGAGCAATAATTTTGTTAGCTCAGTCGCTACCTCTTTGTGGGAATACTCATCCGCTTTTTTTACCAGCAGTAAAAGCAATCACCCCCCACAACCTAATCTTATAGATGCCATCGCTGGTTCTATCAATATTATGCAGGATAAAGTCACACGTAGCCGCATGGCCGGCGATCCACCGGATATATTACTTAATCCACGTATGACACATATTGGCTTATTAGAATTTTATCGTGCGGCCGAGGCTATTGAAGAAGGTAGAGCGTGTGTTAAGAGGATGAGCGCTGAAATTAAGTTATTAAATGACTAATAATAGGTTTTATATAAATATGAATAGAAAAATAAAGTCTTGTAGGAAGTCCTATAGAGCGTGGTTACAAGCAGGCTTTGCACTGACGCTGCTCTTTGGCCTTTGGGTCGCTTCCTTGCCAACGGGTATTGATGTGGGCATTCAATCGGGTGACAAAATATTACATTCTGCTAGTTTTTTCTTATTTGCAGCATGGCTTGATTTGTGTAGTCAACGCTCGTTTTGGCGCTTCCAGATGCCTATTTTATTAGCGTATGGTGCCTTAGTCGAAATTATGCAAGCTTTTTTGCCGTGGCGTAGTTTCTCTATGCTGGACTTAGCAGCAGATTTAGCCGGGGTGGTTTTATACTGGCTGCTATCGCGTTTGCTGCTGAGGCAATGGCGCCTAGCCTAATAGCGGCCATAAAAAAAGCCAGACCCAACAAGGCCTGGCTAAAAAAACGCAAAGGAAGGGCTAAGACCTCTGCGTTAAGTTAGAGTCCATTAGCGGACTCCAGGGGCTAACAACAGGTTTTACTGCTTCACAAAAATTGATAACAATGGCTTATAGGCCGTAATACTGTTCGATAAACTGCTGCTCTTTTTTGTCCACGTACTCAGGCGCTGCTTGAGGTTGTCGTTTCGAGGCACGAGCACGGTAAACACGTTCTTTGTTTTGTTGGGTTGCAGGTACAGTCTGCAATAATGTAGGTAACACTCCTACGTTGTTCGTTGGTGGTGGTAGACGGTAGGCCGAATACGCTTCTGTTTTCCAACTATCAAACAATGAATTTGTGGGCGCATTTGAACAACCGCTCAAAAGAGCCATATACACCATCACCAACCCTAACCGTTTAAACAGTTTTCTTATTCTTGTTTTCATGATGTTTGTATGTGTTTGGGTTTGTATGATTTAAATATTGGCAGAAAACTTTTATTTATGCACTTATTAGAAGATAAATGGACTAAATGACGGATAATTGGCAGGTTTATAACTTTGAAAGGCTGTTTTAACGGTTTAAAGGGCTTGTTCTTGTTGATTCAAGGCCCACTGCAAATGCTCCAGCACCATTTCACTCAAGCTCGAATCATCAGTTATTTTTATTGTTAAAGCCTCAATAATGGCAGCGCTAGCCGGAGCATTCCCCAAAGCAACGGCAATATTACGCACCCAGCGTTCATAGCCAATACGCCGAATGGCTGAGCCTTGGAGGCGCTCCAAAAACGCTGCTTCTGTCCAATGCAATAACTCAATTAAATGACGGCTATCTAAGCGCTGGCGTACTGCAAAATCCGCTTCTGGGGATGATGTTGCAAAACGATTCCACGGACAGATTAATTGGCAGTCATCACAGCCATAAATGCGATTCCCCATCAATGGGCGTAGTTCCACTGGGATAGCGCCTTTATGTTCAATGGTTAAATAAGAAATGCAGCGCCGCGCATCCAACACATAAGGCGCAATAATCGCTTGTGTAGGGCAAACGTCAATACAAGCCGTACAGGAACCACAATGCTCAACCACGGCCTCACTACTCGGTAATGCTAAATCAGTATAAATTTCACCCAAGAAAAACCAAGACCCCGCCTCACGACTCAGCACATTTGTATGCTTGCCCATCCAGCCCAAGCCCGCTTGCACAGCAATCGGCTTTTCCAGCACAGGTGCGCTATCAGTAAACACGCGATAGCCAAACGCACCGAGTTCATCTTGCAACCATGTGGCTAATGTTTGCAAACGCTGTCGCAGCACCTTATGGTAGTCGCGCCCTAGCGCATAGCGTGATACATAAGCCAGCTCAGGGTGATTGAGCACCATTTCTGCATCTGCGCTATCGGGGGGAAAATAATCCATTCTGACGCTAATAATGCTCAAAGTGCCAGGCACTAACTCAGCAGGTCGACTGCGCTTTGTACCATGCCGCGCCATCCACTCCATATCACCTTGATAGCCTTGCTCCAGCCAATCCAATAAGCGCTGCTCGGCTGCTGCAAGGTCAATTGAACTGACGCCAACCGCATCGAAGCCTAATTGCGCTCCCCATGCTTGGATTTTCGCGCTAATATTTTCAGGTACAGTTACTTCGGCTAACTCGGATAATTCGGACGTAGACATGTCAACTCATCAGTCACAACAAATAAGGCATTCACTCACGACGGTGTACACAGCGGCACAAGTGCGTGAATTAGATCGTATCAGTATAGACACGCTGGGCATACCCGGTTACAGCTTAATGAGCCGAGCTGGTCAGGCGCTCTTGCAAGCCATCCAGTCTGAGTGGCCACACAGCCAGCGTCTTTGTGTGTTATGTGGGGCAGGTAATAATGGCGGTGATGGTTATATCGTGGCTCGCTTGGCGCTGCAAGCAGGCTGCTTTGTCGAAGTAATAACACTGTGTAATCCTGATACTTTACAAAATGATGCCGCCACGGCTTATCACGCCTATCACAAGGCGGGGGGAACTGTTTCTCGTTTTGACCCACAAGCTACTTTGCCAGACTGCGATATGCTCGTGGATGCGTTACTGGGAACAGGTTTAGACCGTGCTGTCAGTGAGCCTTATCACGAAGCCATTCAAATGATGAATACCCACACAGCGCCTGTTGTAGCGGTGGATATTCCCTCTGGTTTAAATGCTGATACGGGGCAAGCATGGGGTATTGCGGTGCAAGCGGCTTTAACTCTGACTTTTATTGGCTTAAAAAGCGGCTTGCTGACGGGGCAAGCGCGGGATTATGTGGGCACGTTGCAGCTAGATACCTTGGAAATACCCGACACCGCCTTTGCGCAACTTAGCAGTCCGATGCAAGCACTGGATGCTACAAGCATCCGCGCTGCGTTACCGCCTCGCCCCCGCAGCATGCACAAAGGCCAAGCTGGGCATAGTTTATTGGTCGGCGGTGCGCCAAGTATGAGTGGTGCGATTCGCTTAGCGGGCGAAGCGGCTTTGCGTAGTGGTGTGGGTTTAGTCTCCATCGCCACGCACTCACAACATGCGGCTTGGCTCAATCTTAATCGCCCCGAATTAATGGTGCATGCGCTAGACAATAGCCATACATTACGTCACTTGTTACAGCCTTGTGATGCCATCGCTATTGGGCCAGGATTAGGGCAAACGCCTTGGGCGCGTCAATTATTAACGCAGGTACTGTGTAGTGATCAGCCTAAAGTTCTCGATGCAGATGCTTTAAATTTATTAGCTGGCTTAGCGAGTCAGACTAATAACTGGATTTTAACACCGCATCCGGGCGAAGCAGCGCGTTTACTCGCTTGTACAACAGCGGAGATTGAGCAAGATCGTGTTGCAGCGGTACGCTTAATACAGCAACGTTATGGGGGTGTAGTCGTGCTTAAAGGTGCCGGTACTTTAGTCGCTGACGATAATAGGGTTTATTTTTGTACGGCTGGTAATCCCGGCATGGCCAGTGGCGGTATGGGTGATGTATTAAGTGGCATTATAGCCGCCTTACTCGCACAAGGTTTAAACCTGACTACGGCAGCTTGCGTGGGTGTACAGGTACACGCTCAAGCAGCCGATCAGGCCGCAGCGCAAGGGGGTGAACGTGGTTTATTAGCCACTGATCTCATGCCTTTCATTCGCCAGGAACTTAATACATGAACGAAACACATTTTATTGCCGACGAACAGGCAATGCTAGATTTTGGCGCGCAGTTAGCACAGCGTTTGCCCGCTGAACAAACCATTGTTTACCTTGAAGGTACACTCGGTGCGGGCAAAACCACACTGGTGAGGGGGTTGTTGCGTGCTTTAGGTCATCAGGGCGCGGTGAAAAGTCCTACTTATACCTTAGTGGAGCCTTACCAGCTTGGCGGACGCGATATTTATCACTTTGATCTATACCGTTTAAGCGATCCAGAAGAACTAGAGTATATGGGAATTAGGGATTATTTAAGCACTAATGCCTTATGTCTGCTGGAATGGCCCGCTCAAGGAGGTGATGCTATCCCCAGTGCTAACCTCATTATAAACATAAAGTATTTTAATGACGGTCGCCAAATTGAGTTAAAAAAACTATCTCTTTAGTTTCAATTGCTTACAAGGTTTTTATGAAAAGATACTTGAAATATACCTTGAACACGTTAATATTACTGGCTATATGAGCAGCGTGTTGTTAGAGACTGCCTTTTTCCTCAGTGGTGGTCAGTTAGTGGGCAGAGTGTAAATCATGCAAAATCAAAAGCTAACCCGAAGAAATTTTCTTCTACAACTGAGTGCTGTATCAGGCTTAATGATCAGTTCTTCTGTTGTGTCATCCTTATGGGCGGCTTCTAAAGCCAAGTTAACGGGAGCGCGATTATCTGGTACACCAGATGCTTTAATCGTGGCTTTCATGCTGGATGCGCCGGCCAAATATAAGATATTCACCCTTAAATCACCTGATCGGGTGGTCATTGATCTTATGGACACCACACTTGAGGGTAATCTCAAGCAAGGCGAACATAATCGTCCACCGATTACAGGTATTCGTTATGCTGTACGCGAGGAAGGCTTCCTACGCATCGTTTTAGATGTGACCCATCCTCTGAAAGTCGACGCTATTTTACGTGAAGACTCAGGCGAACATGTGTTATCACTCAAGTTGCAGGATCGTGCTGGCACAACAGGCGACCCTATTACAATACGTGAGGGGAGTGAAGTCGCTGTTGTTGCAGCCAGCCAGCCCCGTACCCCGACCAACAATAGCCAGGCGAGTAATAATCGTGGTCGCCCTTTCATCATAGCTGTAGATCCAGGCCATGGTGGTCATGACCCCGGAGCCATCGGCCCACAAGGTACGCAAGAAAAAGATGTTGTCTTAGCAGTATCGCGTAAATTAAAAGCGCGAATTAATGCTCCACTCGGTATGAAAGCTGTGCTAACGCGTGAGTCCGATAAATTTATCCCCCTGCGAGAGCGTATTAATATAGCTCGCAAGAACAAAGCTGATTTATTTGTATCTATTCATGCTGATGCTAATACGAGCTCTCGTGTACGTGGTTCATCAGTGTATATTTTGTCTGATAATGGCGCGTCCAGTGAAGCGGCCGCCTTAATTGCCAAAAATGAAAATCAAGCTTATCAATTGCGGGTAGGTGACGTGGAATTAAGCGGCCAAGATAGCAATATTGCTTCGATTTTATTAGATTTGAGCATGAACGCGACCATGGACCGCAGCTTAGAATTGGCTAAGCGCACTTTGAAAGAATTGTCCGCAGTGAGCAACCCATTGCGTCGTGACGTAGAAAGTGCTGCGTTTGTGGTGCTAAAAGCGCCCGATGTGCCGTCAATGTTGGTGGAAACAGCTTTCCTGAGTAACCCAGCTGAGGAGAAACGTTTGCGCACATCCCACTATCAACAAAAGTTAGCTGACGCGATTTTCCGTGGCATTAGCAGCTACAAACAAGTCTACGCACCCGACAAGGGGCAAGTCTTTGCGGGGACGGATAATGATTATGTCGTTAACAATGGTGATTCATTATCAATTATTGCAGAACGCTATGGCGTGAGTATACAAGCAATAAAACAAGAGAACCGCTTAAATTCTAATACGATTAGAACGGGCCAACGTCTAAGAATTCCAACCAGTACTTCAAGCAACTTAAGTTAGACAACAATTTCTCTGTTCAGCCAGACTTATTCGTCTGGCTTTTTCTTGTGGATAACTTTGTGGACGAATTAAAACTCCACAGCGCATCAATCTCCAGGCTTTATGAAGCGTTGCGCAACAAAATCATCCCGATAAGGTAAATGCTCCCACGCAGCGTTTATATAACGCGCTACAGCGCGTTGCTCGTGCCTCGTATGCTGGCGTACAGGCTGGCGAAAAGCCTCTTCCAATAGCCAATGACTAGAGCGTGTTAGCGTGGGGATAAAACCACGTGGCACTTTATGCTCGCCTTGTGCGCCGGGTTCAAAAACGTGTAAACCCTGCTGAATACAATACTCAATACCTTGGTAATAACAAGCTTCAAAATGCAAGCTGTCAAAATATTCCGTACATCCCCAATGCCGTCCGTATAAATGCGTATCACTGCAAAACATCAATGAACCTGCGATACAGCTTTCCTCACGATCTGCGAGCACTAAAATCACTTGATCGGGCAACTGTTGTGCGACTTCACGAAAAAAGCCTTCATTGAGCGTTGGAATCCCCCATTTGCTCTCAAAGGTATGTTGATAAAAATAGGCGAAATCACTCCAATCTTTAGCCGTGGCGGTATGACCATTGAGTAGGCGTAGCTGTACACCTGAATCCCGTACTTTGCGCCGCTCTTGACGGATATTTTTGCGCTTTTTAGTCGCAAGCGTTTTTAAAAAGTCATCAAAACTATCATAGCCAAAATTGCGCCAATGAAACTGGCAATCATGCCGCGCCACCAAACCTTGTTGCTCCAACCAATCTTGCTCAGAGGCGAGGGCAAATAACCAATGCACCCCACTCGCTTCCAAGGTTTGTGCCAGCTCCATCGCCGCCGCCAATAATAGCGGAAAGATTTCAGCTTGCTGCTTGGGTTTGGCTAAAAGACGCTGGCCACTCGCGGGCGTGTAAGGAATGGAAGAGACTAATTTAGGGAAGTAGTCCAGCCCATGACGCTGATAAGCTTCCGCCCAAGCATGATCAAAAACAAACTCACCGTAAGAGTTATATTTCTCATATAACGGCATCGCCCCCACTAGGTCTTGCTCATCGTTGTAAATAACAAGATGACGTGGCAACCAACCAAAAGCCGCACCAACACAAGCATGGCGCTCTAAGGCTGTTAAGAAAGCATGTTGCATGAAAGGGTTACGATCCTGCACCAGCGCATTCCACTGCTGAGCATCCACTTGATCTAAGTTATCGAGAACTTTAATTTGCATGAGCGTCTTGTGCCATGATGTTCGGAAGTGACAAAAATTTGCTTAGGTCGTTGGCCTAATCATTCTTATCATCTAAATTAATACTTAATGGTGAGTCTGTTATAGGCCATTGGCCTTTGGCCACATTCTCACCGCTAACCGTATGAAATAAGGCGTAACTGTATTTACCATAGTGCTGAATCTTACGCGTTAAGCTTTGCAAGCTTTCTGGTGTGGCGGCATCCAATAAAATTAATTGCTGCTCGCCAGCAGTCACTGTCAAAGCCAAAGAGTGCACACCACACATATAGCTGACACTATTCAAGGTGTAAGCCGTTTCACTGAGCTTGAAAGCTTGCTCAGCCCGCATCAGCAATTGCGATAAAGCAGCATTATCACCGCCTAGTAAGACGACAATAGCGCTATCAGGCAAGGCCTCATCGTCATACTGAATCTGCATATTAGCCTGACCCCACGATAAAGTATCAGCAAGCTCGTCCCACGCTAACTCCATGCCTGCCGCAACTTTTCGCGCAATCACAAATGTCTTAGGGTCACGATTAAATAATACATCTAAGGTAGGAGGCACTTCTCCATCTGCCGGAATACGCCATACATCAAAATGCGGATCAATGGCGATACTAAGCGGTTTTTGCTCATAAGCAAGTGTAAAACGCTGCTGGCGCTCTTGCAGCGTTACTACCTGTTTATGCTCACCACGCTCAGCGAACGTCGCGACGATAGGCACTTGCATAGTGAACGGCGCAGCCGCTTGCTGTTGTGCCAAAGTGACTTGTAATTGATAGGCGGCACTATTTTTATCCCCGTTATTATCCACAGGCTCATAATGTGTCAAAGCAAGCTGTGGCGCACCAGGACGACCCAGCCACTGTGTAAAAAAGCCATTTAAATCTTGTTTACTCACACGCTCAAAACTGTGTTGTAAATCACTAAAACGTGCTGGCCGCCCCTTATAATCAGTATAAAATTCGCGTAAACCTAAAAAGAAAAGCTCATCCCCCAGTCGCTGCCGTAAGGCATGAAAAAGCATCAAGCCTTTGCTGTAGCCTACGGCTTGAGTCATCTCATTATGGCGATTACGGAAATCGTTTAAAGGAAAGTCCTTGGCATCACGCTCAAAAGCCGCAAACTTTTGCAGCGTATCACGACGGTATTGGGCGCCTTCGCCTTGGGAACGTTTTATACGGTGATCGGCTAAGTAAGCCGTTAACCCCTCGCTCCAATTGCCTTGTGAAGCGTCCACATACACACCATTCCCCCACCAATTATGTAAAATTTCATGCGGGAAAGAGCTATGCACAATAAAGGGAAGCCGCATGACACGCGAACCAAGCAAGGTAAACGATGGCATGCCCCAGCCTGTTTCCCAGAAGCTTTCCACCGTGGCAAATTTGCGGTAAGGGTATTCGCCCAATAAGCGCGAATACTGCGCCAAGTAAGTCTCCGTAGCGTCTAAGTATTGCTGCGCTAATGCCTTGTCAGGCGAGCGTAGATAAACCAATGACTCGGCATGCTGCCCCGCTTGACGGTAGACGTTAAAATCACTGGCTAGCCAATAAATACCTTGCTGTGCTTGTGAGGTGCGCCAACCCTTATCCGTATCCGTTGCTGCACCTTGGCTTAAACTCACCCAATTGGCCGGTAAGCCTTTCTCAATTAGTTCAAACTGATGCAAAGCATTCGCGGTCTCTATGTACCAGTGACTATCCGGCCCTAAATAAATACCTGTTTCATTGAATAAGCGGCAGGTTTCACGTAACCAGTCGCAATCGGGGGTTGAATTAATTTTAGCGCTGTATTGCAGCACCACTTCGCGCGTAGCTACAGGTAGCTCATAGTGATTCAGTGTGTCGGTGCGCGCTACTGGCTGTAAGCGTTTGCCCGCATGTTCCACGTTAAACATAGCGCTTAACTGAAAACGCTGTAAATAGGGCTCAGCTCCCGAGCCGTTACCAGCAACCGTGATACGATCTTCAACTTGTAAGCGCCCCGTACTTATATCGGGCATGAGGGTTAATTCATGCTGCAAGATACGTGTTTCGTCTGCTGCGTAAGCATTCAATGCTAACAAGAGCCCCAGCAAAACAACCCCGTATTGATAAAGTCTGCGCATTGGTATAATCCTTTGCAGTGAACGTGTAGTGCAGATAGCTATAGGTCAATGCTACCATAATGCATAGGTTGACCCTATTGGTCTGAATTGTCGGGATGATGCAAAGAAATGAAACCTGTGCCTAAAAAAGCAGTCCATAGGCACTTGGGCGTATAGCGAATAGCGTTTCGCTAATAGTGTTGGTAGCATAGCTTAAACCATAAGGGCTTACAGATAATAAACATCTGTGCATGGATGATATAACAAGGGATTTGATGATGCCGCAAGCAAGCGCCGGGCAAGCCACTAAGCCACAGCGTTCATTGAAATTGACGCTTATGCTGATTATTCTCCTGTCCGTAATTTCCTTTATTACCAGTTATAAAGGGCTTGTTATTCTGAATGTGGAGAATGACAGTGATCTAAGTCTCTGGAAAGCGGTGTTTGTCGGTTTTATGGTGTTTACCATTCAGGCGACCTTGGTTATTACGCTACTTTTCATGATCCATGGCTATCGCACCATCACCCGCCTGCTCGCCTTGATTGTTTATGTAGTCGCTATGCTATTCAGTGTCTTTTTCAGCTACGGCTGGTGGTATGAAACCTTTCGCGCCGGTAGTTATGCTGAAGAAGTTTATAAAGATAGTCTTGAAGAGATTCGCAGCGATGCGCGTACTTACCAACAGTCCTTTGCACATGTTTATGAAATGGCGGCCGAACTATCTATGTATTCTGCCAAAAAAGCCCGCGACGAAAATTTGTATGGCGGTACTTGCGATGAAGAAAGCTTACCCGGCAAAGGTGCTCTCAATTATTTGCGTAATGATGAAGCGGAACGTTTCGGGCGCATGGCTGACGATGTTAAAGGCTTAGAAGAAAAAGTCGGCACGGACATTAAAGCACTTAATGAGCTATTAGACTCACTCGATTTAAGCGGTGCGGCAGTGAGTGAGCGAGAGCGTGAACTGAACGATATTGTCATGCGCATTGGTAGTTACAAAAACGGCCCCGTAGCCAGCAATATTCGCAATAAACTAGAAGATCTTCGAGGGGATAAACGTATATTTTTAGGATCCATTAACCCCAAAGACGATGAACGCACCGTCGTTTCCTGCCTAGACGCTGAGATCACTCGCAAAATTGATGCTTTGCTCCAAGCATTGGATCAACTACCCGCCACGAGTAAAGTAACTTTGTTTGATCAGAGTAATAACCGCACGGTGTTAGAACGCTCATGGGAAGTTTTTTCAGCCGTCTTAACTTTTGGTGTTGATGATAAAGCAGACGCTACAGAAAAAGCCTCGGGTATAAAGCTTAGCACAACGGATTATGTGCCTTTGGTGGCGGGCTTATTGATTGATTTATTCATCTTAGTTTTAGGCCTGATTGATGGCTTAGAGTATGGACGCTTTTACACCGGACGACGGTATAGCGCGGAAGATGCGGAACAGCTCAGTCATTTTTATGCGCGCCAAGATGAAGATGCTGGCCAGTTTAATATTTTACAGCCGTATTTGTACTCAGGTTGGCTGAGTTACTACCTCATTGTCCCCGTAAAACAAGGGGCGCAATTGGAGCAGGAACAACAAATTTTGCGTATTATGTCATGGCTAGAAGCGCATAAAAAAATTGATTTATATGCCCAATCCATTGATTTGCATTACTTGCCTGATGTCATGCAAGAGTTCTTCACAGCCGACACACCTGCTAATCAGTGGCGACAAATCTGGCGCTTTGATGTCTATCGGGTGCGTAAAAGCATGTGGCATGAGTTGGTGATTGCCCACGCACGCCACCGCCCACAATCCATGGAAGGTGCCCAAGCATGAGCTTGTGGTTAGGGCGTTATCTAGGTTTGTGGAAACACCTACGGTGGCGACTCAATCTGGCTTTGCTGCCTTTACGCCGCCTACAAGGCACCGATAATCATACGAACAATACAGAGCCTGACCCTGAACCCATGAGTGGCTGGAAACTCGCTTTAATTAGTGTGCTTGTCTTAACCGTTTCACTGGGGTCTTTCTTTATTTAGTAAGGCCACTCACCGCGCCAATTCCCCGGTGGATCATAATTGCATACCCACATTTGGCCTTTGTCAGGGCACAGCGCCGCACCACAACCTACTTTTTGTGTATCGCGCCATACCATCTGGGTGTAGTGGCCGCATTGCTCACCGGGCTGACAGCGGTTCGAGGGATAATGATACACCTCGCGTTCGCTTGCCCAATCATAAGCCACTTTGCTTGCACTGATCGTTTGGATTTCAACACGCCCATCACGCCAGCGCGTTGGACTCGCCCAGTAGATATTTTCGCCATAGCCTTTGGCATTTTGGCCTTTTGCGCTGCGATGACTCATACGACAGCGATTGCGGGTCGCAAGGATATAAGCCCAATTTTGCGCATAATGCGCAAGCTCGCTCGACCATTGCAGCGGCGGCAAGCCGACTTTGGCACGAACTTTATTGTGAGCGTATAGCATTTCGCTCGCATCCATCGGCAGAGCGCGGACATTAGCTGAGGGTGCTAAGGTACAAGCGGCTACGCTCAACCCCAATAAAACAACTAAACCAAAACGTTTCAGGATTAGACAACGCGCTCTAACAAAGGCGCGTCGCACTTTAAGCAGATGTTCTATCATATTAGCCCCATGGTTGGGGCTAGTAATTACCCCAGTTTAGCCTTGATCCCCGACTCGTGTTTTCTGCTCTGGCATGACTTCAGCAATGTCACAAGGACCAAGGTATTCAGACGGTACATTGTTTGGACAACGACCACAGTCACGATTGCCCGGTACGGCAAAATCAATCTTACGTGGATAAGGTAAATTCAAATTATCCATAATGGCAACAAATTCATCCTCAGTGGTCTGTTGCCCTAAACGCGGGTTACGATTTTTCTCTTGACCAATAGTGGTGATTTGCCGCCCTTCGTAATCATGCGCGGGATAGACTAAGGTTTCATCCGGCAAGCTAAAAAATTTATTGTTAATAGTGTAATACAGCGTATGCGCATCACCTGATTGAAAGTCAGTGCGCCCACAAGCCTCAATCAATAAGGCATCGCCAGAAAATAAGACTTGTTGCATACCATTATCGAGTAAATAAGCGTGATGGGTATCAGTATGGCCCGGCGTAAATAAAGGGCGCAATTCGATGTTACCGACACGAAACGCTTCACCTTCTTGCACACCAATATCTGCACAAGCTATTTCATCCATCTTAGGGACAGCAATACGACTGCCAGACAAGGCACGTAATTTGCGTGCTCCAGTCAGATGATCTGCATGTATGTGGGTTTCTAAGGTGTAGGTCAGTTGCAGGCCAAGATCCTGTATCACTTGCAAATCACGTTCCGCGGTGTCGATAACTGGATCAAGTAATACACATTCACCTGTTTGCTCACACGCTAGTAAGTAAGTGTAGGTACTGGAATCGTTTTCAAACAATTGCCGGAAAATCATAGTTTTTCTCCTCTCAGCGTCATAATGTTAGCTGTGACTAGCCAACACCATCATTAAATCAAGCATGTTACTTTTAATCTTTAGGCTGTGTCATCGCATCAGCGGGTACATTAACAAAGCCACTGGCATCCAAAGTACGTATTACGCGCTCGTACTCGCCTTGCACGCGCTCCTGATCAATAATAGCGGGAATACCATCCAAACTGTCTTGATAAATCGCATTGACTTGCGTTAAAAGTGCATGAGCTTGTTCTGAATTACGTACTTGTACCGCTAATTTTTCCATAGTGTTTAATAAACGTACCACAATTACTACATGAAACTCACTGTTTTGGCGTATTTGACTGAATGCATTGTCAAGCATAAGGCCAAATGAGTCAGGTTGAAGTTGCACCCGTAGATGACCATCCTGATCAAAAAACAAACCTTGCGGGAATGCTTTGTTCATGACATAAGCCATGGCATCGCCGAGTCGATCAATACAAGCAACCGCTGTGAAAGGGTCATTAATACCGGTTGAAAGTGCCCGCACACCAATTTCTATCAGTTGGCGCATCGCAAACGCCGTGTCTTGATCGGCTGTTTGCAGACTGCCGACAATAAAGAAGGATAGTAGCTTGTTCTCTAGCTCATCATCCATTTCATGCGCACCTAAGCACTTTCCAAACGGCGTACCCTGTATAACATAGTCGCCTTGTTTGTAATTCAGTTGCACAATTAAGTCGTGATTAGCCGCAAACTGAATTAAGCCTTCATCGTCTAGCGCTTGAAAATAACCTGAACGTCTGGCGTAAAAAGGTTTGCCTTGTCGTTCTAGCTGCGCTAATGCGTCATCAGGCAGTTGCTCTTTATAAACCTTATTTCCGCCGTCATTTGTCGTTGGAAAGTTTCGCTGTAAATGTTTAACCAGCTCTTGGTGCACATCAATAATTAAATTATCGGCTTGTATAACTGTACTAATATGATGGATGAAAAAAACTAACATTAGTAAATTAACGACAATCAGGAATAAAGCAGTAAGCATGGAAATAATTGGCACATAACCCACTTCATCGGCTGCACTTGTAAATTGCAGTAATAATAAGCAATACAAAAAAGTTGCTAGAAAAGTGCCAATAACTACCTGATTAAAGCGGTCAGACATAAAGTTACGCAACAAACGGGGGCCAAACTGTTGCGATGCTAAAGTTAAAGAAGCAATCGTAATCGAAAAAGAGACACCTGCGACCCCCAATACAGAACCTGCAATCGTACCTAGCAAAGCGCGCACACTATCAAGATCATTAAAGTACAATAGATGTGATAAGGCAATTTTATCACCAGCGAAGTATTGTTCGTCTAAATAGGTATTAAGCAAAGCCAGCCCAGTTGCGGCCAACATGAATAATAAGGGTACCAACCAGAAGTTTTCAGCAAAACTCCGTAACCAATTCAATAGCTTTACTCTCATAGTATGCTCTCCACACATCAAGTATTTAACAAAAAAATCTAACACCATTAAAAAGGCAAAAGCCATTTGACTTTTAAGTTGTTTGACCTTAGATTCATGAACAGTAGCTTAATCTCTAAGCCTACTTGTTAGTAAGTAACACTGCAATTTCAAGCACTGATCTTTAAAAACAATCAAAAGCAACTGAAAAATCACACAGAGTTGTCATACAAACTAAACGCTTGCATTTTCTTGCTTGTGGAAAACAAGCTTATCGTTCGTCAAAGCTCTTCGAGCTTTAGTAAATTTTTAATCATTACAAGGAAAGCACTATGTTAGAAGTTGGTGGTGGTATTTTAGGACTTATTCTCCTAATTATTGATATCTGGGCGATTATTAAAATTGCCGGCAGCTCTGCTGGCATCCTCAGTAAAATCATCTGGATACTGGTTATCCTATTCTTGCCACTTATTGGCCTCATTATTTGGTGGTTCTTCGGGCCTAAGGGCTAGTGCATCATCCATATTAAATATTGGGATATAGCCTTTTCAATTTGACGCGTGCTTCTTCGGTTTGCAACTGCCAGTCGACTTGCCGCTGGTTATCATTAGTATGACTCGCCCATGCTGCTATTTCTTGTCTTAACTCGTCCAGTTCACCAATGCGCCTGCCATTTAAGCACTGGCGGGTTAGTGCACTCAGTTCACATTCTGCAATATTGAGCCAGCTGCCGTGTTTTGGGGTGTAGACAAATTTCAACCGTTCCACATAAGCACGTGCTACGGCAGGCTCAAACACTTCGTAAAAAGCGCCCTTTGTATGAGTGTTCAGATTATCACTGACTAACGTGACGACCTGATTATCGGTATAGCGGGTATCCAGTAAGGCGGCGACTTCTTCAGCCCAATCGGCTTTGGTTCGGTGCAGCCGTGCGGTTGCCTGACGATAACCGGATAAAGGCTCAGCAAACAAGAAAATACTGGCGAACCCATTACGCTCATATTCATAATCAACGCGCTGGGGATGGTTAACGGTTGCGGCTATTGGCTGGCGGGTTTCCTTGATCAGCTGTATCGGCTGTTCATCCATGCATAACACCGGCTGGGAGGGGTCGTATGGTCGGTGATAGACGTCCAGTACTTCTTCCATGCAGGCCACAAATTCGGCATTACCTTCCGGTGGAATGACCCAATAATCGATCATTCGTTTCGTCATACCGTTTTTTTCAGTGTTTTCCGAACCGTCTCCGGGCTAATCGAGTCCACCACGCCCAGTTCGATTAAACGGTCACCTAACAATCTCAGTGTCCAATGGCCAAAGCCCGCCGGCGGTGAGCCTAAACGTAACGCAATGAGCTTAGCCTCACCTTCACCATCCAGCTTCAGGCTTCGGGGAGGCAGGGCTCGTTGTTTGCCATTTAAGGCAACTTCAAACCCATCGCTCACCAGCCGTTTGCGTAAGTTTTCAACCGTTTGTCTGCGGCAATTGAACGCTTCTGCAATACGGGAATCGGGCCAATCAGGGCCATTCACATCGGCCTTTAACAGCATTTGGGCGCGGCGTACTTTTTGTGATGAGCCTGCTAGCTGTTTTATCACCTGCGTACAAGTCGCCTGCTCAACAGCGGTTAAACGAACCCTATAGATTTTTTTCATGTGAAAACCTCCTCAATGAAAAGTAGGTTTTCGCATATTCTGGATGGCTTAAGCAATCCCTATCTTTAATCTGGAAGATGCACTAGTAGCAGCAATTCTCAATTAGAAAAATGTGAGCGATAATCCACCCTCATTTTTCTTCAGGAGTATTGAGTCATCGCCCTACCTATCGAGTCCTCGGAACAACCCGAACCCCCATCGCCGCTGAGTT
>Ga0102930_1000091_pt1 | contig 27508 bp, 22 predicted proteins | sample SalPon1_B_H2O_MG_FD_84514 | JGI IMG/M metagenome (GOLD analysis project Ga0102930, IMG submission 84514) | Salt pond water microbial communities from South San Francisco under conditions of wetland restoration - Salt Pond MetaG R1_B_H2O_MG | ecosystem: Environmental > Aquatic > Non-marine Saline... | reverse complement strand
TTCACGTGAGTGAACAACCCCACGCTTTCCTGCCTCGGCAGTGAATTACGCCATGTTCCATTCTCACTATCTCAGGTGTATGTGGAAGATCGAGATCACAAACAAATACAACAATCATTATGAGGAACGCAAACTGCCGTGACATGTCTTGGCGCTACTTCTTCGGCGGAGACCCGATGGTCGTGCAGAAACTCGAGGCCGACATGAGGGTCTCGCCGGAGGCCACATTCGGCGCGATGATGAAGATGTGGAACCGGGTGAGGGGCAGGGACGTGGACTTGATGACCAAGTTCCGGGAGGCCTTGAAGAATTACTCAAGATCCCTGGCGGACACCGGCGATGAGGGACGGACGAAACGCCGCACCGAGGAGATGCTGGAAGACGTCCGATTCTCGCTGAGGCGACATTCCTTCACTTTGTGACACCGCTCATTTTTGTGCCGATGCAAAAAGTACGAGAGGATCCGCTTCCATGTGCTGGAAGCGAAAGGATGGGATGTGAATTTTACTTGTTCTTCGTCTTCGAAGCAGCGGCGGCGAACGCCTGGCTTCTTTTCCCTCTGTCACTTTTGTGATTCGCGGCTGTGTTCTTGCTCGTTCTCACGGAATTATTCTTGTTCCTTCTCCTCGCGCCACTACCTCCTCCGCCCTCGAACCCTCCGAAATCGTCCCCTCCGAAGTCTGCGTCTGCGTCTTCTACTTCCGCGTTTGCGTTCGCATTCGCGTTCGCATTTGCGTTCGCGTTTGCGTTTGCGTTTGCGTTCGCATTTGCGTCCGCCGAGGCGTTCGAGGGATCCGAGGAGTCGAACAGAGCGGCGTCGATGAGGTTGACCAAAGTCAACGCCGCGATGATCCCCAGCATTGTCCCGAACCCGGCCTTCACGTAGTCCAGCAGCCCCGCCTTTTCCTGGCGCTCCTGAGGGGTGGACGCGGGCATGGTGGCGTTGATGCGATTCACGATCTGTTTCTCTTTCTGTTTGAACACCTTCTCCATCTGTTTGCGCCTTTTCTCCAGACGTTCGCCGACGACTTTGCGCTCCTGCTTGAGCCGGGCCACCTCCGCACTCAAGTTTTCCACGCGGCCCTTCAGGAAAGCCACAGCCGCGGTCTGCTTCATGTTGGCCGCGTTGCTTTTTTCGAGGGCGTCGATGAGCTTGGAGACGTTGGCGTCGTCCTCTGATTTGCCTCCGCGTACCATGTGGTCGGGCAGGTGCGTGATCGATCGTGGTATACCAGGTGACACGAGAAAAAAATGAATCTCATAAAAGTGGTTCGTTCGTCGTACGAACATCTTGGGTTCGACGATTACATCATCCTCGCGAGGTACAGGCCGACCTGCAGCTGCTCCACGATGGCGTCCCGCCGAGCACCCAGAGCTACCTGCTTGTTCGCGACCTTACCGACGGATCCCGTGGTCAGCGTGGTCAGCGCCTCCGACAGGACGGTCTCGTAGGTTGCGTCCGTGATCTCACGAATCTCCAATTTCGAGGACCCGACGCTTCCGCCGCCGCCCTTTTTGCTGTCGGACGAGGAAGGAGGATGAGAAGCCAGGAACATCTCCACGAATTTGTCCACCGAGGGACCGAGCTTGTCCAGGAGCTTGGCGGTGGATTCGTGGCGCGCGAACACCCGTGTGGTCCAGTGGTACACCTTGACTTCGTGCATCAAACGCAACAGATACAAACATGCGTCCGGGAGCGGCATGGGGGGCGTACTTTATATAATAAATACGCCAGACAAAAAAAATGAGGTCCACGATGATGCCATGACGGCCCTCTGCCATCTCGACTGCGCATCGAGGAACACACGTCCGTCGGGGCGAGGAGCATACACCCTGGAAAGATAGAATGGAACAAGGCGTAATTCACCACTCGTTAGAGCAGGAAAGCGTGGGGACGCTCACGAACGTGATAGATCCCGAATACACGGCTTCTAGGGTTGATCGATGTGAGCATCAAAGGAACAGCCGCACTGAAGCGATCGCAGGTTGGAAGTAGGCAGCATGTCATCCCTTACGAATCATAAGCATCTTCTCCTTCACCCAATCGCATTCCAAAAATCCAGACGCACTGGTGACGAATACATCAGAAAACCGATCTATCTTTTCTTTTTTTGCTCCGACTCACGTACGGAGCAGCTCGAGACAATATTCGAATGTTCACAAAACATAAAAATTGACGCCGCGGTCCGGACGGCTTCACGTCGTCTGAACTCACGATGCCTTCCTCAAACTTCACCGTCTGCGTCAGCGGGATCGACGGCATCCGGTACTTCACGGAAGAAATGTCCGGCTCATACGTCATCACCGCCATGCGTCCCGGTGAAAACGGCTTTTATCCCGGCGGAACCAAGTGTCTCCCGATCCATGACCCCTCCGCGGTGTACGGACCCGAGAGCACCGAAGACACGCCGTCGGAGAAGCGAGGCGCCTTCGAGGAAGCGCGAGCCGTCATGCTCTCCCACATCCCCGCCTTCGTGCGAGAGGTCGTCCAGTGCGTCCGACTCGGCCACAAGAGGTGCCTCCTGCACTGCTGGGGCGGCAAGCAGCGGTCCGCGTACCTGGCCCTGGTGCTCCTGCATCTGGTCACGGACTGGTCCGAGGAGAAGTGCGCGCGACACATCCGTAGCACCGTGTCCCCTCACAGCTTCACGGTTTTCAGCAAAAAAGAGGGAGGAAGGCGGGAGCTCGTGAGTGCCATGACCTTCCGCGGAGTCCTGGACCTCTTCGTGAACACATCCGAGTATGCGGAGTGCCGGGAGACCCTGCGAGCCACGCTGTCCGCCTCGGCGTCGGAGTTGGAGCTCACGAGCGTCCAGAACGTGATGGATGCCGAGCGCGCTTCCAGAATGAACGCCGCTCGTTGGTGAACGCACTTTTGTTTGAAAGCGGGTCATAAGGCGGGAGGATGCGACATCATATTTTTTCTTCGATGTAAACACTGTACTCGTTCGCACGCATGCATCTCCTCCTTCTTCCTTCGACGTCATCCTGGAATGTCGCGTCGGCGGAGGAGGTCGCCAGGACAGCGGAGAGAACGGGGGGGCACGTCGAGGTCCTGTGCGTGACACTCCTGACGGACGACGGGTCGGAGCAGCACGCGTTGGACGTGGAGCGCATCCTGTATCCCGTGTTCTCCACCTTTTCGTTTCGCGTCCTCACGGGTCCGCGAGACTTCGCACGTATTCGTGCCGCGGTCGTCGCCTCCAGCTCGTGTGCGGAAGACGGACGTCATCGTTGGCCGGAATGGTTCGTCCAGATGCTGGACGTGCTTTGTGCGGACGAAGCTGTGCGTCGGGATCACGGCGATTGTTTGACCCTCCACGGACGAGCCGCCCTGGAGCACCTCATGCGGCGAGCGCGAGCGCTGGGGGCTTTCCACTTCATCTGTCACGCTTCGTCCGCTCCCTTCTCGCGTTGATCGCATCCTCGTCGCTCTTGGACCTTTTTTCTACAAACCGTGTAACGAGCAGCAGCATCACAAGCACGGCCGCAGTAGTTGTTTTCCATGGTGTCGACGCGTGGAAAAGAGAACAAAGAAGCCGATGAAGAGGAAGAGGAAGAGGAGACGGTGGTCCTGGACGGAGACGTCCTCGATCTGGTGGTGGAGGAACCCCGTCCTCCTCCTCCTCCCCTCATCCCTCATTCCTCCGCTTCTTCCGAAAGGCTGACCGGAATGCTAGCGGCGCTCCTGTGGGAAAACCGCAGAGAAGACAGGCGGAGCACGTACTCCTCCGTGGAAACGGATGCGGCCTCCGTGGTGGAACTGTTGTCCCGTACGGATCGCGACAGAAGCGTGAGCGACGCGTTCAGGGGAGACGACATCGGAGCCGCGATCCTCGAAATGTCTTGGAAATATCATCCCGTGTGTGGTCCCGTATTTTCCATCGCCGAAGAAGGTGCTGCGGATGACGCGGACGTCGACGAAGACGTCCAGGAGGGGAAAAAGGACGACGAAGAAGCGGTGTCGCGAAGGAGAGCTCGTGACGTGACGTCCACGTTTTTGGATAAAGTGCGCGAGCTGCGATCGACGGACAAGCGGGGACACGACGACACCGATGCCGCGCTCGGTCGTCTGTGGGCTTCCACCTCCCCGTTGCTCTCCTCCTCCTCCTCCTCTTCGTCCGCCGCGCGAGACAAGGGAGAAGGAGAAGACGCAGGCTTCGAATGGAGCGTTCCGTACGCCGCCGACCTGGTCGGCAGGAACCGAAACGACGTCGTCGCGCCCTTCAGAGTGCTGCCAGTCACGATGACGCGGATGGCGGCAGGTCGTAGGCAGCAGCAAGGAGACCGTGTGTCGTCGTCCGCGCCTTCGGGGATCAGCGTGCTCCGCACCGGCATCCGTTCCCCGGCGATGGTACTGACTTCTTCCGTCACGTCCTCGACGTTCGATCCGGAAAAGTACGTCGTGATGCTTCGTGGGATCTCCAGGGGCAACGAGGTCGAACTACACTTCCCGGGATCCACGCGACTCTTCGAACCGGAGTTCCAGTCCGAGACGGTGAAGGGGGTGGTGGTGGCACAGTACGCGTCTCCGGAGCAGCCTCTGGTGGTCGAAGTGCCGCCGTCGCGCACGATCGTCAAGGTGGACCTCAGTTCCGCGGAGGCTGCCATGAAGGGCGGCGTCTTCGTCTATCCTCCAGGTTATGATTCTGGACCCAGGTACGGCAGGAGCGCAGCCGCCGCGCTCGATACGGTGGTGCGTTTTTCCCCCTTTGCGAGCCCTTCGGACTTCGTGTGGGTGAGGGACGCGGTATGCCCGGAAGCCACGGACGTCCTCGCTTCTCACGGTCCCGAGGTGTTCCGCGCGGTCTACAACATCCGCCAAGCACGCTCCCTCGGTTGTCGCGTGGGTGACATCTGGGACGACCGACGCGCCTCCGCACTCGAGCGCGTCGCGCACCTGGTCCGCCGTCTCGTCCACGAAAACGTCGAGAACTACCTCGAGACGCCGACGACGACCGTAGAGAGAGGACAGGAAGGTGATGCTCTTTCTCTTCCTTCGGCGGAAGAATGGTTGCGCACCGCGATGATCACGTCCCGATCCGAAGCCAAAGCGGCTCTGTTGGAATCCCTGTTTCCGGTCGTCGTCGTGGACGGCCCAAAGGTGATGCGTGCGAAGAAGGGTGCGAAGAAAGGAGGAGGAGCCGCGGGTGCTGCAGGAGTCGCAGGAGAGAGCCACGACAGCGACGACGACAGTTCCGACTGTGATTCTGATTCCGCCGCTCTCGCCACCTGCGAACCATGCGCAGAGCACGTCGATCGCAGCGACGGATGCTGCGTCTTCCGCACCATGAATGAGATGTTGGTGAGACGGAGTTTCCGTGGAGTGTCCGATAAGAAACGCTCCGCGAACGCAGACGCCAAAAAGAGAAAAGGCGTGCGGTCCATCGAATTTGCGGGTGCGAGTCCACTGACCGCCTTCACCTACTCCGAGATCTCGGTGGGCTATCTAGGGAAGGGTTTCCTGTTGGACCGAGCTCGTCCCGCCGACGTCGAATGTCTGCGTGCGAAGAGGGCGGCGGTTCGATCCGCTCTGTCGGCAGCCACGAAGGAATCCAAGGAAAGAGAGGTCCTCGCGGTTGCACACGCTCCTCACGCGGCACACACGATGCGTCAGGGTGTCCGTGCTGTGCGCACGGAGAGCGGGATTCGAGACGTCGTCCGTATATGGCCCGTCGCAAAGATGTCCAAATCGGGAGTGATCGGAGGAACGATGGAAGTGGACTCTGAAAGGACTCGCGAAGTTATATTGCGTCGCGTAGACGTCCAGGAAACAAAACGTGACGCGTGGATCGTGGACGACGTGTTCAGGTACTCTCCCGTGAACGATGCGATTCGGGGGGCGGCGGCGGTGCCGGAGGCGGAGGATGCATCTTCTTCTTCTTCTTCGTCCGCCGCCGTCGGACGGGCGGAACAAGCCGACGACGACGTGGACTACATCACCGACATGTTCCTGGACGGCGAGCGACGGGCGATCCTGAGCGCCACCACCGCGGTCGGTAACGACGTGTCCACCGGCGTGGCCGCCGCTCTTTCGGCTCTCCTGCACGCGAACCGTGCGGAATGGGCACGACGGAACCATGATCGCCTCGTGGCACTGGTAGAAGTCCTGAACCCCCCGGAGAACGTCAGGGACCAGGTGTCGGGACAGATGTCCGCCCTGCGTGCCAAGGAACCCGAGATCAGAAGAAAGTTTCAGGGGGCGACCCGTGATTTCACGAGGTTCCGCGAAAAACTGGTGAACCGGATCGTAGAGCACGCCGCTCTGGTGCACCGCAGGCACACCCTGGTGTTCCTGGGGGCGTTGCTGTTGGAAGTCGTCCCCGAATACATCCAGGTCCGCGAGGCCGCCTTGAACTCATGTCCCGCCCCTCAAGCCCCGCTGCTGGCGTCCCCCTCCGAGCCTCGAGATCAGACTTTCGTACGCTGCGTGCTGGCGGATCTGACAAACGCGAAGGGCGACGACGACGAGGTGGGCTTGGCGCGGATGGAGGACATGCGACGGAAGGTGGCCTCCATGCTGACCCCGCAGGTCACACACGGACTGAAGGAGCAGGACGACGCTTCGACTCCTCCTCCTCCTACTACGCCGCCGAGGCTCCAAAACGACGTGCGCTGGACGGGTTACCTTCCGCCATCCCGCGAAATCCGATCGTCCTCCTCTCCTCCGTCGCTGTTGTCGATCTTGGACGTCTCCGTGGCCGATCAGGCGTCGGCGCAGGATCAACAGATGAAGACATCGTTCGCGGATCGTTCGAAACAGTGGGCCCGGTTTTCTTGCTGCCAGGACGCCCTCGACGCCGGGTTTTACTACTATCGCGGTCTGACGGAAACGACCCCCGAACTCTCGCGGATCCTCGGGGACACCTCGAGGACTCCCGGATTCGGAGGCGACGCCCTGTCCTCCACGAAACTCACGAGGATATACGACGAAGACGACAAAGAAAGGTTGGAGCGCGAGGCATCGGAGCAGGCCGTCTCTCGCCAGTCATTTCTGCAAAATTACAGTGGAATCGCGGAGGATGCTTCTCCTTCTCTTTCGCTCCCCGTCGCCTCCGTCCGGCCCTCGCTCTCCACGGCGCAAGACGACCACGTCCTCGATGACCACAAGAAAGTGGTCATGCGGCTGCTGGCCGCGAACCCGGAGCTGAAAAACGACGTGTGGCTGAACGGCGTCGTCCGTTCGACCTCCACTTCTTCCACCGACGAACAGAGCGGCGGCAATACCGGAACACTAACGCAAACGCGAAGGCTAAGGCGGACGTCGAGGAACAAATGGAAAGGTGCTGGAGGAGTGAACTCCGCGACCACGACGATTGCGTCCGCGTCGATGGTGCTCAGGAGAGCCTCGGAGATGTGGAAAGAAATATCGGAATCCCTGCTGGAGCCGGGCGCGGGACAGCGACTGTGGGATAATGTCCTGGATCCCTCCTCTTCTTCTCCGAGTGACGTCGGAGCCAAAGTGCGCCGTGCCGCTATCGTGCGTTTCGTGAACTCTTCCCTGCGTCCTTCGATGCGGTTCCTGTCGCGTCCCGGAGAGCTCAAGATGGGCGCGGGAAGATCGGCGTTATCCGCGGAGCTCAGCGTGATCAAGACGGAGGCCGCACAGACGGAAGGCTTGGTCCCTGTCGCGGGTGGCGTCATCTACGCTTTGGTCGGCGACGTGACGAACGGCATGGACGTTCTCGCAGTCGTGGGGGGCTACGACGACCGCGACGCCATCGTGTTCGGCGCGGTGACCACCTACATGTTCGTCTTGTCCCTCCATAGAGTACTGCGCGATTACGAGGGTCTTTGGGTAAGGAGCGGCGGCGGCGACGCCCCCGAGAAGGACGTAGACGCGCAGAAGAGGAGTCAGCGGGTCACCGCGCTTGCGGTGCGGACGCTGTGTTCCTCCCTCGAGCGAGCGGTGGAATTCGGGACGCAGGACCTGCGTTCCGTGGAGAGCAAGGTGGAGAAGCAGCGCGAGAAAGAGAAGCAGCGCAAGATGGCTCTTGTCGAAGGACTCGGAGAAGAGGAACGAGCCATTCTCCGCGAGTACAAGAAAGTGCGCTCGGTGAGCGAGGTGGAGCGTTTCATCGTCCAGAGGCTCCGCAAGGGCAGTCTGCCACCACCGCCCAACGCGGAAGAAGGTGCCGGCCTGGGCGACGACGACCGCGAGGATGTGGCGTACGAGGAAGGTTATGGTGTCGGAAACGTGGTGGATGACGACCCTACCGGGGGCTACGACGACGAAAGCTTCGCCTTTCCGGATCGCGAAGACTGATGTTGACATAAGCGTTCGTAGAAGAGTACAGAGTAGACCACGTGCGACGCTTCCGTGACAAAATCCGCTCCCTTCCGACGCCTCCGTGCGGCGAATGGAGTGATTCCCGACACGGAGAAGAGATTCAAGATGACCGGTCCCGACGGAACCGAGGCTTTCGAGAAGGTGATTCGCGTGAGAAGCGAGAAGACGACGACGAACGCCGATGAGCTGAGGTGTTTCAGAATCAGTTAGCAAGACTGTATCGCCCGGAGCGAGGGCCTCACAAGTCTCCCTACTTTTTTTTGTGCTCACTGTGTAACCTCCTCGTGTCCGTGTGTGCGTCATGGGATCGATATTCTCACGCTCTCATCGAGAGAGCATCGATGCCTCGTCGCCCGCCACGAAATCCGGACTGAGAATCGTGACCAAGACCAGCAAAAAGAATGCGGTGTACGTCATGTTGCTGAAAGACGCCGACACCTCCTCGGGACACGGCGGCGCCGTCGTTCTGGACGTGTCCCTGGATCTCCGCCTGTTCGACAGACAGGTCGCATCCCTGCTGGACGACCACGGCGTACGCGGCAGCGACATGAACCCGGGAGACGTCCTGTTCGGTCTGAACGGTCTGTCGACTCCCGCGGCACAGAAGGTCTTGACCTATCTGTCTTCTCCGGAGTTCGGGAAAAAGGTAGTAGAAGCAATGGTCGACTCGCCTCCTCCGTTCTCGTCCTCGTTCGGAATGGACGACGCCGAACTCCGCTCCCTGGATCAAGTTCGTCTCTCCGTGGCGGATTCGGGGGACGAGGCGGCGGTCGGTCCGGTTTCTTCCGAAGACGAGTTTGGAAACGTGGACGCCAAGAGTAATTTCCCTCGCGTACGGCGACAGCCGAAATGCCTCGTGCGCCACGATACGGAGACGGACGCCCTGACGGTCCGTCTCCCTTCCGTCATGGTCACGCCTTCATTGCCCGTGCGATCGGGTGGAGGGAGAGAAGACGACAAAAAAAGACTCCCTCTTGATTTCCACGCCGCCGTGGTCATGGCGCACAATCTGTCCCTCGCCTTCCCCCACGGCCTCGTGCCCATCTTGGACCCCGAGACACTGAACATCGAGAAACTCACGGAGCGCTTGGATCTGGACGTCACCACCGTGAGCTTGAGCGCTCATTCGTCGCACTCCTCTCATCGTCAGTCCGAATCGTTCGAAACTTCCGAGCAGCAGCAGCCATCGCCGTCCGTCAAGGCTCGCGGTTCCCTGTTGTCCAGACTACCGTTCGTGGGCACCAAAAAAGGAGGAGGCGGAAAAGGAAGTAAAAAAAACAAGAATGAACACGTGCATGGAGGACTCGCCGGCGTTCGTCGATGACGATGACGAGAACATGTCACGGAGGCATCTTTACTCGCACGGTCCGATCGTTCGAACGAGCACTGGCACGCGCACTTGCTGCAGCTGCACGAAGCTGCGGCGAGTCACATCAGGACCCTCGATCACTCTGGATGGTGCGCGGAAACGAAAGACGGCGGAACCGCTTTGAGCAGGCTCGAGACGTCTTTGTGCGTCACGTCGGACGCGCGTTTCCTCAGGAACGTCAGAGGTTTGGTCTCGGGATGCAGTCGGTGGTGTCGTGCCCACACTTCTTCCACGTCGTTCAAGACGCCTTCGAACCTGTCGGACGGCGGGGGGGAGCCGTCGTCCACGCAGAACAACTGCAGAGACGCGAAACTTTCGAGCTCCGACGGCCTGAACCATAGATAGATGCAATGGTTGTTCACGGTGATCTGGTTCAAGATGGGCTCGGCGGAGTCGTCGGCGTCGTAGGCGTGCAATTGTTCGAGGTCCTCGGCTGGTCTGATGAGGATCCGGATGCGCGGGTCGCTGATGCGGATGGGTTCGTTGTACGGGCTGTACGGATTGTAGAACTTGCCACCCCCCTCCACCACGGGCACCGACTGACTGCGGATGCTGTTCAGCGTGGTCCGGTTGAATATGTGAGGCATCTCGGTGGTCAACGGGAACCTACCCACGACGATCTTGAAGGCGTACAGTTTGGACATGGTGAGTCCGTCCTCGCCGCCTCCGTAACTGCGGAGGACGACCCGCAGCTTGCTCAGGGACTGCTTCGACAGCTTGAGCGGGAAGTCGTCGTCGTCGCCTCGGAGACTCGCGCGGACGCTGCACAGCCGTTCCATGTTTTTGTCGGATATGCGCTGCTTGTTCACGAGCGACGCGATCTGGAGAGGGTTGTCGTACATGTCGTCGCACAACGTGTCCTCGTCGTGACTCGATGGCCTCCTGCGTCCGCTCTGGGAATCGCCTCCGCGTCGTGTTGTTTTTTTCGGAACGCTCGTCGAGTTGGAGGCACGCGACGACGCCGGCATCGATCGTTCTGTCGTTTACATGTTGTTTCGAATATTTACTCATCGCGCTCACACACATGACGGCATAAAGAAAAAGAGAACGAAATATGACGAGCTCGAGCGCCGACCATGACCACCACCGACGCGACATCGGATCAGCTTTTTCGGAATGCGTCCCATGCTTGTTTCGGGGACGTCACGTCCACGCTCAACCTCGTCCTTGTGTGTCGCGGCGTCCGTCCTGGAGCGCGTCTGGAGTTCATGTTCCGGGCGGTCATCGAGTGCGCTCGACGTCGCGGAAACGCCGTGGACCAGACGCTGTTGGCGTTCATGAGCGACGAAAACTCTCTGCGACGAAACGGCGGGCGTGAGGCCATGCTGCACGTCATGAAGTTGCTTTCGGAGGAACACGCAGGGAGGGTCCTGGCCGGGCTGCGTCGCGTATGCGCTCCTCACGACGTCACGGTGGTCCCGAACGGCTTGGAGCCGTACGTGCTGCGTGTGCAAGAGCAGCCGCCCGGTATCCTGCGCCGACTCATGTGTGACCCGTCCTACGACGAACGATCGCAGGAACGCTACGATCTCCTGGCGCGGACCTTCGGTTACCCGCGTCACGACATGCGCGTCAAACCCCGGAGACGCCTCCAGCTCGTCGCCGACGTCCGGCAGGCTGATTCTACGACGAGGTCCGTCCGTCTCTTCGGGTTCGCCGTCGAGGACACGCAGGAAGCTCGCGAGACGGTGAGACGCATCGAGAAGCAGACGCTGATCGGGGCCAAGGCGACGCTGGAGGGGGTGCGGGCGTCGAGAAAAGGAAGGATGGAAATCGCGGACGTTCGTCTTTTTTCCGAATGAAGGACACGTCGTGTCAATACGTGTGTAACAGTCCGCGGCGGCCGTTGAGCAGCACGTGGAACGCGTGCGTGTCCTCCACGTACAGCAGGTGCAGGCTGGGCGGGGCATGCTCGCGACCGTAGTCCCTCACGGGATACCTGCGAAGGGTGGAGGGCGACATGCCGGGGCGTAAGCTGCGCCGGGGATCCGTGGACGCCGGCAGCTCGGTGGCGGTGCGCGTGGTCCACACGCGGCAGTGCACGCGAAAGTGCTCGCTGAACACCATGACGTCCAGCAGTCCCGGGACGTACGACGGGTACATGGCGATCTGGGTGAGCAAGCGGTCCAGCAGGTCCGCCGGCGCGTCTTTCGGAGCGGAGTCCAGCACCTTGCGACGTCTCTGCTGCTGCTGCATGTGCTTTCCGAGGACGGGGTGCTCCCGCAACAGGGTCAAAAACGTCTCGGCGTCGGCCTCCCGATGTTTCTGCGCAAAAGAGGACATCCTCGAGATGAGATCGTTCGCCAGGATGCGCCCCAGCAGGCGGGGGGTCCAAGAGACATCGTCGAGGCCGCCCACCGAAACGAGTACCGCCGTCGCGGCGAACACGTGCCACACGTGACAATCGGCGACGATGTCCACGTAACCCTCGTTCGTCCTCTTCCTGCGGTCCGAGGAAGACATCCGCGGGACGACGGGGGAGATCGACGAGGAGGTCGGCGGGTGATGCTGGTCGGCGTCCCATTTCTTGAGGATCTCTCGCTGGGTCATGAGACTCTCGAGATCTATGCGAGCACGCCTCACGCAAGCCTCCGCGTCCTCGTCGTCCGTTCGCCGCCCTACGGTCTTGTTTCGCCGCCGTTCCGATCGCATCTGAGGTGCGAGAGGGTTGCGTTGCACTCGCATGACGTCGGTGACCCATGCGTTGTCCGCGATGTCCGTGTTGGTGATGATGATGTCGTGCCGGTCGTTGCGACCTCTCCCGATGTCGCGGAATGCGTTGCGCATCGCGATGACCGTGCGCGACTCGTTTGCGTTTTCGGACACCGGACCCGAGTCGGCCTCCGGACCGCCCTGGAGCAACAGCACGTCCACGTCCCACGAATCGGCTGCTGCCTCTAACGGCAGGCTTCGCAGCAAGCGTCGCATGGCATCGCGCTTGTACCACAGAGGGAACGGATTCATCACGTCTCGCAGGAAAGAGTATTCCCGGAGGGCGTCGGCGTTGGAGCGCAAGACCGCGTTGAGCTCCTTCGCGCGAATGTTTTTGAGTCGCGTCCTTTCTCGTTCCTGAGCGCGCATCATGGTCCGCGGATCGAGCGTCTGCGCTCCGATGAGGATGTTGAAATTGTCCAGGTAGTTCTCGGGGACGCGTGTCATGGACACCGGGACGATGCGTCCGTTCCGGAGCACCAAGGAGTCGCCGTCGTCCCTCGCGACCGATAACTCCGCGTTCGGAAGGTGAGACGACAGACGCCCGAAGAAGTCCGTGACGCGTCGTTTCACGGCGGCGGCGGAGGCGACGCCTCTGTAGGGTCTCAGGCGTGTGACGTCGGCGAGGTACATGAAACGGGGAGGAGCGGTCTCGCCGACGAGCATGGGCTCTTTCGCGGACGAGGGGATCGGGACCATCACGTCTTCCCGCGTCACCAGTCCAACCACACGGAAGCCGTAGTCCAGCACCTGGGCCTTCAAGCGCTCGCCCATGACGTCGGCGATCACCGTGGCCACCGTGTGCACTCCTACGGCAGCGTCCGCCGCCTCCGGACGCGGGGTCTTGTCTTTTCTTCTGCACACGTCCCGCACCTCGTCCACCAGGCGGCGCACCTCTTGATCCGCGTCGTACGAAAACACCGCGGACTCTAACACGGAGGGAGACGCCGCAGACTTGTTTTGTTCCAGGCGCCGCCGCAGTTCCGTCTCGCTGGGAGAAGTGATGCTGTCTTTGTACCTCAGCCCGCGTTTGTTCATGACGCGGATGATGGGCTCGTAGCTGTCGCCGGTGTTGCATATGAACGCCACGCCGTCTTTGAGGGGCTTGGAGGACAGCGCCCGCCGCAGGCCGCCGCACCGTACGGTGAATGCGCGGCTCACCTGCGACCAGTACGACGGGGACGACGACGACGCGGCGGGAGACTGCGGCGGCAGCGTCTCCAACACCATCAGCAGCGGCAAGCGGCCCAGCCAGTCCGCGCCGGAATTGAACAAATCCAGGAGCATGGTGTGCGTCTTGGTGATGGAGGGGTCCGCCAGGTAGGCCTTGAACCTTTGGAGCGACGCGAACACCATGTACTCGCGCGTCACCATCGGGTCGGTGCGTGTCAGTTGGCTGTCCACGCCCCTGCGCATCATAGTTTCCGCGACGGAGCTGGTGCCCGTCGCTTTCTGGTACGCCAGGTCCGTCGTGAACGAGCGGTAGAACTCGGCGAACAACTCCTTCCGGGAGAGGCCGCGCACGGTGTCATGGTCCATGAAGGTGCGGCACAGTTGTCCTCCTTCCATGCCGAGGTACTCCAGAGGCGACAGGTGGTGGATGACCAGGTCCGTCAACGCCCGCACGCTGGTGACGCGTGGCTTCATGAGGTGCACGATGCAGGTGAGGAATGGCTGCTTGCTGTGCGGCATGCCGCGACGCACGTAGCAGATCATGTTTTTCAAAAACTGTCCGCTGCCGTCCGGACGCGATCCACACACTCCTTCCACCATCCTCCGGTGTGACGAAGCGCGGACGTCGCTGTCTTCGGTCGCCCCCCTCTTTTTCGAGGATGTAGTAGAAGGAGGAGAGGAAGAAGAAGAAGGACGGTCGGATGCCAGGGTGCGATGGAACACGTGCTGCATGGGCTTCGGCATCATCCCGTACCGGCCGTCCAACAGGGGCACCGCGTGGTCTCGCTTGATGTACTTCTCGTCCGTGCCCGCTCCTTCTCCCTCTTCTTCGTCCTCGTCTTCTTCCCTTTCGGTCTCCTTCCCTTTCTTGTGGAAGCCGTCGAACGTCGAGGAATCGCAGGTGCGGTTGGGCAGCCCGAAACAACACGGCATGCACATGCCCTCCGGGTGTTTCCAGGACGGCAGGAATCCGGGGTACCGCTTCTCTTTGCCCTTCCAGTACGGCTTGTCGAACACCATCGCGCGCTCCCCCTCCTCCGCCCCCGGACACTTCTCCCCCGCTTCTCTGTACTGTTTCATCGTCATGGGTGTCCGCGACGCCGGGCACCACACCTCCGGACATATGTACGCGTTGCGCTCCGCCATCTCGGGCGTGCTACCGTAACGGATCGCGGTGGTGTAAGAGTCGGGCGAGATACGCTCCAACTCCTCTGAGCGCAGATGGATGGGTTGGCGATCGGACACCTTCCCGCACATCTTGGAATAATTGGATTTCGGCGAGAACAGGCGGGGGTCGGCGCGTTGGAGCGATTGCAGTATCATGCCGTCCGAGCCTTTCGAAACGCGCTGCTCCTGCCGCTGAGGCTGTTCCTGCTCCTGCTGCTGAACGTCTTCCGTTTCTTTTTCTTCCAGGGACAACAATTCTTTGATGTGATCGTCCATGATCAACATGTCGTCCACACGAGGAGCAGGAGGTCGAGAAGGTTCGTACGAGTCGTCCGTGACAGCAGCTTCAGCCGTCGGCGGCGGCGGACCTCTGCGATCTTCGTCACGGACGACGCCGGCGTTCGCGGTTCCCGACGTCGCGGCGTGCTCTACCAACGCGTGAAACACCCGAAACATGGTGCGCACCGTGGGGGTGTCGTGGACGACGTGACTCTGTAACACGTACCCCGCGGTAGCCCCGATTTCGCTCACCCGCAGCGTGGGCGTCATGATCTGGCCCGGACGCCTCATGACGAGCTGGATGTGGCGCTGTTGAAGGACGTCGGACACCGTGCGACGGGCTTCCTTCAGAGTCACCGCGAACAGCGGCGCCAGGGTGCGCGCGGCATCTTCCTCGAAGGAAGCCCGATCGCCGTCTTCCTCGACCCGCCCGAACGCCGCGCGGTTGTTCTGCAGCGCACGGACGGCGACCGACCACTGCAGACGTGCGGCCTCCGAGGACGCGGTGTTCCCCGGGATGCCGGTGGCGCCGAAGACGTACAGGTTCATGCCGCCGCCCTGGTCGAGGGGGACCAGTTCCGCCAAGGAGAAATAGTCGCCCACCTCCGCCTTGCGCTCGTTCACCAGCTTGGCCAGAGCGGAGATGGAAGGACGCTTCCTCCCCTTCCCGCCGCGGATCGAGGCGTCTTGATACGCGACCGCTGTGAGCACCGCGGTGGGAGATTTCATCTGGTGCGCCAAGGACGACGTCACGCCGGTCGACCCTCCTCTCTCGTCTCCGGACACCACGTCGGACGTCAGGAAGCGCTGGGTACACGGGTCCGCAAAGGCCGCGGACACCCCGTTGCGGACGTTGGCGGCTTGCTGCATGCGGATGAGCGGCTCTATCACGGCAGTATTCACGGTGTGCAACGCTTCGGACACCGTCGCGATCTGTCGTTCGTCTCCGATACCCGAGAAATAGGCGGTGTGGAACGTGATGTTGGCGTCCACCTTGCCGTCCGGGGAGACGGACACCAGCACGTCCACGTCTTTTTCGTCGGGCATGCGGACGGCCAACATGACGTGGGAGCGCGGGTCGTACGCGGAAGAATAGCGTTTCACGTTTCTGATCCACGCCCCGATCCACGCGGAGTCCACCGCTTGCTGATGGACGGCCATGCGACTCAGTTTGAAGACGTCCGTCCCCGCACTTTCTCCCTCGTGGATCCGGACCATGGGGACCACCGAATCCGTCTGGATCGCGCTGAAAGCCGAGATGATGTCCGTCGCCGTGCAAGAACCTCCCGCGACCAAGGAGCGAACCTTCAGTCGGGCGAATCGCACTCGGTCGTGTTGATGAGACGCGATACAACCGTGCAACAGATCCCGATGCGCCGCCGCCCCGCTCAGGATTCCGTCACGTATCTCGCGTTCCTCCTCGTCCTCTGCGTCGTCGTCGTCGTCCAGGGACGTCGGCTCGGGATAATAGGTGTCCAGGGCGTCCGCCGACATGATACGCATCGCGTCTCGGCGCAACATGACGTCGAAGGCGTAGACCCCCGCGTCCGCTTGGAAATACTCCCACAGGCGGACGTCGTCGTCGTACGTGTAACGTGTCTGCCCCACTTCTCCGTACCCCGTGTCACCGTCGCCGCCACTGTCTCCTTCGAGGGCGGACGTCACCGGGTCGTGAGCGAACAGACGACGGTCTCCGCGACGCTCCGTGAAATGACCGAGACCCATGGGGAGCGTGGTGGCGTCGATGATCGGACCCCCCGACGCCGCGGTCTCCATCAGCCGGCTGGCGTGCTCCGAGGTCACCAACCGGTCTTGCTCGTCTTCGCCGTTCCTCTTCTCATTCGGCTGCTGCTTCTTGATCTTCTTGTTGTCCTTCGCGCCGAAGCTCCCGTCACGGGTCAGTTTGAATCGCGTGATGACGTCACGGAGCGTACGCACGCTGTGCTGGGCGTACAACCCGGACATGATGCGCTCCGTGACGTAGCGTACCTGTCCCTCGCCGTTCAGACGTTGGCGTCTCCAAAAGTACAGGTCCCGGATGCGGACACGCTCCTGCTGGTGCATCTCGATGGCCGCGGCGACTTTGTAGCGCACGGCCAGCATGGTGTCCTCGCGTCGAATGTCCAGCGTCGCCCCCCTCACCACCCGGACGGCGTCCCCGTGTTTCAGGGAGATCGCGTCCGATATCGAAGCGAATCCTTCCTCTCCGAACGCTTCCTTCAGCTCTTTGGTCTGAGTGGCGCTGGGGACCGCGGATTTCGTCCTCTCCAGGTCGACGAAGAAGCGAGACGCCGCGGGACGATCACGGAGGCTCTCCTCGTCGTTCCCCAGAAACAGGTAAGAAGTACGTCTTTTTTTGCCGCCGTCGCCCCACCATCGCGTGACGCGGATCAACCGGGGAAACGGCTGCTCTTCCACCACCGCGGCGGCGGAGAGTTTCTTCCTTTTGGCTTCGCTCGAGTGCGATGTCATTTCTTACACTCGAAGGACACAAAAAAGAAAGACCGCCGCCGATCGTGGTGTCATCGCGCCGTGGGCATCAGGCCGGCGGCGGCCATGAGTTTCAACGCGGAATTCGCGTCGTACAGCGAGTCCGTCTCGCACAGCAACAGCTTGCGGATCAGGTCCAGCACGGCGGCGTCCGGAGAGGACGGCGTCGCGAGCTCCACGGAGCACACGCCCCCCGGGAGCAGGCGCACCATGGTGATTCCCAGGGACTGCAGGTCGACCTTCGCGACGTCCTGGGGAGTCCGGATGATGCGTCTTCTTTTGTTCGAAAAGTAAGACGACCACAGTTTGTTCAGGGCCTCCTCCGCGAGCTTACCTTTTTTTGCTTTCGCCGCGGAGATGCGCGAGGCCAGCCGAGGATGCCCCTTGGCGATCGCCGTGAACACGGGAAACACGTGGTTCGTGGTGTCGTCCGCGTTTTTCCGCAGCAGGGGAGACTTGAACCCGCGTGTGCCTTCATCGAACTCGTCGTCCGCGCCCCCCACGTCTTTCGGCGCGATGCCGTAGAAAACGTCGTCCATGGGGTACACCATGCCGTAGTCGGACAGGACGACTTCCGCGACGGCGCCGTCGCCTATGTTGCACAGCAGGTTGTCCGGCTTGACGTCCATGTGCACGTGGGCGTGGGAGTGCATCACGAACAGGAAGCGCAGCGCGGAGTGCGCCATGAGCAGCAGCGTCCCCGTGTCGCATTTGTTCCACATGCCCAGGTCCGTCGTGAACCTCCTGTACACCATCATCCGGTCCGCGCGCTGGATCAGCGTGGGCGGCCTCCGCGACGACTCGTCGGATACCTCGTTGTATTCGACGACGAACGTGGAAAACTCGGGGTGTAAGGAGGTCAGGCGCGACGCCGTATCCGCGAACATGTAACGCACCAGGTCGTTGTACAGGTTTTCTTCTTCGCGATCTTCTTTGAACGTCAGGCTCTTGATCAGCAGTTCCGCGGACAGACGGACGATTTCGGCGTCCGTGCAATTCGAGAGACCGACCAGGTCCACGCCGACCACTCCCGTCCCGGGGTTCATCAAGTACGCCGACGTGGCCGTGGGGTACAGAGCGGGTATCTCGTCGATCGTGAAGACCAAGGACTTCGAATTGGTCGCGATGATTCGGCCTCCCGCCTGGCCTCGGTGTTGCATTTTCTTCCTCATGGACTCGTAGCGACGCACTTTCGTCCGTGTTTACAGCTGAAAAAGAAAGAAAAAAGAATCGCGGCTGTGTCGCTTGATCCATTCTATCTTTCCAGGGTGTACATGACGCCGGAAATAACATGTTTGTCGTCAGATCGTACCGATCAGGGATGAAGGAAATGACGCATCGTGGAGGGATGAGCGCCTCCTCTTCTTCCTCCTCGGGAGAAATAGGGTTACTACGGAACGCGGCGTCCATGCGTCACATCGAACTGAACCCGCTGCTGAAGACTTTCTCGCAGAATCAACACAAGTCGCGTGACATATGAGATAAAGCCATCTATCTATTCAGCAGATAGAACGTAGTAGAACACCATGACGAGCGTCGGGAACGCCTCTCCGCTTCGCGACGCGGTGCTGCGGCACCTCGTGGAGGACTGCGGCGCCACGGAGGACGAAGCCCGACGAGTGGAGAGGGGGCTGTTCAACTGGATGCTCGGCGAGGCGAGTCGTAAAGGCTTCGCGAAGTCCTGGAGGTGCATGATGTTCAACTCCGTGTACGCCGACAAAGCCAAGTCCATGGTGTGCAACCTGGACGCCGGGGCACCCGGGGTCCACAACCCCACGCTGCTGCGGCGCATGCGAGACGGCGAGTTCCGTCCCGAAGAGCTGCCGGACATGAAGCCGCACCGGATGTTCCCGGAGCGCTGGAAGGACATCATCGACCAGAAACTGCGCAGGGAGCAGTACGCGACGCAGGCCAAGCCGGTGGCCATGACCAACCAGTTCCGCTGCAGCCGCTGCAAGAAGAGGGAGTGCGTCCATCACGAGCTGCAACTGCGGTCCTGCGACGAGCCGGCGACGCAGTTCATCACGTGCCTGAACTGCAACAACCGCTGGAAGATCGGGTGATCACGGACTCGAGAGGAGAGAGAGAGAGAGAGAGAGAGGTGGACACTCAACGAGGAGGCCGGAACAGGCGCCATCGGAATTCGTGGATCATCTCGTCCGTGCCCATGGCTTCGCAGACGCTCTCGAAATCCAGGGTGTCGTGTAAGGAACACAAGACGCAGAACAGGGCGAACACGCCGCACTCGGTGTTGCCGAACTGGCGGCGGACTGTGTTGTATTGGAGACGGAAGGTGCGCGTGGCGGGGAAAGAGGACGCGGAGGCGTGGATGTCGTTCACCCGAGCGCTGAGGTCGTCCGCGTAGTCCTGGACCTCCTGCGTGGGCGGCAACGCGACGGAATCGTAGTAGAACACGCCGTAGTTGGGGCGCAGGGGGTCCAGGCCGACGGTCACGCACACCCAGTGGGAACCGGGGCCGGTGTGGTCGTCCATGTTCAGGACCATCGCCACCTTGCGGACGCCCTGCGCCCAGGCCTGCGCCACGTCGAAGCTGCACACCTCCATGGACACGCACCGGTCGTCCCCGTAGCGGCGGCCGAAATCCATGGGGAACACCCCCAGGAATTTGAATTCCGGGTGCGCCGCGTCGTACTGACGGAGCACCGCGTCGATGTCGAAATTGCTGAGCCACGTGTTCCCGTCTTTCAGCCATTCCACGGGCATCTCCGGGCGCAAGGACTCGCGTATCCTGTCGGCGAGAGGGTGGCCGCGGGGGACGAAGGTGGACATCCAGATATCCTCGCGACCCACGCGGTCCCGGATGTGCCGCGAGACCACCACGGGATCCTTCAAGAAGCGCACGGGAATGCGATCCGCCGCGTTTTTCTGCGAGGTGTTCCACAGGCGACCGGCTTCCATCACGTCGGCACGCGACAGACACGAGCCTTCCACTCTATTTTTTTTTTCTCCGTGACGACGCGTCGAGGCAGGAGAGCACACGTCTTTGTCTTCTGCTGCGACGCGAACCGCATCATCATCCTTCCTCTTTCTGAATTTGGTGTTCGGCATCATCTCGCTCATGTCTGGTGTGTCCCTCGAAAAAAAACGCCTGTGCCCGTTGTAAGGAGGAGGCAAGATGAGTTTGGTGTCGATCGGAGCGGGGAACACGACCATCTCCGGAAGCAGCGTCAACAAGAACGCTCGGTACATCCAGCTCGACCTGAACTCGAGCAGCATCATAGGCTTCGACTCCGGGACGGAGTTGCTGGGAGCTTACAATACGATCTTCGGGTTCCGGGCGGTCCGTGTGGGAAAGAAGCTGAACTCGGTGAACGCCCTGGGCTACAGGGCGGGGGAATTGTCAACGGGGATGCGGAACACCTTCATAGGTGATTCCGCAGGCCGCAAAAACGAAAGGGGCTTCGACAACGTCTTCCTGGGGCACGTGGCGGGAGAAGCGAGCCTGGGCAGCGAGAACGTCGCGATCGGTAATTTCGCGGCGCGAACACTCAAAGGTGCGGGCAACGTGATGCTGGGTTTCGAGGAGACCCTGGAATCGGAAGACGACGGGAGCGGCGAGTTTAGCACAGACGCGTATCTCACGGAAGCCTGCGTGAATTTAGGCTATGCGTCTCACATCGCGGGCGTGGAAAACGTGGTACTCGGAGCCCGGAACAATGTCGGTGTGGAAGCGGAGCGGAACTGTCTGCTGGGGGGGAGACTCGTCCAAGCCGCAAACAAGAGCGACAACGTCGTCATCGGCTCTCGTATCGAGAACTCCGGGAGCGGATGCGTGCTCATCCGTCCGATGACCCGCCACACGCACGACGCGCAGCAGCAACCGTCGCGGCACATCCTATCGACGTCATCCTCGACGGTCGACGTCTTTCGAAACGCTCGAGACGACGTCCTGAACATCTTGGGGCACATCTTTGGAAAACCCACTGACACGGGGTATGCTCTGGATCTGGACGCCGACGTCGTGAAGATCGGGATACCGGGCGGCGTGTGTATGACGGTGTCCCAGGACGCCGGCATCCAGATGGGAGGTGGTGTGTTGGAAATCTCGAAAGCCGCGGTGGCTGAAGAATATTTCGTGCGTTCGGCGGAAACCGGGGTGAAGACCGCCATATTCCGCCGTCGCATTCCTTGGATGTTGGCGGACCTCGAGCCCCCGGCCACTATGGAAGGGGTGCGGTCCGCTTCATGCTCCCGCACGCACGAGCGGGTGACGTTGACGTACGACTTGACGTTCTCCGTGGCTCCTTCGGAAGGAGAACAGACGAGGGAGGTGCGAATGCGTCTTCCCGAGGGGGTCGTGTTGTTCCCGGAACACTTAGAAGTCCCGGCTCCCGCGCGTATCTTCAAACGCCCTGGAAAAACCACGTACGCTTCTCCCGAGCGCAGGGCGGCAGGGACGGTGACCTTGATGACATCCGGCTACTGCGCGGCGGCGTCGGCTCACGTGGCGGGCAACGAACGCATGGTCGTCCTGCGCCTACAAGACGGTACCGCGCCTTTCCTCGCAGGTACATACGACGCATCCGGTGCATTGACTTTCGACGGGAAAGACGCGCCAGAATGATGCTGCAGACAGTGACACTTTTTTTTTGACGCAGTGTATGTGAAGGACGTCGTGAGACTGCGCACGCATCGCACACGATGATGTTAGTGCCGGGACACCAGACGGTGGTGGGCAACCTCACGGTTGCCGGGGAAATCGTGGGTTTCGGAAATCGAGTACCCACCGACGGTGTCGGCGATCTACGCGTCGCTCAGAAAAAAGTGGTGTTCTCGCAATCGGGAGGGAGTCCGTCTCTCCTCCGTGACCACGTGCGGACGAATGGCGACGGAGCATTCGTGAGTTCGAACGACATCACCCAAGAAATAGAGCTCCGCGCCAATAATATATCTTCCGAGGTGATCTTGGATAGCGCCCGGAAAGGTCGCGCTGACGTAGGGCGTACCGTGGAGGTGGGTATGGTCCTGCGTCTTGACGTTACGAAACCCGATCTTATCAACGCGTACTTGATGCGTTGGGGCTACTTCGACGATGCTTGGGGTTACTTCTTTTACAAGAACGAAAATGGATTGGGGATCGCGGTGCGTAACTCCCTCAACACGAGGGGCACACCCCGCTCGCAATGGAACGTAGACCCCCTGGACGGCTCGGGTCCCAGCGGCCTGGTGTTGGACGACTCGGGTCGTCAAGAAAACGGCGCTCCTGTCATGTTCCAGATCCTGTTTTCCTGGAAGCTCGCATGCGCTGTGGTGTTCCGAGTGATCCTCGTGAGCCCCGAAGGCGGACAATTGGTTCAAGTGGTGCATCGCGAAGATTCGACCAACAGTGACGTCCGAGACATGGTGCTTCCGATACGCGTCGAATGCCGGATGATGGACTCGTCAGACCGAGAAGCTGCCGCACACGTGTTCGTCACGGGAAGGTACTTCAGCATCCTGGGTGGCAGTGACGAAGAGGCGCGGTGGGGGACATCTACGCCACCGCGTTTGACGACCACGTTCGTACCCGGCGTGGATGTAGACCTCACGTCCTCGCAAGACGTCTTTCGACCTCTGTTGAGTCTGACGCGGCGGTCGGGAACCACGTTTGCGGGAGAACTCGCCGAAGTGGAGGTGGTCCTGGACTCTCTTTTTGCGGACATGTTGATGCTGTTGTTCCATGTCCGTCGAAACGCTCATCTCTCGGGGTCTCAGTGGGACCAGTTGCCGAATACGAGCGATCAAGAGACGGGACTGTCGCAGGACACTTCGGCCGCGTCGGTGAGCGGCGGCGTGGTGGTGTTCTCGTCCGTATTGGTGTTCGGTAACGGACAACCGCGTCAGGTCAGCCTGCGGCCTTGTGTCCCTTTTCCGGACCGAGACGCCGAGCCTCTCACGATTTGCGTATCCCCCGTCTTTAAGGTGGGCGCGGCACCGCACACGCGTTGCGCGGTTTCTTGTTTGGTCAGGGCGCTCGAAGGCTGGTGAGGAGTCACATTTTTTCAGAAGCATACAAGAAGGAAAAAGAAAGAAGGAAGCGACGGGCGGCATGCCGTTCGAGTTCGTCAATGGTAAGATGGTGCTCAGCATCACGAACACCGAGGATGGCAGTGCCGTTCACCTCAACAAGGCGGGTTTGAACGTCATGAAAGACGACGCGGTAGGCTTCAGCCTCAAAGGAGATTCTTATCTGGGTTACTTCAAGTTCGCAGACGTTCAAACGCCCTCGTCGGAAACACCGGACGCACTAGTGGACACTCTGATGGGCTGGGTAAACGATATATACGATAACCGTTTCTGGACCGGACCGCTTTTCATCCGCCCTCGGCAGACGTGATACACCAGAGAAAATGAAAATGGAACATGGCCGTAATTCAACCGTAGGAAAGCGTTGGGATCATCTCAAACGGCGGCGTTCGTCCTTCTCCGCCTTCTCGACGGATTATAAACTCATCGGAAAAAAAAAGGTTGGCCCATACCGTATATTTCCCGGCATCTAGTTAAAGCGGACATCTCCTCCTTAACCCAATTCCGGAAAATATACGGTTTCAGTCAGCCTTAGAAAAAAAAGGTCGAGGAGGGGCGGTGTTCCATTCTCGTTTTCGCAGGTGTAGAGAACGCAACCACCGAGTTCAAACCGTTGTGTTCGCTATGATATCCAAATTGCCCGCGGGCTCGTCCTGAATTTCCATCCGGATGTCGATGACGGTCCCCTCTCCGTTCACCTGCGGCGACGATGGAGTGCGTCTGAGGAAACACTCTCGATCGATGATGTGCGAAAAAAGAGGGGGGAGACCACACCACTCACCGCCATGAACATCTTGAACCTCTTCCCGTCCGCTTTGCACTTCGCCACCGCATCGACGTCCACAACGTGGCACTTCTGGCGTATGGCGTCGTCGAACTTGGCGCCGTCCACCAGCTCCGCGCTTTCCAATACCGCCACACGCATGCTCCATCTGCCGTCCGATCCGTGCTTTCGCATGTCGTTCGCCAGGATGTCGGGAGCGTCTTCGCTGTCGTTGGTGGTGAAGGGTACAGGGAGACGCGCGTTGATGGGGACGATGACCTGTGTGTGTGCGTTGAAATCGAGGATGACGTGGTTTCCGCCTTGACCCGAGACGAGCGGCGGGACGATCTCCCTATCTGGCACAAACCCACCCGAACACGCTCCACGTTTCTTTTGTCCAGGTAGACGAAGCCGTAAGACATGCTGGTCACCGTCCTGCCGATGGAACGCGAGACCTCCTCCGTCCGGCCGTCCAGGTGCACCTCCTTTGCCTGCCTCATGATCTTGGGCATGGCGACGCCACCCTTCGACACTGCACGTGCGTGAGAGGAACGCACGTCACGTGGTGACCGACCCTGGATCGCGAAAAAGGAAAAAGAAAAACAGCCCGACGACTCACCTGCGGTCAGATCGTTGACGTAGGCGGCCGTCCGGACCGCGACGCCCCTCACGCGCATGGTGTCCAAGATGACGTCCTTCACGCCGTAACACAGCACCCCTCCGCCCACCAACATGACCTGTGCACACACGGCGCATGTGCACGGTTCACGGGATTCGCGTGTGGACGACGGCGATGACGGGGCAGAGATACACGGACAATTGAAAATACCTAGGGTTGGCCCATACCGTATATTTCCCGGCATCTAGTTAAAGCGGACATCTCCTCCTTAACCCAATTCCGGAAAATATACGGTTTCAGCCAGCCTTAAAAATACCGCACCGCACCGCTCACCCGGTCTATCCGTGTGTGCCCCAGATCTTGACGGGTTTTCTCGAGCCAGCCGCGCAAGGCGTCGTTGGGTGCCTTCATCACGTCCAGCATGCGCGATCTGTTCCATTCCTTCAGGAAGGACGGCATGTCGGTCTTGGTGTCCACGGAACACTTCTTCAACAGCTTCTTCACGCCTGCGGCGAAACACACAGAGAGGGAGAGAACACATGTGCGCCCTTCGACGACGGAAATCGGGGAGATACAGCGTCATGACTGCACCTACCCGAGTACGCCGGCAGGATGTTCGTGTAGTTGGCACAGGGGGAGACGTACTCGTGATTGGCCCGCGTCAGCAACGTGCTCAACCCCTCCTTCATCCGTGCAGCATCTCTTTCGGTCACGTAGCTGTCCTCATGGAGCTGGCGGTTGCTCCTGTGGGACGGATGGAAGGAAGGAAGGACGACACGCACGCGTCGGTGACGGCGACGAGCGGACACGAGCGAAAACAAAAAATACAAAACGAACACCCACTTTGCGACGAACTCCTCCATGTCTTTCTGCATGACCTCGTGCAACCGCATGGTGTACGACTTTCCGCCGCACACGGAAGAGAAGGCGGTGTGCAACATGTGACACGTGATGCGCGACCGAGCACCCGCCTCATCCTCCTCTACCTCTTCTTCGCGGTCGTCTCCCCTACAGTGAAGAAAGGTAAAATAGAACATGTCTCCTCACGACGCCTTTTTTTTCTCGTCGTAACAATCGATCATGAAACGCACCAGTGCGTCTGGATTTCGAAAAAGAACTGCTGTAACCCTATTCCGGGCCACTCACCCCACCGAGGACGAAGACGCGCGGTTCCGCCTCTTTTTCTTGGCTGCGGAGGACGAAGAGACAGCGGACTTCCTCTTTCTTTTGTGGCAGTCGCCCGCCTCCACGCGCATCACCGCCAGATCCAGGGTCCCGTCCCCCATGTCGAACACCAGCACGTTGCCCCTGAAGTTGTCGAAGCTTCCCTGCGAGCAACACGGAACAAACGGAATCGTCTTGTCTGTTCGCATCCCGGATCGTACAGAAAACGACGGGAAACGACGGGAAACGACACTCACGTTGTAGTACTCCTGGATGAAAGCCGCTTGAGGCTCCCGCAGAAAGTGGATTTCGGCACGAGGGCACAGGGACGTGCCGATCTCGCGGTACATCTGAGAGACGCTCGTGGGCTGGACGTTGGGGATCGTGAAGACGAGGTGCGCGAGGTCTCTCAAGTCTCCCACCGCGGGCTCGTTACCCTGCAGCAGCATCAGAAGCAGCATGTGAAAGCCTCGAACGACACGAAATCATCCTCGCATGTCGCTCGGCGACGAGACCCACCTTGATGATCATCGTCATCAATATTCTCAGCGCCGTCTCGGGGGTCACCGAGTGCATGACGTCTCCGAACCGCACTTCGATGTTCAAGCCGTCCGCGTCGTCGTTGTCGTCCAGCACCCAATAACCGCGCGGGTTGTTTTGGTAGTTCACGTCCAGGGCGTAATGCTCCACCTCCTTGGAGTTTCGGCGGAAGGCCAACAGCTTCAGAGCGTACAGACCGATGGACTGATCGTTACCTGAAAAATAGCGCAAGCACAGAAGTTTGTGCGTGTTTTGCCGGATGACGGCATACGTTCTCGTTCGCAGATCGCAGAGATAAAACGCCCACCTCTCTCCAATGAGTAGTCCATGACGCCGGACTCCGAGACGCCATTGATGAACAGCACGGAAGTCGTGGCGCACGACCTGGCGTCTTCCGATGCGGTGCACTTGGAAACCTCGATGACGGAGTCCGGCGACGTGTCCTCCGCATACGTGACGATGGTGTTCATGGTGCCGAAGTCCACGCACATCACGGAGCCTGCGAAAGCGACGAGTACTACACGTTCGATACGCTGTCCCCCATGAGAATAAAGCACGAAGATATCCACTTGCCTTCTCTGGAAAGAGCTGGGACGATGGATGCGGGTGACTGTACGGGCTGTGTCGCTGCCTGCTCTGCTGTCTGCGTGTCTGCGGGAGGCTGTGCTGTCTGCGTGTCTGCAGGGGGGTGTGGAGGTTGTGCTGCGGTCTGCTGTGCTTCCTGTTTACTCGCGGGGGGTTGCGGAGGTTGTGGGGGGTGTGCTGCTGTCTGCTCTTTCGCAGAGGGTTGCGGAGGTTGTGGGAGGTGTGCTGCTGTCTGCTCGCTCGCGGGGGGTTGTGGAGGTTGTGGAGGTTGTGGGGGGTGTGCTGCTGTCTGCTCGCTCGCGGGGGGTTGCGGAGGTTGTGAGGGGTGTG